>ENA-ORBV01000350-ORBV01000350.1-microbial-mat-metagenome-genome-assembly--contig:-NODE-350-length-104941-cov-10.346039_pt1 | contig 104941 bp, 87 predicted proteins | sample MGYA00237777_ERZ505514 | MGnify/ENA primary metagenome ERZ505514 (study PRJEB26160, sample SAMN06269048) | microbial mat metagenome | isolation source: Oligotrophic lake microbial mat | place...
CGAACGCCCCACGTCTTGCCGTGTACCGAATCGGCCCGAAATCCCGACTCATCCCAGAAGAATATTTGTCCGCCTTGACGTTTTGCCTTCGCGGCAATGGCCGGAAAAGTCTCCCGCTGCCAGCGCTCGATCGCCTGCGGGTCGCGCTGATAGGCACGTTGCAGCGGCTTCTGAGGCGTGAGTCCCAATTTGGCCAGCAATGCGCCGACCGCGGTGACGCCCATTGCCACACCGAACTTGTTCTTGATCAGAATGGAAACAATCTGGCGCGTCCAAAGTCCGAAGTCCAATCCGTATTGCATCGGATTGCGGCCATTGATCCACCGAAATACCTGCCGCTCCTGCGCCGGCGTCAGGCGACGCGGGCGCCCAGTCCCACGTGTGGAGCGCAACGCATTCAGACCGTGCCCGCGCCCCGCCGCCCGATTCATCCATTTATAGATCGTCGTACGGCAGAAGCCGTACGCAGCAATGACATCGCCAGGCTTCTCCCCCTCGCGAACACGCTGTATCGCCATCCGACGAATTTGCTCGAGCGTCTCATGATCAAGTGTGCGACCGTCTATCTTCATGTCAAGTTCGACCGGCATCGGGTTCATTCGTTCACAATTAGTAGACTATATTTACGACTGGTGAGTAATCAGAGCTTCCTTAAGTAAGTGCCATTCCCGCCTGGCTCGCTTTTTTTTGCAATCCCCGCGTACTTGCGTACGCTAGCTCACCGGGTGAGCCACCCGGTAGCATAATGTTCCTACCACTGACCACCTGACCCGCATGCGTGCGGCATGCCTCTCCATGACGATGACGATGACGAAAAGGAACGTGGCCGACCACAGTCCCGAGGTACTGGGATTGAAAAAACCGCCTGCCGGGAATACGCCGTGAACTACGACGATTTCTTCAGGGCGGCGTATGGCAAGCAAGCGAACAGCGATTACAAGCCATTCGATTACCAGCGCAAACTCGCAACCGAACCGTGGCCCGATCTGCTCGACGTGTCCACTGGAATGGGCAAGACGGCGGCGGTGGTTCTGGCGTGGATGTGGAAGCGCGGCTGGCGCATCGAGAAGCGAGAGGCCGCTGCCGAGCCGGCAACACCGCGCCGGCTGGTCTACTGCTTGCCAATGCGGGTGCTGGTCGAACAAACGCAGAGAAACGTACGCGACTGGCTGCAACGCTTTGGCCTCTTGGGTCAGCCAGGCGACGGAAAGATTTCAGTTCATCTGCTGATGGGCGGCGCCGAGGATTTGAAGACATGGGCCGAATATCCGGATGAAGACATGATCCTGATCGGCACGCAGGACATGCTTCTTTCACGGGCGCTCATGCGCGGCTACGGAATGAGCCGCTATCAGTGGCCGGTGCACTTTGCCTGGCTGCATAACGACGCGCTGTGGGTGTTCGACGAGGTCCAGTTGATGGGCCCGGCCTTGAAGACCAGCGTCCAACTCGAAGCTTTTCGCCGGAAGATCAGGTTGTCTGCGTCCAGCCGCAGCCTATGGGTCTCGGCCACGCTCAAGCGGGACTGGTTGAGAACGGTGGATTTCGATCCCGCCTTGACGATCCCGCTGACACTGAGCGAGGAGGAAAAGAAGGCGCCCGCGGTCCGGGAGAGACGCGAGGCGGTCAAGTTTCTGACGCGCTGCGACCTAGCGCTCGTCTCCACGAAGCCTCCCAAATCTGAAAAGGTGGAGGAAAGCGAGAATGTCGACAAGCTGACGAGCGACGATATCAAAACTTACCTCAAAGCATTGGCTGACCGGGTTCTTGCGGCGCATCAGCCGGGCACCACCACGCTTGCAATCCTCAACACTGTCGAGCGGGCGCAGGGCCTGTTTGCCGAGCTGGAAAACCGCCTCGCGGAATCGCCGGTGAAAGGCAGGAAGGAAGCGGCGACACTGGCAGCATCGTCTTGGAAGCGCTCCTTCGCGCAGCCGACGGTCGGGCTTCAAAGGACGTAGCCCAATGAATTACCACGCCCTGGTTGAATCCACCGTTGCCCTTCATCGGGAGTCAAGCGGCCGCGCCGCGCTTGCGGAGAATAGGTGGCTCATCTTGCGCAACTGGGAGATTGGTGCGCATCTGGTCGAGTTCGAGCAGAACGGCGAAGACCGGGCCAAGTACGGAGCCAGACTGCTGACGGTGCTCTCGCACGACTTGAAGCGCCGATCTGTTTCCGGAAGCAGCGCTGAAATGCTGGGCCGCATGCGGCTCTTCTATCGCGCCTTTCCCCAACTGCGCGCGCAGATTCCGTCATCGCTGATGACGGAATCCCGCAAATTGCCCGATCCGCCGGTCCGACCGGAAATTTCGTCATCGGCGATGACCAATTCCGTAGCGGGAAAACCCGCTCCCCTGCATGCCGAGAAGATCCTGCGGCTCTCCTGGACTCACTGGATCGAGCTTTCTGCACGCTCGATTGAGGGCGCAGCATGAGATTCGACGAGTTTTTTCAACGCCTCACGCAATGCCACCCCCACGACTGGCAAGCGCGAGTTGCTGTGGACGATGCATGCAAAGATAGACTCATCCGCATCCCCACCGGCTTCGGCAAGACCGCGGGCGTTACGATTGCGTGGCTCTGGAACCGCGTGCATCAGAAGAACGACGCCTGGCCACGGCGCCTTGTTCTTTGCCTACCCATGCGCACGCTCGTCGAGCAGACGGAGTGCGCGGTTTCCGAGTGGATCAGCAAGGCAGAACTGAACTCGATAGTGAAGGTTCACGTGCTGATGGGCGGGCTCTCGCCCTCCGACTGGCACCTCTATCCGGAGCGGGAGGGGGTCCTCATCGGCACCCAGGACATGCTCATTTCCCGCGCGCTCAACCGCGGCTACGGCTCGTTGCGCGCGCGGTGGCCGATGGAGCACGCGCTGCTCAACGTTGATTGCCTCTGGGTGATGGACGAGATCCAGCTCATGGACGTTGGTCTCGCGACGAGCGCGCAGCTCCAGGGCTTTGCGAGCCGCGACGAGCGAGACCGCAAGCTCCCGCGCCCGCGCAGGACCTGGTGGATGAGCGCCACCCTTCAACAGGATTGGCTGCACCGCGCGCCGGACCTCGACGACGTGGATGCACTTCCGCTTATCCGGCTCGCGCCACCGGAGAAGACCGGCCCGCTGTGGACGGTGGCGAAGACCGTCAACGTCGAACGTATGCCTGCGGCGAATGACGACAAGGCGGAGCGCTGGGCCGAACTGGTTGCCAACGCCCACGACACGGCCGGCTGCGGGGTCACCCTCGCCATCGCTAACACGGTGAAGAGCGCGGTCGCTCTGCACAAGGCACTCAAGAAGCGCAAGACGGATGGCGCGTTTCCCACAGACTTGGATCTTCGGCTCGTGCATTCGCGCTTCCGCGGCGAGGAGCGGCGAAGGTGGGCGACTGAGTTTCTCGCACGCGAGCAGTGCGGGCCCGGCAAGAACCGCATCATCGTCGCGACGCAGGTCGTCGAGGCCGGGGTCGACATCTCGGCGAACGCGCTCGTGACCGAACTCGCGCCGTGGGCATCTCTCGTCCAGCGCTTCGGGCGGTGCGCGCGCTACGGTGGGAAGGGTCTGATTGTCATCGTCGATCGACGTCACACCGATAAAAGCGTCAAGGAGATCGAGGTGAAGGACGATGCCGAGCGCGACGAGAAGCGCCGCGAGGCGGATCGTTCGACGGTGATGCCATATGAACTTAAGGAGATCGAGGCTGCCGCCGATGCCGTTGCCTCTCTCGACGCAGCGGGTCCTGCTGCGCTGGAAGATCTCGAGGATGGACGACAGGACCTCTTGCCGCGCCTCTACCCATACGCGCCTTTGCACGTCCTCACTCGGCGTGAGCTGCGTGATCTTTTCGACACAGGACCCGACCTCACCGGCGCGGATATCGACATCTCCCGCTTTGTGCGCGAAGGAGACGAGCGTGATGTCACCGTGTGGTGGTGGCCCATCGCTAAAGGCAAATCGCCGCACCGGCGCTTGCGCCCAGCGCACGACGCGCTCTGCCGCGTCCCGATCGGTGACGCGCGCAAGTGGCTTGTCGCTGGGGCGGGCAAGAGCGATGACGGTGAATCCGCAGCGAAAGAGCCGGGTGATGGCACCAAGAAGACCCCCCCGCGAGCGTGGGTGTGGAGCTACCTCGATGGCGGGTGGGAGTGGCTCGAGGAACGACACGTCTACCCGGGACAAACCATCCTTGTCGATGCAAGCGCAGGCGGCTACGACGTGCAGGTGGGCTTCACCGGGAAGCCCGGCAAGGTTCCCGTGGTGGCCGAGCACGCGCGTGGAGTCGCGGCCGCCGATGCGGCGGATGCGGCCGACGAGCAGGACGAGTTGAGCGAAGGGATCGGCCAAAGCAATCGCCAGTACAAGACGATTGCCACGCACGGTGCCGAGGTCGCCGTCGAGGCTCAGAAGCTTGCCAAGGCGCTCGGTCTGGGAGGGCCCGAGGCGCGGGTGCTCGATCTGGCGGGTCTCGCCCACGATATCGGCAAGTCGCATCCGGCGTTTGCCGGTGCGATCAGGGACCGAAACGGTATTGCACGGGAGACGCCTCTGGCGAAAGCCCCAAAGGGTCGTTGGCACGGAGTCCGCGACATGTACAACCACAGCTCCCTCGGCAAACGCCCAGGGTTTCGGCACGAGCTCGCCAGTGCGCTGGCACTCCTCGAACTCGCGTGGCGCGCGCGCCCCGACCATCCAGCGCTGCAAGGAGGACACGAGGATCTCCTGGACCTTACTGTCGGCCGAGAGCTTCCCGATGGCGAGGAGCGCATCGACAACGCTCAAGGGATGATTGCGCAGCTCATCGGGCTCGAGGCAACCGTGTTCAATCTCGTCGCGTATCTCGTCATGTGTCATCACGGGAAAGTACGCGCCACGTTGCCCATGAGTCCGCGCGACCAGGAGAACCCTGGCCGAGACGGCAACTTGCCGATTCGTGGGGTGCGTGAAGGCGACTCGCTCCCCGCGCTCGTTCTTGCAGACATCGCGGGGCATGACTTCGAGCTTCCGAAGGTCAGGCTGAGTCTTCAGCCAGCCAGGCTTGGGCTTTCGCCGCGCTACGGGCCAAGCTGGGTCGAGAGGGTGCTCGCTTTGCGGAAGCGCTACGGCGATTTCCAGCTCACGTGGTTCGAGACGCTTCTGCGGGTCGCCGATGTGCGCGCCTCGCAGATCGCCGAGCCTCGGGATTCACGTCTTCCAGTGCACGTCGTGGAGGTAGGGAGTGTGCCGGATACGGAGGACCGCGATGTGGATCTCCGAAAGTGGGTCGCCGAAACCCTCGCCGCAGCCGCCGCGGAGCCGCAATTGGTGATACCTGCCCGAGGGAAAGGGAGGAACCGCACAGAGTCGAAGCCCCCGCGAATCTCAACAAAGAAGATCTCGCGAGGCGCTCGTGGAGGCGCGCCATGACCAAGCTCTATGTCCATGAACTCGCGGGGCTGAAGCCCGACGCGCTCGCGACGTATCTCGCGGCGCTGGGGATCATGCGTCTCCTGGCGGAGCAGAAAGACCCGAACGTTCGCGGGTTCTGGCGTAACGAGCACTTCGTGCTGGTCAGCGAGCTTGACGGGGAGGCGATCGAGCGCTTCTTCCTCGAAAAGGAAGGCTACGCGCCCACACCGATCCTGGCGCCATGGAACATGGAGAGCGGCTTCTACTCCCTCAAGCCGACGGACGCGAGCACCGATGCGGTCGCCGAAGCCCTTGACGCGTCCAAGGCAAGTATTGGCGGTGAGAACGCAGACAGCGTGCTACTCGACGATGATGAACAAGCCGAAGAGGAAGATGACGAGACGGATCAAGCAGTCGGCGATCCGCTTCTCGATCGCTTCGCGAGCGCTTCGGCGCAGCGGTTCGCATCGTTTCGTCGTGCAGTCGAGATTGCGCTGGCGGCTATCCCCAGCGAGCTACGCAGCGCAGAGGAGGCTTCACGCCGCGCTCACGACGAGATGACGAAGATATCGGCTGAGGAGCGCGCCAGGTATAAGGACGCGCTGAAAGAACTCGCCGCCGAGGAAAGGGTCGTCGCAGAGTTGAAGGCTGACGTCGAAGCCAAGAAGACGGCCGTCAAAGAAGCGGCGAAAGGAGCACGAGAACGCGAGGCGCTAGAGCAGGCACAAGTACGCTTCAAGAAAGCTCAGGAGCTACAGAAGACCGTCAAGAAGAAGGCGCAGGAGCTCGCGAAAAAGCTGAAACGGGCCGAGAAGCGAGCCAAGGAAGACAAGCAGCTGAAGAAATGCATCGCAGATGCAAAGGCGCACTTCAAAGAGAAGCAAAGGGCGACCAAGGACCGACTGATCGCCGACCTACGCGCGCGCTGGGGTGCAGAAGGCCAGCAATGGGTGAATGCGGCGATCGCGCTCGACGAGAAGGGAAAGGCCGGGTTCACATCGCTCTTCGGCTCGGGCGGGAACGACGGACGCATGGAGTACACGAAGAATCTCCGCTACCACCTCGACGCGCTCTTCGACGTGGGCACGGGTGATGCGCGAAATGACACGGCTGCGAGGCTAAAGGCCGCCATCTTCGGAATGCCGACGAACCTTCTCGTCAACAAGGCCGTAGGCCAGTTCTTTCCCGGTCGGGCCACCGATGGCACGAACATGGGTGCAGGCTTCCGCGGTCGCGCTGGCATCAACCCTTGGGAATTCGTCCTCATGCTCGAAGGGGCGGTGGCACTCGTCGCGGGAATGAGCCGCCGCGGCGACGTAGAGAAGGCACGCGTATCGTCGCCTTTCTGGGTGGAGGGGGCTTCGGCCGGATTCGGGAGCGCGTCCGAGCGCGAAGGCTCTCCTCGGGGCGAACAGTGGTTGCCGCTGTGGTCGCAGCCGCTACGCTACGACGAGCTCGTCGAGCTTATTCGCGAGGGACGGGCGCAGGTCGGACGCCGGCAGACGACACGAGCTGCCGATCTTGTGCGCGCGACCGCTCGACTCGGCCTCGCGCGCGGCATCGATTCCCTGCAGCGCTTCGCCTACCTCCAGCGCAACGGCCAGTCGAACCTCGCGGTGTCCATCGGGCGCTTTCGGGTGGCGTCGCGCTCTCATCAGGCACTCCTCGATGATGTCGCGCCGTGGATCGACCGGCTCGTCTGGTACGCCAAGCGAACGAAGGACAATAATGTTCCGTTCAGTCTCGGTGTGATCGCGCGACGCACGCAGGACGCCCTGTTTGCTGTTTGCCAGCACGAAGCAACGTCCAGGGAATGGCGCGAGCTCCTCGTCACGCTCGGGGACGCGGAACTCGCGCTCTTGCGCTCTGGCAAGAATCCCGCGAGATGGCCTTTGCCTCGACTGAGCAGCGGGTGGCTCGCTGCCGTCGATGACGGGACCCCGGAGAGCCGGACCGCGCTTCGTCTGGCGCTGGCGCTGGCGTCTCAGCACAGGCAACGGGAACGCGAGAGATCGCCGCTCGTCGACTCCGTTCGGCGGCACTTCCTCCCTCTCGAGGACGGGGAGAAGCCGCGGTTCAAGCTCGACGAGAAAGGCCGTGTTCAGCGCGATCCAGAGCACGTGTGCGTCGGCCGTGACCTCGTCACCGACGCGATCGCTCTGGTGGAGCGCAGATCGATCTGGGCGCGCTCTTCGAATGAAAAGCGCGAGCGGGCGCCTCGGTTGCCACTCGAAGCAGTGAGTGGTTGCGAATCGACACCTGAGGAGATCGGCGCGTGGGTGCGCGGCGAAGTTTCCGACGAGATCGTGCTTGGGCTGGTCCGGCCTCTGCTTGGGTTGAAGTGGAATGAGTTCGACGCGGGTCACGTGCCGAAGCCGCGTCTCCGAGCCGCGCCGGACCCGCTTCAGATGTTGTTCCGCCTTGCTCATTTGCCGTTCGATGTACCCGTTCAGGGGCCAGACGGGCGGACCGAGACCGAGGTCACCGTGCGGCTCGACCCCGAACCGCTCCGGCGTCTCGCCGCTGGCGATCTTGATGGCGCCCTGAAGATCGTCAACCGCCGCCTCGACGCGAGCGGCCTTCGGCCCGTTTTCCGCCGTGGCGTCGCCACGCCGGCCCTTGCACGTCGCCTCGCGGCGAGCCTTGCATTCCCGATCTCGCGAGACGATGCCGCACGCGCCGCGCGACTCGTCTGCAAGCCCTACGATGTGAAAGACGCCGAGGAACTGCCATCCACCCCAGTCTGAGGAGACCCACCATGTCTATCAATCTGTCCCTGCTCGACACCCATCACGACCTGCTCTTCGAGATTCCGCTCAAGGTCCGCCAGGGCCATCGCTTCCAGCCAACGGGTTTTCCTGACCTCGGCGCCGCCGAATTCGATACACCCAGCGGCAGGTCTCTGCTCGTCGAGTCCGCACAGAGCATGGCGAACCGCCTGGAAGCGGTGTGCTGGGATGAGAGCGCGACCGAACTCGTCGAATCGCTGAGCGGGCTCAGCTACGTGAGGGTCAACGATAGCAGCGGTGTCTTTCTGACGAGTTCGGTGCTGGAAGCGCACCGACTCAACAGCGCCTACATCGAGAAGGCCCAGCAGCCTGGTTGCCACGCTTTGATCGAGACCGAAATTGGCGTAACGAAGAATCGACCGATTGATCGTTCGAAGTTCGTCAAGATTATCCTCAAGTACGACATAGGCTCACTTCTTCACGGAGTGTTTCTCGAAAGCATGGATGGACGCCTCCGCATCGCTCGCGCGATTTCGGCATTTATCGAAGCGGATGGCGTCAAGACCGCCGCGTCAGGTGGTGTCAAGAACGACCGCGTGCAGCCTGCCAAGGACGAGGCGGGAGGGAGGACGGCGAAGGAAGGGTTTGGCAACCTTCCTTTCCCCCGTGACGAGTACACGGCCGATAAGATCACGTTCTACGCAAGCGTCGATCTCGCGCAGATTCGCGGCTACGGCCTCGATAAAGACGCCACGAAGTTACTCATCCTCTTGGCGCTCTTCAAGCTGCGCTCATTCGTGGACAGTCCCATGCGGCTCCGAACGGCATGCTGCTTCGAACTGCGAGACAACGGCGACATCACCAGTAAGAATGTACCTGCGTTCAAGTTGCCGTCGCTTGAGGACCTGATCGGAAAGCACCCCGAGGATGGTAAACAGTGGGCTGGCGAGCTTCCGGCTCTCGTCAAGACGCTGACCGAACAGAAGAAAGCCTCGGACGCTGAGACCGACGACAAGATGCGCGTCACGTCCGTCGTCTTTACGGCTTGAGCGAGTCGACGATGCTTTATTTCGCCTTTGACTTTCCTGCGCGGCGCTACCACGCGACGCCATGGGGGCATCATGTGAACGAAGGCCTCGTCGAATGGCCGCCGAGTCCATGGCGCATCATCCGGGCCCTGCTCTCCACCGGCTACACGAAGCTCGGATGGCAACAGGTTCCCGACGAGATGCGCCGGCTCGTCGAAGCGCTCGCGGCACACGAGCCGAAGTACCGACTGCCTCTCGCGACCGTCGGCCACACGCGCCACTACATGCCCGTCAAGGGCTGGAAGAAAGGCGTGCAGGCGACGAGTCTCGTCATCGACGCGTTCGCGCGTCCCCAGGCAGCACTGGGGATCGAGTGGCCCACCGATGTGGATCCCGCTCAGCGCGATCTCCTCGCGCGCCTTCTCGACCGTCTCGGGTACCTCGGTCGTGCCGAATCTCGAGTGAAGGCGAGACTCGTATCGGAGGCAGAGCTTCCGCAGGGAATGCCGGTCTCGACCCAGCATCGGGAGAGCGATGACGAGCCGGTTCGTTTGCTTGCACCCGTCGCCAGCACGGAATACGAAGCCTGGCGTCAGGGAGTGTCGGGCGCACCGGAGGATCTTCTTGCGGCGCTGCATGTCGAGACGAGCGCGCTTCAGCAGAACGGGTGGAGCGCCCCGCCAGGCTCGCGCGAGCTCGTCTACTGGCGTCCGGCGCACGCATTTTCGTCTGCTTCAGCGCGTGGGGCTTCGTGCAGCGCAGAGGTCGCTCATCCGGACACAGCGCTGTTCGCTCTTGCGACAGACAGGAAGCGCGATGTCCTTCCCCTCATGCAGCGTGCGCTCCCGACCATGGCGCTCTTTCGGCGTGCGCTTTTGAGCAAGGTCGGTGACGAACAGCTGCGTGGTCGATGCCCGGAGCTCACCGGGAAGGATGAGCAGGGCCAGCCATTGCAAGGCGAGCATCGCCACGCGCACTTCATTCCGCTGTCACTTGAAGCGCAGAACCGGGGACGTATCGATCATGTCCTGGTGTATGCGCCGATGGGCTTTCGGGAAATTGCGCAGCCTGCGTTTCGTCGTCTTCGCAAGACCTGGGCGAAGGGAATCGACGACATTGCCGTCACGCTTCTGGGCATCGGGCGTCGGGAGTCTTTCCTCGAAGTCGGAGGCAGCACGATCCCGGAGCTCGCATCGAGTGCGACATGGGTGAGCCGGACTCCGTTCATCCCGCCCCGCTTCCTCAAAGCCGATGGGAAGGACTCGCTCGAGGGTCAAGTGCGCGCGGAGCTTCGCCGGCGCGGGCTTCCGGACCTCGCCACGGCTCCCATGGTCGCCTTGCCGGGCGGCGAGGACGCGGCCGGGCGCGAGGCGCGCCGGTTCCGGCACTTCGCACGAACGCGGCGCGAAGGCGGAATACCGCGGCCGCCGCCTGGCCTGTTTCATCTCACCTTGACCCTCCAGAGCCCGATTGCCGGTCCGCTCTGCCTCGGGTGGGGCTGCCATTTCGGTCTCGGGTTGTACGTGCCCACGCCCCCATGATCCCCAGCCTCGACAAGCTCGTCGCCAGGGGCGAATCGAGGACCCTCGAGTTCAAACGCTCGACGGGTGAGCTGCGTGAAGCGTTGCAGACCCTCTGCGCCTTTGCGAACGGCGGAGGCGGCCGCGTTGTCATCGGCGTCAAACCGGACGGGCAACTCGTCGGGCAACAGGTCAGTGAAAAGACCTTCCATGAGATCGCTGCCGCGCGAGACCGCTTCGAGCCGCCCATCGAGTTCGATGTCGAAAGTGTGGATCTCACTACCGGGCTCACGGTGATCGTGCTCACCGTGGCCGGCATCAGCGACTCGGTACCGTTCACTTATGACGGTCGCGCCTACGAGCGCGTCGACAACACGACTCGGAAGATGACGCAGGAGCGCTACGAGGCGCTGCTGCTCGCGCGGGCGCATAGCCGCCGGCGCTGGGAGAACCGGGAAGCCGACGAGTTGACGATCAAGGACATCGACCGCGAGGAGGCGCAGCGCATCGTCGAGGCCGCACGCTCGACGGGGCGGCTTGTGGGCCCGGTGGGTCGCAGTCTGCCCGAGTTGCTTGACCGGCTCGGCGTGCGTCGCAAGGGCAAACTCCTGCGTGCCGCGGTCGTGCTCTTCGGCAAGACATTCCTGCCTGACTACCCGCAGTGCGAGTTGCGCATGGCGCGCTTCCGCGGCGTCGACAAAACCGAGTTCCTCGACCAGCGCCACGTGCGCGGGCCCGCGTTCAAGCTCCTCGAAGAGGCCGAGCTCTTCTGCCAGCGCCACTTCCCGCTGCCGGGCCGCGTCGAGCCCGGCCGCCTGCAGCGCGTCGATCGCCCGCTCATTCCGCCCGATGCCATGCGCGAGATTCTCGTCAACGCGCTGATCCACCGCGACTACACCATCGCGGGCGGCGCCGTGTCGCTCGCGATCTTCGACGACCGCGTCGAGGTGTGGAGCGCCGGCCGATTCCCGACCGGCATCACGCCCGAGTCGCTGAAGCACGCGCATCCGTCGGTGCAGCGAAACCCGATCATCGCCGAGGTCTTCCACCGAGCCGGGCTCATCGAGAAGTGGGGCCGCGGCACGAATCGCGTCGCTGACATGTGCCGCGCTGCGGGCGTCGCTCCGCCGGACTTCGCCGAGACCGCTGGAGCGGCCGTCGTGACGTTCCGGGTGGCCGTTGCCGCCGGAGGCGTGCGGCCCGGGAACGCCGGGGAAGTCACCGGGGAAGTCACCGGGGAAGTCACCGAGGAGGTTGCGAGACTGCTGGCTGCCATGACCGGGGCGATGAAACGCCAGGAAATGCAGGTCAGCCTCGGCCTCAAGCACGAGGAGCACTTCCGGGAAGCCTACCTCGTCCCCGCGTTGAGCGCAGGCCTCATCGAGATGACCATCCCCCATAAGCCCACGAGTCGGCTCCAGAAATACCGGCTCACGGACAGAGGCCGAGCATGGTTCGCGGGCAGGAGGTCCCGGTGACTGACCTCGTCCGCCGGCTCCGCGAGCTTTATCCAGTGCCGGAGTCTGCGATTCACGCCCACTCGAGGCACTACATGCCCGGCAAGGGCGACAAACGCACGCTGGTGTTCGATGCTTTCGCACGGGTTGCGGATGACGACCCTGTCGTCATTGCTTGGCCAGGGCTTGCGCTGGACGCAGCGCAAACCAAAATGCTCGACGCCCTGCTTGAGAATTTGGGTTTCTTGGGTCGTGCAGAATCCTGGGTGGAAGCCCGCCGCGCGACGGCGCCGACGGACTTCAACTGCGTGCCCGCTGCCGAATCCGTGGACAAGGAAACAGGAGAGGTAACAGGCGAGATCGTGCGCCTGATGGCGCCGAACACGCCGGAGGGTTATCGCGCATTCCGTTCAGGAAAACTTGAGGCCGCCGGGATCAAGCTCGACACCGCAGGGCGTCCCCCCAAACTCAAGGATCAGAAGAAGCTGCTGACCACCCTTCCCGACGATTGGCTGAACGCCATTGGTGTGGAAACCGGCGAACTCCAGGCCGCCGGCTGGAGCGCGCCGCCCTGTGCGCGAATCGTCAGCTACCGCCGGCCACTGCACGCGCTCAAGACCACCGCAACGAAGGTCGTCCGCAAGCCGGCGGTCATCAGGCCGAATACGACCATCTCCACTGCACGCTTCGTGCTCTACGGCAAACCTCTTCCGCGCATCGAAGACACGGTACGCATCGGTGAGGCCCTGCGCGCTGCCGCGATGGGCCGCGCCAAGCGTCTGCTTGGACCCGATGCCCTGCCCGCCATACTTTCCGGGCATGACTTGGGCGAGCACAACCGTCACGCGCATGCCTTCTGGCTGCCCGAACCAAACCAGCGCGGCGAGATCGAACATGTGCTCGTGCACGCGCCGGGCGGTTTAAGCGCCGAGGCCGTGCGCGTACTGACAGCCCTCCAGCAGATCACACGCGGCGAAGGCGAGCCGCTAAGGCTGATGCTGGAAGGAATCGGTACTGCCTCGCTGTTCGACAGGGTTACATCCCTGACCGGTGAAAGTGCGCTATGGCGAAGCGCAACGCCCTACCTGTACCCGTGGCACCTCAAGAAGGCGGAAATGCGCACGCCGGAAGCCGCCGCCGCAGCCATCCTCGGGCAGCTTCGGCGTGAATGGAGCGCGCGCGGCTCAGGCCTGCCGGACATCGTGGGATTTCGCGAACTGCCCTCGATTCTGTACGGCGGTCGCGCGCTCCGCCCTTTGCACTTCCACCGCTTCCGCCGCAAGCGCGGCTTGACGCAGCCCGACACCCTCGGCCGTCTGCTGGAAGTCCGCTTCGCCGCTCCCGTCCGCGGCCCCCTCGCCCTTGGCTTCGCCTGCCACTTCGGCCTCGGTCTATTCCGTCCCGCCACCGATGCCCAGGCCGAAACCTAGCCGCGTCCGCGAACAGCGCATCATCGACGAGATCGTCGTCGATGCCTACACCTCCGACGAGCGCGCAATGGGCTGGCACTGTTATCTTGAAGACAAGCTCGAGTTTCCTTTCCAAGCGCGCTGCGCCCTGCACCGAGCGATCTCCCCGTTGATCGAAGGCGAAGCGGTCGAAGTGATCGGCATGGCGCCAGCCGATGACTGCATGCGCGACGTATTCGTGCTGGTGCGATACTCCGCCCGCACGCTCGGCGTGCCGCTGTCTCAATTGGAAGCGATCGGCGCCAGCGGCGAGACCCGGGAGGCAGTGGAGGACTGGCGTTATTGGTCCACAATGGGTTACGAATTCTAGTGCGCGGCGCTGCCAGGACTTGGTTGAAGGTGTGCATGCGTTTTAGTCATGGAGCGCCCTCGATTTGCGGCCTTCCTTGCGTTGGCGCGTCGTTGCGCTGGTGCAGTCAGGCGGCGAGACGAGCGGGATTCGAGCGTAGATTCGGGCGTAGAATGAATCGCAACGCGCGTGGCCGGAACCTTGCGCCATGCATTCACATGCTGTCTGGCGGCAGCTTGGCCAACCGGAGTCGCAAATGAATGAACTGCGAAGAATCACGCTCGATCCTGCCGTGATGGGCGGCAAGCCCTGCATTCGTGGCCTGCGTGTAACGGTCGGCACGATTGTTGGCCTGCTCGCCACCGGCCGCACGGAGGAAGAAATCCTGAAAGCCTACCCGTACCTCGTCCAAGCGGATGTGCGGGAGGCGCTCTCCTATGCAGCCTGGCGCGCCGAGGAAATAGAGATTCCCCTGGGGCGTGCTTGAAAATCCTGATCGACATGAATATCTCGCCCGATTGGCGTGAGATTCTCGTCAAGCAGGGTTGGGAGGCCGTGCATTGGTCAACCATGGCCGAACCCGCGGCCCCGGACCGGGTGATACTGCATTACGCCAGGAACAACGGCTACGTTGTCCTTACTCATGACCTTGATTTCACCGCGATCCTGGCGGCGACGGGCACCAAGTCCCCCAGCGTCATCCAGGTCCGCACGCAAGATGTGATGTCCACACGGTTCCAAGACGTGCTAACCGGCGCGCTTCGCCGCTTCGAATCGGAGCTTGAAGCCGGCGCATTGATCGTTGTTGACGATACAAGGTCACGCGTGCGGCTCTTGCCGTTAAGATAGTTGCGTTGTGTTTCCGGCAGGTGATTCGCCGGTTTCCCAACAGCTCGTGCAATGCATTAACAAACCGAACTCGATTCACAAGGTGCCCCGAATTCGCCCGCCATGCCCGAGCAACACGAACTCTCGTTGGCTTTTCCCGAACTGTCCGCTGATCTGCCGCTGCTGCCGGCGCGCATGGTCAACGAGTACCAGTACTGCGCGCGGCTCGCCTACCTCGAATGGGTGCAGGGCGAATGGGCCGAATCGGCGGATACCGTCGAGGGCCGTCACGCGCACCGCCGCGTGGACCGGCCGGGCGGCGACCTGCCGGACCCGGCGGCGCTGGAACCCGAGCGCTTCCACGCGCGGTCGATCACGCTCTCGTCCAGCCGCCTCGGCCTGATTGCCAAGATGGATCTGGTCGAAGGCGAAGGCAAGCACGTCACTCCGGTCGACTACAAGCGGGGCAAGCGCCCGCACGTGCCGCAGGGCGCTTACGACCCGGAGCGCGTGCAGCTCTGCGTGCAGGGCCTGATCCTGGAAGAGCACGGCTACGAATGCGGCGAAGGCGTGCTGTACTTCGTCGAGAGCCGCGAGCGCGTGCGCGTCGTCTTCGACGAGGAACTCCGCCTGCAAACGAAGAACGCCATCGATGGGCTGCGGCTCATCGCGGCCGGCGGCCGCATCCCAGCCCCGCTGGAGGACAGCCCGAAATGCCCGCGCTGCTCGCTGGTCGGCATCTGCCTGCCGGACGAGGTGAATTTCTTCCGGCGAGAACAAGCCCCGCCGCGGCCGCTCGCCGTCGCGCGCGAGGAAGCGCTGCCGGTGTACGTGCAGGCGCGCAGCGCCAAGGTCGCCAAGAAAGGCGATACGCTGGAAATCACGGTCGAGGACAAACTCGCCCAGACGGCGCGCCTGATCGACGTTTCGCAACTCGTGCTGATGGGAAACGTTTACGTGACCACGCCGGCGCTGCATGAACTGATGGCGCGGGAAATACCGATTTCGTGGCACTCGTTCGGCGGCTGGTTTCTCGGCCACACCATCGGCACGGGACACAAGAACGTCGAGATCCGCGCCGCCCAGTACCGCGCAAGCTTCGACGCCGCCGCCTGCCTGCGGCTCGCGAAAAGCTTTACCGTGGCCAAGATACAGAACCAGCGTACCCTGCTGCGCCGGAACTGGAAGCAGGAAGAAAGCACGGATGAACTCATCGAGGCCTTCCAGCAGGACGTGCGCCACGCCCAGCGAGCGCCCAACCTGCCGGAGCTGCTGGGCGCCGAGGGACAGGCGGCGGGCCGCTATTTCCGGCATTTTGCCGCCATGCTCAACCGTGAGGGCGATGCGAGGTCGCTGGCCTTCGACTTCACGACGCGCAACCGGCGACCGCCCACCGATCCGGTAAACGCATTGCTGTCGTACGCCTATTCGCTGCTCGTGCGGACGTGGACCGTGACGCTTACGGCGGTCGGCTTCGACCCCTATCGCGGCTTTTACCATCAGCCGCGCTACGGCCGGCCGGCGCTCGCGCTCGATCTGATGGAGCCTTTCCGGCCCTTGATCGCGGATTCGAGCGTCATCCAGGCGATCAACAATGGCGAAGTACGGCCGACGGACTTCATCAGCGCCGCCGGCAGCGTCGCGCTGACGCCAGACGGGCGCAAGCGCTTCATCGGAACCTTCGAGCGCCGTCTCGCCCAGGAGGTCACGCACCCAGCCTTCGGCTACAAATTGAGTTATCGCAGGCTGCTCGAACTCCAGGCGCGATTGCTCGCAAGGCATCTGCTCGGCGAGATCGCGGAATATCCAAACTTCACGACGAGATGATCATGCGCAATGACGAGCATCTTTACCTGGTTGTCTATGACATCAGCGACGTCAAGCGCTGGCGGCGGGTTTTCAGGCTCATGAACGGCTACGGCGAATGGCTCCAGTTGTCCGTCTTTCAGTGCCGTCTGACTGCCCAGCGCCACGCCGAGCTGATTGCCTTGCTGGACGGGATCATCCATCATCAGGACGACCATTTGGTGCTGCTCGATATAGGGCCCGCCGATCACGTCGTACCCCGGGTGGTAAGCTTGGGCAAGTCGTTTTCACCGGTGGTGCGGGAACCTGTTATCGTTTGATTTGCCGCACCGGCGCGAGAGGTCTTGTGCAGCAGCCCGTCGCACTGAGCGCTCGCAGCCTGTTGCTCTTTGAAAATACAGAGTTTTTTTCCACGAATCTGCTCGCGACGAGCGAAACAGCGCTCGCCCTGCTCGCCAGCAGGCTAAGCTCTCGCAGCGCCACCTGTAAGTCCAGGCACTCATTGGTAAATTCAGGGGTGCGGTTATCCGCGGCGAAAAGCCGCGGCCTCATTGAAGCTTCCAGAGCGCGCCCTGCGCCGCTCTGAGCATGGTGGTTATCCGCGGCGAAAAGCCGCGGCCTCATTGAAGCTCGCTGTCGGGCGCAAACCTGCGAGCGCTGACAAACGTTATCCGCGGCGAAAAGCCGCGGCCTCATTGAAGCCGCTTCAAAACTGCGCGGAATTGTTCAGTGTTCAAGTTATCCGCGGCGAAAAGCCGCGGCCTCATTGAAGCATGGGCAAGGGGTGGGATCATGGCGTGCCCGGTGTGTTATCCGCGGCGAAAAGCCGCGGCCTCATTGAAGCCACGGATCCACCGTGACCAGTATCTCGTCAGCGCCAGTTATCCGCGGCGAAAAGCCGCGGCCTCATTGAAGCAGCCCCGCGCCCGCCATGCGGCGCATGTTCGAGGTCGTTATCCGCGGCGAAAAGCCGCGGCCTCATTGAAGCAATCTGACTTTTTGCACGTGGATCTCCACATCTCGCGTTATCCGCGGCGAAAAGCCGCGGCCTCATTGAAGGGGGCCGAGCTCGAACGCAAGGACTGGGACGGCGCATGTTATCCGCGGCGAAAAGCCGCGGCCTCATTGAAGGATTGTGAACAATTCAAAAAATGCCGGGTGCATTCTTGTTATCCGCGGCGAAAAGCCGCGGCCTCATTGAAGGCTTAACAACTGCGGAGCAGTTTTACTGGCGGCTGGGGTTATCCGCGGCGAAAAGCCGCGGCCTCATTGAAGGCGACGAGCTCGCGCCAGTAGCGCGGCGGTGATGTCGTTATCCGCGGCGAAAAGCCGCGGCCTCATTGAAGGCGTCCCGGTGAAAGCGGGGTGTTGGGTGCTGGTGCCAGTTATCCGCGGCGAAAAGCCGCGGCCTCATTGAAGGTCCTTTACCAATAATCGGAAAAGAGCCAGCCCGAAGGTTATCCGCGGCGAAAAGCCGCGGCCTCATTGAAGGAGGTGCTCGATGTCGAAGGTGGCGGTCGCCTTCGAGGTTATCCGCGGCGAAAAGCCGCGGCCTCATTGAAGGGTGAATCTACCTGAATGCAGCGCACCGGGACAGATTCGTTATCCGCGGCGAAAAGCCGCGGCCTCATTGAAGGCATTTAATGAGCGCCATCGTTTCTTTTTCCTCTGAAGTTATCCGCGGCGAAAAGCCGCGGCCTCATTGAAGGAACAACGCCCGCCAAGTCAAGGCGCTCCGCATCGCGTTATCCGCGGCGAAAAGCCGCGGCCTCATTGAAGGCGGACGGACGCGGCGCTCTACCATTTCGGCCTCCGCGTTATCCGCGGCGAAAAGCCGCGGCCTCATTGAAGGCGCGGGTGCGCGCGTTCGAGGCGCGTAACCTTGAGCGGTTATCCGCGGCGAAAAGCCGCGGCCTCATTGAAGGCAGCGATAGGTGATGGTGCCGTAGCCGGTTTTAGTGGGTTATCCGCGGCGAAAAGCCGCGGCCTCATTGAAGGGGTGGTCCCACGAAGATCGTCGAGACCCTCGTGACGTTATCCGCGGCGAAAAGCCGCGGCCTCATTGAAGGGTGACAACAAACCCTTAGACTGTGCGATATATCCTTGTTATCCGCGGCGAAAAGCCGCGGCCTCATTGAAGGAACACCAGGCTATTAACGGGTGACTGGTCGTTGCCCGTTATCCGCGGCGAAAAGCCGCGGCCTCATTGAAGGAGCTCGCTGTGGAGTGCTGGCGACAGCAGTAGCACGTTATCCGCGGCGAAAAGCCGCGGCCTCATTGAAGGTACTCGACGAGGCAGGCGGCGGTAAAGGGCGCAAAGGTTATCCGCGGCGAAAAGCCGCGGCCTCATTGAAGGGCGCCGCGCACGAATAACGTTAGCGCGGGCGGTGACGTTATCCGCGGCGAAAAGCCGCGGCCTCATTGAAGGGACGCTGACGTGCGCCTTCGCCAGTTCGACCGCTTGTTATCCGCGGCGAAAAGCCGCGGCCTCATTGAAGGTATGAATAGCAACATGCTCAAGGTCGCGGGCGTCGCCGTTATCCGCGGCGAAAAGCCGCGGCCTCATTGAAGGATTGTGCCGAACAAGCCACTTACGCCGTGCTCCTTCGTTATCCGCGGCGAAAAGCCGCGGCCTCATTGAAGGATCGCATGGGTGTCGCGACAGTATCTGGTGCAGACGTTATCCGCGGCGAAAAGCCGCGGCCTCATTGAAGGCAGGCGTCGCCCGAGGACCATAACGATCGCAAAAAGGTTATCCGCGGCGAAAAGCCGCGGCCTCATTGAAGGGTGGGGGAGCGCGTGGCGATCGACGTCAGCGGTGCCGTTATCCGCGGCGAAAAGCCGCGGCCTCATTGAAGGCCGGCAGCCGGTCGTCGGCATTCGCGCGCCGCCACGGTTATCCGCGGCGAAAAGCCGCGGCCTCATTGAAGGGGCGCGGAGGCGCTGGAGTTCCTCTGGCAGACCACGTTATCCGCGGCGAAAAGCCGCGGCCTCATTGAAGCCGTGCAACAGGCTCAGTCGTCGAGAGCATCGTCACTGGTTATCCGCGGCGAAAAGCCGCGGCCTCATTGAAGCCTATTGATAGTTGTACAGCATCGAGCAGCAAGATCAGTTATCCGCGGCGAAAAGCCGCGGCCTCATTGAAGCATGAGTACGAGCTGCGCTGCCGTCGTGTGCTTGTCTGTTATCCGCGGCGAAAGCCGCGGCCTCATTGAAGCATACCTAGAGGACCCCCAACCGCCCCCGGGGGCTGGTTATCCGCGGCGAAAAGCCGCGGCCTCATTGAAGCTTGATGAGCGCCTCGCACTCGGCGAGGAACTTGATCGTTATCCGCGGCGAAAAGCCGCGGCCTCATTGAAGCGGCACGACCCCGTCGAGCAGATACTTCAGGTGCGTGTTATCCGCGGCGAAAAGCCGCGGCCTCATTGAAGCATGGCCTCTTGCGTGGAGCGTTGACCTTGGCCCATCGTTATCCGCGGCGAAAAGCCGCGGCCTCATTGAAGCCCTGGCGGGGGCGCTTGGCGCGTGGGCAAAGACTGGTTATCCGCGGCGAAAAGCCGCGGCCTCATTGAAGCTCCGCGGTGGAGACGGCCAAGACCTCGGGAGATTGGGTTATCCGCGGCGAAAAGCCGCGGCCTCATTGAAGCCGCGCCAAAAGGCGCGCGCGGTAGGCATCGTCCGTCTCGTTATCCGCGGCGAAAAGCCGCGGCCTCATTGAAGCGGCGCGTGGGTGTTAACGGCAGAGCGGTTGCCCGCCGTTATCCGCGGCGAAAAGCCGCGGCCTCATTGAAGCCCTCCGACCGCGCGCTGGTAAGCGCGGCTGGCGAGGTTATCCGCGGCGAAAAGCCGCAGCCTCATTGAAGCACGATTTTGTCGTTACGCCGTGGACGGACACATCCAGTTATCCGCGGCGAAAAGCCGCGGCCTCATTGAAGCTTGCTCCTTGATCGGTGCCACAGGAGAGCCACAGGCGTTATCCGCGGCGAAAAGCCGCGGCCTCATTGAAGCAACGGCAAGGGCGCAGCGGGCGGGGCCGCGAGCGGAGTTATCCGCGGCGAAAAGCCGCGGCCTCATTGAAGCACACCGGACCGATTACGGGCCATGATGCACCCATCGAGTTATCCGCGGCGAAAAGCCGCGGCCTCATTGAAGCCCAGACTGCGGGTCATACCACTTGTTGCGCGACATGGTTATCCGCGGCGAAAAGCCGCGGCCTCATTGAAGCATAGACGTCACGCGCGCGGACCTGCCGGATATTGACGTTATCCGCGGCGAAAAGCCGCGGCCTCATTGAAGCGACCCGAGCGACGCGTGTGACCCGCACACCACGGTCGTTATCCGCGGCGAAAAGCCGCGGCCTCATTGAAGCTGCAGCACCGCGCCGCTATGCGTGGCGGGGGCTTCGCGTTATCCGCGGCGAAAAGCCGCGGCCTCATTGAAGCCTAGTACTGCTCCCATGTTCAGCATCTCCATGCTGGTTATCCGCGGCGAAAAGCCGCGGCCTCATTGAAGCCCGCGCGAGCAACCACAGGCGCGAGCCGATGCGGTCGTTATCCGCGGCGAAAAGCCGCGGCCTCATTGAAGCCGCGTGCCGGGCCTATATCGCGCCCGCACCTCGGGGGGGGGGCAACTACAACGCTGGCCGCGAGCACCGCGACGACCGTCTCTCACACCCCTCGGAGGACGTGGAGAAAATCTCAGCGCTCCACAGTCGTCACCGGGATCCGCGCGGAATCGCCCAGCATGGAAGGTCCGGGCCCGCCGGTGCTGCGTTCTCGCTGCGCGCGAACGAGCTCCTCCCACAGCATCTCCGGCCGCGTCGTGAAAATACGCGCGGCATCCGCCGGCACCAGCCACCAGCTGCCGCGCGCGACCTCGGCCTGCAACTGGCCCGGCGCCCAGCCGGCGTAGCCCGCGTAGACCCGCACCGTCGTGTCGGACGAGCCGCTCGCGAACACGGCCTTCAGGACCTCCGGGCTGGCGGTCAGATAAACATCCGCCAGCACCTGGAAACTGTCGGGTGGCGCGACCGGCGATTGCACCAACATGAACAGATGCGTACGCTCGACCGGTCCGCCGCCGTAAAGCGCATCGGCGGCCGGCGGCAGGTTCGCGGCCTCGGGCAGAAACTCGGAGAGCTTGCGGCCGAGCGGCCGGTTGACGATGACGCCGGTTGCAGCCCCCTCGGCGCCGGGCGGCAGGGTCACCAGCACCACGGTCTGCGCGAAATTCGGGTCCGTCAGTTCAGGCCTCGCCACCAGGAACACGCCGTTGGCGACGGCGGGTGCTTCCTGCGCCAGTACCGCGCAGGCCGGCCAGAGCACCAGAAACAGCAGGCCGCGCACCCAACGGCGCATGGCGAGCAGCGCTCTCAGGAACCGCAGGTGTGGGGATCTACTGCGGGATCTGCCACGGGATCGGCGGCAGGCGCGACCGGGGCGCTGTTCGTGGACAACGCACCGCGTCGCACCGCCGTCATTTCAGCGAGGATGGACACCGCGATCTCTGCCGGCGTCTTGCTGCCGATCCTGAGGCCCACCGGTCCGTGCAGGCGGGCAATCTCTGCCGCGGAAAGGTCAAACTCCGCGAGCCGTCTGCGCCGGTTGTCGTTGTTCTTCTTCGAGCCGAGCGCGCCGACGTAAAAGGCCGGCGACTTGAGCGCCTCGGTCAGCGCCGCGTCGTCCAGTTTGGGATCGTGTGTCAACGCGACCACGGCAAGGTGCGGGTCGGGATTCATTTCGAGCACGACGTCGTCGGGGTAGCTACGCGAAAGGACCGCACCCGCCACCTTCCACTCGTCGGCGTACTCTTCGCGCGGATCGCAGACAGTCACCTGGTAGTCGAGCGCCTGGGCCATTTCCGCGAGGTAGCGGGAGGTCTGGCCGGCGCCGATGATCAGCAGGCGCCAGCGCGGACCGTGGATGGACTTGAGCGCCTTGCCGTCGAACTCGAGCAGGTCGGACCAGCGGCCGGATTCCAGCCGCACCTGCCCGCTGTCCATGTCGAGGAAACGCGCCACCAGTTCGTGGCGGTCGATGACCGCCAGCAACTCCGGAACCTGCGAGGCCGCCGTCAGCGGTTCCAGCACGAGTTGCAGCGTGCCGCCGCAGGGCAGGCCGAAGCGCGCGGCCTGTTCGGCCGTCACCCCGTAACTCACGACTTCCGGCTTGGCGCTGGCCAGTCCATGGGTCCGCACTTTTTCAATGAGATCGTCCTCGACGCAGCCGCCGGACACCGAGCCCAGCACGTGGCCATCGTCGCGGATCGCGGCCAGCGCGCCGACCGGTCGCGGCGCCGAGCCCCACGTCCTGACGACCGTGACGAGCGTGGCGCGGTGGCCCGCGGCCAGCCAGTCCGCGGCGCCCTTCAGAACTTCAGTATCAACGCTGTCCATGGGCGAATGTTACTCCCGGTGCGCCCCGGTTGCGCGCAAGCAGCCGCATCCGCTAGCATCGGCCCACTTCCCCGCCTCCTGGACCATCACACCATGTACGCCTTCGAATACCGCAAACCGGGCACGCTGAAAGACGCCACCGCACTGCTCCGCAAGACGGAGGATGCGCGTGCCATCGCCGGCGGCCAGAGCCTGCTGCCCGCGATGCGCCTGCGGCTCTCGCGCAGCGGCACGCTGGTGGATCTGGGCGCACTCGCGGAGCTGCGCGGCATCACGGTCGTCGGTACCGACGTCGTCATCGGCGCGATGACGCGCCACGCGGAAGTGGCGGCCTCCAAGGACGTCAACCTGCTGCTGCCGGTGCTCGCCAAAGTGGCCAACGGCATTGGTGACCAGCAAGTGCGCAACCTTGGCACCCTGGGCGGCTCGCTCGCCAACAACGATCCGGCCGCCGACTATCCGGCCGCCGCACTGGGCCTGGGGGCGACCATCGAGACCAACAAGCGCTCGATTCCCGCCGACAAGTTCTTCACCGGCCTGTATGAAACGGCGCTGAAGCCGGGCGAACTGATCGTGAAGGTCGCGTTCCCGATGGTCAAGCGCGCGGCCTACGTGAAGTTCAGCAACCCGGCCTCCGGCTACGCGCTGGTCGGCGTGTTCGTCTCCGAAGTTGCCGGTCACGTGCGCGTGGCCGTCACTGGCGCCGCTGGCTGCGCGTTCCGCGTCAAGGCCATGGAAAAGGCGCTGGCGACGAAATTTGCGCCCGAGTCGGTCGCCCGCATCAAGGTCCCGGCCGAAGAACTCAATGCCGACCTGCACGCCACCGCCGAGTACCGCGCGCACCTCATCACCGTGATGGCGCAGCGGGCCGTCGAAGCGGCGCTCAAAGGCCGGTGATGGGCAATGAGCGATGAGTAATGGGTGAATGCAGGACCGCCCTTCCCCATTACCCATTACCCCTCGCCCATCACGTAAAGAATGGAATTCACCGGCACCCAGCTCATCCCCCAGCCTCAGGAACGCACCTGGGCGGCCATCACCGATCCCGAGGTGCTGAAGCTCTGCATCCCCGGCTGCGACAGCATGACCAAGGTCACCGACGACCAGTACGACCTGGTGATGACCGCGAAGGTCGGCCCGGTCAGCGCGAAGTTCAAGGGCAAGATCACACTGGCGGACGTGATGCCGCCGGACCGCTACCGGCTCGTGTTTGAAGGCCAGGGCGGCGTGGCCGGCTTCGCCAAGGGTGAGGCCCAGGTCGGGCTCGCGCCGGAGGGCAGCGGGACGCGCCTCTCCTATTCCGCGCAGGCCACCATCGGCGGCAAGCTCGCGCAGGTCGGCCAGCGGTTGGTCGATGGTGTCGCCAAAAAAACCGCCGAGGCTTTTTTTGAGCGCTTCAACGCGCACCTGTCGCAGAAAACTTGAATCGGACGCAGGAGGAGAACATATGCTGACCATCTGGGGTCGCACCAATTCGATCAACGTGCAGAAGGTACTGTGGGCCTGCGCCGAGATGAAGGTGCCGTACGACCGCATCGACGCCGGCATGCAGTACGGCGTCAACGACACGCCGGAATTCAGGCGCATGAACCCGAACAGCCTGGTGCCGGTCGTCCGCGATGGTGCGCTGGTCCTCTGGGAGTCGCACGCCATCGTCCGTTACCTCGCGCGCCAGCACGGCATGGGCACGCTCTGCCCCGCCGATCCGCAGGCCGCGGCCGACGCCGACCGCTGGATGGACTGGGTCGCCACCACCGTCTGGCCGCCGACGCGCACCGTGTTCTGGGGCCTGGTCCGCACGCCGCCGGAAAAACGCAACATGGCGGAGATCGACGCCGCGGTCGTCAAGCTCGGTGAAATCCTCGCGATGCTGGACACGCACCTCGCCGACCGGCCGTGGGTCACCGGCGACGCCTTCTCGATGGGCGACATCCCGATCGGCTGCATCGTGCAGCGCTGGTTCAACGTGCCCGCGAAACGCCCGCCGCTGCCGCACGTCGAAGCGTTCTATAAACGCCTGCAGGCGCGCCCCGCGTTCAAGCAGATCGTGGACGGTCCGCTGACCTGAACCGGGTCAAACCTCCGTCCAGAACACGCCCACCATAGCGCCGGTGGCGCAGGTCGCCAGCGTGCCAGACACCAAGGTACGCAGGCCCAGCGCCACAATCTCGTCGCGGCGCTCCGGCGCCATCGCCGTCAGCCCGCCGAGCAGGATGCCTAGACTGCCGAAATTCGCGAAACCGCACAGCGCGTAGGTCATCACGAGGCGGCTGCGCGGCGACAGGGCTTCCGGCGGCAGTTGCGCGAGATCGATATAGGCGATGAATTCGTTCAGCACGGTCTTGGTGCCGAGCAACTGTCCGGCCACCGCGGCTTCGTCCCACGGCACGCCGACGAGCCAGGCGAGCGGTGCGAGGAGCACGCCGAGCATCCGCTGCAGCGTCAGCGGCGCGCCACCGGCCTCCGGCAGCCACGCGAGGCCGAGATTCACGAGCGTCACCAGCGCGACCAGCACCAGCAGCAGCGCGACGATGTTGAGCAGCAGCGTCAGCCCGTCCAGCGTCCCGCGCGTGATGGCATCCATGCTGCTCGTGGCGGGCGACGGCACCGTCAGCCGCCCGGAGGTGGACGCGCCTTCCGGCGGCACCATCAGCGCCGCGATGACCAGCGCGGCCGGTGCGGACAGGATGGAGGCGGCCAGAATGTGCCCCATGGCGGCCGGAATCACCGGACCCAGCACCACGGCGTAAAGCACCATGACCGTGCCGGCGATGCCGGCCATGCCGCCGGTCATCACCATGAACAGTTCGCCGCGGCTCATCGCGCGCAGGTACGGCTTCACGAACAGCGGCGCCTCCACCATGCCGACGAACACGTTGGCAGCCGCCGACAGACCGACGGCGCCGCCTACGCCCAGCGCCTTCTCCAGCAGCGCCGACAGCGCCCGCACGACCGCCGGCAGCACGCGCCAATAGAACAGCAGGGAGGTCAGCGCGCTGACCACCAGCACGACCGGCAGCGCGCGAAAGGCGAGCGTGAAACTCGCCGCGGGATTCGTTTCGGCGAAGGGCGTTGGACCGCCGCCGAGATAGCCGAACACGAAGGCGGTGCCGGCCTGCGTGGCACGTTCCAGCGCGAGCAAGGCGTCGTTCAGCGCGTGGAAGGCGCCCTGTACCGGCGGCAGCTTGAGCAGGAGGAGCGTCAGCGCAAGTTGCAGCACTACGCCGCCCGCCACCAGCCGCCACGGCACGGCGCGCCGCCGCTCGCTGATGAGCCACGCCAGCGCGAGCAGCAGCAGGTAACCGATGGCGCTTTGCAGGGCGGGCGTCAGAGCCATCTCTCTCGCAGGTGGGGTCGCAATCATCCTAGCACGCGGTTCCGCGTGACAGAATGCGACGGTCATGCCGAAAACTGTTGCAACACTCGCCGACCATCTCGCGCCCGGACTGGACCTCATCTCCATCGGCCTCAATCCATCGCTCTATTCCGTCGAGCACGGCTACTACTTCGCGCGGCCGCAAAACCGGTTCTGGCCGGCGTTCAATGCCTCGGGACTTACCCCTTCACCGCTGGTGCCGGGGCCTGCGGCGATGACCGCCTTGCTGAAGACACACCGCATCGGTTTCACGGACGTGGTGAAACGGCCGAGCCGCGGCGCCCACGATCTCAAGGCGGCGGATTTCGCGGAATGGGCGCCGGTGCTCAAACGGAAACTGCTGCGCCAGCCGCCGCGGATCGCCTGGTTCCACGGCAAGCTGGCGTGGGAGCACTACCTCCGGCATGCCGGAGGCGTGCGGCGGAAAACAGTGTTCGGATTGCAACCGGAAATGATCGGTACGGCGCGGGTCTTCGTCACGCCCAACCCGAGCCCGGCGAACGCGGCGTTCTCGCTCGCGGTGCTGACGGACTGGTATTGGAAACTCGCCGCGCTGCGCGACGAAACACGCGATAAAAAACGGGGCCGCTAGTCGCGCCGCCAGGTCGTGCCCCTGGCGCTGTCCTCGAGGATGACGCCAGCGGCCTTCAGTTCTTCGCGGATGCGGTCGGCCTCGGCAAAATTCTTCGCCTTCTTGGCGGCAATGCGCGCCACGATCGCCGCCTCGATGCTTGCCGGCGTCCAGTCGCCCTGCGCCGGGCCCGACTGGAGAAAGGTCTCCGGATTCCGCTGCAGCAGGCCGAGCAGCCCCGCCAGCGATTTCAGCAGCGCCGCTGTCTGCGGCGCGCGCGTCTTGTTCAGTTCGTTGGCGAGATCGAACAACACGGCCACCGCTTCGGGCGTATTGAAATCATCTTCCATCGCGGCCTTGAACACCGCGGCCTGGGGCTGGCTCCAGTCCACCGGGCCCGCCTGCGAGGCGACGCCGTTCAGCGCCGTGTAGAGGCGCGTGAGGCCCGCCTTGGCGTCGTCGAGGTGCTGGTCTGAATAATTGAGCGCGCTGCGGTAATGCGCGCGCGCAATGAAGAACCGCACCACCTCGGGATCGTACTTCGCGAGAATCTCGCGCACGGTGAAGAAATTGCCGAGCGACTTCGACATCTTCTCGTCGTCCACTCGCACGAAACCGTTGTGCATCCAATAGTTGACGAAGGTGCCGCCGTTCGCGCCCTCGGACTGCGCGATCTCGTTTTCGTGGTGGGGGAACTGCAGGTCCTGCCCGCCGCCATGGATGTCGAAGTGCTTGCCGAGCAGCGCGGAAGACATCGCCGAGCACTCGATGTGCCAGCCCGGGCGCCCCGCGCCCCACGGACTCGCCCAGTCCGGCTCGCCCGGCTTCGCGCGCTTCCACAGCACGAAATCGAGTGGGTCGCGCTTGGCCTGCGTGATTTCCACCCGCTCGCCGGCCCGCAGGTCCTCGAGCGTCTTGCCGGAGAGCTTGCCGTAACCGGGAAAGTCGCGCACCGAGTAGTTCACGTCGCCGTCGGGCGCCGTGTAGGCCAGGCCTTTTTTCTCCAGCGTGGCGATGATGTCCAGCATCTGCGCCACGTATTCGGTGGCGCGCGGTTCATGGTCGGGCGGAATGATGCCGAGCGCGTCCGAATCCTCGTGCATCGCGTCGATGAAGCGCTGGGTCAGCGCGGCCATCGTTTCGCCGTTCTCGGCGGCGCGCTTGATGATCTTGTCGTCGATGTCGGTGATGTTCCGCACGTAGGTCACGTCGAATCCGGCCACCCGCAGCCAGCGCACGACGATGTCGAATACCACCATCACGCGGGCGTGCCCGAGGTGGCAGTAGTCGTAGACGGTCATGCCGCACACGTAGAGCCGAACCTGCCCCGGCACCAGCGGTTTGAAAGGTTCTTTGCGCCGGGTCAGCGTATTGTGGAGTGTCAGCATGGGGTTGCCGGCGGGCGGCAGCGGGATCGTGGTTGGTTAAAACGGCCGAAAAGCGCCCCGGCGGGCACGGTGCGCGCCCTGTTTCAAATCCGGCGGGGAAGTTGGTAGAATTGCATTATTGAAGTAACGCCCTTAACACCTTGATAAGCCTTAAATTTTCGCAAAATTATAACACAATGAATGCGCGCCCCACGGTCCTCGTCGCCACAGTCGTAGTCGTACTACGCAAGCTTTGCATCGCGCTCGCGCTGGGCGTGCTGGCGGTCACGCCTGCGGCCGCACAAAACGACGATTTCAGCGAAGCCTCGCGCCTCTTCAAACAGGGCAGCTATCCGGCCGCACTCGACAAGGCGGAGGCCGCCATCAAGGCCAATCCGCGCGACGCGCGTGCCCGCTTCCTGAAAGGGCTCATCCTCACCGAGCAGAACAAACAGGTGGACGCCATCAAGGTGTTCCAGTCGCTCGCCGAGGATTATCCCGAACTGCCCGAGCCGTACAACAACCTCGCCGTGCTCTACGCCTCGCAGGGCCAGTACGACAAGGCGCGCAATGCACTCGAAATGGCGATCCGCACGCATCCCAGTTATGCCACCGCGCACGAGAACCTTGGCGACATCTACGCCAAGATGGCCTCGCAGGCCTACGACAAGGCGCTCGTGCTCGACAAGGGCAACGCCTCCGCGCAGACCAAGCTGAACCTGATCAAGGACCTGTTCTCGACCTCGGCGCCGCGCGGCAAACCGGTACCGGCGAAGGACGCCAAGGCCGTGCCGCCGCTGGTGGTCGCCACCGCACCGGCCCCAACCATGACTCCGGCGCCCGCGCCTCCCAAGGTCGCGGAAAAGGCTCCGGAGAAAGCGCCATTCGCGGCCGCGAAGCCCGAGTCCAGGGCAGACCCGGCCAAATCCGCGGATGCCTCCACGGAAGTCCTGCAGGCGGTCAATCAGTGGGCGAAGGCCTGGGCCGGCAACAACGTGGACGGCTACCTTTCCGCCTACGCGCCGGACTTCAAGGTGCCCGCCGGCGAATCGCGGGCCGACTGGGAAAACACCCGCCGGGTGCGCGTGGCCAAGCCGCGCAAGATCGAGGTCGCAATCGAAGCGCCCAAGGTCACGCAGACTGCCGACCAGCGCGTCACCGTCACCTTCCGTCAGAACTACCGCGCCGGCGGCACCAAGATGGTCAGCACCAAGACGCTGGTGCTGGTCAAGAACAGCGGCCGCTGGCTGATCCAGGAAGAGCGCATTGGCAGTTAAGGTGCGCCTGCTGACCCGTCTCGGCGCCGTGGCGAGCGTCGCGGGCGTCGCGACCTTCGTTCTGCTGGCGCCGCCCGCCGTGCCGCAAGGCGGGCCGGCGCCGCTCGGCAAACGCGCCGCGCCGATGCTGGCCGACGAGGCCCCCGAAGCGCTGCTGGTCGCCACGCTGAACGCTATCGGCCGCAACCAACTCGATATCGCCACCGCCGAAATCGACCGGGTTCTTGAGCGCTACCCCAACTTCCGGCTCGCGCATCTGATCAAGGGCGACCTGCTGATGGCCCGGGCGCGGCCGATTACCAACATCGGGGCAGCCGAGAACGTGCCGGCCGACCGGGTCGCGGACCTGCGCGAGGAGGCACGCGCCAGGCTCGCCCGCTACGCGCAGGAGCGCCCGGCGGACCGCGTGCCGCGCTACCTGCTGCAGATGGCCCCCGAACAAAAGTATGCGCTCGTCGTGGATACCGCCCGCTCGACGCTGTTCGTGTTCAAGAACGTGAATGGCGAGCCCAAGCTGGTTTCCGACTACTACGTGTCGAGCGGCAAGAATGGCTCCGACAAGATGCGTTCCGGCGACAAGCGCACGCCGCTGGGCGTCTACCACATCACCGGCAGCCTGCCGCGCGAGCGTCTGGATGTCATGTACGGGAAGGCCGCAGAACTCTACGGCGTGGGCGCGCTGCCGATCAACTACCCGAACGAGTGGGACAAGCGCGAGGGCCGCGCGGGCCACGGCATCTGGCTGCACGGCGTGCCCTACGATACCTACAGCCGCCCCCCACGCGCGAGCGACGGCTGCGTTGCACTCACCAACCAGGATTTCGAGGCGATCGCCAAGCAGGTGCAGGTCGGTTCGACGCCGGTGATCATTTCCAGCGCCGTCGAATGGGTGCCGTCCGACACGATGCGCAAGCGCCGCGTTGACTTCATGGGCCGCTTCGAGCAGTGGCGACAAGACTGGGAAAGCCTCGACACGGAACGCTACCTCGCCCATTACGCCCCGGGCTTCTCCGCCGGCAACCAGAAGCTGGACCAGTGGTCACAGCAGAAGCGCGCGGTCAACGCGAGCAAGACCTGGATCAAGGTCAGGGCCACCGGCGTCAGCGCCTTCCTGTATCCGGGCCGCGAAGATCTTGCGGTGGTCACCTTCGAGCAGGACTACGCCAGCAGCAACCTTGAAAACAGGATGCGCAAGCGTCAGTACTGGCTCAACGAAGGCGGCGCGTGGAAGATCATCTACGAGGGTGCGGCCTAGTTTCGGGATTGGAGATTTGAAATCCCACAATGATCGTTTCAGCAGTTCACTTTTCGTTCTTATCCATAGGATAACAATATGAAATACAAGATTTTTGCATTGCTGTGCGGGCTCGTTATCAGCGCGGCTGCCGCCGCGCAGGACCCGCAGGTCGAACTCAAGACCAGCGCGGGCACCTTCGTAGTGGAGCTGTATCCGGCCAAGGCGCCGAAATCGGTCGCCAACTTCCTGCAATATGTGAAGGATGGCCACTACAACGGCACCATCTTTCACCGCGTGATCCCCGGCTTCATGGTGCAGGCGGGCGGTTTCACGCCCGACATGGCCCAGAAGCCGGTGCGGGCGCCGATCCCCATCGAGTCGAACAACGGGCTGAAGAACGACACCGGCTGGCTCTCGATGGCGCGCACCAGCGATCCCAATTCCGCCACTGCACAGTTTTTCATCAACACGACCAACAACGGAATGCTGAACTTCCCGGCGCAGGACGGCCACGGCTACGCGGTGTTCGGCAAGGTGGTCAAAGGCATGGACGTCGTGAACAAGATCTCCGGCGCGCCGACCGGCCGGCGCGGCCCGCACGGCGACGTCCCGCAGACCGCCATCGTGATCGAGCAGGCGGCGCTCGTGGCCGCAAAGCCTGCCGCCAAGAAGGAATAGAGGAACCGCATGATCAAACTGCACACCAGCCAAGGCGTCATCGGCCTCGAGCTCGATGAAGCGAAAGTGCCGAAGACCGCCGCCAACTTCCTTGAATACGTGAAGAGCGGGCACTACACGAACACCGTGTTCCATCGCGTGATCGACGGCTTCATGATCCAGGGCGGCGGTTTCACCCCCGGCATGGACCAGAAGCCGACGCGGGCAACGATCGAGAACGAGGCGAAGAACGGCCTCAAGAACGCGAAATACAGCGTGGCCATGGCGCGCACCAGCGACCCGCATTCCGCTTCCGCACAGTTCTTCATCAACCTGAACGACAACGACTTCCTCGACCACACCGCGCCCACCGCGCAGGGCTGGGGCTACTGCGTATTCGGCCGCGTGGTGGAAGGCCAGGACGTGGTGGAGAAGATCCGCAAGGTCAAGACCGGCAAGAAGGGCTTTCACGCCGACGTACCGCTGGAAGACGTGGTGATCGAGAAGGCGGAGATTGAGTGAGGAGTGAGGACTGAGGACTGAGGACTCTGGACTCAGGACTCAGGACTGAGAGGAAAGACCGGGTCCTGGAGCAACGGCGCTATCAGCCTTCCTCTTAGTCCTCCGTCCTGATCCCTCGCCTCTCCGAAAATGCATAGCATTTTCGTCTCCGACGTCCACCTTTCCGCCGCGCGCCCCGCCCTCGTCGCGCGCTTCCTCCGCTTTCTTGAAGCGGAGGCCCGCGCGGCCGACGCGTTGTACATCCTCGGCGACCTGTTCGACCTGTGGGTCGGCGACGACGATCCGGACCCGCTCAACCGCCAGGTCATCGTCGCGCTGTCCAGCCTCACCCGCGCCGGCGTTCCGGTAGCGGTCATGCACGGCAACCGTGATTTCGTGCTCGGCCCCCGTTTTGCGCAGGAAACCGGCGCGCAGTTGCTGACCGACCCCACCGTCATTGACCTCTGCGGCATACCCACCCTGCTGACGCACGGCGACACCCTCTGCACGGACGATGTCGGCTACCAGCAGGCGCGCATGCGCTACCGGCAGCCGTGGGTGCTCACGCTCGGCCTGGCCCTGCCGCGCGCCCTCCGGCTGGCGATCGGCCACCGCCTGCGCGCCAAAAGCGAGCGCACCAAACCGACGCTGGATGCGGCAATCATGGACGTCAACACCGCGGCGGTGGAGGCCGCATTGCGTCAGCACGGCTGCCTGCGCATGATCCACGGCCACACGCATCGGCCGGCGCGGCACGAACATGTGGTGGATGGCCTACGCTGCGAGCGCTGGGTGCTGGCCGACTGGTACCGGGCCGGGAGTTACCTGCGGTGCGACGCCACCGGCTGCGCGGCGGTGGCGCTGACCTGATTCCCGCGCCCGCCGGTGCAAGGACCGGCCGCGAATGGCCATATTCGCCGTCCGCTCCGGTGTCCAGTGGGCGCGCTCGTCCATGCCCGCCAACACGCTGGCTGCCCTGAACGGCCTGGCACTGGATTGCGCAGAAGGGCGCGTGCTCGGCGACGACGTCGACATTGAGGTCGCCGGCTGGGACGAGACGAACAGCCAGATCCGACCGGAGACCATCATCCGCCGGATCCGCGCCGCGGGCGGGCAAGGCCTCGTCCGCCTCGTCGGCGTGCAGACCAACCAGTATCCCGGCGCCGTCGACATCGACATCGCCCGGCCCCTGCGGGCCGCCGACATACCGGTCGCCATCAGCGGCTTCCACGTCAGCGGCTTGCCGGACATGTCGCCGAAACTGCGGGCGGCCATGGACATGGGCATCACGCTGTTCGCCGACTAAGCGGAGGTACGCCTCGCCTTCCACGCGGTGCCCAAGCTCGAAGGCCTGCACCCGCTGGAAGGCGGTCTGTTCCGACACCGGCGGCACCGCGATCGCCGCGCCGGAATGCCGATCGAAAGCATGTGGGTGTTCTACCCGCGCCGTGGGTGGTAGCGGGTCTCCAAGCACGCGCGCTTCGCGGTCCTGTACTGGCGCTACTGGCGCACCGTGAAACGCGTCGAGCGCGATGCGACGATCTACACGGATACGGCCATGACCTCGGCCCACGCCAGCGACCTCGACAACCTTGAGCTGTACCAGGCGACGGATGGCGCGAAGTCCGAAGCGGACAAACAGCGCCGCCGCCTGACCGCGACCGGGGCGTCCCGCGCCGCTAGATCAGGTCGAGACCGCGCGCCAGGTCGTCCTGGAGATCCTCGACCGCCTCCAGGCCCACCGCCACCCGCAGTAGGCCGTCGCCGATTCCGGCGGCCGCACGCGCTTCCAGTGTGATGCGGCCGTGCGTTGTCGTCGCCGGGTGCGTGATCGTGCTCTTCGTATCGCCCAGATTGGCGGTGATCGACAGCAGGCGCGTGCTGTCCACAACCTTCCACGCGGCCGCCTTGCCGCCCTTGACCTCGAAGGACACGATGCCGCCGCCGGTCTTCTGCTGACGCATCGCCAGCGCATGCTGCGGGTGCGAGGCCAGCCCGGGGTAGTACACCCGCGCGACCTTCGGGTGCTTCTCAAGCCAATGCGCGAGCGCGAGCGCCGCCACCGAATGCGCCTCCATGCGGATGCGCAGCGTTTCCAGTCCCTTCAGGAACACCCAGGCATTGAACGCGCTCATGGTCGGCCCCGCGGTGCGCAGGAAGCCGAACACCGGCGCGATCAGTTCCTCGCGCCCCAGCACCGCGCCGCCCAGCACGCGTCCCTGCCCGTCCAGGTACTTGGTCGCGGAGTGGATGATGAGGTCGGCGCCCAGTTCCAGCGGCTTTTGCAACGCGGGCGTGCAGAAACAGTTGTCCACCGTGAGGACCGCGCCCGCCTTGCGGGCGACCGCCGCCAGTGCGGCGATGTCAGAGACCTCGGTCAGCGGGTTGGACGGCGTTTCCAGGAACAGCAGCCGCGTCTTCGGCGTCACCGCCTTTTCCCACGCCGACACGTCGGTCGCGGACACAAAGCTCGTCTCGATCCCGAATTTCTTGAGGATGGTGCCGAAGAGCTGCACCGTGGACCCGAACACGCTTTGCGACACGATGACGTGATCGCCCGCCTTCAGCAACGCCATGGCCATCGCCAGAATGGCTGACATGCCCGAAGCCGTGCCGACGCAGCGCTCGGCACCCTCCATGAGCGCGAGCCGGTCCTCGAACATCTTGAGCGTCGGATTGGTGAAGCGGGAGTAGATCGGCCCCTTTTCGCGCTCGGCGAAACGCTCGGCCGCCTGCGCGGCGTTCTTGAACACGAAGCTCGACGTGAGGAACAGCGCCTCGGAATGCTCGCCGAACTGGCTGCGTTCGATGCCGCCCCGCACCGCCAGGGTGTCCAGCCGCAATGCTTGTTCGCTCATATCGGTCGTCCGGAAAAAGAAAAACCCGGTCAGCTTGTAGCTAAACCGGGTTTCCCTCGCTTTAGCCGCATTTTTTTGTCTCCGGAACCCTGAAAGAAACGAGGTTCCGTGGCGCCCGCAAGCTGATCCTCAAATCGGCGCAAGGTGGAGATTACCGGCTCCGCACCGGAATTGTCAAAAACCGTCCGCTCAGTCGGCGATCTCCAGGTTGAGATCGAGCTGAGTGGCCGCTTCGCGCTCGTCAGCGGCGGCGGCCATGCGGCGGCTCGCCTCCACGCCCGCGAGGTATTCGGACGTGATGTCACCCGTGATATAGCGGCCGCTGAAACACGAATCCTCGAAACTGGTCACCGCCGGATTGACGCTGCTCACGTCCGCGGTCAAGGCGGAGAGATCCTGATAGATCAGCTGATCGGCGCCGATCTCACGCGCGATTTCCTCATCGGAACGGTCGGTGGCGATCAGTTCCTCCCGCGTCGGCATGTCGATGCCGTAGACGTTGGGGTAGCGTACCGGCGGCGCGGCGGACGCAAAGAACACCCGGCGGGCACCCGACTCGCGCGCCATCTGCACGATCTCGCGGGAGGTGTTGCCGCGCACGATGGAGTCGTCCACGAGCAGCACGTTCTTGCCCTTGAACTCCATGCCGATGGCATTCAGTTTCTGGCGCACCGACTTTCGGCGGGTACCCTGGCCCGGCATGATGAAGGTGCGGCCAATATAACGGTTCTTGATGAAGCCCTCGCGGTAGCCGATGTTCAGCCGGTTCGCCAGCTGCATCGCGGACGGGCGACTGGAATCGGGAATCGGGATCACGACGTCGATGTCGAGGTGGCCGTACTCGCGCTTCATCTTTTCAGCGAGACTCTCGCCCATGCGCAGCCGTGCCTCGTACACCGAGATGCCGTCGATCACCGAATCGGGCCGCGCGAGGTACACATACTCGAACAGGCAGGGGTTCAGCGTCGGGTTCTCCGCGCACTGCTGGCTGAAGAAGTTGCCTTCGTCGTCGATGAAGATCGCCTCGCCGGGGGCCACGTCGCGCACCACCCGGAAGCCGAGGGAATCGAGGGCCACGCTTTCAGACGCCACCAGATACTCCGGACCGCGTTCCGTGTCCATCACACCGAAGACCAGCGGCCGGATGCCGTACGGGTCGCGGAAGGCAAGCAGTCCGTAGCCGGCGATCATGGCCACGATGGCGTAGGCGCCGCGGCAGCGCCGGTGCACGCCGGACACCGCCTTGAAGATGGTCGCGGGATCCAGCTTGTAGTTGGTGGCCGCTTCCTGCAGTTCGTGCGCGAGCACGTTCAGCAGCACCTCGGAATCCGAATTGGTGTTGACGTGGCGCAGGTCCTGGCGGAACAGATCGCGCTTGAGCTCGTCGGTGTTGGTCAGGTTGCCGTTGTGCCCGAGGACCAGCCCGAATGGGGAATTCACGTAGAAAGGTTGCGCCTCCGCTGCCGCCGACGCCGAGCCGGCCGTCGGATAGCGGCAATGCGCGATGCCGGTGAAGCCCGGCAGCGCGCGCATGTTGCGGGTGCGGAACACGTCGCGCACCATGCCGCCGCCCTTATGCATGTGGAAGGCGGGCCCCTGGGCGGTGACGATGCCCGCGGCGTCCTGCCCGCGGTGCTGGAGGACCAGCAGGCCGTCATAGAGGATCTGGTTGACGGGGCTGGTGGCGACGACGCCAAGGATGCCGCACATGGTCGGGGTCCGTTTCCTGTAGATCTATCGATACTTGATGCGGTCGCGCAGTTCGGCCGGCAGATGGCCGGCCACCACCAGCGCCGCGGATTCGAAGGGCGGCGCGAGCATGGCGTTCTTCCAGAAAGGCTCGCGCGGAAACACCGTCAGGCCCGCGATCAGCACCACAATCAGCACCATGACCAGCCCGCGGGCGAGGCCGAACACCGCGCCCAGCAGCCGGTCGATGAGGTCAAGGCCGGCTTTCTTGATCAGCATGCCGAGCAGCATGGCGATGATGCCGCCGACGATCAGAAAGACCAGGAACAGCAGCAGCATCGCGGCCAGCAGGCGCAAGGTCGGGTCGGCGCCGCCCATCGGCAAGCGCGGTGCGACATCCGCCGCCAGCAGCGGCGCCCCCACGAAGGCGATCACCCACACCGACAGGGACAGCAGTTCGCGCAGGAAGCCGCGCCAGACGCTCAAGGCGACCGAGAGGAACATCACCGTCAGGACGCCGAAATCGAAGGCCGTCATTCACGCGGCGGGTGCGTTCATTGGGTGGTGACGTTGCCGGGCATGCCCTGGCCTTTCAGCTTGTCGCGGGCGGCTTCGGCGGCGGCGCGCGTCACGAACGGGCCGGCACGCACCCGCACGACCGGGCCGGACGCCGTCGGCACGCTTTCGGTGTAGGCCGCGTAGCCGGCAGACGTGATCTGGGCTTTCATGGCCTGGGCCTTGGCCGTATCGGAGAGCGCCGCGACCTGGACGACGAACTGGCCTGCCGCAGCAAGTGGCGGCGCCTTGGCTTCCGCCTTGACAGGAGCGGGGGCGGGCACCTTGGCCTCGGCCTTGGGCTTTTCGGCCGGCTTGGCGGTTTCCTTGGGCTTGGCCGGCTCCGGCGGCGGCGCCTTGGCCACAGGCGCCGGTTCTTCGGCGGCTTTGGGGGCCGGCGCAGGCGCAGTCCTGGGCGACAGAATGCCGGCTTCGGATTTGGCCAATTCCTTGTCTGCGGGCTGGGGGTCGGCACGGACCGGCGCCTTGGCTTCGGGAGTGACCGGCACGATCTTGGAGACGAACTGCCCCTGATTCGGGGAAGGAATCTGGATCACCACATCCTGCGTGACCGGCTTGGGCTCCTGATCGAGCACCATCGGCAGGAAGATGACGGCGAGGAGGACAAGGGCGATGGCCCCCAGCAGGCGCCGCCGTGCGCGCTTACGCAGTTCGATTTGTTCCGCGCTGACTGCTTTCGCCATCCATGCTCCGCGGATCGCGGTTACCGTTTCCGGTCACCAGTTACCGGCTGGGTCGGCCTTGCCCGTGCAGGAGTTGCACGACTGCGGCGACCGTCAGGAACGATCCGAACGCCACAATTCTATCATCGGGCCCCGCTGCGCTGGTGGCCGCGCCCCACGCCGCCGCGAGATCCGGGCAAACCGTCACGACGGGCGCCGGCGCATGGCGTTCGATCAGCGCGGCGGTGTCGGCGGCGCTGCGGCCGCGCGGTCCCGCGATCCCGCCCACGAACCAGCGGTCGATTTCCGGCGCCACCGCCTCGATCACCGCACCGGCGTCCTTGTCGGCAAGGATGCCGAACACGGCATGGGTGCGTTTGAAGCCCGGCATGCGCGCCAGGTTCGACGCCAGGGCGCGCGCCGCCTGCGGGTTGTGCGCGACGTCGAGGATGACGGCGGGCCGTCCGGGCAGCACCTGGAAACGGGCGGGCGCTGCCGCCGTGAGCAGCCCCGCCCGCACGTCCTGCAGGCTGACCGGGAGGCGCGCGCGCAGGGCGTCCAGTGCCGCGATCGCGCAGGCGGCGTTGCCCCGCTGGAAGTCGCCGCGCAGTACCGGCGGCGGCAGCGCGTGGCGCGTGCCGCCGGGTCCGCGGTAGGCCCACTGCCCATCCATGGCCTGCACGTCGAAATCGCGCCCGAGCACCTGCAGGTCCGCCCCGGTCGCGCGCGCATGTTCGAGCAGCGTCGCCGGCGGGTCGCGGTCCCCGCATACGGCCGGGCGGCCGGCGCGATAGATGTGCGCCTTCTCCCAGCCGATCTTTTCGCGCGTGTCGCCGAGCCAGAACTGGTGGTCGAGATCAACGGTGGTCACGATCGCGCAATCGGCATCGAAGGCATTGACCGCGTCCAGCCGACCGCCCAGCCCCACCTCCAGGATGGCCACATCCACGCCCGCCTCGACGAAAGCCACGACCGCCGCGAGCGTACCGAATTCGAAATAGGTCAGGGCCGTGTCGCCGCGCGCGGCCTCGACCGCGGCGAAGGACTGCAGCAGCACGGCATCGCTGGCGTTGACGCCGTCGATGCGCACGCGCTCGTTGTAGACCAGCAGGTGCGGCGACGTGTAGCAGCCCACGCGGTAGCCGGCCGCGCGCAGGATCGCCTCCAGAAAGGCGCAGGTCGATCCCTTGCCGTTGGTGCCGCCGACCGTAACGACGGGGAACGCGGGAGCAAGCGCCATCCGGGCACGGACGGCCTCGACGCGTTCAAGGCCCAGCGCGATCGCCTGCGGGTGCAGACCCTCGAGGTGGGCCAGCCAGTCCTGCAGGCGTGAGGGATGAGGCGTGAGCGGTGAAGGCAAGCTCAGGCCGCCGCGGGCAGCTTGAGCAGCATCGTCAGCAGATTCGCGAGCTTGTCGCGCATCTCGCGGCGATCGACGATCATGTCGACCGCGCCGTGCTCGAGCAGGAACTCGGCGCGCTGGAAGCCTTCCGGCAGGGTCTCGCGCACCGTCTGCTCGATGACGCGCGGGCCGGCGAAACCGATCAGCGCGCCCGGCTCGGCCACCACGACGTCGCCGATCATGGCGAAGCTCGCCGACACGCCGCCCATGGTCGGGTCGGTCAGCACCGAAATGAAGGGCAGCTGCGCCTCGGCCAGTTCGGTCAGCGCGGCGCAGGTCTTGGCCATCTGCAGGAGCGACAGCAGCCCCTCCTGCATGCGCGCGCCGCCGCTGGCGGTGAAGCAGACGAAAGGCAGCTTCTGTTCGAGGCAGACCTGCACGCCGCGCACGAAGCGCTCGCCGACCACCGAACCCATCGAACCGCCAAGGAAGCGGAATTCAAAGGCCGCCACCACCAGGGGTACGTGCTTCACCGCGCCCTGCATGACGACCAGCGCGTCTTCCTCTTCGGTCTCCTTGCGCGCTTCGACGATGCGGTCGATGTAGCGCCGGCTGTCTTTGAACTTGAGGGTGTCCACCGGCAGCACCTCGGCGCCGATCTCGAAACGGCCCTCGGGATCGAGGAGCTGGTCCAGGCGGTCCCGCGCGCTGATGCGGTTGTGGAATGCGCACTTCGGACAGACGCTGCGGTTGTTTTCGAGGTCGGTGCGGTAGAGCACCGCTTCGCAGGACTCACACTTGACCCACAGGCCCTCCGGCACCGCCTTTCTGGGCGAACCGTCCGCGCGCTTGATACGCGGCGGCAACAGTTTCTGGAGCCAGCTCATTGCGAAAGTCTCCCGGCGACCGTCAGCGATCAGCGCGCATCCAGCGCGCTGCGAATATCTTTGAGCAAACGTCCGAGCTTGTCCAGCACCTGCTCACGCGGACTGGCCTCGATCTCCTGCACGAGACGGCTGCCGATGACGACCGCATCGGCCACATCCGCCACCGCGCGCGCGGTGGCGCCGTCGCGGATGCCAAAACCGACGGCGACCGGAATTTTGGCGTGGCAGCCAATGCGCTGGACGGCCGCTGCCACCTCGCCGACATCGATATTGCTCGCGCCGGTCACCCCGCGCAGCGACACGTAATACAGATAGCCGCGGCCCAGACGCGCCACGATCTGCACGCGGGCGTCCGTGGTCGTCGGCGACAGCAGGAAGATCATGTCCAGACCGCGCGCGTCCAGCACGGCAACCAGCGTCTGCGCCTCCTCCGGCGGGTAATCGACCACCAGCACCCCGTCCACGCCGGCGGCGTGTGCGCGGTCGGCGAAGACCTCGACGCCCATGGCCTCGATCGGATTCGCGTAGCCCATCAGCACGACCGGCGTCACCGCATCGGTCTTGCGGAACTCGGCCACGAAACCCAGCACGTCCTTGAGCCCCACCCCCTGCGCGAGTGCGCGCTCGCTCGAGCGCTGGATCACCGGGCCGTCCGCCATCGGGTCAGAAAACGGCACGCCGAGTTCGAGGATATCGGCCCCGGCCTTCACCAGCGTATGCATCAGCGGAACGGCGAGCGCGGGCGCGGGATCCCCGGCTGTGACAAAGGGAATCAGCGCCTTGCGGCCCTGCTGCTTCAGACGGTCGAAGGTAGCGGCGATACGGGACATGATTGGCGGGGATGAAGGATGAGGGATGAAAGTTAAACCTGAACCTTGGGAAGGGTTATGCCCTCATCCCGCATCCTTCCGCCCTCATCCTTAAAAGTCGAGGCCGGATTTTTCGGCCACGGTATGCATATCCTTGTCGCCGCGGCCGGACAGGTTGACGAGTAGCACCTGGTCTTTCGGCAGCTTCGGTGCAATCTTCGCGGCATAGGCGAGCGCATGGCTCGACTCCAGCGCAGGGATGATGCCCTCCATCTGGCACAGGTCGTGGAAGGCCTGCAATGCCTCGTCATCCGTGATGGACACGTATTCCGCACGGCCGCTGTCCTTCAGCCAGGCGTGTTCGGGACCGACGCCCGGGTAATCGAGCCCCGCCGAGATGGAATGCGTCTCGATGATCTGCCCGTCTTCGTTCTGCATCAGATAGGTGCGGTTGCCGTGCAGCACCCCGGGCCGTCCCGCACAGAGCGCCGCGGAATGTTTCCCGGTCTCCAGACCATGACCTGCAGCCTCAACGCCGATCAGCCGCACCTTCTCGTGGCCGATGTACGGGTAAAAAATGCCCATCGCGTTGGAGCCGCCGCCCACGCACGCCAGCACCGCGTCCGGCTGGCGACCGATCATCTCGGGCATCTGCCACTTGCACTCCTCGCCAATGACCGACTGGAAGTCACGCACCATCATCGGATAGGGGTGCGGGCCGGCCACGGTCCCGATGATGTAGAAGGTGTTGCTGACATTCGTCACCCAGTCGCGCATGGCCTCGTTCAGCGCATCCTTGAGCGTCTTTGAGCCGGATTCCACCGGCACCACCGTCGCGCCGAGCAGCTTCATGCGGTAGACGTTCTGCGCCTGCCGCTTCACGTCCTCGGAGCCCATGTAGACGGTACATTCAAGCCCGAAGCGCGCGGCCATCGTCGCTGTCGCCACGCCATGCTGTCCGGCGCCGGTCTCGGCGATCACGCGCGGTTTGCCCATGCGCCGCGCAAGCAGCGCCTGGCCCATGGTGTTGTTCACCTTGTGCGCCCCGGTGTGGTTCAGGTCCTCGCGCTTGAGGTAGACCTGCGCACCGCCGAAATGCTGCGACCAGCGCTTCGCGTGGTAGATCGGGCTCGGCCGCCCCACGTAGTGCTTCAGTTCGTAGGTGAATTCCGCCTTGAACTCGGGATCGTCCTTGTAGCGGGCGTAGCAGGCCTTGAGCTCGTCGAGGGCCTGGATCAGCGTTTCGGAAACAAATACGCCGCCATACTGACCGAAGTGGCCCGCTGCGTCCGGAAGATCGTAGGGTTTCATGTGTCGGCTCGGCTTTGCTTGATGAAGGCTTCGATTTTCGCGTGATCCTTGATGCCCGGCGCACGCTCGACGCCACTGGAAACATCCACCGCGGCAGGCCGCACTTGGCGAACAGCCTGCGCCACGTTGTCGGGACCCAGTCCTCCCGACAACACCACCGGTAACGCGAGGCTGGACGGAATCACGCTCCAGTTGAAGCTGCGCCCGGTGCCGCCGCGCAAGCCCTCGACGTGGGCATCGAGCAACAGGCCCCGCGCCCCCGCGATCGTCGCGTATTGAGCCGCGTAGTTTACCAAATCGCCGGGCTGCGCCTCCGGCGCCACCCGCATCGCCTTGAGAAAAGGACGTCCGAACTGCCCGCAGAATGCCGGCGGCTCGTCGCCGTGGAACTGGAGCAGGTCCAGTGGCACCGCCGCGAGCGTGGACAAAATGTCTTCGCGCGTCGCGTTGACGAACAGGCCGACGACCGTCACAAAGGGTGGCAGTCCCAGAATGACCCTGGCCGCGTGCGCTGGCGTCACCGCACGCGGGCTGGGCGCGTAAAAGACCAGCCCGATGGCGTCCGCGCCCGCGCGCGCCGCCGACTGCGCATCTTCCAGCCGCGTGATCCCGCAGATCTTGGTGCGCGTTGCCGTCATGGCGCAGCGCTCCCGGCCAGCGGCGTGAGACTTGCCCATTGCGCGTCCGCGCGGTCATGGATCGCGGGCAGCCCCCAGTGATCTTCGTACGTCACGCCCGCCAGGTACAAGCCGGCCGCGTCGAAGGTGGGCGCGCCACGCGCGCGATCGCGGCTCGCGAGCACGTCCGCAAGCCACGCCGACGGCTGACGGCCCTTGCCCACGGTCACCAGTCCGCCCATCAGGTTGCGCACCATGTGGTGCAGAAAGGCATTCGCGCGGAATTCGAACATGATGAGCGCGTCACGACGCTGCACGGTCACGCTGCGCAGTTCGCGCACGGGTGTGGTGGCCTGGCACTCCGCGGAGCGGAAGGCGCTGAAATCGTGCCGCCCCACCAGCGCCTGCGCGGCGCTGCGCATCGCCTCGACATCAAGCGGCTGGTGGAACCAGCCGACCCTTCCGGACGCGAGCGCCGGACGGACCGCATGGTTGAGCAGCAGGTAGCGGTAGCGCCGCTCGCGGGCGCCGTAGCGCGCGTGAAAGTCAGCCGCGACCTCGCGCGACCACAGCACCGCCATCCCGGCGGGCAGCAAGGCGTTCACGCCGCGCACCCAAGCGCTCTCCGGCCGTGGGGCGGGCGCATCGAAGTGCACGATCTGCGCGCTCGCGTGCACGCCCGCATCGGTGCGGCCAGCGCACACGGTCACCACAGACCCGCCGGCGATCTCGGCCAGCGCGCGCTCGAGCGCGTCCTGCAGCGCGCAGCCCGAGGGCTGCGTCTGCCAGCCGCAGAAGCGGCTGCCGTCGTATTCGATGCCGAGCGCAACTCGCATGCAGCGGCCCCAAAAACAGAACTGCCGCCAGGCGGACACCTGGCGGCAGCAACAGTGTAACGAGTTACGGCGGGAGGATTAGGCGAGCGAGTCGAGCAGTTGCTTCGCTTCGGCCTGCTGTGCGGCGTCGCCTTCCTTCATCACTTCCTGCAGGATTTCGCGCGCGCCGTCCTTGTCACCCATTTCCTGGTACGCCTTGGCCAGATCGAACTTGGTCTGCACGTCATACCAATGCGCGTCCTTCGTACCGTCGCCGCCCGCAGGGGCAGCGCCGCCTGCGTCGTCCATGCTGAAGCTCAGGCTGCCGAGATCGAGATCGGGCACCGTTTCGGTCGCGCCCGGCGGCAGACCCGCCGTGGTCTCACCAAGATCGAGCTTGAAGTCGGGCACCAGCGGCGCGTTGGTCTCGGTCGGCGGTTTCGCCCCGATGTCCATGTCGAGCGTGAGTTCCGAGGCCTTCTGGGCATTCTCGGGCGTGAGGATCAGCGTGCCGTCGCGGGTCGCTTCCTTCGCGGGCGAGGCCGTCTCCGGCAGATCGAGCGAGAAGTCGATGATGTTCGGCCCGCTCGAGACATTCGTGACGTTCGCGCTGAGGTTGGTCTGCGTGTCCTCGGGCTTGCCCGACGCAGGCAGGCTGTCGATGGTGATGTCGGGCTGCTTGAGGTTGAGCCCGAGCCCGTGCGCCACATCCAACGTGAAGTCGGGCATCGGGTTTGACGGTTCCGGGCGCGCGCTCGGCGCCGGGGCTGCCGCAGCGGCTGCGCTCCGCTGTGGCACGATCATCGTTTTCGTGGGATCGATCACGTTGGCCGTCTGGCGGTCGCCGGTATCGAGCAGAACGTCCGTCTCCGAGACGCTCTTGTTGTCGAGGTCGAGGTCGAAATCGAGCTCGCCGCCGCTACCGGTGGCGAGCGGCGCCGCTGCGTGCGTGTCCTTGCCCGCCGCATAGAGGGCATTGGACGAATCCAGCGCGTAGCCGAGCGCAGCCGCCCGCATCCAGTTGTCGCCGCTGCCGCCGGTGCTCTGCTGCAGACCCTGGGCAACCTTCTCGAAACCCGCCTTGTCCTTGCGCACCGAGTAGATTTCCAGCAGCTTCAGTTGCGCATCCTGGCGGCCGGGTTCCTTCTCCAGCGCTTCCTTGAGCCGTTCCTCGGCCTGCGCGTCGCGCCCGATCTTCATGAACATGTCGGCTTCGTCGATGTAGACGTCGGCATCGCTCATGGCTGCCGGCTCCGAAGGCTGGGCCGGCATGATGACCGTGGACTGCATGGAGGCCGGCGCCGCGCCCGCGGCAGCGCCCAGTTTGGGAGCGACCTTCCGCACTTCCGGGCCATCCGTACTGCGGCGGCGACGTTTCAGTGCATAGAAACCGCCGCCGAGCAGCGCGAGCAAGGCGCCCACGCCACCGGCCAGATATAGCGGCTCATCCAGCACCTGGTCGACGAGACCCGGCGGGGGGGGCGGAGGCGGCGCCACTGGCTTGGGTTTCGGTTTGGGCGCAGGGGTAGCCTTGGCAGCCTCCGGCGCCACCGGGGCGGCATCGGGCGCAGGTTTGGGCGGCTCGAGCGGCGCGGCGCCTTTGGCGTCCGGGGCCGGCGTCGGCGCAGGTGTGGGGGCTGGCGCAGGGGCCGGCGTTGGCGCAGCCGCAGCTTTGGTGTCGGCCGGAGGCGCCGCCTTGGCGGGCTCGGGCGGCTTGGCCGGCACCGGCGCGGGGACCGGCGCCGCTTTGGCTTCAGGTTTGGGCGGCTCGGCCTTGGCGACCACCGGGGGCGGAGGGGGCGGCGCGGCCGCCTTGGACGCATCGGGTTTGACCGCAGGCGGCACCGGCTGCCCTTTCAACTGCAGCAGCTTTTGCATGTCGCCGATGCTCTTTTCGAGCTGCGCGATCCGCTCGTTGGCGTCGGCCAGCGCTTTTCCCTTCGCGGTCGTTTCTTCCTCGAGCATCCGCAGCCGCTCCCGGCTGGACATTGGCTTGCCGGCGGCGCCGGGCGCCTCGCCTTTCGACAGGCGGACGACGTCTTTGGGCGCTTCGTTGGCGCCCTTGTCCTGGGTCGCGGTGGTGATCTTGCCCGCAGCGGGCTTGGCGTCGGCGGCGGTGGCGTCGGCAGGCGCATCGGCGAGTTTCCTGCGGTACGCATTCCAGTCCGCGGTCTGCACGCGAATTTCCTTGATCGCTTCCGGCTGCGGCGTGGCGGTGGCCGTCGCCGCATCGGGCACTTTCAGAATCCGGCCCGTCTTCAGCCGGTTCATGTTGCCCTGGAAAGCATCCGGGTTGTTGCGATACAGCGCCGCCAGCATCTGCTCCAGCGTGACGCCTTCCGGTTTGGTATTGGCGGCGATCTTGAACAGGGTGTCGCCCTTCTGCACCGCGTACTCGCCGGTACTGGCGGCAGCAGCAGCGGGCGCGGGCGCCTCCGGCCGGGCCGCCATTTTGGGTTGCGGCCGCTCACGCGGCGTGGGCGCCGCCCTGGGCTCGCGTTCCGGCGCGGGCGCGGGGACCGTGACCGGGGGGGCCAGCGGGGCGCCCCGCGGCGGCGTGACCGCAGCCGGCGCGCCGGTCTGCGGCGCACTCGCGACCACGGGAGGATCAATCAGCACGGTGTATTCCCGAACCAGCCGACCCGACGCCCACGTCAGTTCCACCAGCAGGTCGAGGAAGGGTTCGTTCACGATCCGGGTGGAGGACACCCGGATGTAATGCTGACCGTTCGGCCGGCGCTCGATAGAGAGGCGGGCGCCCACCAGTGCGGGGCTGTAGGTGATATTGGCTGCCCTGAAGGCGTCCGGCGAAGCAAGGCGGGCCGTCAGGCTGGGGATTTCATCCCTATGGACCGAAACCAGCTCGATTTCGGCCGCCAAGGGCTGCCCCAGGGCCGAGAGGATCGTGAGCCTGCCAAGGCCGGCGGCGTGCGCCAGGCCAGTGTTCCACGGCAACACCAGCACCGCAGCCACCACCAGAAACCACGATTTCAACGAGAACAGGCGCACCAAGCCTCCCTACCAATTTTTATAGATAAATAATCTAACATCATATAGTTAGGCTTGCAAGGTGATACTTCCCCTGATGTTCCGCGCCTAAAGCCTAACAAAAAAAGCAATTTAGGTGAGAAATATCAAGGGATAAGGGGCCTAAAACCTCACAGATATGGAGATTTTTGCAACAGTTCGCCCGGGCGCAACCGGCCCCGGGCGACCGTCAGCCCTCCGCCAGGAGTCGCAACATGCGCCGCAGCGGCTCCGCCGCCCCCCACAGGAGCTGATCGCCCACCGTAAAGGCCGACAGGTATTCCCCGCCCATCTGCAGCTTGCGCAGACGCCCGACCGGGATATGCATGCGACCGCTCACTGCGGCCGGCGTCAGTTCCCGCATGGAGCGCTCGCGATCGTTGGGAATCACCCTTGCCCAGGAATTGGCCTTGGCCAGCATGTCGGCGATCTCGTCCAGCGGCACGTCCCTCCGCAATTTGATCGTCAGACCCTGGCTGTGACAACGCAACGCGCCGATGCGGACGCAAAGGCTGTCGACCGGAATCGCGACGGGGGCAAATCCCGGACCGCGGCCGAGGATCTTGTTGGTCTCGGCGCCGCCCTTCCATTCCTCCAGCGACATGCCGTTGCCCAGGTCCTTGTCGATCCACGGGATCAGGTTGCCGGCGAGTGGCACCCCGCCGAAGTGGTCCATCGGCAGGGAACCATCGGTCTGCTTGGCCAGCACCTTGCGGTCGATGTCGAGGATCGCCGACGCAGGGTCCGCCAGCAGGTCTTTCACCTCGGCGTTGACCAGCCCGAACTGCGTGAGCAGCTCGCGCATGTGCTGCGCGCCGCCGCCGGACGCTGCCTGGTACGTCATACAGGTCATCCACTCGACGAGGTCGTGCTGGAACAGGCCGTGCAGGCCCATCAGCATGCAGCTCACCGTGCAGTTGCCGCCGATGTAGTTGCGGATGCCCTTGGCCAGCGCGGCCTTGATCACGTCCATGTTCACCGGATCGAGCACGATGACCGCGTCGTCCTTCATGCGCAGCGTCTTCGCGGCGTCGATCCAGTAGCCCTTCCAGCCGGCCGCGCGCAGGCGCGGATAGACCTCGGCCGTGTAGTCGCTGCCCTGGCAGGTCAGCACCACGTCCATCTGCTTGAGGTCGTCGACGCTGCTGGCGTCGCGCAGCGGCTGCGCTTCCTTGCCGATGAAGGGCCCCATCGCCCCGACCTGGGAAGTCGAGAAGAACACGGGCTCGATCAGCGCAAAGTCCTGCTCCGCATGCATGCGCTGCATGAGCACCGAGCCCACCATCCCGCGCCATCCGACCAGTCCCACTCGCAGCATGCTTGCCATCCTCACAAAACCATTTAACGCCGCAGGCGCCTCCGCGCCGACCGCGTGTTGACCCTATTCTGCCAGCGCCGCCACCACGGCGTCGCCCATGCCCGCCGTGCCGACCTTCGTAGCGCCCGGTTCGTCGATATCCGGGGTGCGGTAGCCCTGCTTCAGCACCCGCTTGACCGCTTCTTCCACCCGCGTCGCGGCATCCGCCAGGCCGAAGGTGTAGCGCAGCATCATCGCGCCCGAGAGAATGGTCGCCAACGGATTGGCGACGCCCTTGCCCGCGATATCCGGTGCGGAGCCGTGGATCGGCTCGTAGAGCCCCTTGTTGTTCACGTCGAGCGAGGCCGACGGCAGCATGCCGATCGAACCAGTCAGCATCGACGCCTCGTCGGACAGAATATCGCCGAACATGTTGCCCGTCACGATGACGTCGAACTGCTTGGGCCGGCGCACGAGCTGCATGGCGGCGTTGTCCACGTACATGTGGCTGAGTTCGACCTGCGGGTAGCGCTTGGCGACATCGAGCACGATCTCGCGCCAGAAACGGCTAGTCTCCAGCACGTTTTCCTTGTCGACCGAGCACAGCCGCTTGCTGCGCTTTAACGCCGCCTGGAAACCGACCTCCGCGATGCGGCGGATCTCCGGTTCCGAATACAGCATGGTGTCGTAGCCTTCGCGCTCGCCGCGCGCGTTGTCGCGCCGGCCGCGCGGCTCGCCGAAATAGATGTCGCCCGTCAGTTCGCGGATGATCAAGAGGTCGAGGCCCGCGACGAGTTCGGGCTTCAGCGACGACGCCCCCGCGAGTTCCTCGAACAGCAGCGCGGGCCGCAGGTTGGCAAACAGTCCGAGTTCCTTGCGGATGCGCAGGATGCCCTGCTCGGGCCGTTGCGGGCGCGGCAGCGCGTCGTACTTCGGGCCGCCAACGGCGCCGGCGATCACGGCATCCGCCGCGCGCGCGAGCTTCAGCGTGACTTCCGGCAGCGGATCACCGTGGGCGTCGAACCCGGCGCCGCCGAAGGGCGCCTGTTCGAGCTCGAGCTTGAGGCCGTCACGGCGCAGACATTCGAACACCTTCACCGCTTCCGCAGTGATCTCCGGACCGATGCCGTCGCCGGGCAATACTGCAATCTTCAAAATTTCTCCGTGCGGCGCAAGGCGATAGGCGTGAAGCGTAAACCCCGCGCCACGGCCACACCGGCCAAGCGCGTCCCTTGCCTCTCGCCTCTCGCCTCTCGCCTCACGAAAACAACCACGGCTGCACCTGCTGATGGCGCCCTTCGAATGCGCGGATCTTGTCAGCGTGCGCCAGCGTCAGGCCAATCTCGTCGAGGCCGTTCAGCAGGCAATGCTTGCGGAACGGGTCGATTTCGAACTTGATCACTTTGCCCGACGGTGTGGTCACGCTTTGCTGTTCGAGGTCCACCGCGAGACGGTAGCCCGGCGCACCCTCGACCTCCTTGAACATCGCGTCCACCACCGCCGGCGCCAGCGTGATGAGCAACAGGCCGTTCTTGAAGCTGTTGTTGTAGAAGATGTCCGCGAAGCTCGGCGCGATCACCGCCTGGAAACCATCCTGCAGCAGGGCCCAGGGCGCGTGCTCGCGTGAAGAGCCGCAGCCGAAGTTCTCGCGTGCGAGCAGCACCGTCGCGCCGCGGTAGCGCGGCTGATTCAGAATGAAATCCGGATTGAGCGGCCGGCCGGTGTTGTCCTTGCCCGGTTCGCCGCGGTCAAGGTAACGCCATTCGTCGAACAGGTTGGGGCCGAAGCCCGAGCGCTGGATCGACTTCAGGAACTGCTTGGGGATGATCGCGTCGGTGTCGACATTCGCGCGGTCGAGCGGCACGACCAGGCCCTCGCGGCGTACGAATTTATCCATGCCTAACTTCCCGAGCGGACGGGCTGGGTGGCATCGCCCAATTCGCGGACATCCACGAAATGGCCGGTGACCGCCGCCGCCGCCGCCATCGCGGGACTCACCAGATGTGTGCGCCCGCGCGCGCCCTGCCGGCCTTCGAAGTTGCGGTTGGAGGTGGACGCGCAACGCTCCTCCGGCTTCAGTTGGTCCTCGTTCATGCCGAGGCACATCGAGCAGCCCGGCTCGCGCCATTCGAAACCCGCGGCGAGAAATATCTTGTCGAGCCCTTCCTGCTCAGCCTGCGCCTTCACCGGTCCCGACCCCGGCACCACCAGCGCCTGCTTGATGGACGAGGCAACATGGCGCCCCTTTGCCACCTGGGCGGCGGCGCGCAGATCCTCGATGCGCGAATTGGTGCACGACCCGATGAACACGATGTCGGGCCGGATCTCGGTCACCGGCGTGTTCGCCGTAAGCCCCATGTAGGCCAGCGCGCGTTCGATGCCCTCGCGCTTGACCGGGTTTTTCTCCTGCGCGGGATCCGGCACGCGCCCATCGACCGTCGTCACCATTTCCGGCGACGTGCCCCAGGTCACCTGCGGCTTGATGGCGGCCGCATCGAGCACGACGACCTTGTCGAACACCGCGCCCTCGTCGCTTTGCAGCGTGCGCCAGTACGCCTCCGCGGCGTCCCATTGCGCGCCTTTGGGGGCCATATCGCGCCCCTTCACATAGGCGATCGTCTTGTCGTCCACGGCGACCATGCCGGCACGGGCGCCGGCCTCGATCGTCATGTTGCACATGGTCATGCGGCCTTCCATCGACAGGGCGCGCACTGCGCTGCCCGCGAACTCGATCGCGTAGCCGGTGCCGCCGGCGGTGCCGAGCTTGCCGATGATGGCAAGAATGAGGTCCTTCGCCGTGACGCCAAAGCCGAGTTCGCCTTCCACGCGGATCTGCATGGCCTTGGACTTCTTGGTGACCAGGCACTGCGTGGCGAGCACGTGCTCGACCTCGCTCGTGCCGATGCCGAAGGCCAGCGCGCCCAGCGCACCGTGCGTGCTCGTATGCGAATCGCCGCACACGACGGTCATGCCCGGCAGCGTGGCGCCGCTCTCCGGACCGATCACATGCACGATGCCCTGCCGCTTGTCGAGGAAAGGGAAATACACCTTCGCGCCGAATTCGCCGATGTTCTTGTCCAGCGTTTCAACCTGCAGACGCGACACAGGATCGGTGATTCCGGCCATGCCGCGTTCCCAGCCGCGCGTGGGCGTGTTGTGGTCGGCGGTCGCGACCACCGAGCCCACCCGCCACTGCTTGCGGCCGGCGAGCTTGAGCCCCTCGTACGCCTGCGGACTCGTCACTTCGTGCACCAGATGACGGTCGATGTAGATCAGCGCGGTGCCGTCGGCATCCGCGTGGACGAAGTGGCTGTCCCACAATTTCTGGTAGAGCGTGCGAGCGCCCATGAAAAACCCTTGTAAGCCGTTGGAAACGCGGAATTATCCCACAAATAGACGGTCTTCCGGCCACCGCTTTACGCGCTTAAACGCGGGAACGCGATGCGAGTGCCAGGCCGCCCAGCGCGGCGCAGCCTGCTGCCAGGCTGAAGGTGCCGGCGGGGCCCAGCGCCTGCCACAGCAGGCCGCTGGCGAGCGCGCCCAGCGTGCCGCCGACGCCGAAAGTGAGGCTGGAGTACAGCGCCTGCCCCCGCGCCTGCTGGCGGCCGGCGATCAGGCGCTGCACCAACCCCAGCGCGGAGGCGTGAAAAGTACCGAAAGTCGCCGCGTGCAGCAATTGCGCGAGGAGGAGGAGCGCCAGGTGCTGCGCGCCCCACGCGATCAACAGGAAGCGCACCACCGCCAGCGCGATACTCGCCAGCAGAATCGTCCGCAGCGAAACCGCCCGCGTCAGCTGCGGCATGACCAGGAAGATCACGATTTCGGCCGCCACGCCCAGCGCCCACAGCGCGCCCACCGCGGCCTTCGAATAGCCGAGCTCGACCAGGTAGATTGAAAAGAAGGTGTAGTAGGGCCCGTGCGCCATCGCCATCAGCGCGCAAGCCACGAACAGCACGATCACGTCAGGATCGCGCAGGCGCGCGGCGAGCGGCGTTTCGTCGTGCGGGCCGGCCGCCACCGGCGCTTCCGGCACCCGCCACAGGAAGACGAGCATTGCCACCATCAGCGCGGCGATGATCGCCGGCAGAGCGGTGACGGGAACATGGTCCAGTGCGGCGCCGACGCCGCTGACCGCGGCGATGAAACCGATCGATCCCCAGACCCGCACGCGGCCGTAGCGCCCGAAGTGCGTGCCGAGGTGACCCAGCGTCGTCACTTCCACGATCGGCAGTGCGGCGCTCCAGAAGTAACTCATGGCCGCAATCGTGATGACGATCAGCAGCAGGTGATCGCCGGCGAGGATCGGCAGGAACACGGCGGCGCCGGCGAGACCCGCCCAGCGGGCCACCTTGATCCGGGTACCGCGCCGGTCTGCAAGCCCGGCCCAGTAGTGCGCGGCAAAAATACGCATGACCTGCGGCAGCGCCATCACCGCGCCGATCGCCGCCGCGGTTAGCCCGATGCCGTCCAGATAGAGCGAGAAATACGGCGCGAACGCGCCAAGATAGGCGAAGTAGAAGAAGTAGAAGCCGGCGAGCGGCCAGTACGGAAAACCGGGAATGCGGACGGCCGCCATGTTACGCAACGCCTGCTGCGTTCAGCGCCGGCGCAGCCGCGCCCGCTCAGGCTTCGTCGGGGTCCGGATTGTCGGCTGCCGCAGCCGCGGCGAGCCGTGCCACGACGTCGGCCGGCGCCTGGGCGGCGATCTTCGGCGTGCCGGTGTTGACCTCCGCGTTCTGCGCGCGATGGCGCAGCGCGTGGTCCATCAGCGTCAGCGCCAGCATCGCCTCGCAGATCGGCGTCGCGCGGATGCCGACGCAGGGATCGTGGCGGCCGGTGGTGGAAATGGTGGTCGCCTGCCCCGCCTTGTCCACCGTGCGGCGCGCGAGCCGGATGCTGGAAGTCGGCTTCACGGCGACGTTGACCACGATGTCCTGTCCGGTGGAAATGCCGCCGAGCACGCCACCCGCGTTGTTGCTCAGAAAACCTTCCGGCGCCATTTCGTCGGAATGCTCCGTCCCCTTCTGCGCAACCGCGGCGAAACCCGCGCCGATCTCGACGCCCTTCACCGCGTTGATGCTCATCATGTTGTAGGCGATGTCGGCATCGAGCTTGTCATAGACCGGCTCGCCCCAGCCCACCGGCACGCCGGTGGCAACCGTGCGGATCAGCGCACCGACCGAATCGCCCGACTTGCGCAGGCGGTCCATGTAGGCTTCCAGTTCGGGCACCACATCGGGGTCGGCGGAAAAAAACGGGTTCTCGCCGACTGCGTCCCATGATTTGAAGCCGAGCTTCACCGGCCCGAGCTGCGCCATGTGGCCGCGAATCACGATGCGATGCTGCTCGTAAAGCCATTTCTTCGCGATGGCGCCCGCGGCCACGCGTACTGCGGTCTCGCGCGCCGACTGGCGCCCGCCGCCGCGGTAATCGCGAATGCCGTACTTCTGCCAGTAGGTGTAGTCGGCATGCCCCGGACGGAACATCTCCGCGATCTTCGAGTAATCCTTGCTCCGCGCATCGACGTTGCGGATCAGCAGCCCGATCGGTGTGCCGGTCGTGCGGCCCTCGAACACACCGGAGAGGATTTCCACCTTGTCCTCTTCCTTGCGCTGGGTGACATGGCGCGAGGTGCCAGGCTTGCGGCGGTCTAGCTCAAGCTGGATGTCGGCCTCGGTGAGCGCCAACCCCGGCGGGCAGCCGTCCACCACGCAGCCGATTGCCGGCCCGTGGCTTTCGCCGAAGGAGGTCACGCAGAAGAGCTTGCCGAGGGTGTTGCCGGACATGGAGTACCGTAAATACAGGTGAACGCAGGGTGTTGTTTATTGGTGAAAATCCGGCCCGAGTTTAACATGCACCCTCGTGCGACCCTGCCCGCGATGAACGCCAGCACCCCCCCCCAAACCACCGCCGCCTCCCGCTGTACCCCCGCCACGCAAAGTCGCGGGCAAGGTGGCGAACAAGCTCGCGCAGAAGCAGTCGCGCTGGCAGCGCGTGGCGCGTTACGGCTGGGACAAACGGCGCGGCTGATCAGGCATTCGGTGGTTCCTTGCCCAACTGCCGCGAGAGGCGCCACGCCATCGCGCCGAGCACGATCACCCCCAGCACCAGCGCGCCCCACAGGCTCCAGCGCTTCCAGTCGATCGCTGCCTCGCGCCGGGCCTCACCGCCGAGCGGCTGCTGAGCGCCGCCTAGCACCGCCTGCACTTTGAAAGCCTGCTCCACCGGCGTCCGCGTGACGGCAGCACGGATGGTCTGCGCGGCCGCTTCCTCGTAGCCGGGAATCAAGGTCTCAATGGCAAACGCGCCCGCGCGCGCCTCGCGATTGCCATAGGCCAGTTGGAACGGCGGCGCTCCGCGGGCGGCAAACACCAGCCGCTGCGGCACCCAGCCCGCATGCAGGCGCGGCAGGCCCTCGCCAAGACCGCCGCCCCGCGTATCCACGCGCAGCAGCCAATAACGCTCCGGCGTCGTGCCGAAGCTCAAGTCGGGACTGACGATCTCGCCGCCGCCCTGCCGCAAGCGGTAAGCAACGCCACGCGTTACAGAACGCCACGGCTGGTCGGCCCGGTCCCGCGCCAGCAGTTCCACCTGCGCAACGGTATTAGGCTGCGGCAGATCGAAGCGCGCGCGGTCCGCCGGGAAACGGCCGCCGAGATCGAACACATATTCGCCGGGCCTGTCGCCTATCGCCGCCTCCTGCGCCAGCCATTCACGGGCCAGCGCCGCATCGCGTCCCGCCGGCTCGCCGCGCGTCGAGGTCAGCAACGGCGGCACCCGTCCCGCCTCGGGCGCCACCCACGACAGCCGCAGGTATTTTGCTTTCTGCGCCGGCAGCGGCCACTCCACGCGCTTCTGCTCCAGCCGCTGACCGCCCGCTACCAGGCTGACCAGTGGCGCCGCCGGCGCCAGCGTGCGCCATACCGCCAGGTCGTCGCTCGCCTCTACCCGCAGGCGCCCGGCGTAGCCATCCGCCGGAGATGCCCAGTCGAGTTCGAGCGCGCGCAACGGCCGGTCCAGCGTTGAAAGATCGACGACGTAAGCGATCACCTGCTGTGCCGCCGGCCCCGGCTTGGCGCCGGTGGCGACATCCACCGCCATCGCGCCGTCCGCTCGCTTGCGCACACGCAGGGTCAATCCCTCCACCGGCGTGCCCGCTGCCGCCTTCAGCGGGAACAGGGTCAAACCGACCGCCGGTGGCGTTTCAATGCCGGTCGTCCGGCGCGGCCGCCATGCGTAGGGCATCACTTCGCCTGCGCCATTGAACACACGCACGTCGGCAAGATCCGGGTGTACGGCACCCCGATAGACGGCAGCCGGCAGCGTGACCTCATACAGCGCCTCGCCGCCGTCGGCGTCGAGCGTCCAGCCGTAGGCGAAAGCGCGCGGCTGTTCGGCCGCCTGCGCTGCGCAGACGCACACGCACAACAAAAGAACAGGAATTCTCATGCCGGCTTCTCCTCCGCCTTGGGCGGGACCGGCGCGAAGTAGCCGATGACGATGACCAGCAGCCCGACGCCGATGAACGAGATCCAGCGCCCCGCGGTGCCCGAGTTGGACAGGTCGATCAGGAACAGCTTGGCGATCACCACACCAAGCAACGCCGCGCCGATCGCCCACAGCGCGCGCAGGCTCCGGCGGGTGCCGACGACCATCGCCCCCAGCGCGAGCAGCGACCAGAAGAGCGAGAAGGCAGCCTGCACCAGCACCGAACGCAGCATGGCGTCGAGCCGGAACGGCACATCGGCGTAATGATGGAGCGTGCGCAGCAGCACCCCGTTCAACACGATGAACAACAGCGCGCCCAGCAAGCGTAGCGCCGTGGTCGCCGACGGCAGCGTGGCCTGCGGTAGTGCGAGGCGCTGCACATGCACGTACCAGGTGGCCACCGCCAGCAGCGCGCCTGCCTGTGCCAGGTCGAGGGGATTCAGGAGCGGCACGTACGGCAGCGGCGCCGGATTGCCGTCGCTGGCGAAGTTCGCGTACACGATCCAGCCCAGCACGAACAGCGCCAGCGGCAAGGCGCCGGCATACAGATAGGCGTAGCGGTGCGCGCGCACCGGCCAGCCCAGTCGCTCGCCGAACGCCGCGAAGGTGGCGATCAGGGCGCCCGGCACCAGCGCCCACGCGATCAGGGGCCACACGCGCTTGCCGTCGACGGCGTGGTCGATCTGCCAGCCCAGTTCCCAGGACAGCAGCACGGCCAGCAACCAGAACCCGGCCGCGTGCAGCCGTTCCAGCGCCGCTTCCTCGCGCCCTTCGCGGGCATGCAGGGCCCACAGATGCACGCCGAATACGCAGGCCCAGCCGATCGCCATCTGGTGCGCAAAGGGATGCGCCTGCGACGGCATCCCCCAAGGCAGCAGCGCGAGGATCACCGCGCCCAACGGCACGCTGGCAAGCGCCACCCAACCGGCATCCTCCCAGCCGAGGCGGCGCCACAACACGCCGAAGAACGCGCAGGTACCCGCGCAAAACAGCAGGTACGGATGCCAACCCCAGCCCGCGGGCGCGTGGCGGTCGATCTCGTACAAGCCGCCGCCGAACCACCACAGGACGCCCCACACGAACAGCAGTCGCGCCACGACGTATTCGCCTTCCGTCACACGCGCGCGGTTCGCCGCCAGGTAGCGGCTGCAGAACAACCCGGCTGCACTCACCATCACGCAACCCAGATAAAGACTGTTCAGCACCGGCAAACTGCCGGACGTGGAAACCGCATCCACAAGAAAGGCGAAGCCGGCGCCCAGCTGCAGCAAGAGGCCGAAGGCGCGGGCGAGCCGACGGTTCTGCCGTACGCCCACCCACACGATCGCCGCGCCCTCCACCGCCCACACCGCGGAGGTCCAGCGGCCATCGAAGGCCAGCGGCACGGCGAGCGTCGCGAAGCCCACGCCCAGCGCGAGGAAAGACTCGACCAGCAGGCGCAGCGTTTCCTGCTTGCGCGCATGCAGCACGCTCGCCAGCAGCAGGTAGAACGCGCCCAGCGCCAGCGCGCTCCACGCCGCGCCGAATTCCATGCCGCGCACCAGCGCCGCCTGCAGGCCAAAGGCCACCAGCGGCGTGCCGAACACCAGCGTGCCGTCCACGTAGTGTGCGAGCCGCGGCGCCTGCCGCAGCGCAAACAGCACGGCGATCGCCACGTACATCAGGAAGAACAGGATCAGGAAGGGCTCGGTCGTCGCGAAGAATGCGGGCCGGTAGTACTTGGCACCCCAGGCGAGTCCGATCACGAAGGTAAAAACGAAGCCGACGAGATTGAGTTCGCGCCAGGCCTTGCGCCAGGCGATGGCGAGGATGCCGGCATTCAACACCGCGTAGAAGCCGAACAGCGCCACGTGATTGCCACTGCCGGTGGACGCCAGGATGGGGGCGAGAAAACCGCCGGCGGCTCCCGTGACCGCCAGGGCCCGCGAGTCCTGCAGCACGGCGAGCACCGCCAAAAAAACAGCGATGCCCGTGAGCACGGCAAACGCCAGCCCCACCGGCAGCAGGTGATAAAGACGCAGGGCGGCGAACACGGTGAGGTAAAGCACCCCGATGCCCGCGCCCTGCAGCATCAGGGCGTAACCGGGCCGGCCGACCCGCAATCGCCAGCCGATGACCAGCAGCGCAATCGCTCCAGCGGCGACGCCGGCAAGACGCAACTCGATGGGCACGAAATCGCGCTCGGCGGCGTACTTGAGCAGGAAGGCGACGCCGAAGAACAGCACCACGACGCCCACCCGCACCAGCGTATTGCCGCCGAACAACCAGCGCAGCACCGGGTTGTCGGCAGCTGGCGGGGGGCGGTGAGGCGGGGGCACACGATCCGTCGCAGTCATCACCGGCGATGCGGCAGGCGCCGCGGGCGGCGGTTTTGCAGTCACGGCCGGCGTTTCCGGCAGCGGCAGCGCAGCGGGTGCCTGCGGGGCGGCATACGAGGCTGAGGCCGCCGGGCTCGCCACCGTGCCTGGCTGCTCCAGCGCCACGAGCCGCACGTTCACGTCTTCCATGCAGCGATAGAGGTGATCGAGCTTGCCCTCGATGGCCTTGAGGCGCGTCTCGGTCTCCGCTGTGGCCTGCGGCGCCCCCTGCCGCGACAACCGCCACGCGACGCCAGCAACCGCCCCGATGGCCGCGCCGGCCACTACCCCGTCCCAGCCGCCCAGCAGATGGCCGAACGCACCGCCCGCAATCATGCCGATGAACCACATGGCGCCCCCCTTCCCTATTTCCAGTCGCCGCGCATCTCCAGCACCTGCCGGTGCAGCGCCGCCGGCGTCGCGTCCACGGCAGCAACCGGCGCACCCACGATCAATTCCACGCTGCGGAACAGCGCAAGGCGGCGGGGATTGGTCATCGCCGTGCCGTCCCTGCGACTGAAGAAGCTGTCCCACAATCCGCGCAGCGCCAGCGGCACCACCGGGACCGGCGTACGGGCAAGGATGCGAGTGATGCCGGGACGGAACGGGTGGATCTCGCCGTCATTTGTAATCCGGCCTTCGGGGAAAATGCCAACCAGATCGCCATCCGCGAGGGCGTGTGCCACCGCCTCGAACGCCTGCTCCATCACTGCGGGATTCTCCTTCGCCGAGGCGATCGGAATCGCGCGCGTCTCGCGGAACACGAAATTAAGCACCGGCACCTTGAAGATCGAATGTTCCATCACGAAGCGGATCGGCCGCGGGCTCGCGGCCATGATCATCACGGCGTCCACGAAGCTGACGTGATTGCACACGATGACCGCCGGCCCCGTCTCCGGAATGTGTTCGAGGCCGCGCGTGCGCAAGCGGTACACCGAGTGGATCAGCAGCCATGCCAGGAAGCGCATGGAGAATTCGGGCACCAGCCGGTAGATGTAGAGCGCGACACCCGCGTTAAGGAGACCGGTCAGGAGCAGCAACTGCGGGATCGTCATGCCCAGCTCGAGGCAAACGATGGCGAACAGCGCCGCGACCACCATGAAGGCCGCGTTCAGGATGTTGTTGCCGGCGATCACCCGTGACTGGTGCGACTTGTCGCTGCGGCTCTGGATCAGGGCGTAGAGCGGGACGATGTAGAAGCCGCCGAACACGCCGATCAGCACCAGGTCGGCGATCAGCCGCCAGTGTCCGGGCATCAGCACGAAATCCAGCACCCCCTGCACCGCAGCGGGCGGCGCTGCCGGCGTGGCGAAATAGAAGTCGATCGCGAACACGGTCAGGCCGATCGAGCCGAAAGGCACCAGCCCCAGCTCGACCTTGTGTCCCGACAGGCGCTCGCACAGGAGCGATCCTGTGCCGATGCCTACCGAAAACAAGGCAAGCAACAACGTGACCACATGCTCGTCCCCGCCCAGCACTTCCTTGCTGTAACTGGGGAAATGCGAGAGGTAGATCGCGCCGTAAAACCAGAACCAGGAGATCCCGAGGATCGACAGGAAAACCGTCCGGTTGGTGCGCAGGAATTTGAGGTTGCGCCAGCTCTCGGACAGCGGATTCCAGTTGATCTGGAGGTCGGGCGACGGGGCGGCCGAGTACGGAATCGACCGGCTCGTCAGGTAGCCCGCCACGGCAATCACCAGTACTGCCCCGGAAACCCACAGCGCGCCGTCGGGTTTCACGGCGATGAGCACGCCGCCGAGGATGGTGCCGATCAGGATCGCGATGAAGGTGCCGGTTTCGACCAGCCCGTTGCCGCCGATCAGTTCCTCCGGACGCAGTTGCTGCGGCAGGATCGCGTACTTGACGGGGCCGAACATCGTCGAGTGCGCGCCCATGCAGAACAGGGCCACCATCAGCAGCGGCAGGTTCTGCGTCAGGAAGCCCGCTGCGCCGACGGCCATGATGCCGATCTCGAACACCTTGACCAGCCGGATGATGGCGGACTTTTCATACTTGTCCGCCAACTGGCCCGCGGTCGCGGAAAACAGGAAGAACGGCAGGATGAACAGCCCCGCGCACACGTTGACCAGCGTCGCCGGGTTCATGCTGGTCAGGCCCGCGCCGTGGAACGCGAGCAGGATCACCAGCGCGTTCTTGTAGACGTTGTCGTTGAACGCGCCCAGGAACTGGGTGCAGAAGAACGGGAAGAAACGCCGTTCGCGCAGCAGGTCAAACTGGCCATGCGAAGCGGGCGCCTGCGTCGTGCCTTTGGTCGGAGTCGTCATCAGGTCCGCCTGCGGATGTATTCGTTCACGCTGAACAGTGCGTTGAGCAGAAAAGGCTTGTTAATCCGGAACCACACTTCTTTGCCGCGCTTTTCCGCGTCCAGCACGCCGGCTTCCCGCATGAGTTTCAGATGATGCGACACCGCCGAGCGCGACAATGTCGAGACCTCGACGATCTGCCCCACGTTAAGCTCTTCGCCCGGCTCGAAGGTGAGCAGGATGCGCTGCCGATGCTCGTCCCCGAGCGCGGTGAACGCCTTGGCGATGGTACGCCACTCCTTGGGAATGGCGCGGAGGTAGTGTTTATTCATAACTATAATCTTGGTTATATTGTTATGAGATGTCAAGCGCCGTCTTGCAGAACAGCCCGGCCGCATCAGGGCGGCCGACGTGGCCGTTGCCGCTTTTGCCTTTCATTTCAGCGCGGCAGACACCCGGGCCCGTCCGCGGATTTACTTCAGGTAGCGGTCGTAAAACGCGGCGATGGCCTGCGCCGCATCCTGCGCCGTTTTCCCGATGACGGCATCGGCGCGCAGGTCACGGCCGAATTCGAGTTGCATGGCGTCGATGCCATCGGGATGGTGGCTCCCGTAGAGGGCCACCGTGTGGCCCCCTGTGTACCCCGGGGGCTCGACCCGATCGGTGGGGGAAAAGCTGTTCGGCGGCAGTATCCTGTACCCCATTGCGGCGAACTGACCGAAGACACTGTCGGGACCGGTCAGTGCCCGGGCGCCGGCGCGCGCCAGCAGATTCTTGACCGCGATGCCGTGGTGGGTGCCGCGCAGAATCGAATCGGGGTAGGCAGACTGCCCGTGCACATCGAACAACATGGCATGCGCATACTTCACGCGAAGTTCGTCCACCAGACGGCGGATCGCGGCATGATAGCGCTCGTAATCGGCCTGGCAACCCGGCGAGGCATAAGCTTCGTCGGCGCGCCGGTTGGCATCGATGAACTTGCGGTGAAATTTCGCCAGGACCAGGTATGGTTGCCGGCCGGTCAGCCGCTTGAGTGCGGCCGCAATGTCCAGAGCCAGAACCTCCGTGTTGTAGTCCATGCCAGTGACGAAGCGCGAGCCCGCCGCAGTACGCAGTTCGCATCCAGGGACATCCAGCCGGCCGCCGTGCGGAGCGGTCAGGATGACGGGCATGTCGCCGGTTTGGACCTGGACCAGGTCGCGGGCGTGCGCTGTCCCGACCAGCAGCAGCGTCATCAGCCAGAACAGCAGGAGAGAAAGTCGGGTCACGGGAGGTCCGATAGCGATCTATGCCGATGGCCCGATTTTAGGCGCGTTCGCATCAGCCCTCGTTTGTGAGTGGACTGCCCCCAAATCGAATAAAATCAACCGTCGTATCCCTGCGGACCCGCGATGCGCCAATACCTCGACTTGATGCAGCACGTGCTCGACCACGGTGCCGAGAAAACCGACCGCACCGGCACCGGCACGCGCTCGGTGTTCGGGGCGCAACTGCGCTTCGACCTCAGCGCCGGCTTCCCGCTGGTCACCACCAAGAAGGTCCACCTCAAGTCCATCGTCCACGAACTGCTGTGGTTCCTGAAGGGCGACACCAACACGAAATACCTGAAGGACCACGGCGTCAGCATCTGGGACGAGTGGGCGGACGCGCAAGGCGACCTCGGCCCCGTCTACGGCTACCAGTGGCGCTCGTGGCCCACACCCGACGGCCGGCATATCGACCAGGTCGCGAATGTCCTCGCGCAGATCCGCAAGACCCCGGACTCGCGCCGGCTCATCGTCTCGGCCTGGAACGTGGGTGATCTGGACAGGATGGCATTGGCGCCTTGCCACGCTTTTTTCCAGTTCTATGTCGCGGAGGGGCGGCTGTCGTGCCAGCTCTATCAGCGCAGTGCCGATCTCTTCCTCGGCGTGCCCTTCAACGTCGCTTCCTACGCGCTGCTGACGATGATGGTCGCGCAGGTCTGCGGGCTCAAGCCCGGCGATTTCGTGCACACCTACGGCGACACCCATCTCTATCTGAATCATCTGGAGCAGGCGCGCGAGCAGTTGTCGCGTGCGCCCCGCACCCTGCCGGTGATGAAGCTGAATCCGGCAGTGACGGACCTCTTCGCGTTCACCTACGAGGACTTCACGCTCGAAGGGTATGACCCGCACCCCGCGATCAAAGCGCCGGTTGCCATCTAGGTGAGGGGTGAGGCGTGAGGCGTGAGGAGAAAACTGCCGAAGGCAAGGCTCCCTCACGCCTCACGCCTCTCGCCTCACGGCTTTCCATAATCGTGGCCATGTCGCGCAACGGCGTGATCGGCAAGGACAACGCGATCCCGTGGCGGCTGCCGGGTGAACTGGCCCTGTTCAAGCGCCTGACGATGGGACATCCGATCGTGATGGGCCGCAAAACCTGGGAATCGATCGGCCGCCCGCTGCCCGGCCGCACGAACCTCGTGGTCACGCGCAATCCTGCTTATGCGGCCCCGGGCGCCACCGTCGTGCCGTCACTGGACGCCGCACTGACCGCGGCGAGCGGTGCGACGGAGATTTTCGTGATCGGTGGCGCGCAGCTGTACGCGGAAGCGCTGCCGCGCGCCGACCGCCTGTACCTGACGACGGTCGACACCGAAATCGACGGCGATACCCGCATGCCGGCGTTCGACCGCCACGCCTGGCGAACGGTCTCCAGCGAAGCCTGCGCCCGCGACGAACGCAATGCGTTCAGTTACACACTGGACGTGTTGGAGCGCAGGGCCGCATGAAACGCCTGCTCCCGGCCCTGTTGCTGCTGGCCGTCAGCACCGGCGCTTCGGCACAGGATGCCATCGGCGAACTCAAAGTCCGGGCCGATGCCGGCGACCGCACCGCGACGCGGCAACTGGCCGAGGCCTACTACACCGGGCGCGGCGTCGAGCAGGACAACAAGCAGGCGGCGTTTTGGTACGAAAAACTCGCGAAGCAGGGCGATGCCCGCGCGCAGACGACGCTGGGGCTGCTGTACTTCCGCGGTATCGGGCTGGATCGCAGCTACGAACTCGCCTACAAATGGTGGTCGCTCGCCGCCGCGCGCGACCCGGCGGCCCAGTTCAACCTCGGCAACCTTTTCCTCGAGGGCAAGGGCGCGCCGCAGGACTATGCGAAGGCGGCCGAGTGGTACACCGCAGCCGCGCGCAAAGGGCACGTGCAGGCGCAGCACAATCTCGGCATGCTGTACTACGAAGGGGCAGGCGTCGCGAAGGACCTGCCGCGTGCCTACCTGTGGGTACAGATCGCGGCGCTGCAGGGCGACGAACGCGCCGAGCAGTCACTCAAGCGCATCGCCGAGGGCATGACGGCGGCGCAGATCGCCGAAGCGAAGGGCCTTGCCGACGACTGGATGGCGCGGCTCAAAAAGCAATCGCGCTGACCGTACCGCAACAGTTCTTCAGTCCGGGATCAGACACAGAAACTCCTCGTACTTGTTGCCAGCGCCGCGCTCGATGCGCGCCACGCGCGACACCTCGATCCGGTACGGAAACTGGAGGGTCTTCGCGAACACGGCCTGCAGGGTCGCGGTTTCGTCGGCGGTGAAATCGCGATCGATGACCGCCCGCACCTCGAGGTGGTCCACGGCATGCTGCACTAACTGCACCTGCCGGATCGGCCCCACACCGGCCCAGTATTTGCTGAGGAAACTCGGCCAGCGCCGTGTCCCGTCCGGCAGCCTGAGCATGTTGCGCACGCGGCCCATGACGCGTTCGAGCACCGGCAGCCCGCGGCCGCACGGGCACGCGGCCCCGGCCATGGCGTAGTCCCCGCTCCAGTAGCGGATGAGCGGCGTCGCGAAATTGTGCAGGGTGGTGGCGACTACCCGGCCCGCCTCGCCGGGGAAAGCGGGCTGCCCGCGATCGTCGAGGATTTCGACGAGCAGATTCTCCGCCTGCACGTGGTAATGCGGGTGGCGCGGGCACTGCAGCGCGATGTAGCCGAGCTCGCTGGAACTGTAGGCATCGACGACGGGCACACCCCACACCACCTGCGCCCTCTCACGCAAATCCGCCGGCAGGCTCTCGGCAATGGTGCGCAATTCGCGCAATCGGGGCAGCCGGATGCCGCGCTCGGCCGCCCTCACGAGCAGCGCTGCCGCGTTGCTGGCGAAGGTCAGCAGGTAATCGGGATTCTGTGCCACCAGCCAGTCGAGCTGGCGATCGATGCCCTCGTGCAGGGGCAGCGTCACCAGCGGTCCGGACTCGAAGGTGTCATCGGTGACGGGACCCCAGCCGTCCCGCACGCCCAGCTGCACGTCCGAGCGGATCACGGCCAGCTTCCCCTGCAGGTTGCGCTCATGCCACAGATGATCGCGCAGCAGCAAACCAGCCCAGAAAAACTGCGTGACTTCGGTCCCCGCCGTGCGTAACGGCATGCCGGTCGAGCCCGAGGTCTGCAGATCGTGCTGGCGTCCGTGCGCCGGCGGCACCGCCGTGCTGCGCAGCGCATCCCCCGCGTCTTTCGCCTCCGCCCGGGTCAGGATCGGCAGCGCGGCAAAGCGTTCGGGTGAAACCGGTGCGGCGGGTCCGGCGGAAGGCCACAGTCCGCGCAGACGTTCGGCATAGAAAGGCACCGTGGATGCCGCGTGACGCAGGAGAACGTCGAGCTGGCGAAACTGCCAGGCGCGCAGTTCCGGCTCAGGCCACCACTGGCTCTGCTCGAGCTGGAACTGCAGGGCCAGCAGGGCGGCGCCGCCCGGTGCGGGAAGGCCCGGCCACGTGATGCCGGTCACACTGCTGCGCACTTCAGACATGCGCGGATGCCCTATGCCCTGGGAGCCGGCGCTCAGGCCACGCAGTCGACGTAGTACTTCGTTACGCCGCCGGAGACCTCGTCGACCAGGCCGTGGATGTCGGTCTCAAAGCCCGGGAAGTGCTTATTGAAGTAGCCGGCAAACTGCAGGTAACGGATGATCGTCTTGTTGAAGCGCTCGCCCGGAATCAGCAGGGGAATGCCCGGCGGGTAGGGCGTCAGCAGCACGCTGGTAACGTGCCCCTCCAGGTCGTCGATCGCGATGCGGTCGACTTCGCGGTGCGCCATCTTCGCGAAGGCGTCCGCGGGCCGCATGGCGGGCGCCATGTCGGACAGGTACATCTCCGTGGTCAGCCGCGCCACGTCGTTGGCCTTGTAGACCTCGTGGATTTGGTCGCACAGCTCGCGCAAGCCTGTGCGTTCGTACTGCGGGTGACGAGCGGTGAACTCCGGCAGCACGCGCCACAGCGGCTGGTTGCTGTCGTAGTCGTCCTTGAACTGCTGCAGTTCGGTCACCAGCGTGTTCCAGCGGCCCTTGGTGATGCCGATGGTGAACATGATGAAGAACGAGTAGAGACCCGTCTTCTCAACGATGATGCCGTGCTCGGCGAGATATTTGGTCACGATGGCGGCCGGCATGCCGCGCTTGGCGAACTTGCCGGTCACGTCCAGACCCGGCGTGATGATCGTCGCCTTGATCGGGTCGAGCATGTTGAAGCCGGGCGCCAGGTTGCCGAAGCCGTGCCAGCGCTCGTTGCTGCGCAGCATCCAGTCGTCGCGATTGCCGATGCCTTCTTCGGCCAGCCGCTCGGGGCCCCACACCTTGAACCACCAGTCCTTGCCGAATTCCGCGTCCACCTTGCGCATGGCGCGGCGGAAATCGAGCGCCTCCATGATCGATTCGGCCACCAGCGCGGGCCCGCCCGGCGCCTCCATCATGGCCGCGGCCACGTCGCAGGACGCGATGATCGCGTATTGCGGACTGGTCGACGTGTGCATGAGGTAGGCCTCGTTGAACACGTCGCGGTCGAGTTTCTGGTGCTTCGAGTCCTGCACCAGGATCTGCGAGGCCTGCGACAGCCCCGCCAGCATTTTGTGCGTGGACTGCGTCGAGAAAATCATCGAATCCTTCGGCACCGGACGGTCGCGGCCGATGGCGTGCATGTCCTTGTAGAAGTCGTGGAAGGCCGCGTGCGGCAGCCACGCCTCGTCGAAGTGCAGCGTCTCGATCTTGCCGTCGAGCATGCCCTTGATCGTCTCGACGTTGTAGAGAATGCCGTCGTAGGTGCTCTGCGTCAGCGTCAGCACGCGGGGCTTGCCCTTGTAGCCCTTGGCAAAGGGGTTCGCGGCGATCTTCTTTTCGATGTTCTCCCACTTGAACTCGTCCTGCGAGATCGGCCCGATGATGCCGTAGTGGTTGCGCGTGGGCGTGAGAAACACAGGCACCGCGCCACACATGGTGATCGCGTGCAGGATGGACTTGTGGCAGTTGCGGTCCACCACCACCACGTCGTGCGGGGCCACGGTCGAATGCCAGACGATCTTGTTCGAGGTGGATGTGCCGTTGGTGACGAAGAACACGTGGTCCGCGTTGAAGATACGCGCGGCGTTGCGCTCGGAAGCCGCCACCGGCCCGGAGTGATCGAGGAGCTGCCCCAGTTCATCCACTGCATTGCAGACGTCGGCGCGCAGCAGGTTCTCGCCGAAGAACTGATGGAACATGCGCCCGACCGGGCTCTTCAGGAAGGCGACGCCGCCGGAATGCCCCGGGCAGTGCCAGGAGTACGAGCCGTCCTGCGCGTAGTGCGTCAGCGCGCTGAAGAAGGGCGGCGGCAGGCTGTCAAGATAGGTTTTCGCCTCGCGCACGATGTAGCGCGCAACGAACTCCGGCGTATCCTCGAACATGTGGATGAAGCCGTGCAGCTCGCGCAGCACGTCGTTCGGGATGTGGCGCGTGGTGCGTGTTTCGCCGTACAGGAAGATCGGCAGGTCGGCGTTGCGGAAGCGGATCTCGACCACGAAGGCCCGCAGGCGCGCGACGGACTCGGCGGTCGCCTCGGGTGAACTGAACTCCTCGTCGTCGATGGAGAGCACGATCGCGGAGGCGCGGCTCTGCTGCTGGGCGAACGATGAGACGTCGCCGAAACTGGTCACGCCCAGCACTTCCACGCCCTCTTCCTCGATGGCCTTGGCCAGCGCGCGGACGCCGAGCCCGCTGTTGTTCTCCGAGCGGAAATCCTCGTCGACGATAATGATCGGAAAATGGAACTTCACCGGGAATCTCCTTCGCGGCGGGGCGGCAGTACGTGGGCAGGCGGGGGCCGAATGGGGCGCGCGGCGTAACCGGACGTCAGATCTTGGGCAGCGTCACGCCGAGCTGCCCCTGGTACTTGCCGCCGCGATCCTTGTACGAGGTATCGCACACCTCGTCGGACTCGATGAAGATCACCTGCGCGACGCCTTCGTTCGCATAGATCTTGGCGGGCAACGGGGTGGTGTTCGAGAATTCCAGCGTCACGTGGCCTTCCCATTCGGGCTCGAGCGGCGTGACGTTCACGATGATGCCGCAGCGCGCGTAGGTGGACTTGCCGAGGCAGATCGTCAGCACGTTGCGCGGGATGCGGAAGTATTCGACGGTGCGCGCCAGCGCGAAGGAGTTCGGCGGAATCAGGCACACCGGGCCCTTGAAGTCGACGAAGGACTTCGCATCGAAGGCCTTGGGGTCCACGATCGTGGAGTTGATGTTGGTGAAGATCTTGAATTCGTCCGAACAGCGTATGTCGTAGCCGTAGCTGGACGTGCCGTAGGCGACGATGCGCTGGCCGTTGAGTTCGCGCACCTGTCCCGCTTCGAACGGTTCGATCATGGCGTGGTCCTGGGCCATGCGGCAGATCCACTTGTCGGCTTTGATGCTCATGGGGCGGGATTCAGGATACGGGATTCAGGAATCGGCGCGCAAGCGCAGGCCCGGGACGGCCGGGATCCGTGCTCAGGTGTTCTGGACGACGATCTTGGGGAACGCCGACGTATGGTCCTGCTGCTGTTCCGCGATGCGCGCGGCGACGCGGCGGGCGATCTGCTTGTAGATCTGCGCCACCGCCCCGTCGGGGTCGGCGACCACGGTCGGGGTGCCGGAGTCCGCCTGTTCGCGGATGCGGATGTCGAGCGGCAGCGCCCCCAACAGTTCGACCTTATAGTCCTTCGACATGCGCTCGCCGCCGCCCGAACCGAAGATATGCTCCGCGTGGCCGCACTGCGAACAGACGTGTATCGCCATGTTCTCGACGATGCCCAGGATCGGGATGTTGACCTTTTCGAACATCTTGAGGCCCTTGCGGGCGTCGAGCAGGGCGATGTCCTGCGGCGTGGTGACGATCACCGCGCCGGTGACGGGCACGCGCTGGGCGAGCGTCAGCTGGATGTCGCCAGTGCCCGGCGGCAGGTCAACCACCAGGTAATCGACGTCCCGCCAGTTGGTTTCCTGGAACAGCTGCTCCAGCGCCTGGGTCGCCATCGGGCCGCGCCAGACCATCGGGGTTTCCTGGTCCACCATGAAGCCGACCGACATCGCCTGGATGCCGTGGCCCTCCATCGGCTCGATCCGCTTGCCGTCCTTGGACTCCGGCTTGCCCTTGATGCCCAGCATTAGCGGCTGGGACGGGCCGTACACATCGGCGTCCAGAATGCCGACCGTGGCGCCTTCGGCCGCCAGCGCCAGCGCGAGGTTGACCGCGGTCGTGCTCTTGCCGACGCCGCCCTTGCCGGACGCCACCGCGATGATGTTCTTGATGCCCGGAATCAGTTTCACCCCGCGCTGGACGGCATGGACGACGATCTTGGAGGTCACGTTGACCGCGACCGCGCCGACGCCGGGAACCGCCTTGAGACCGTCCGTGACCAGCGTGCGGATCGGTTCGAGCTGGCTCTTCGCCGGATAGTCGAGTTGGATGTCCAGCGACACCTTGTCGCCGTCCACCTTGATGTTCTTGGCGGCCTTCCCGGACACGAAGTCCTTCCCGGTGGTGGGATCGACGATCGCCTTGAGGGCGGCCTGCACCTGCTCCAGCGTGACAGCCATGCGGACTCCGCAGTCGGGAGGCGCGATTCTAGCGAAATGCACAGGTTTGGGGGCCATCCCCTTGCTAAAATCCGGGTCTTTCCGGCCCGCTCCCCGCCCATGCCCCGTCAGCTTTTCGTCACCACCGCCCTCCCGTATGCGAACGGGTCGTTCCATATCGGCCACATCATGGAGTACATCCAGGCCGACATCTGGGTGCGCTTCCAGCGGATGCAGGGCAACACCGTGCATTTCGTCTGCGCGGACGATGCCCACGGCGCGCCGATCATGCTCAAGGCCGAGGCCGAGGGCATCACGCCCAGGCAGTTGGTCGACCGCATCGCCGCCGAGCGGCCCAAATACCTCGAAGGCTTCCACATCGCCTTCGATAACTGGCACTCGACCGAGTCGAGCGAGAACACCGAACTGTCGCAGGACATCTACCGCCGGCTGAAGGCCGCCGGGCTGATCTACACCAAGCCGATCGAGCAGTTCTTCGATCCGGTCAAGAAGATGTTCCTCGCCGACCGCTACCTCAAGGGCGAGTGCCCCAAGTGCGGCGCCAAGGATCAGTATGGCGATGCCTGCGAGGTTTGCGGCTCGGTGTATGCGCCGACCGACCTGAAGAATCCCTATTCGACGCTCTCCGGCGCGACCCCGGTGCTGAAGACCTCGGAGCATTACTTCTTCAAGCTGTCCGACCAGAAGTGCGTCGCGTTCCTGAAGACCTGGCTGCACGAACCCGGGCGGCTCCAGCCCCAGGTCGCCAACAAGGCCAAGGAATGGCTGGAAGGCACCGACGATCAAAGGCTCGGCGACTGGGACATCTCGCGCGATGCACCCTACTTCGGCATCGAGATTCCGGACGCGCCCGGCAAGTACTTCTACGTCTGGCTGGACGCGCCGGTCGGCTACCTTGCGAGCTTCAAGAACTATTGCGCAAAGAAGGGTATCGATTTCGAAGCCTTCCTCGCCGACCCGCAAACCGAGCAGATCCACTTCATCGGCAAGGACATCATCTACTTCCACACCCTGTTCTGGCCGGCGATGATGAAGTTCGCGGGCCCGCCCTACAAGGTGCCCAGCAACATCTACGTGCACGGCTTCATCAACACCGCCAGTGGCGAGAAGATGTCCAAGAGCCGTGGCACGGGCCTGAGCCCGCTGCGCTATCTCGACGTGGGCATGAATCCGGAGTGGCTGCGGTATTACATTGCGGCGAAGCTCAATGCGTCCGTTGAAGACATCGACTTCAATCCGGATGACTTCATGGCGCGGGTGAACAGCGATTTGGTTGGGAAATACGTGAACATAGCGAGTCGTATCGCTCCGTTCCTGGCTAAGTTTTTTGAAAACAAAATGCCGGAGATTCGCATGGCCAGTTTCAGTGGCGTACCCGTCACTGCGGATACTTCGGGCTTGGCCGTTGCCGTCGCAAACAGCAAAGAAATTCGCGCTTACCTAGAAGAGCGAGAGTTTGGCAAAGCCATGCGCTCGATCATGGAAGTCGCTGATTCAATCAATAAAGAAATAGATGGGTTTAAACCGTGGCTATTGGCAAAAGACGCCACTGCCAATCCAGTGGCCATGGAGCAGTTAGGTCAGATTTGCGCCTCGTCAATTGCTGGTTTCAAATTACTTACGATATTCCTCAAGCCAGTTCTTCCGAAGCTCGCTGAAGCGGCCGAACTTTATTTGAGAAGCGGCCCCTTGAAATGGGATAAAGCTGAACTGCCTTTGAATATTGAAAACTTTTTACCCGCCGGACATGAGTTTGGGCAATTCAGGCCTCTCATGACCCGCGTCGACCCCAAACAACTCGACGCCCTGTTCGACGCCGACACTTCGCCCCCCTCTCCCTCCGGGAGAGGGGCTGGGGGTGAGGGAAAAAAGAAGAACCGCCCCGTCCCGCCCGACCTTCTGACCTTCGCGCGCAAGCTGCGCCAGGAACAAATCGACGCCGAGCAATTAATCTGGGGGCTCCTCCGCGACCGCCGATTTGCGAATGCCAAGTTTCGCCGCCAGCATCCGGTGGAAGCGGGTGAAAAGAAATACATACTCGATTTCTACTGTCCCGAACTGAAACTCGCGATCGAACTGGATGGTGGACAACATCTTGAGGATGCGGCACGCGATACCAATCGTAGCGCCGCATTGGAGAAACAGGGTATTTCGGTATTACGCTTCTGGAATAACGATGTACTGGCCCAAACGGAAGCTGTGCTTGAATCAATCTGGAACAGGATTATGGAAAATACTGCTGACAAATCTCCCTCACCCCCAGCCCCTCTCCCGGGGGGGGAGGGGAGTAGCCAGATCACCATCGACGACTTCTCGAAGGTCGACCTGCGCATCGCCCGGATCGCAAACGCCGAACACGTCGAAGGCGCCGACAAACTGCTGAAGCTGACCCTCGACGTCGGCCCGCTCGGCACGCGCCAGGTGTTCGCCGGCATCAAGTCCGCCTACGATCCGGCGGCGCTCGTCGGCAAGCACGTCATGGTGGTCGCCAACCTCGCGCCCCGCAAGATGAAGTTCGGCCTCTCCGAGGGCATGATCCTCGCCGCCTCGGGGGATGCGCCCGGCATCTTCCTCATGAGCCCCGACTCCGGCGCGCAACCCGGCATGCGCGTGAAATGATGCCGTAATGGAGTTTGCGCGCTTCCTGCAGTTCCGGCCCAAACTCCTCGACTGCCTCAAGGGCTACAACCGCGCGACCTTCGCGGCCGACGCGATGGCCGGCGTCACCGTCGGCATCGTCGCGCTGCCGCTGGCCATGGCCTTCGCCATCGCCAGCGGCGTCCCGCCGGAAGCGGGCATCTTCACGGCGATCTTCGCCGGCTTCCTCATCTCCGCGCTGGGCGGCTCGCGCGTGCAGATCGGCGGTCCGACCGGCGCCTTCATCGTCATCGTCTACGGCATCGTCGCGCAGTACGGCGTGGCGAACCTGCTCGTCTGCACCTTCATGGCCGGCTGCATCCTGCTGGCGATGGGCTTCTTCCGGCTCGGCGTCCTGATCAAGTTCATTCCGCTGCCGGTGATCATCGGCTTCACCAACGGCATCGCGGTGCTGATCTTCCTGTCGCAGATCAAGGATTTCCTCGGCCTTGAGACCGGGCCCCTGCCCGCCGAGTTCTTTTCGCAGATCCGCACGCTGTCCGAACACCTCTACACGGTGCAATGGCCTACGGTCGCACTCAGTGCCGCGTGTCTCGCCCTAATGCTCGCTTGGCCGCAACGCTGGGCCGCCCGCGTGCCGGCCCCCGTTCTGGTGCTCGTTGTGGGTTCGGCTGCGGTTGCGCTGTTCCACCTGCCCGTCGAAACGATCGGCAGCCGCTTCGGCGGCATCCCGCAATCCCTGCCGGCCTTCCAGGCGCCGTCCCTGAGCTTTGACCAGTTGCGCAACCTCGTGGTGCCGGCCTTCACCATCGCCATCCTTGGCGCGATCGAATCGCTGCTGTGCGCGGTGGTGGCCGACGGCATGATCAAGGACCGCCACGACCCCAACCAGGAACTGATCGCGCAGGGCGTGGCGAACATGGTCGTGCCCTTTTTCGGCGGCATCCCGGCCACCGGCGCGATTGCCCGCACCAGTCTCAACATCCGCAATGGCGGGCGCACGCCCGTGGCGGGGCTGATTCACGCACTGACGCTGCTGGGCATCGTACTGCTGGCGGCGCCACTGGCCAAGCATGTGCCGCTCGCCTGCCTGTCGGCGATCCTGATGATCGTCGCCATCCGCATGGGCGAATGGCACCAGTTCAGCACCCTGCGCCAGTATTCGAAGGGCCGCGCGGGCACCCTGCTCGTCACCTTCGTCCTGACCGTGGTGCTCGACCTCACGATCGCCGTGCAGGCCGGCATCCTCTGGGCCTCGCTGCTGCTGATCCGCCGTCTGGTGCAGGTGACGGCGATCGGCCGCGCCACCGATGCAGGCGACGTGCCCCGCGGCGTCGAGGTCTACCGCGCGTTCGGCGCGCTGTTCTACGGCGCCGCCGACAAGCTGGAGGTGCTGTTCCACGACCGCCACCCGCATGTGAAGGCGCTGATCGTCGACCTCGAACACGTGATCTACCTCGACTCGACGGCGGCGCAGACGCTGGAACTCGCCTACTTCGAATTGCGCGCCAGCGGCATCGAACTCGTGCTGTGCAGCGCCGCCCCGCAGCCAGCGAGCATGCTGCGCCAGTCGGGCATCGGCAAGCTGCTGGGCGCGCAGGATGTGGTCCAAAACCGCGACGATGCGCTCGCCCGGGCGCGCGACATCCTCGCGGCCCCCTGAACTAAACCGGAGCACTCCGCATGCGTATCGAATCCCTGGAAGCCATCGCCCTGTCCATTCCGCTCACGCGGGACTTCGGCGGCAGCACCTATCACGTGCTCAAGCGCTGCACGGTGGTCACGCGCGTGCGCACCACGGGCGGCGTCACCGGCGAGGTCTACAACGGGGACAACCGCGAGCACGGCCCCGAGATCGTGCGCCTCATCCATGAACTGCTGGCGCCCCTCGTCCGCGGCGAGGACCTGTTCTCGCTCGAGCGCGTGTGGGACAAGATGTTCGCGCAGACCCATGCTTACGGCGACAAGAAACTGCTGCTGGAGGCCATCGCCTGCGTGGACTGCGCGCTGTGGGATGCCTACGGCAAGGCCCTGGGCCGCAGCGTGCGGCAGTTGCTCGGCGGCTACCGCACGAAGCTGCCGATCATCAGCATCGGCGGCTACTACGTGGAGGGCAAGACGCACGCCGACATCGGCCGCGAGATGGAGCTGTACCGCAAGGCGGGCATGGCCGGCTGCAAGTTCAAGGTCGGCGGGCTGTCGCCGGAGGAGGACGCCAAACGGGTCACCGCCGCACGCAAGGCGGCGGGCGACGACTTCATCCTGATCGTGGACGCCAACCGCGGCTGGAGCGCGCCCAATGCGACCCGCTTCGCGCGCCTCATCGAGCCGCTCAACATCACCTGGTTCGAGGAGCCCTGCCACTGGTACGACGACGTCGCGCTGATGGCCCAGGTGCGCCGCGCCACGCGCATCCCCGTCGCCGCAGGCCAGTGCGAATACACGAGCCACGGCGTGCGGCGCCTGGTCGACGCCAACGCGGTGGACTTCGTGAACTACGACGCCTCGGAAGGCGGCGGCGTCACGGACTGGCGGCGCGCGGCGGCGCTGTGCCAGACCGCCGGCGTGCGCATGGCGCATCACGAAGAATCACAGATCTCCCGCCATCTGCTGGCGGCCGTCATGCACGGCACCTACGCGGAATGCTTCGCCGACCCGGCGCGCGATCCGGTCTGGCAGACGATGTGGCTGAACCGGCCGCCCGCCAAGAGCGGCATGATCGACGTGGCGGACGATCCCGGCTTCGGCCTCGTGCTCGACCAGGACTTCATCCAGCGCTACCGCGTGGCCTGAGCACAGGACCATGGCCGTCGCGCGCCCCAAAGCCTGGACGGTCTACATCCTGCGCTGCGCGGACGACACGCTCTATACCGGCATCGCCATGGACGTGGCGAAGCGCCTCATCCAGCACAACACGAACAACCGGCTGGGCGCCCGCTACACGCGCAGCCGCCGGCCGGTGGCGCTGGCCTACCGGGAGCCTGCGGCCACGCGCGCGGCAGCCGCCCGGCGCGAACACGCAATCAAGGCACTGACCCGGGCGGAGAAAGACCTGCTCGTCAATGCCGCGCGCCGCGGGCGGCGGAAGAAGAGCTTGTTATAATCCGCGCCCGACTGAACGACGCCCGCACTCCGGACCGCCTGCCGCGTTTTCGACTCCCCGGCCGGCGGTTTTGTTTTTAAGGCCCATGAACGATCCCACCCCATCCTCCGCCCCCGAACTCGCGCGCGACGTCGCCCGCCGGCGTACCTTCGCGATCATTTCGCATCCGGACGCGGGCAAGACGACGCTGACCGAGAAGCTGCTGCTGTTCGGCGGCGCCATCCAGCTCGCGGGCACCGTGAAGGCACGCAAGAGCGCGCGCCACGCCACCTCCGACTGGATGGAAGTGGAGAAGCAGCGCGGCATCTCGGTCACCAGCTCGGTCATGCAGTTCGCGTATCCACCAGGCCCGGCGGGCCATACGATCAACCTGCTCGATACCCCGGGCCACGAAGACTTCTCCGAAGATACCTACCGCGTGCTGACGGCGGTGGACGCCGCGGTGATGGTGATCGACGCCGCCAAGGGCGTGGAGGTGCAGACGATCAAGCTGCTGGAAGTGTGCCGGCTGCGCGCCACCCCCATCATCACCTTCGTCAACAAGCTCGACCGCGAGGTGCGCGACCCGGTCTCGCTGCTGGAAGAAATCGAGTCGGTGTTGAAGATCGACTGCGCGCCGGTCACCTGGCCGATCGGCATGGGCAAAACCTTCCGTGGCGTCTACCACCTGCTGACCAACCGGCTGATGCGCTTCACCCCCGGCGAGGAGAAGCGCGGTGGCGATCAGGAACTGATCGAGGGCCTGGACAACCCGCGCCTCGACGCGCTGTTCCCGGATGAAGTGCAGACGATGCGCGCGGAAATCGACCTCATTCGCAGCGCGAGCCCCGCCTTCGACCTGCAGCGCTTCCTTGCGGGCACGCAAACGCCGGTGTTCTTCGGTTCCGGCATCAACAACTTCGGCGTACAGGAAATCCTGCAGGCGCTGACCGAATGGGCGCCGCCTCCGCAGCCGCGCGACACCGGCATTCGCATCGTTCAGCCCACCGAACCGGCGTTCACCGGTTTCGTGTTCAAGATCCAGGCCAACATGGACCCGCGCCACCGCGACCGCATCGCCTTCCTGCGCGTGTGTTCCGGCCGCTACACGTCGGGCATGAAGGTGCATCACGCCCGGCTGGGGCGCGAGATGAAGCTCGGCAACGCGATCACCTTCATGGCGAACGAGCGGGTGGCGAGCGAAGACGCCGTGGCCGGCGACATCATCGGCATCCACAATCACGGCCAGCTCCAGATCGGCGACACCCTGACCGAAGGCGAAGCGCTGGCCTTCAAAGGCATCCCCTACTTCGCACCGGAACTCTTCCACCTCGCGCGCCCGCGCGATCCCATGAAGGCCAAGCAGTTGCAAAAGGGGCTCAAAGAACTCGGCGAAGAAGGCGCGATACAGGTGTTGGACACCGGCGCCAGCAACAGCATCCTGCTCGGCGCGGTGGGTCCGCTGCAGTTCGAGATCGTGGCGCACCGCCTGCAGAGCGAATACAAGGTCGACGCCATCTACGACGCGGCCAACCTGCACGCCGCGCGCTGGCTGACCTTTCCCGACGACACCGTCCGCAAGCGCTTCGAGCGCGAGGAAGCGCTGCGCCTCGGCCGCGACATCGACGACAACCCGGTCTACCTCGCGCCCAACCCGGTCAACCTGCAACTGACGATGGAACGCTGGCCCATGGTGTCCTTCCACGCGATCCGCGAGCACGGGCAACGGCTGCAACACGAATAATTGGTCCGCGTGAATAGACCCTACTCGGAAGCCTGCGAGCGCAACAAGGCGCCCATCCTGGCGGTACTACGGGAGCACTTCACCGATCGCCGCGAAGTGCTGGAGATCGGCAGCGGCACCGGACAGCACGCGGTGCATTTCGCGCAGGGCCTGCCGCACCTAGTCTGGCAGACGGCGGACCGCCGCGACTATCTGCCCGGCATCCGGCTGTGGCTGGACGAGGCGAAGCTCGCCAACCTCCGTGCGCCCCTTGAGCTTGATGTGGATGGCGCGTGGCCGGCGCATCGCTACGACGCCGTGTTCACGGCGAATACGTTCCACATCATGCACTGGCCGCAGGTGGAGAAACTGTTCGCGCACCTGCCCGCCATCAGCACGCCGGATGCGAAGCTCGTGGTCTACGGGCCGTTCAACACCGGCGGACAATTCACCAGCGCGAGCAACGCCGCCTTCGACGCCTCGCTGCGGCAACAGGATCCCGGCATGGGCATCCGCGACATCGAGGCGGTGGACAGCCTCGCTGCTGGCGCGGGTTACGTCAGAGTGGAAGACCGCGCGATGCCAGCGAACAACCGATGCGTCGTGTGGACACGCCGGCCGTAACCGCCGGCCTCAGCGCACCGTCTTGCGCGCGATGACGACGTTGTCGAACACGAGGTTCACCGTCCAGATCCAGCGTGCGCCCGCGAACAACTCCGGAAAGCGCGTGTAGCCGGGCATATTGTTAACACCGATGTCGTCGTCGGTGAACTCCCATGCGCGGGGCCAGTTCAGGTCATTGAACCGGGGGGACTGCCAGTTGGCGGGTATCGGGTAGTGCACCGCATAGCACTTGTCCTGGCAGTCGGGCAGCTTGGCGAAGGGGTGCATGCGCCCGCCCAGCCCCTGCGTGTCGTGAACATTCCCCCGCTCGACGACCTCCTTCGGATCATTGAGTGGCGCGATATAGAACGACTGCGCCTTCCAGCTGCTGTCGGTCACCGTGCCGTCGCTGAACCGCGCGACCAGGCCGCCGTCGCCCGGATGCCAGGCATTGCCCTTGGGACCGCGCGGAAACCGTTCCATGCTCAGGCCGGAGTGTTCTTCCCAGTCCACCAGCAGGAACGCCATGGTGTAGGGACGCTTCACCCTGAACTTCACGATCGTGGAGTTGAAGGGCGAATACGGCATGTTGTCCACCGACACGAGCTTGCCGTTGACGTACAGCTCGTAATAGTTGTCCGCCATGATGAAGCCGGTGATGACCTCGCCGTCGGCATCGACTTCGATGACCGGCACCTTGTCGGTCGAAACCTCCGCCGAGTTCTTCGGCGTAACCGGCGTGCAATCGTTGTAGAGGTCGGAAGCCAGCGGGCCAAGGCCTTTCTGGAAGGCGGTTTCAACGGGTACCGTGATGACGGTGCCGTCGGTAGCGGTGATCTGGCCGACCGCGCTGATGCGGTGGTTGCTGTTCTTGGAGGCGCAGTCGTGCAGGTTCGCGATGATGACCTTGGCCCGCCCCTGCGTCACCATGCGCTTGGAAGGCGCGGTGTCGGCGGCATCCAGCGCGGGGCCCGCGCTCTGGCAACTGGCGAGAACGACGCCGGCGAGCAGCGCGAACACAGTGTTGCGCACGGCCGCATGGGCCGCAGGTTGGCGTTGCATGAAATCTCCCTCTGGTGTGGTTGGGAACCGTCGTCCACGGGCCGTGGATCTTGTTTTGCCAGCTTAACCAAGCGCCCTGCGGGGGGCAAGGCGGAGGTCATGCAGTGCCGATGGTTTCGAGTTCCGCGTGCACCTCAAGCCATCGGCCCTCCGTCGTTTCGAGGGCACGCACGACTTCCGCTTGCTTCCAGTTCAGGTCGGCCAAGCGGGCGGCGTCGAGCAACGCGTAGAACGCCGGGTCGGCAAGCTGCGCGTCCAGCGTGCGCTTTTCTTCCTGCAGCGTGGCGAGCTTCTTGTCCAGGCGCTCGGCCTCCTTGGCCAGCGGCCGGCGCTTCACCAGCAGCGCCTCGCGCTCCGCCTTGCTGCTCGTCCGCGCTTCCACGCGCTCCGCCTTGGCCGCCACCTGCTTGGGTTCGGGGGGCGCTTCCGCCCGCACGTTGCGACGCCCGTCCAGCCAGCGCACGTAGTCGTCGAGGTCGCCGTCGAACTCCTCCACTTTGCCGTCGGCTACCAGCAGGAAGCCGTCGCACACGGTCCGCAGCAGCGCGCGGTCGTGCGATACCAGCACGAGGCTGCCTTCGTATTCCGCCAGCGCCGTAGTCAGCGCGTGGCGCATTTCGAGGTCGAGGTGGTTGGTCGGCTCGTCGAGCAGCAGCAGATTCGGCCGCCGCCGCACCATCAGCGCGAGCGCCAGGCGCGACTTCTCACCCCCGGACAGGGGTGCGACCGGCGTGTCCGCGGACTTGCCGCCGAAATCGAAGCCACCGAGATAGTCCCGCAGGTCCTGCTCGCGCGTGCGCGGCTCGGCGTGTTGCAGATGCCAGAGCGGCGACTCGTCGGGCCGTAACTGCTCCAGCTGGTGCTGGGCGAAGTAGCCAATGGCGAGTCCCTTGCCTTCCGTGCGGTGCCCCGCCAGCGGCTGCAGTTCACCCGACAGCAGCTTCACCAGCGTGGACTTGCCGGCGCCGTTCGGCCCCAGCAGGCCCAGCCGCGCGCCGGGCCGCAGCGACAGCTTGATACCCGACAGGATGCGTTCGGTGCCGTAGCCGCCGTCTACGTCGTCCAGCACCAGCAGCGGATCGGGCGCCCGCGCGGGGGTCGGGATATGAAAATCGAAGGGCGAATCCACGTGCGCGGCGGAAATCCGCTCCATACGGTCGAGCGCCTTGATCCGGCTCTGCGCCTGGCGTGCCTTGCTGGCCTTGGCGCGGAAACGCGCGATGAAGCTTTCGAGGTGCGCGACGGTGCGCTGCTGCTTCTCGAACATGGCCTGCTGCACGGCCAACTGCTCGGCGCGCTGCGTCTCGAAATCGGAGTAATTGCCCTTGTGCAGGTTGATCTTGCCGCCGGCGACGTTCAGCACGTGCGTCACGCAGCCGTCGAGGAAGTCGCGGTCGTGCGAGACCAGCATCAGCGTGCCGCGGTAGGACGCCAGCCACTTCTCCAGCCACAGCACGGCTTCGAGGTCGAGGTGATTGGTCGGCTCGTCGAGCAGCATCATGTCCGCGCGGCTGACCAGCGCCTGGGCAAGATTCAGCCGCATGCGCCAGCCGCCGGAGAAGGCGGCGACCGGCCGTTCGAGGTCGGCTTCGGCGAAGCCCAATCCCGCCAGTAGCGCCGCGGCCCGCGCGCGCGCGCCGTAGCCGTCGATCTCGCCCAGATGCCCGTGCAGTTCCGCCAGCCGGTGGCCGTCGTGGTCCGCGTCCGAGGCCTGCTCGAGTTCCGTCAGCTCGCGCTCGATCGCACGCAGTTCGGTATCGCCGTCGAGCACGTAATCGATGGCGGCGGCGTCCAGCGCCGGCGTTTCCTGCGACACCGACGCGATGCGCCAGCCCACCGGGACTTCGCAGTCGCCGCGGTCGGCGTGGAGTTCGCCGCGCAGCAGGGCGAACAGGCTCGACTTGCCGCTGCCGTTGGCGCCGACCACGCCCACCCGCCAGCCGGCGTGGATCTGCAGCGTGACGCCTTCGAACAGGCGGCGCGCGCCGCGCGCGAGCGCCATGTCTTTGAACTGGATCACCGGAAGTCCCGAGAAAAAGGCGTGCATTCTAGCCGAGCGCCTTGCGGGGGTGTAGCCATTTCCCTATGATGCATAAAGGTTTTTTCAGCCGCGGCACGCAACCAAGAAGCCCCCTTTACCGGCCCACCGCGCACCCGGCTGCCGTCTGGAGGAGACCCCCATGCCATTGACCCGTGACCGCGCCGCCGCGCTCGCGCTAGCCGTCGCCGCCGGCGTCGCGCTGTGGGCCGCGTGCCGCTATCCGTTCGGCACGCTGGCGGAACCGGGGCCGGGCCTCGTGCCGCTGCTGCTCGCGGCCCTGCTCCTTGCGGGCGCCGTCGGCCTCGCGGTGCACGGTGGTGCCGCGACCCGCCTGCGCGAGGTCCGCCTCGCTGATCTGCCGCTCGCGCTGGTGCTGCTCGCGCTGATGGGCGTCGCCACCCTGGCACTGGAACACGCGGGCTACCGCGCGACCGCCGGCGGCTTCCTGTTCGTGCTGCTCGCCGTGGTGGAACGGCGCCCGTGGTGGATCGCGGCGCTGCTCGCCGGCGGCTTCGCGCTCGGCAGTTTCTGGGTCGTGAACAACCTGCTGCGCGTGCCGCTGCCGGTGAACGGCTGGGGCTGGTAGTGGAGGTCCTCGCCAATCTGGCGACGGGCTTCGGCATCGCGCTGACGCCGTCCATCCTGGTCTACGCCTTCATTGGCTGCCTGTTCGGCACGCTGGTCGGCATGTTGCCGGGCGTGGGGCCGCTGACCGGCATCAGCCTGCTGCTACCGGTGACCTACGGCCTGAGTCCGACGGTGGCGATGGTCATGCTGGCCGGCGTCTACTACGGCGCGATGTACGGCGGCTCCACGACGTCGATCCTGATGCGCATCCCGGGCGAGGCGGCGTCGGTGATGACCTGCGTGGACGGTTACGCGATGACGCAGCAGGGACGCGCGGGGCCGGCGCTCGCCATCGCCGCCATCGGCTCCTTCGTCGCCGGCACCGTGTCCGTGGTCGCGCTGATGCTGCTGGCGCCGCCCCTCGCCGCCATCGCACTGAAATTCGGCCCGCCGGAATATGCCGCGCTGCTGACGCTGGGCCTGCTGGTGCTCGCCTACCTGTCGGGCAGTTCGACCCTGAAAACGCTGCTGATGGCCGTCGCCGGCCTGTTCCTCGGCATGGTCGGCATAGACCCGATGTCCGGTTACACGCGTTTCAGCTTCGACCTGCCGGAACTCGGCGACGGCGTGGGCGTGGTGCCGGTCGCGGTGGGGCTGTTCGGCATTTCGGAAATCCTGCTCTCCGCGCGCCAGGCCTCCACCCTGCAGGTGAAGCAGCCGAAGCTGTCCGAACTGCTGCCCTCCCGAGCCGAAGCGCGCGCGTCGGTCGGCCCGATCGCGCGCGGCACCGTGCTCGGCTTCCTCATCGGCGTGATCCCCGGCTCCGCGCACATCATTTCGTCCTTCGTGTCGTATGCGGTGGAACGGCGGCTGTCGAAGCACCCCGAACGCTTCGGCCACGGCGCGGTGGAAGGCGTCGCCGGCCCCGAGTCCGCGAACAATGCGGCGACCTCCGGCGCCTTCGTGCCGATGCTCGCCCTCGGCATTCCTTCCGGCGCGGTGCCCGCCGTGATGCTGAGCGCGCTGATGATCCACGGCATCGCGCCCGGCCCGACGCTCATCGCAACCCGGCCCGACATCTTCTGGGGCTTCATCGCCAGCATGTACGTGGGCAATGTCGTGCTGCTGATCCTCAACCTGCCGATGGTCGGGCTGTTCGTAAACCTGCTGCGGATTCCCTACACCTACCTGTATCCCTTCATCCTGACGCTGTGCCTGCTGGGCGTGTATTCCATCAACCAGAGCACGATGGACGTGTGGATCGCGATCGCCTGCGGTGGCGTGGGCTACGTCCTGCGCAAGTTCGACTTCGACACCGCCCCGGTGGTGCTAGGGTTGATCCTTGCGCCCATGCTGGAGCTGTCGGTGCGGCAGTCGCTCGCCATGTCCGGCGGCGACTGGGGCATCTTCCTGCACCGGCCGATCGCCACCAGCATGCTGGGCGTGGGCGCGACACTGCTCGCCTACAATGCCTGGTCCGCGCTGCGCCAGCGCGCCGATTGGCGCGCGCGCGTGGGGCTCGATGAAGAAACCACTTCCCTCTAACCCCCCATGACCCCCACTCCCCATTTCGACCGCACGGTTGAGGACGTCGGCAACCTCGTGCAGCTGGAGCACGTGAACCTGTCGCACGACGACAACGCGAAGGCGGTGCTGTTCTACCTCGTCGGCCTGGGCCTCACGCGCGACCCGTACGTGGTGGTCGGCCTGGAAAACATGTGGGTCAACATCGGCCGCAGCCAGGTCCACCTGCCCGCGCGCGGGCCGCAGCGGCTGCGCGGCACGATCGGCCTGGTGATGCCGGATCTCGATGCGCTCGCGCAGCGCCTGGAGCGCGTGGCGCCGCGTCTGCAAGAAACCCGCTTCGCCTACACCCCGGGCGCGGAAGTCATCGACGCCGTCTGTCCCTGGGGCAACCGCTTCCGTATCCACGCGGCCGTGCCCGGCGGCATGAGCCTCGGCATGCCGTACCTGCGCTTCGATGTGCCGCACGGCACGGTGGAAGGCATCGCGCGCTTCTACCGGCAGGTACTGGGCGCGCCCGCTGCGGTCGGCCCGCTCGACGGCACGCCCGCCGCGACTGTCGTTGCCGGCCCGGCGCAGCAACTGATCTTCCGCGAGACCGATGCCGCGCTGCCGCCGTACGACGGCCATCACTTGCAGGTCTACGTCGCCGATTTCTCGGGGCCGCACGCGAAGCTGGCGGCACGCGGCCTCGTCACCGAGGAAAGCGACCAATACCAGTACCGCTTCGAGACGATCTTCGATCCGGAAGACGGCCGCGCGCTGTTCGAGATTCAGCACGAGGTGCGCAGCCTAACGCACCCGCTGCGCGGCCGCGAACTGGTGAACCGCGATCCCGCGCAATCGAACCGCGGCTACGTGCCCAACGGAGACCGCTACTCCGGCCGCTACTGAATCAGTCTTCGGCCCTGACGCCAGCGATCCGCGCGATCTTGCCCCACTTGTCGATCTCGGTCCGGATAAATGCGCCGAACTGTTCCGGCGTGCTGCCCACGGGATCCGACCCGAGCTGCACCAATCGTTCCCTGAGCTCGGGCTGCTGCAGGATGCGTACGAGGGCGCCGTTCAGGCGATCGATCACCGACCTCGGCGTACGTGCCGGCGCCAGCACGCCCGACCAGATCACGGACTGGTAGCCGGGAACGCCGGCTTCCGCGACCGTCGGCAGCTCCGGCATCAGTGCGGAACGTTTGGCATCGCCGATCGCCAGCGCGCGCAGCTTGCCCGCCTTGACCTGGGGCAGCGTCGCAACCGAAGCGCCGAAGGTCAGCTGGATCTGCCCGCCCAGCAGATCGTTGAGCATGGGCCCGGAGCCTTTATACGGGATGTGCGCGATGCGGATGCCGACCATGGACTTGAACAGCTCCATGGACAGTTGCACCGAGTTGGAACTGGTCCCGTAGTTCAGCGCGTCGGGTTTCGCTTTCGCGTACTCGATCAGCTCCCGGACGGACTTCACCGGCAGCGACGGATGCACCACCAGGATGATCTGCTGGGAGGCCGTCTGCGTGACGGGCGCGAAATCCTTGAGCGTGTCGTACGACATTTTGCGCCCGATGCCGGGATTGATGGCGTGACTGCTCGACGTGATCAGCAGCGTGTAGCCGTCCGCGGGCGCGCCGGCCACGATCTCGCTGGCGATGACGCCATCCGCACCGGGCCGGTTGTCAGGGATGACCGGCTGCGCGAGCACTTCACCGAGTGGCTGCATCAGCATGCGCGCCAGCACGTCCGTGCCGCCACCCGGTGCAAACGCTATGACCAGACGTACGGGCTTGGTCGGAAACGATTGCGCCATCGCGGATGGCGCAATCCACAAGGCCGCGCAGGCCGGCACGGAAATCCATCGAATGTTCTTGCTCATCATGCATGCTCCTCGTGTATGGGCAGCAATCCCAGCACATCGGGACCGACATCCCGCATTTCCTCCAGCGCCCACAGCGCCGCCAGAAGCCGGTCGCACTGACCGGTGTCCGCGTGGCCCACCAACAGATCGCGAAACTTCCGTTCCACGCCGGCATCGCTAATCGGATTCTTCGCGTGGCCCGTTGGGTACCGGACCTCGGCGGTCAATGCCTCGCCCGATGACAACCGGACGTTCAACCGGCTCGGCACCGATTCCGGGTACTGCGCGCAGAGCTCCGCTCTCTCGCTGACTTTGATCCTGCTCATCAGGGCCGCCACGGCGGGATCGCGCAGGCGCGCTTCCGCGAACGACTGCGCCGTAACCTCACCGTCGATCAGTGCGATCGCCACGCAATAAGGCAGGCTGTGGTCGGCGGTTTCGCGGGTCGTCGGCGCCCAGCGGCTGGGGTCCGTCCCCATCATCATCACCGCCGTGTGGTAGGAATCGATCCGGATTTCCTGGATATCGTCCACGCGCAGACGCGGACGTAGTTCAAACGCAGCCAGCACGGCGGATTGCCCGTGGTAACAGACGGGCAGACTTTTGAGATGCGTATGAGTTAATTGATGGTCGGCACCCGCCGGCAATGGCAAGTCGAAGCGACCGACGACATCCCAAAGTCCGCCCCGTCCCTCGAAGACCGCCGTCGGTCCGGTAAAACCCTCGCGCGCCAAGACAGCAGCGAACACCGCGTTGCGCCCGGCATTCGCGCCGGCGCAACCCTTCCAACTCGACAAGTCGCCCTGCCGCGTCTGGCCCAGCGCCATGTTCGGCGCCAACGCGAGGGCGACCGCGTTGCCCATCTGCTCCGCAGAAAGGCCCATCAGCCTGCCCACGGCAAGGACACCCGCGAGCACCCCGTACACCGGTTGATCCCACCCCTTGGTATTGAAATCCACCGCGTCGATGAAGCTGCAATACACGTCGTAGGCGAGCACGATCGCGTTGATCACGGCGGGCCCGTCCGACCGGACTGACTCCGCCATGGCGACGATGCCGGCAATCACATCGCTCGGATGGCCGCGGCTCTTCCCCACATAAGTGTCGCTCACGTCCAGGTAGCGGAGCATGACGCCGTTGGCGAAAGCCGCCGCTTCCGGCACCGTGCGCCGGGCGCTGCCCCAGACGGTCACGCCCGGCGTGCCGGAATGGCGCTCGGCGATCGCGCGTGCCGCGCGGCAGAGCGGCTCGTCGTACGCGCCGATCGCACACCCCAGCGTGTCGATCAGCCGGCGCTTGCATTCGTGCACCGTCAGCGCCGGCAGCGCGGCAAATTCCGCGTGCAGCGCAAAATCAACCAGGCGGCGTGTAGTGTCATCCATCTCAGGGCCCGCACAGCGTCTGCAGCACACAAGGCAGGATGCCGCCGCCTTTCACGTACTCGAGCTCTGCGCCCGTATCGACACGCAGCGTCAGGAACAACTTCCGTTGACGACCATCGTTGCCGGTGATGACCAGCGTCACTTGCTGGCGGGGCCGGATAGCTCCGTCGAGGCCCGTCAGGTCGAAGACTTCGCTGCCGTCGAGGCCCAGCGTCCCCGCGTCCACGCCAGGCTCAAACTGGCAGGGCAGCACGCCCATGCCGACGAGATTGCTGCGATGAATGCGCTCGAAGCTCTTGGCGATGACGGCGCGTACGCCCAGCAGTCGCGTGCCTTTCGCAGCCCAGTCGCGGGCGCTGCCGGTGCCGTACTCCGCGCCCGCAATAATCAGCAGAGGAACCCCCGTCTCGCGATAGCGTTCGGCGGCAGCGAAGATGGTCATGCGCTCGCCATCCGGCTGATGGGTCGTCACGCCACCCTCCACCCCGCCGGCCATGGCGTTACGCAGGCGGACATTGGCGAAGGTGCCGCGCACCATGACCTCGTGGTTCATGCGCCGGGCGCCGTAATTGTTGAAATCCGTGGAGCAGACACCCTGCGCCTGCAGGTACTCGCCGGCCGGCGATGCCGCCTTGATGTTGCCGATCGGACTGATGTGATCGGTGGTAATCGAGTCGCCCAGGATGGCGAGCGCGCGCGCGCCGCTGAAATTCCGCACACTCGATTCCTGCAGATCCGGCGCCAGGAAATACGGCGGCTCCTTCAGATAGGTGGACGCGGCGTCCCACGGGTACACCGCGCCCCCGGCGGCCGGAATCGCGGCCCATAGGGGATTGGCCTGGGAAAAATCGACGTCGTAGGCCTTGCGGTAATGCGCGGGATCCGCCGCCTGCGCCATGACGGCGGCCAGTTCGTCCGGCTGCGGCCAGAGATCGTGCAGGTAGACGTCCGCGCCCGCCGGGTCCCGCCCCAGCGGTTCGCGCGCGAGATCGATGTTTACGCTGCCGGCGAGCGCATACGCCACCACCAGCGGCGGGCTCATGAGGAATGCTGCGCGTACCGACGGATGGATGCGGGCCTCGAAGTTCCGGTTGCCGGACAGCACGGCGCACGCGACCGCATCGCCATCCGCCACCGATTGCTCAAGCCCGGCGGCGAGCGGCCCGGAATTGCCGACGCAGGTCGCGCAACCGTAGCCGACGACGCCGAATCCGAGCGCGTCCAGCGAGGCCTGCAAGCCGGTCGATTCCAGGTAGCCGTTCACCGCGAGGGATCCGGGCGCGAGCGACGTTTTCACCCAGGGCCGCGGTTTCAGACCGCGCGCAACAGCCTTGCGAGCCAGCAACCCGGCCGTGAGCATCACGCCGGGATTGGAGGTGTTCGTGCACGAGGTAATCGCGGCGATCAGCACATCGCCATCGCGCACGGCGGGCGACGCATCGGCGCCCGCCCGTACGACCGGCGTCGTCTTGCCGTAACCGCCGGTGGCGACCGCCTGTTTCAGCAACGCGCCGAAATGTGCTTTCACCGTTTCCAGCGGCACGAGATCCTGCGGCCGCTTGGGCCCGGCCACGGCGGGCCGGGTCGCCGACAGATCGAGCGGAATGACCTGCGAGTAGTCCACTTCTTCCGCCCGCGGGACACCGAAGCAGCCCTGCGCGCGAAAGTACGCTTCGGCCGCGGCGACTTCGTCTTCGGCCCGCCCGGTCTGGCGCAGATAGCGGCAGGTTTCCGTGTCAAACGGAAAGAATCCGATCGTCGCGCCGTATTCTGGCGCCATGTTCGCGAGGGTGGCGCGGTCAGGCACCGTCAGCCGCTCGACGCCTTCGCCGAAGAATTCCACGAACTTGCCGACGACCTTGGCGGCGCGGAGCAGTTCCGTCACGCGCAGCACGAGATCCGTCGCCGTCGCCCCTGCCGGGAGCGCACCTGTGACTTCCACGCCCACGACGTCCGGCGTCAGGAAATTGACCGGTTGTCCCAGCATCGCGGCCTCGGCCTCGATGCCGCCGACGCCCCAGCCCACCACGCCGAGGCCCGCGATCATGCAGGTGTGGGAATCGGTCCCCACGAGGGTATCGGGATAGCAGACGCCGCCGTCTGCCAACAGTCCGCGTCCGAGAAACTCGAGATTGACCTGGTGCAGGATGCCGAAACCGGGCGGGATGAGTCGGATGCCGGAAAACGCCTGCATCGCCCACTTCACGAAGCGGAACCGCTCGTCGTTGCGCTCGAATTCGAGCTGCATGTTGCGCGCGGCGGCATCCGGCGTGCCCGCGTAGTCAACCGACAGCGAATGGTCGATCACCATGTCCACCGGCACCCGCGGGCTCACGCGGGCCGGATCGCAGCCGCGACGCTGCGCCGCGCCGCGCATCGCGGCCAGATCCCCCAGCAGGGGGATGCCGGCAACATCCTGCAGCACGATGCGACCGACCACGAAGGGAATTTCGGTACTGCGTTCCGCGCGCGGCTGCCACGCGGCGAGTTCGCGGACGTGCGCTTCCGTCACCCGTTGACCGTCGCAGTTTCTGAGCAGCGATTCGAGCACGATGCGCAACGAGACCGGCAGCCGCGCGATGTTCGGCAGGCCTGCCGCCGCCAGCGCGGGCAGGGAATGGTATTGATCGCCGCGGCGCGGGCTCGCGGTCAGGGGTCGTATATAACGGTCAGCCGGCAGTCTGCTCATGTCATCTTCATGAAGTGTCCGCGACCGTCGCTCATTCGGAGGTCGCCCCTGATTGTTTGACCACTTTGGCCCATTTCACCATCTCGGACTGGATGTATGCCCCGAATTCCTCCGGCGTGTTGCCCACCGGCTCGGCGCCATCCCCCGCCATGCGATCCTTGATGTCCTGCATCTTGAGCACCTTGGCGGTTTCGCCGTACAGCACGGCGAGCACTTCCTTGGGCAGGCCCGCCGGCGCGAGCATGCCGTACCAACCGCTCACCTCGTAGCCGGGAAAGCCCTGCTCGGCGACCGTTGCCACGTCGGGCAGCAGCTTCGACCGCTTGGTGCTGGTGATGCCGATCGCACGCACCTTGCCGCTCTTGGCGTACGGCAGCCCCGAGATAATCGTCGGAAAGAAGGCGTCGACCTGGCCCGCCATGGTGTCGAGCAGCGCCGGCCCGGCGCCCTTGTAGGGGACATGGATGCCTTTGAAATTCCCCTGCGACATCAGCAACTCCATGCCCAGATGGCCCAGCAGGCCGGAACCCGATGATGCATAGGTCAGCCCGCCCTTGCGGGTCTTCGACAGAGCGATGTAGTCCTTCACGTTCCTGACCGGCACCGAGGGATGCACCACGAACAGGTACGGCTGCGACGTCAGCTGCGTGATGGGCGTGAAGTCCTTGATCGGATCGTAGCCGAGCTTCTTGTACAGGCTTGGATTCACGGCGTGGCTCGCGGTCACCACGATGAGCGTATAACCGTCCGGCGGCGCCTTTGCCACGAGTTCCGCGGCGATGTTGCCGGCCGCCCCTGCCCGATTGTCGACAACCACCTGCTGGTTGATGGCGGTGCCGAGCTTCTGGCCAACCATCCGCGTGATGATGTCGGTGCCGCCGCCAGGTGCCAGACCCACCAGGATCCGGATGGGCTTGGCCGGGTAATTTTGCGCGGCCGCAGGCAGCACCCACATCAGCACCACCGCCAGCAGAAAATCGGTGCCCATGTCGCCTGAGAATTTCCGTCGATTTGTCATCTTTTCCTCCTTCATTTCGTTTTGACGCCAAGACTGCTGAATGAAACCCCGATCTCCAGACCTTAGAACGCAAAGCGGCTGAGACCGCCATCCACCGGTATCGCCGTGCCCGTGATGTAACTGGCGCGAGGCGAGGCGAGAAAGACCGCCAGATCGGCCAGTTCTTCCGGCTCGCCGAAGCGCTGCACCGGCACCTCGCGCGTGAACGCGCGGCGCTGCTCCTCGGTCGGATGCATGCGGAGCATCTGCTCGCTGGTGATCCGGCCGGGTTTGATGCAGTTCAGCGTGATGGCGTGCTGCCCCATCTCGCGCGACAGGCCTTTGGTCCAGGCGTGGATCGCCGCCTTGGCCGGATTGGCCGCGTTGATGTTGTAGGGTTCCGAGGTGCCGGTCAGGCTGATCACCCGCCCCCACTTGTGCTCCTGCATGCCCGGCAGGATCGCGTGCGTCAGGTCGCGCAGGCGGAAGAAGTTGAGCAGCATGGCTTCTTCCCACACCGAGGCGGGCGAATCGAACGGCGTCGGGCGGCTAGCGCCCGCCGCATTGATCAGGATATCGACGCGCCCCAGCTTCTTGCGCGCATCGGCCGCCAGCCGCGCCGGCGTTTCCGCCTGATAGAGGTCGCCCTCGATGATGGCCGGTTCATGGCCCGTAGCAGCCTTGATCTCCTCCGCCGCCTGCCGCAGCAGATCGCCGCGGCGCGCGGTGATGGCCACCTTGACGCCCTCGCGCGCCAGTCCGAGGGCGATCGCACGTCCGAGCCCCACGCTGCTGGCGCCCGTGACGAGCGCGGTTTTCCCGGAAAGCTTCAGGTCCACCTGGTCTGTCTCCTCATTGATCGTCAAACGGATTAATAAATATCGCCGCGCTCGTACTGAACGGGCCAGTCGATCTTCGCGCGCAGCGTTTTGGCGGCGTGCAGCGGCCAGTACGGATCGGCCAGCATGGCCCGGCCCAGCACGACCAGGTCTGCATGCCCGTTGGCGACGATCATCTCCGCCATGTCCGCGCCGTGGATCATGCCCACCGCCCCGCTGGCCATGCCCCCACGGTTGCGGACCGCGGCGGCGAATTCCACCTGATAACCGGGATGTATCCGGATCCCCTGCGGCTGGCCGATCCCGCCAGTCGAACAGTCGATCAGGTCCACCCGGCCGGCCGCCTTGAGCTTCTGCGCGAGCTGGACGCTGCTTTCGATATCCCACCCGCCCGCGATCCAATCGGTCGCGGAGATACGCACGAATACCGGCAGTTCCTCCGGCCATTCGGATCGCACCGCCTCAATCGCCTCGAGCAGGAAACGCGCACGGTTGTCGAAGCTGCCCCCGTAACCATCGGTGCGCCGGTTCGAGAGCGGCGACAGAAACTGGTTGATGAGGTAGCCGTGCGCGGCATGCACCTCCACGATCTGGAAACCCGCCTCCCGGGCGCGGCGTGCGGACACGGCAAACAGGCCCAGCGTCGCATCGATCTCTTTCCGGTCCATCTCGGCCGGCACGGGATAACCGTCGCCGAATGCGAGCGGCGACGGACCGATCACGGGCCACCCGCCCTGCTCCAGCGCCAGCGGTTGCCCGCCCTCACGCGGCGACGCCACCGACGCTTTGCGACCTGCATGCCCGATCTGGATGCCGGGGATGGCGCCCTGGCTTTTCACAAAGCCGGCGATGCGCGCCAGCGCGTCGCGTTGCGCGTCGTTCCACAGCCCGAGGCATTTGCGCGTGATGAGGCCACGCGGTTCCACATGCACGGACTCGGTGAACACGATGCCTGCGCCGCCGACGGCGCGCGAGGCCAGATGCTGGAAATGCCAGTCGTTCGGCAGGCCGTCCACCGCCGAGTATTGGCACATCGGCGACACCATGATGCGGTTGCGCGCGGTGATCGAGCGAAACACGGCCGGCCGGAAGAGATACGGCCGCGGGTCGCGCTGAAATATGCGCTTGACGTTCTCGCCACGCGCCGCGAACGGATTGTCGCCTGCCTTGTCCACCGCCTCCTCCTTCGCCGCGGTTGTGCGGCCCAGCCCGCCTGCCGTAGACCTGCGTGACTGCGATCAGCGCGTAATGACTTCGTGTCGCAACGTATTCTTCTTCAGTGCCGCTTCGTCCACAGTCACGCCCAGACCCGGGCCCGTGGGAACATCGACGTGGCCATTCTTGATCACGAAATCCGTTTCCGGCACCAGCGGGTCGGCGCCGATCGTATTCAGGCCGAACACGAACTCACCCGCGCCCATCATGCGGCGCGCCGGGATGCTCGCGTAATAGTGAGCGGCCGCAGCGGCTTCCAGTTGCGATTGGGTCGCGAGCCCGCCGCAGTTGAGTTGCACGCCGGCGGCTTCGGCCACGGCGGCAATCTTGCGCGCCGGCGTGAAGCCGCCGAGCTTGTAGAGCTTGATGCAGAATGCGTCGACGGCACGGGCCTCGGCCAGCGCGAAGGCGTCGTCCAGCGTGAACAGGCCCTCATCCGCCATCACCGGCACGCCGCGCGCGATGCGGCGCACCTCCGCCATACCCTGGATATTCTTCCGCGCGATGGGTTGCTCGATGTAACCCAGGTCAAACTGCTGCAGCGCGTTGACGGCGCAGATCGTGTCGGCCAGCGTCCAGCCGGTGTTGGGATCGATGCCGATCACGATGTCGTCGCCCACCGCACGCCGGACCGCCTCGAAATTCTTGACGTCCTGCCGCCAGCCGCGACGGTCCGCCGCCTTGACGCACAGCACCGGCATGCCGAATTCCTGCACGGCCCGCGTTGCCTCAGCGACCATCACCGCGATGTCGTCGGCCATGCTCACCGACCATTCCAGCGGAATACGCGGCTGGCAACAGCCGCCGATCAGGTCGTGCACGGGCACCTTGAGCGCCTTGCCCATGGCGTCGTGCAGTGCGATGTCGATGACCGCCCGCGCCGCAGGGTTGCCCGCGAGCCGGGAATCGAAGTGTTCTGAAATGGATTCGATATCGAACAGCCGGCGGCCGAGCAGCGCCGGTCCGTAGATTTCGGTGATCGCGGCCACCACGCTGTGGGTGGTGTCCGGCACGAAGTGACCGGGCGCGATCGGGCGCACGTGGCCGTAACCGACCACCCCGTCCGCGTAGATCTTGACGAGAACCGGTTTGCCGAGCTGCTGGTCGTCAGGTCCCGTATCGTAGGTGCCGCTCGAAAAAATCCGCTTCAGGCGGACCGGCAGGCGGGTGACGAAAACCTCGATGCGATCGATCATGCGCTGCTTCAGGTGCCGGTAAACACGAGCAGCCCGCCGAAGACGGCCACGGCCACGCACCAGAGCAGCGCCATCGCCATGTGCGCGGGCGCCTTGTTCTGCGCCACGACCATGCGGCGCAATCCGCTGTAGCCGTGCGCCAGGACAATGGCCAGCAGCAGCGCATTCAGCGCCCGATTGGAAGCAAGATTGGGCACCCAGACGTGAAGGGCCACCAGCGGGCCGAGCAGCAGTCCGGTCGCGCGCTGCAGCACCCACAACCAGACCGGCGTAACCCGGAACGTGCGGCCGTATACCGTGCGGCTAGAGGCCAGCATAGCGCAGCACCTCCCGCAGGCCGAACAATGCACTGACGGCGACGATCGCCCACACCGACACGCGGTAGCCGATCCGCACGCCGAGCTCCGTGAGCAGCAGCTTCAGGCCGTACAGCGTGTGGAACACGATGCTGAAATACAGGAGCGCATGGATCCACGACTGGTTCTGCACGACCGGCAGCCAGGGCGCGCCCGCCTTCACCGCCGCGAATGCGGGGACTTGCAGGACGGACTGCGCGACGACGTGCACGAGCACGAAGACCACGATCACCGAGCCGGTGATCCGGTGCAGGATGCGCGCGATCGTCCCGTGCTGCACGACATCCGTCTGGCGCGTCGTGTTCCGGGGGAGGCGGGCGGCAGCGCTCATGATTCTTTGCCTGTGCCGAAGACGAGTTCCTTGCGGAACTCGCGGATGGCCTGGGCGGGACTCAGGTCCGCGGGGCACAGTTGCGTGCAGAGGTCGCAGCCGAAGCATTCGAGCATGCCGCCGTCCACCGCCTGCTGCAGGCGGTTGCCGTGATCGGCTGGATGCTTCGCCATGTGCCGCAGCTTAAGCACGAAGGCGGGACCGTCGAACGGCCTTTCCGCGACGGCGGGACAGGCTGACACGCACACCATGCAGGCCAGGCAGGAATCGAGATGGCACAGGTGCTCGGCCAGCGCGGGCTCGATGGCTTCGGCCTTGCCGGTATACGCTTGCGTGCGCTGCGGCGTCAGGTGAAGCTCGCTGTAACGGGCTTCCACCTCGGTGCGGTCGATGACCAGGTCGCGCAGCACGGGGAAGGGCGTCAGCGGCTCGATGCGCATGTGCGGCTTGCAGCGCTCCTGGCACGCCAGCACGGGCACGCCGTTGACCCGTACGCCACAGGTACCGCAGCGGCCAATGCGGCAGGCGAACTGGTAGGCCAGATCGCCCGCCTGGTTTTCATAGACCGAGCGGATGACGTCAAGCACCCGCATGTTGTCCATGCCGGTGACCTGGAACTGCTGGTAATGCGGCTCCGCATCCTGGGCGGGATCAAAGCGCCGGATCTCGGCGGTGACGGTAATCGTGGTGGTGGTCATCGTGCGGCGGCTCGTGCGGGTTGCGGGAAGGCGGCGGGCACGGCGGATGGGGGATCCAGCGTGACGACCGCGCGTTTCTCGATGTTCAGGTTGGCGCCTTTACGCTGGACGACGATATTGGCCGTCCATTGCGGATCCAGAGCGGGGAAGTCGGTGCGGTAATGCGCACCGCGTGTTTCCTTGCGCTGCAGCGAGCTCGCCGCCATCGCTTCGCCGATGTCGAGCAGATTTTCGAGCTCGATGGCCTCCATCCACTCCCGGTTCAGGACGCGCGACTTGGCGGTGACCTTGAGGTTCGGCAGCACCTGCTCGCGGATTTCGCGGAATGCCCGCAAGGTCTCTTCGAGGCGGGGACCGCTGCGGACCAGGCCGACGTGATCCCACATGAGTTTCTGGATGCGCTTCTTCACTTCCGGTGGGCGCACGCCATCGGGCCGGTGCATCGCAGCCTCCAGTGTCTGCGCCCGCGCTTTCGCCCGCTCGATGCCGCGCACCTCGCGCGCGCCCAGCGCGCGCACGTCTTCCGCCGCCGCCATGCCGGACCGGCGGCCGAACACCTGGATGTCCGGCATCGAACTGCCGCCCAGGCGGTTCGCGCCGTGTACGCCGCCCGCCGCTTCGCCCGAGACGAACAGCCCGGGTACACCGCTGCGACACCACGTATCCACGACTACTCCGCCCAGCGTATAGAGCGCGCTAGGCATCACCTGGATCGGCGCCTGCAGGCGCGCCTGCGCTTCACCATAATTTTCAAGCAGGCGCTTCACGTAGATCGGACGCTCTTTCAGAAAGGAATCAAACACCGCGGCATCGGGCACCATCAGGACACCGCCTTCCGGCGTGCCGCGACCTTCCAGAATCTCCAGCATGATCGCGCGTGCGAGCACGTCACGCGTGCTGCCTTCCTTGCGCACCGGATCGTGGCGCAGCGCGAACCGCTCGCCCTTGTTGTTCAGCAGGTGGGCGGCCTCCGCGTTCGGGTCCGTGTGGCGCTTTCCGTAGTGCGCGGGCTCGGTCAGGGTGTAGCCGCGCGCGCTCGGCGGGTAGACGAACGAAATCGGGATGAACTGCATGAACTCGATGTCCACCAGTTCGGCGCCCGCGCGCAGCGCGATGGCGATGCCATCGCCCGTATTGATCGCCGGGCCAGAACTGGTTTCATAGAGCTGCGAAGTGCCGCCGGTGGCGATGATCACCGCGCCGCTCGAGAAAAAGCGCCACACGCCGCGCGAGAGATCGATCGCCAGGCCACCGACGACGCGGCCGTCGTCGTCCTGGATCACGTCGGTGAGCATGTGAAAATCGCACACACGGATACCCCGCGCGTGCATCTGGTGCAGCATGACTTCCGTGATGCCGATCCCCTCGTCCACCGAACCCATGGAACGCACGAAGTTCCCGCCGCCGGTCATGGACAGGTAGTACTTGGACGGGTCGGTGCGGTCCCAGGCAAGGCCGTAGCCTTCGAGATCGAACGCGCGGTCCATCGCCTCGTCGGCCAGCACGCGCGCCATGCGGTAGTTGTTGATACCCACACCGGACTCGAGGGTGTCCGCGAAAAACGCGTCCGTACTGTCCTGCGGATTGAACCCCGACACCGCGTTGTAACGTCCGCCCGACATGCGCGTGTGATTGGCACGCCGCGGCCCCTTCGCGAGCAGGACCACGTTGGCGCCGGCGTCATGCGCGGCGATGGCGGCACGCATGCCGGCGGCGCCGCTGCCCGCGATCAGCACGTCCGCGTGCTCGATCGCCATTTCCGGTTGATTGATCACCACGTTCCGCTCCCGGTCCGGCTATCGGTTCTCGGTGACCTTGCCCTTGAGGGCAGCGTCGACCCAATCGTTCCCGTACAGGATCTCGAGCGGTTTCTTGCCGTCCCGGATGTCCTTAGCCTGCTGGTATTCCATGTCCATGCGTTCGCGGGCCTCTTTCAACACCGCTTCCGCCACCGCCAGCGGCACGATCGCCACGCCGTCGTCATCGCCGACCACGATGTCGCCGGGACTGATCACCAGCCCGCCCACCTGCACCGGCACGTTGATGGAACCCGGCGTGTTCTTCTGCGCCGAGCGCGGGCATACGCCGCGACAAAACACCGGAAATTTCTCCTTCCGCAGCAACTGGATGTCGCGCACGCACCCATTGGTGACTAAGCCAGCCGCGCCGCGATTGCGCGCCTGCAACGACATGTTGTGGCCGAAGGAACCCGTGTTGTTCTCGCGCCCCTCGTCGATCACCAGCACGTCGCCCGGCTGCAACATGGTCAGCGCCTTGTGCGTGGTGATGTTGTCGTTCGGATAGTTGAGGACGGTGAACGCCGAGCCCAGCACGCTGATGCCCTCGAAGATGGGCCGCACCTCGGGCATCATCACGCCGTGACGGCCCATGGTGTCGCTCAACGTCGACGACCAGATGCCCTTGAAACCCTCCACGAGCGCCTTCGAAGGCCGGGCAATCTGATGGTTGATCTGGCCGTACATCGTTTCTCCTCCCGGTTGCGGGCCGGTTTTCGCAGAGGCAGGACGATACGCAAGAACGACTATTAAATATAATAAGAAAAATAATGAATATTATTTGTTTATTGCATACTGAGGGCGAAGCACCGGAGGCGTCGGCCCTTTCCGCCTGACGCTCACAACTCGGGCAAGACTGGATGCCGGGACGCTGACACGCGTCCGGACAGGAGGCCTTCCAGATCCGCCTTGTTCAGGCGCGGCGCGAACAGCCGCATGAACGCCAGCGCGTAGCCGCGCAGGTAGTTGTTGTGCCGGACGACGATGTTGAGCCGGCTCGACTTGAACAGATGCCGCGCGTCGATCCGCCGCAGATGCGTGTCCCGCGCCACATCGAAGCCGATGGTGGCCAGGATGGCGATGCCCATCCCGCTGTGCACGTAGGTCTTGCTCACGTCCGCGTCGATCGCGCTTAGCACGACGTTGGGCTTCAACCCATGGTCCGCAAACGCCTTGTTGACGATGCCGCGCGCGCTGAAACCCTGCTCATACGTGATCACCGGATAGCGGGCGATGGCTTCCAGCGTCAGGGGCTTCACGCGCAACAGCGGATGCCGGGGCGGCGTGATGACGCTGCGGTTGAGCCGGTAGCACGGGACCTGCAGCACGCCTTCAAATTTCTCCTCGACCTCCGTGCAGATGGCGAAATCGACGCGGTTGCCGGCGACCAGTTCGCAGCACTGCGTCGGCGTGCCCTGGCGCAGGCTCAGATTCACGCCGGGGTAGGCTTCCTTGAACGCCCGGATGACGTTGGGCAGCGTGTAACGCGCCTGCGTATGCGTGGTCGCCACCACCAGGCTGCCCTGCCCCACTTTGGCGAACTCCGCGCCCACCTTCTGCAGGTTGTCGGCGTCGAGCAGCATACGGCGGGCGATGCGGAGGATTTCCTGCCCCTGGGGCGTGATTTCGAGAATGCGGTTGCGTCGGCGCAGAAAAACGTCGACGCCCAGTTCCTTCTCCAGCTCCTGGATCTGCCGCGTGACGCTGGGCTGGGAACGGTGCAGCGACCCGGCCGCGTCGGAGATCCGCAGGCCGTGGTCGACGATCTCGCACAGGCTGCGCAACTGGCGGAGATTCACAGGGAGCCGTTCATTCGTTGCCGGCCAGCAGCGCCCGCATGCATTCCACCCCTTCGCGCGCCACTTCCAGCGGCGGTCGGCTCCAGTGCGCCGGATTCGGCGCTTCGTAGCTCAGGTAACCCGCGTAGCCCTTCTCGCGCAACAGCCCGAGTACGTCGCCCCAGGGGATAACGCCTTTGCCTGGCGCCAGCCGGTCCACCGGACGACGGTCACCCGTCAGCGGCGTCGGCGGCACGTCGCTGTACTGGAAGGCGAAGATCTCTTCCGACGCCACGCCCGCGAAGCCGCGCCCCCCGCCGCCGGTGCGTTCGAGATGGTAGGCGTCTAGCAGCAGCCCGCAGTGCGGGTGATTCGCCCGCGCGATGATGTCGCGCGCCACCGCCAGATGGTTGATCACGTCGTGGCCCGCGCTGAACTCCAGCGCGAGGCGCACGCCGTGCGCCTGCACGATCTCGCCGGCGGTTCGCAGATTCGCGGCCGCCTCCGCCACAGTCCCGGTGTTGGGCCCCGGCGCGAGCATGAGCATGTTGCACCCCAGCGCCACCGCATTCGCGCAGGTCTGCGCGAGCACGTCGAACAGACGCTTGAGTTCCGCGCCCTGCGCGAACAGCAGGCCGTATTCGGTGCCCACGATGCCGACCTTAAGGCCGCTGGCGCGCACCAGCGCGAGCACCTGCTCGTTCGTCAGGCCGGCATCGTAGCCGCGCGTGAAATCGACCCGCCGCAGCTCTACCGCGTTCCAGCCCGCCTGCTGCGCGACGCGCAGGACGTCAGCAAGCGGCGTGGTGTCGAGCGTCCACGTGTGCAGGGCCAGACGGTCCCGAAATGGTTTCAAACGTTTTCCTCCCTCAATGCGCTATAGGATAACGGGATGTCGGATCCCACGGCCAACGGCCCGATCGTGAGCCACCACCTGTTCGTCGCCGGACGCGTGCAGGGCGTGGGCTTTCGCCTGCACATGGCACGCGAGGCCCGGGCCGCCGGCGTCACCGGCTGGGTGCGCAACCGCCGCGACGGCACGGTCGAAGCAGTCGTGCAGGGTGCACCCGCCGCGGTCGAACGGATCATGGCGTGGGCGCATGAAGGACCGCCGGCGGGCAAGGTTAGCAACGTTCGCACCGGTCCCGCCGAGGGATGCTTCGCGGACTTTGTGGTGCTGCCGACGCAATAGCTACTTCTTCATCTCCACCGCGGCGTTGCGCAGGATCTCCAGCGAACGCTGGCGATACGCCTTGGCCTCTTCCGTTCTGCCCTGCACATCGTTCAGCAAAGCCAGGTTGTTCAGCGTGCGGCCGACCTCAAGGGATTTCGGGCCGTTCCGCTTCTCGCGGATCGCCAGCGCCTGCTTGAGCGCCTCCTCGGCGGCGGCATACTGGCCAACGAGCATGCGCGCCGAGCCGAGCTGGGACAAGGCGGCGGCGTACATGTCCGACTCCCGCCCATCGGTTTTCTCGAAAATGCCGAGCGCCCGCGACAACATGGCCTCCGCCTCCTGCCCGGTGATCTGGTTCGAGTGGATCAGTGCAGCGGCAATGTTGACGTAGGTGATCGCCAGCGTCCTGGAATCCGGGCCGAGCACGGCCGCGCGGATCCGCAGCACCCGCCGCCAGTGGATCTCGGCCTCGACCGGTTTGCCCGAGAACACCAGGATGCGCGCGAGCGCATCGAGGCTGTCCGCGGTGCGCGCGTCGTTCTCGCCGAAGGACTTCTCCGCCTCGAACACCGCCTCGCGCGCAAACTTCTCGGCCTGCCCGAAGTTTTCGACGCTCTGGTGCTTGCGGGACTGTTCGGTCAGCACCTTCCAGGTGGCCTCATCGGCGCCCGCGACGGACGTCAGGGCCAGCAGTACCGCCGCCAGTGCGGGCCGGACCGGGAGGTAACGCGGCTTACTGATAGACGACCTCGATGTTTTCATCCGATACCCATCCAGCCAGGGACTCCAGCAGGCCGTCTTCCAGCTTCACCCGCCATTCCGGGCCGAGCTCGATCTCGCAGGTCGCGTTGCGGTTGGTGTATTCCACGGTGACCGGGCAGGGGCCGTTGCGGTACGGCGCCAGCAGTTCCTTCAGGCGCTGCCCCGAGGACTGCCCGTTGCAGCGGATGCGCATGCCACGCACGAAGCGCGCGCGCGCCGCCGCAAGGTCGAAGATCTTCTCCGCCGAGATGCGCAGCCCGCCGCTGAATTCGTCGTGCGCGACCTTGCCTTCGACCAGCAGCACCTGGTCTTCCTTCAGCCACGCCCGCGCCTGCTCCCAGACCTCGTTGAACACCGTCATTTCCACGCGGGCAAAACCATCATCGAGTGTCAGTACGGCCATCTTGCCGCGGCGCGTCATCTGCGTCCGCATGCTGTGCACCACGCCCGCGAGCAGCACCGGTTCGTTGCGCGGCTGGAGCTGGTCCAGGCGCTGGCGCACGAAACGCGAGAATTCCCTGCGGTACCCCTCGAACGGATGACCCGAGAGATAGAACCCCAGCGCGAGCTTTTCGTTGGCCAGGCGGTCGCGCGCGTTCCAGCCGGGTGTTGCCGCCAGCACGGTATCGCCGCGCGCCTCCGGCGCGTCGCCGAACAGGTTGTTCTGGCCCTCGGCCGCGGAGATCTGCTCCGCGCGTTCGAGGGCGATGCCGACCGAGGCCAGCATGGCCGCGCGCGCCTCGCGCCCGCCTTCCGCCAGGCTGTCGAAGGCGCCGGCGCGCACCAGCGCCTCGACCACGCGCCGGTTCACGAGGCGCCGGTCGACGCGCTCGCAGAAATCGAACAGGCTCTTGTATAGGGAATCGGCGCGTCCCTGCACGATGGACTGGATCGCGGACTCGCCGGTGCCCTTGATCGCGCCCAGCCCGTATTCGATCGTCTCGCGGTCGAGCGGCTCGAAACGGAAGCTGGAACGGTTGACGTCCGGCGCGACCAGCTTCAGGCCGTGCACCCGCAGATCGTCCACGAACAGCTGCACCTTGTCGGTGTCGCCCATGACTGCGGACAAGTTGGCGGCGGCGAAGGCGGCGGCGTGGTGCGCCTTGAACCAGGCGGTGTGGTACGCCACCAGCGCGTAGGCCGCCGCGTGCGATTTGTTGAAGCCGTAGCCGGCGAATTTCTCCATCAGGTCGAAGATCGACCGCGCCTTCGGTTCGGAGACGCCGTTCCTGGCCGCGCCTTCGGTGAACAGGCCGCGGTGCTCGGCCATCTCCTCGGGCAGCTTTTTGCCCATCGCGCGACGCAGCAGGTCGGCACCGCCGAGCGAGTAGCCGCCGATGACCTGCGCCATCTGCATCACCTGCTCCTGGTAGACCATGATGCCGTAGGTGGGCTCCAGGATCGGCTTCACGCGCGGGTCCGGATACTCGACGCGCTTGCCGTGCTTGCGCTCGACGAACTCGGGAATCAGGTCCATCGGGCCCGGCCGGTACAGCGCGACGAGCGCGATCAGATCCTCGAAGCGGTCGGGCCGCGCCTTCTTCAGCAGTTCGCGCATGCCGCGCGATTCAAACTGGAAGATCGCGGTGGTGTCGGCGGCGGCGAACAGCTGGTAGGTCGGCGCGTCGTCGAGCGGGATTTCATCGAGCTGCACGTGGGCGGCGGGATCGAGCTTGCGCACGTAGCGCTGCGCCCAGTCGAGGATGGTCAGCGTCGTCAGGCCCAGAAAGTCAAACTTGACGAGGCCCACCGCTTCGACGTCCTTCATGTCGAACTGCGAAACCGGCGCCTCCGCGCCCTCGGCCACGTAGAGCGGGCAGAAATCGGTGAGCTTGCCCGGCGCGATCAGCACGCCACCCGCGTGCATGCTGACGTTGCGCGTGAGCCCCTCCAGCCGCTCCGCCAGTTCGAGCAGGCGCGCGACCTCCTCCTCGTCTTTTTCGCGCGCGTTGATCTGCGGTTCGACTTCGCGGGCGTAGATGACGTTGGGTTCCGGCTCGCCCTTGCGCCGGTGCAGCGTCGTCAGCCGCCCCGGCTGGAAGGGGATCAGCTTGGCGAACTGGTCGCAGAAGTTGAAACCGAGGTCCAGCACGCGCCCGACGTCGCGCACGACGGCTTTCGCCGCCAGGGTGCCGAAGGTGACGATCTGCGACACGCTGTCCGTGCCGTACTTGCCGCGCACGTATTCGATGACGCGGTCGCGCCCTTCCTGGCAGAAGTCGATGTCGAAGTCGGGCATCGACACGCGCTCGGGATTGAGGAAGCGTTCGAACAGCAGGTCGTAGCGCAGGGGATCGAGATCGGTGATGCCCAGCGAGTAGGCCACCAGCGAGCCCGCGCCCGAACCGCGTCCCGGACCAACCGGCACGCCGTTGTTCTTCGCCCAGTTGATGAAATCGGCCACGATGAGAAAGTAGCCGGCGAAACCCATCTGCTGGATGGTATTGATCTCGAATTCGAGGCGTTGCTGGTAAACCGGCGTCTGCTCCGCACGCTTGGTTTCGTCCGGATACAGGCGCACGAGCCGCTGCGCGAGACCGTTGCCGGCGGCGTGCCGGAGATAGTCCTCCAGGCTTTCGCCATTGGGCGTCGGGAACTGCGGCAGCTTGGACTTGCCGAGTTCGAAGGTGAGGTTGCAGCGCTTGGCCACTTCGACGCTGTTGGCGAGTGCCTGCGGGAGGTCCGCGAACAGCGCGCCCATTTCGGCCTGGGACTTGAAGTACTGCGCGGGCGAGTACAGTCGCGGCCGCCGCTGGTCGGCCAGGATCTCGCCGCGCGCGATGCACACCCGCGCCTCGTGCGCGTCGAATTCGTCGGCGGTGAGGAACTGCACCGGGTGCGTCGCCACCGCGGGCAGCTTGAGTTCGGCGGCCAGCGGCAAAACCGCCTGCACGTAGCGCTCGAGTTGCAGCGCCGCGCCCTCCTGCGCCTGCCCTGCCGGCGCCAGCCGCTGCAGTTCCACGTAGTAGCGCCGTGGGAACAGCCCCGCCCACGCCCGCGCGCAGGCTGCCGCCGCCGTTCGATTGCCCGCCGCCAGCGCCTGGCCCACGTCGCCCGCCAGCGCACCCGATAGCGCGATCAGGCCATCGGTGGTGGCCTCGCCGAACCATGCGCGCTTCAGTTCGGCGCGGCCCCGGTACTGGTTTTCCCGGAACGCGCGCGTCAGCAGCACGGCGAGGCGCAGCCAGCCGGCGCGGGACTGGCAGAGGACCAGCAGGCGGTGCGGCTTGTCCCGCTCGGTGTCGTTCTCGATCCAGAGATCGCAGCCGATGACGGGTTTCAGGCCCGCGCCGCGCGCCTCCTTGTAGAACTTAATCGCGCCGAACACGTTGGCGAGGTCGGTCAGCGCCACCGCCGGCATGCCGTCGGCCGACGCTGCGGCCACCGCGTCCTCCAGCCGCACGATCCCGTCCGTTACCGAATACTCGCTGTGGAGGCGGAGGTGGACGAAGGCTGGCGTGGACATGCCGGCATTTTACGGCCTCACCGGACCGACCGCCGGTCAGCGGCGCGGAATCGTTCACGGTGCCGGGTACGGCGGGTCAACCGCCTGCCGCGACGGCCCGTTACAATAAGCCCATGGATAAGCACGCCATTCCGCCGTTGCCGAAGCGCAGCAGTGGCAGCAGAATCTCGCCGCGGCGCAGCAAGCGGCCCGTAACGGCGTCGAGCCGATCGAGGGCGAACGCATCGGCACCGCCGGCGGCGCGAGCCGGCTGACCGACGCCTACCACGAGCGGCAGCGGAAGCTCCAGGCCGAAGTGGTGCGCGCGCAGGGCAACCTCGACAACGCGCTGAAGCAGCTGAACAACGTGCGCTGAGAACTTCCGCGTGGCGCACCGCAACTCTTTCCGCTGGCGGCCCCTCTGACTGGCCGGCCTGATCGCCAGTCTGCCTCTGCAGGTTCCGGCGCAGGAACAACTCACTTACCGGTCGGTCGACCGGAACGGGCGTGTGACCTTCAGCGACGCCCCACCCGCACAGGCCCGGCTGGTGGAAACCATCGCCGTGCCGACCAGACCGATGAGCACGGGCGGGCCCGCCAGCACGGCGCAACAGCAGTTGCAGACCGATGCCCACGCGCGCGCGCGCGGCCTGGCCGATGCCAGCCAGCAGATCAGCGCCGCCTACGCGGCCCTGCAGGCTGCGAAAGCCGCGCAGCTCGCCGGCAAGGAACCACTGCCCGCTGAACGCATCGGCACCGTTACCGGCTTTTCTCGCCTGCGGGAAGATTACTGGGACCGGCAGCGCCAGCTGCAAACCGCGGTGGACGAAGCCCAGCGCGAAGTCGAGGCCGCGATCGGGCGGCGCAACCAGTTCCGCTAGCGGTTTTTTCGACCTGCCGGTTCACGGCAGAATCACACTTGCTCCGTTGCTCCGTGCCTTGGCCCGTTCGGGCGTTAAGTCCGCCTTAAGGCGCCCGCTCCAGAATCGCGCCCGCTGTGGCAAACCGCCACGGCCGCCCCGGCCGCCCCGGTCGCCATCGTGCAGCCGGCCGGCGTCCGCCCACCGATCGAGGAGCCCTCATGAAAGCGTCACGTTTTCTTACCGCAGCACTCGTTACCGGCGCGCTCGCCACGGCGCCCGCCTTCGCCGCCGAAGGCCCCGGACTGCCGTCCGTGCAGCAACAGGGCGGCGTGGCGTTCATGACCGGCGGCATGCGCGAAACCCAGGCGCAGGCGATGGAGCAGGAAGCCGACCGCTACGCGCTCACGCTGCATTTCGTGCGCGAGAACAAGTCGGGCACCGAAGCGCTGGGCGACGTACGCGTGAACATCCGCGACAGCGCGGACAAAACCGTCCTCAACGCCACGGGGGCGGGCCCGCTCCTGCTGGCGAAGCTGCCGGCCGGCAAGTACGTGATCAGCGCGGAACGCGGCAATACGATGAAGACGCAGTTCGTCACGCTCGATGGCATGCACCCCGACCGCCTGGTGTTCGCCTGGAAGCAATAGGCCCCGCCTGATTGCGGTATGAAGGCCCCGCCGTCGCTGACGGCGGGGCCTTTGCTTTGGAGGCGCCAGGCCACGCGCGCCCTAATGCATCGCCCCCGGCGAGCCGCAGCAGTGTTTGAACTTTTTGCCGCTGCCGCAGGGGCAGAGCTCGTTGCGGCCGACTTTCGGTCCCGCGCGCCGCACCGGCGGGGATTGGTCCCGGTGCGCCCGCCAGTAGTGGTGTATGCGGAACACGACGTTCACGAAATCCTCGCGGCAGGTCTTCTGCAGTTGCTCCCACTCCCCCGCCTTGAGTCCCCGGCGCGCCTGTTCGGTCATCTCGTCCGCCAGCGCGACGATGGGGAATAGCAGTTCGTCCGCGGCGTCCGCGTCGTCCCTTTCCTCCCACGCCTCCGGCCAACAATCGACGCCTTCCAGATAGCCCTGGCACCAGGTCGCGTAGTCGTCTTCACCGTCCCTGGCCGACGGATAGTGGATGAACGTGATGCCCTTCCCCCCGTCCAGCGCCAGGGCGGCGTCGTTGTAGAAGCGCATGACGAGATCCAGCGTCTCCCGCATCACCTCCATGGGAACCTGCTGCGTGTCCTCGCCCAGCACCACCGGCAGCCAGGTCGATGGCAGGATCAGTTCCGGCCCACTCACGATGGAGCAGAAAAAACCCTGCATGGCGTCGAGCATCATCGCCTTGTCGCCGAAAGCGGGCGATTCGAGCAAGGCCTCCAGGCGGTCGATCTCGACCTCGGACAGCGAGGCAGGTTGTCGGGGTTCACTCATGCGCGTGTCCTGTTTTGAAAGATTTCCAAAACCCTCCGGGGAGTGTCGCGGGTTTTTAGAATTGTCCGGTTTCGTAGCACATGAATTGTCCGCTTTTTCTATTGTGGGCGGATATCGGCGGAGGGCGTAGCCCGAAGCCGATTAGAAGTGGTCCCGCAAATCTGAACAGCGTTATAAGTGGAAACTCCGGGCTTAACGTCGGGCCGCAGGCGGCCTGGCC
>ENA-ORBV01000351-ORBV01000351.1-microbial-mat-metagenome-genome-assembly--contig:-NODE-351-length-104891-cov-9.032343_pt1 | contig 104891 bp, 96 predicted proteins | sample MGYA00237777_ERZ505514 | MGnify/ENA primary metagenome ERZ505514 (study PRJEB26160, sample SAMN06269048) | microbial mat metagenome | isolation source: Oligotrophic lake microbial mat | place...
ATGATACGGCGACCACCGAGATCTACACCTCTCTATTCGTCGGCAGCGTCAGATGTGTATAAGAGACAGCACATAAGGTCGCGCTCGTCTGAGGCGAGAGCAAGCGCAAAATCGGGCGGAAAGCCGACCTGCGAGATTTTTAATGATGTAACGCTCGGCGCCACCGGTGTTGTACGCTTTGTACAAGTTCGGAGACTCGCAAGATGAGCGGACGCAGCGTGTTTTTCGAGCGTCCGGAACTGGACCGCCTGCTCCGTTTCTACGGTCGCATGGTTGCGGCCGGCGAGTGGCGCGACTACGCGCTCGACGCCCTCCCCGACCGCGCTCTGTTCAGCGTCTACAGGCGTGCAAGTGAAGCGCCGCTCTACCAGATCGAGAAACGTCCCGAGGAAGCGCGCGCTCAAGGCGCCTACAGCGTCCGGGCCGTTGATGGCCGCGTGCTGCGCCGGGGCCACGATCTGGAGCGCGTGCTGGACGTCCTGGTCCCCAAGCGCATGCGCGTGATCGGCGACTAAACAAAAACGCCCCAGCCGAGGCCGGGGCGTTCCTGGTGGGATAGGCCGATCTACCTTTAGTTGCGTGAACTCATCAAGCTCAGCAGCATCTGGAAGATCGTCACGAACGCGATGTAGAGGTTCAGCGCGCCGAAATTGGTCATAACCGCTTGGCCACGCTCGTCATGGGCCAAGTGATAATAGCTCTCGCGCAGTTGGTTGGTCTGCGTGGCGACCAACAGCGAGAACACGACCAAGGTCACCGCCTGCATGATCACTTCCATCATCCCCGACTGGAAGATGAAAAAGTTGAGCAAGCTGATGGCGACGAGACCGAAGGTCACCATGATCAGCATCGAGTGGAGGCCGCTCAGGTTTCGCTTGGTCGTGTAGCCGTAGAGAGAGAGCGCACCGAAGGCGCCGGCGGTCAGCAGGAACGCCTTGGCCATGCCTTCGAACGTCACCAGAATTTCACGGCCGCCGGTGGTGGTCACGCCGACGGCGCTTGTCGCAAGATACACCCATACGCCGAGGCCCGCACCCATCAGCGTCACGACCGACCAATAAAGCAGGCCAGAGGCCATCGGCGAGGCGTTGCGCATAAAGAAGTTGGAGCCCAGCAGTATGGCCAGCGGACCCCACTGAACAATGTAAACAACAGGGGCGGTCAGAACGATGCCGGTCACCTGCGGGATGGTCCCTACTGCATAGGCGAGCAGCGCCGACCACAGCAGGCCGAGGCCCATCTTGGTGTAAACGCCCAGCATGAACTTCCGCAGACCGGGGTCGATGGCCTGTGCGTCCCTATCGATGGGCACAGAGCCTGCGCGGCCCAGATACTCGTTCATCATTTCCTCCTCTGGAGCGGCGCGAACCGCCCGAAACACAGTCTCATATATGGATGGGCTGCCTTGTTCTCGCAAGAAAAAGCAACCGCCTGTTTCGGTTGCGAACGATTGCCCATGCGCCAATATTGGGCGTAGTCAGGCGGGAACAAGCACTTTCCGCGCCGCGTTTTCGCCACATATGATCGGCGACCTGCCCATCAGGGCAAGTACGCCGTCGAATCGCGCTACCAGCAGGCGCGGAGGTTGAGCCGGGGTGGCTGACGAGAACGATCCAAACGAGCCGGAGGACACACCTCCGAAGCTGCCGCCTGAGGCGGCCGAGCCGCCGGCGGGTCAGGATGACCATGCCGCGCGCGAAGCTGCGCCTGAGGATTTATTCGAGGACACGCCTTCAATAACGCCGCCAGTGGCCCTGACGCCGCCGTCGCTCCCACCTGCTCCGCCGCCCGCGCCCCCGCCGATCCTCCCGCCACTCTCCGCCAGCACCGACGAGGAGGACGCGTGGGACAATCCAGCGGCCGACGATCCCACTGAACCGACGCCCGCGCAGCCGACGCCATCGTCCGGCAGCGAGTTGCCCCCACACTATTTCCGCGCCGCTGGCGATCCCGACGAACTGCCCCCCGAGCCGGAGCCGACCTGGCAGGGCCAGATCGGCGCCCGCATCGGCGACACAGTCGGTGATTTCTGGCGCGCACTCGAGCCGAAGGTTGTCGCCTTCTTTGGCGCCTCGCGGGCCTTCGGCGGCGAAGCCATCCGCCGCGCCGCCAACATCAAACATCCGCGCAACATGCGCGAAGCGGCGGTGTGGAGCGGTTGGGCCGCGGCCGGCGGCGTCGCCGTCATCATCGGATTTTTCTTCTTCGTCACCTGGGGCATGCCCTCCACCGACGATTTGTGGGAAGCGCGCCAAGGCCAGTCGATCACCTTCCTCGATCGCAACGGCCACGTTATCTTGCGCGAAGGCGCGCAAAACGCGCCGCCGGTCGATATCGCCTCGCTGCCGCCCTACGTGGCGCAAGCTTTCATCGCCATCGAAGACCGCCGCTTCTACGACCACCTCGGCGTCGACTTTGGCGGCATGATGCGCGCTGGCGCCGAGAACATTCGTGCCGGCCGCGTCGTGCAGGGCGGCTCGACCATTACGCAGCAACTGGCGAAGAACCTCTTCCTCACCAACGAACGCTCCTGGCGCCGCAAGGCGCAGGAAATCATGTTGGCGTTCTGGCTGGAGAGCCGCTTCACCAAGGACGAAATCATCGCGCTCTACCTCAGCCGCGTCTATTTCGGCGCCGGCGCTTACGGCATCGAAGCCGCCGCAGAGCGCTATTTCGACCGCCCCGCGCGCGAACTCACGTTGCTGCAATCGGCGATGATCGCGGGTCTCGTAAAAGCCCCGTCGCGTCTCAATCCGGCCCGCCAGGACATCGCGGCGGCGCGCGACCGCGCCAACATCGTGCTCGACGAAATGGTCGGCATGGGCTTCATCAGCGCGGCGGAACGTGAAGCGGCGCTCGGCGAAGAGTTGGTCATCAGCCGCCGCAATCCAGCCGGCGTGCTTTCCTATTATCGCGACTGGATCGATCCGCTGCTCAACGACATCATCGGCAACCAGCGCGATGACTTCGTCGTTGAAACCACGATCGACATCGGCGCCCAGCGGGCCGCGGCGGATGCGGTCGAACTCGTCCTGGCCGAGCAGGGCGAAGCGCGCCGCGTTGAGCAAGCAGCGGCTCTAGCCATGGACGATGAAGGCGGCGTCCGCGTCATGGTCGGAGGGCGCGACTACGACACCAGCCAGTTCAACCGCGCCACCCAAGCGCGCCGCCAACCTGGCTCGTCGTTCAAATACTTCATCTACCTTGCCGCGATGGAAAATGGCCTGACGCCATGGAGCGTGCGCGAAGACGCGCCGATCACGATCTCCATCGAAGGGCAGCCGGACTGGACGCCGGGCAACTACACCAACGAATTCCACGGTGCGGTGACGCTCAACGGCGCGTTCGCGAACTCGTTCAACATGGTCGCCATCCGCGTGGCCAACGAAGTCGGCGGCGCCAAGGTGATCGACGTCGCGCGTCGGCTCGGCGTCCGCTCGCCGCTGCACAACTACCATTCCCTGGCGCTCGGCGCGCAGGAGATCACCCTCCTCGAAATGGTCGGCGCCTATGGCGCGATGGCGTCCGAAGGCTATCTCGTGCGCCCGCACGGCGTTGCCCGCATCCGCCGCGCCAACAACAACGAGACCATGTGGAGCTTCCGCGCTGAGCGCACGCGCGTCATCGAAGAGCGCCCGCTCCGCTACATGAACCTGATGATGCGCCGTGTCGTGGATTCCGGCACGGGCACCGCCGCGCGCATCAGCGGCCGCGAGATCGGCGGCAAAACTGGCACCGGCAATGATTATCGCGACGCCTGGTTCATCGGCTACACGCCGGGCCTGGTCGCCGGCGTCTGGGTCGGCAACGACAACTTCGCCACCACCGCCCGCGTCACCGGCGGCTCGCTGCCGGCCGATATCTGGGCGCGGTTCATGCCGGTCGCCCTGCGTGACACCCCCATCCGCGCGCTCGAAATGCCGACGGGCGCGGATTATGACGCGGGCCTTCCCGACCCCACAGAGCCGACCATCACCGCCATCGGCGCGCCAATCGGCGTAAATGTCGGCAACCCAGTGCCAATGCCACCGGACGACAAAGACCGCTCCCTCGATTTCGGCCCGGAGGGCTAAGATCGCTCGGTTCCGCTGCGGTCGGCGGGCTGACAAACCCCCGCGCTCTGAGTAAACCAAACGCTCACGTCGCCCGTATCATCGGCGTTTGGGGGTATTCATGATCCGTACTTTGCTCGTCCTAGCGGGGACGATTTTGGCGCTTGCGACGCCCGCGATGGCGCAGCAACGCGCGCCGCTTGATTGGTTCTTGGGCTACGATCAGTTCCGCGGCGCAACGCTTTCGCCAGATGGTCGCCACCTCGCCGTGATCCGCCGCGATGATGTCGGCGACACGCTGCTCGTGGTCGATCTCGAAACGCGCCGACCGGCCGCAATTCAACGCGCCCGCGCCGATCAGAGCTTGGAAATCAGCCAAGTTGGTTTCGCCAACAACTCGCGCGTCACCTTCCGTCTCATTCAGCGCAATCGCGTTGTCGCCGACGCTGGCGGCAGCATGTATCGCAATCGCGCCCGCATGGACGACGGTTTCGAAACCAACACGCGCATCTACGCATCGAACCTGGACGGCACTAACTTGGTGCAGCTCTACGATCCGTCCGCATTGTCCACGTATCTGGACGCCGGCATCGTCAGCGATTTGCCCCGCGACGAGGACCACATCCTGCTCATCGTGCCGACGCAGGGCGGCGCCGAACTGCGCAAGGTGAACATCAGCACCGGCCGCTTCGACGTTGTCGAGAACGGCACCATCTACACCTTCAATTTCGTCGTCGACATCAACGGCACGCCAGTGCTGCGCCAAGACAGCATCGCCAACGGCAGCGGCTTTGCATGGCTTCGCCGCGGCCCAGGTCAGCGCGGCTGGAGCGAAATCGCCCGCTATCGCGGCGCCGCCGCCGCTAATTCTGGTCCAGATTTCCAACCCGTCGGCGCATCCACGCAGCCCGGCGAGGTCTACGTGCTCGCCCGCCGCGAAGGCAGCGATACCAGTGGCCTTTATCGTTACAATGCCGGCACCGGCCAATACACCGAGACGGTTCAGACCAACCCGAACTTCGATATCACCGACGCAGAACTCGACACCGCTAACAACGTGCTTCAAGCGGCGTGCTGGTGGGCATATCGCTGGACTTGCGAAGCCAAGGACGCCGCCTTCGGCGAACGCTGGACTTCGATCAACGCCGCCCTCGGCGATCAGGTCAACGTCATGCTCGTCGACCGTTCCGATGATGGCAATCGTTGGCTCATCTACACGAACGGACCGCAAGATCTCGGCACCTACTATCTCTACACTCACTCCACCCGCACGATGAACTCGATCATCTCGCAACGGAGCGGCATCAACCGGGCGCTGCTGCCCACGCAGCATGTGGTGGAATACACAACCTCGGACGGCCAGCGTCAGTGGGGCTATCTCTGGCTCCCGCCCGGCGTCACCCGCGAAGCCGCGCGCAACTTGCCGACGATCGTCGTTCCGCATGGCGGCCCTGAAGGCCGCGACGTGTGGGGCAATGATCCGTTTGCGCAGTCGTTCTCAAGCCAAGGCTACGCGGTGTTCCAGCCGAACTTCCGCGGCGGAGGCGGCTTTGGGCGCGCGTTTGTCGTGGCCGGCCACGGCCAGTGGGGCGGACGCATGCAGGCAGATGTCGCCGACGCCACGCGTCACCTCATCCAAGCCGGCATCACCGATCCTAACCGCGTGTGCATCAACGGCTGGTCGTATGGCGGCTACGTAGCCTTCACCGCGTCGTTCATGAACGCCGACATCTTCAAGTGCTCGGTAGCCGGCGCCGGTGTTTCGGACCTGCGTCAGATGCTGCGCTGGGTGCGCAGCGGCGATCGCGGCGACGTGCAGGGCGGCGGCGGCGGCGGCGGCGTGCGCTCGACGTCATACCAGTACTGGACCGACGCCATGGGCAGCCGCGGCGAGGCGGATATCGATGCGGTCTCCGCCGCGCAAAACGCGGCCCGTGTCGGCATGCCGCTGCTGATGATCCACGGCGATGAAGACATCACCGTCCCGATCGAGCAGAGCATCCTTATGCAAGAAGCGATGCGCCGCGCCGGGAAGGATGCGCGCCTGATCACGCTGGTCGACATCGACCACTACGCCTCGCCAAATAACGGCGAAGCTTGGCGGACGGTGCTGACCGAGGCGCTCGGCTTCTTCAACCAGCACATCGGCCCCGGCGTCCCGCCCGGCGGCGGCGCCAGCAACTAAGCGCAAAGTCAGCGCCACTACGAAGCTCCCCGTGGGAACACGGGGAGCTTTTTTCTTGCGCGGTTGCACGCTCAACTTTGTTCACTTGCACATCGCTAGCGCTCGCAAACTCAGCCGCCGGAGACAGGTTGTGCAATGCCACTGAGCCCGTATCCTTTCGCCCATGGCGCGCCAGGCGCGAGCCCAAGGAGCAACGCCATGCAATGGATCAACGACAAGCGCAGTTATGGCTGGCTCTCGATCGCGCTGCACTGGGCCGCGGCGCTGATCATTGCCGCGATGTTCGTCACTGGCTTTCGCGCCGACATGGCCGGCGACGCTGGCGACCGTGAAGCGCGCGGCATGCTGATGGGCTGGCACATCTCCATCGGCGCCTCGTTCGCGCTCGTGCTGCTGGCGCGGGTGATCTCAAGCTACGCGCAGCCTCACCCGACGCCGCCGGAGCAGGCGCCGCCGCTCAAGTTTCTTTCAAGCGCCACGCATCAACTGATGCTGCTCGCCATCCTGATCCAAATCATCTCCGGCCCGCTAGCGGTTTGGTCGGGCGGGCGCGCGATCAACATCTTCGACGTCATCTCGCTCCCAAGCCCATTCGCCACCGCCAACGACGGCGTGCACGAGTTTGCCGAACTGATGCACGCCATTGGCCGCTGGGGGCTGCTCGCCCTGATCTCGCTGCACATTCTGGGCGCGCTGAAGCACGTCTTCATGGACGAGAACGGCGAGTTCAGAATGATTGCGCCGAAGAAGTCCTAGCGGACCAAACCCACGGCGTGCAGCTCGCTGCCCCGCGTGTGCAGCCATTGCCGCCCGATTTCGAACTCAGGCAAACAGCGCTTCACGTGCGTCCAGAAACGCCGCGAATGGTTCATCTCCCGCAGGTGCGCCACTTCATGCGCGGCGAGATAATCGAGCACGTACGTCGGCGCGAGGATAAGCCGCCACGAGAACGACAGCACGCCGTCGACCGAGCACGATCCCCAGCGCGAGCGCAGCTCCTTTACCTGAATGCGCACCGGCTTTACGCCCAGCGCCACGGCGTGGACGGCGACGCGGTCGATCAGATCCTCGCGCGCCTGATCTTTGAAGAAACGCACCAGCCGCGACTCGAACAGCGCCACATCCGGCGCCGGCACGATCAGCCTCGGCATATCGCCGCCTTCAATCCGCGGCGGCGTGCGTCCATGCTCGTAAACCAGCAGATGCGGCACGCCGCGCAGCGGCACGGTCGAACCCGGCGTCAGTGTCACGCCTTGCGGCAGACGCGAAAGCTCTTGTGCGATCCAACCGGCGCGTTCGGCGGCAAACTGCGCCGCGCGTTTCAAGTAACGCGCCGACGGCGCGGTGGCGATGGCTTCACGGCGCGTCGGATCAATGCGCACGGAGACATGCCGCGCGCGCGGATTCACGATCAGCTTCACCGGCACACGGCGACCGTCGATCGTTTCGATCTCGGTTTGAGTAGGATGGACCTTCGGCCGCGAATCGACACGCATACGGAAGAATCTCACGAAGCGCGGCTTCACGCACCTGATCGTGCGCAGTAGCCTCGCTACATGCCCCTCTATTCCGGAAGCTGTCACTGCGGCGCCATTCGTTTCGAGATCGATACTGAAATCACCGATCTCTATACGTGCGATTGTTCGCTCTGCAGCAAGAAAAACGCGCTGATGACGACCGTACACGAGGATCGCTTCAAGCTCCTCGCCGGCGCTGATACGCTCACGCTCTATCAATGGAACGAGAAGATCGCGCGCCATTATTTTTGCAGCGTCTGCGGCATCTATCCCTTCCACCGCAAACGCTCGATGCCCGATCATTACGGCGTCAACGTCCGCTGCCTGGATAATTTCGATCAGGCGGGAATGACCGTGCGGGCAGCAGAAGGGAAAGGGATGACGTTGGTCGACCCCGCGCCGCAGCCAACATGGAGCGGGCCAAAAACCTAGCCGTCATTCCGGGGCGTCGCGCAGCGACGAACCCGGAACCCAGGGCCACCAGCTCATCGTGTGCCCTGGGTTCCAGATCGCGCTCCGCGCGTGTGGAATAACGAAGAACAGCGAGCCTACTCGCTCACAACCTTCAGCTTCGCGCGCTTAGGATTCCGCGCCGCTTCCGATTGGAAAGCGCGGATGAACTCGCGCATGCGCGGATAGATTTCGGTGCGGAAGCGGCGGCCGGAGAACACACCGTAATGACCGACGCCAGGCTGGATGTAATCGCGGCGCATGCTTTCCGGCAAATTGGCGCAAAGGTCGTGCGCGGCTTGCGTTTGACCAATGCCGGAAATGTCGTCGTTTTCGCCTTCGACCGTCAGCAGCGCCGTCTTGGTGATGGCGCCAGGGTCGACGCGGACGCCGCGGTGCACCATCTCGCCGTTGGCGAGCGTGTATTTCTGGAACACCTCTTCGAGCGTCTGGATGTAGAATTCTTCCGAGAGATCCATCACGGCGAGATATTCGTCGTAGAACTCGCGGTGGCGATCAGTGCTGTCGCCGTCGCCCTTCACCAGGTTTTGGAAATAGGCGTTGTGCGCATCGACGTGGCGCGAAAGGTTCATACCCATGAAGCTGGCGAGCTGCAGGAAGCCCGGATAAACGCGCCGGAACGCGCCCGGATAAAGCGCCGGCACCGTATGGATCATGTTCTGCTTGAACCAGTCGAGGTCGCGCGTTTCAGCAAGCTTATTCGGGGCCGTCGGCGATTTACGCGCATCGATGGGCGAGCCCATAAACGTCATCGTCGCCGGCGTGCACGCATCGTCCTCCGCCGACATGATCGCCACCGCCGCCAACACCAGCGGCCCGGGCTGACACACAGCAACCACATGCGTCTGCGGACCCAGCGCACGCAGCATGCCCATAACGTGATCGATGTAATCGTGAAGATCGAAGCGTCCGGCGATCACCGGCACCATGCGTGCGTCTGACCAATCGGTGACGTAGACTTCGTGGTCCGGCAAAAATGCTTCGACGGTCGAGCGCAACAAAGTCGCGTAATGGCCCGACATCGGCGCAACCAACAGCACTGTCGGATCAGGCTTATCGCCGCGCGCCGCCTTCAGCGCATCGGCGTCGCGCTCAAAGTGCAGCATGCGGCACCACGGCGTCGACCAGACGACGCGCGGCGTCACCGGAACCTCGATCGCGTTCACCACGGTCGTCGGCAAATTCCATTCAGGCTTGCGGTAGCGGCGGGTCACGCTTTCGAACAAGTCGGACGCCGCAACGGCGGTGCGCGACACCTCGGTCGCCGCCATCGGGTTCATAGCCGAGCGCAGGACAGTCGACTGCATCAGCGCCGCTATCCGCAGCGGCGCGACTGAGAGGTGTCCGAGTTCATAAAGCGAATAGAGCATTCGGCCCTTCCGTGCTGCGCTGCAGCAATCAATCCTGATTCTGCGGCGCTTTGCATTTCCAACAAGATAAGACGCCTGATCGGGCGTGTTTGTTGCACCGCGGCGCCACAGAGGCGACTAGGCCACACGTCCTACCAGGGCTGAAGAGCGGTGTTCCCCCACCACGACATCCCGTTCCGGTAATGTAATGAACCCTACCCGGCCCGCCAAGCAGCCACGGCGTGTCTTCCCATAATCAGGAAGAGCGCTCCAGCCCCGCAGCGATGCAGGCATTCAGCTGGGCAACCGGCGTCGCCACCATCGGGCTTCGCGGGTCGTTCGGATCGGCCCGCGCCATGGTCGGGATAATCGCCACCGTGCGCCACGAATCGTCGACGACGTAGAGCAGTGAGGAATGGTCGACATTGTAGACGTCCGCCGGCGCCCCAGCGATGTCCGAACGGCTGGAATAGACGCGGAAAGCGCGCTTGGCCGCCTCCACCTGCGCTTCGCTGCCGGTCAACCCGACCAAGCCCGAGGGAAAGCCCTCCGTGCGCGCGTACTGGCCCATAACGGCTGGCGTATCGCGCGCCGGATCGACGCTGATCAGGATCGACTGCAGATCGTACCCAGTATCCTCCGCCAACGCTTCGCCGACCGCATACATCGTCGTCGGGCAGATGTCCGGGCAGTGCGTGAAACCAAAATAGATCACCGCCGGCTGGCCTGCGAAATCAGCTTCGGTGATGCGCGTTCCATTCGGATCGACCAGGCTGATCGGGCCGCCAACGCCATCGGCGTTTTCGAGAATGCAGGGGCCGAGATCGGCGACCGCCTCGTCACCATTGCGGCTCACCAGGAAAAGCGTGCCAAGCGCAGCCAATCCCGCCGCCGCAAGCGCGGGCACGATAGCGCCCGTCAAATTGCGGCGCGGCGTCTCGACGGGGTCTGCCATTGCCGAAAGTTGACCGCGCCAACGCCTTCCGATCAACGCGGCGCGAGCGCACAGGGGGCGCAATGCCGCAGGCTTGAGATGACAGGCAAAACCGGCGCATGTGACATTTGAATGTCACGTTTCTCGCCTCTAACGCTGGCTGCCGCGGTTTTCGTCTGCGCGCTCGCGGTTGCGGCCGTTGTGATCCTCCGCCGCGACGCCGGCCCGCGCGACGAACCTTGCGTCGTGCGCATGTTCGAAGACTCCCGCTTCGTCGTCTGCACTTTCGATGCGCAGGAACATGAATTGCGCCTCGCCTCGCGCGGCAGCGGCGGCGATTACCTGCGCAGCTTCGCCAATCTGGAAGCCGATCTCGGCCGCGATGCGCGCCGCGTGCGCTTTGCCATGAATGCAGGAATGTACAACGACGCTGGCGCGCCGATAGGGCTCTATGTGGCCGAAGGCGAACGCCAGCACGTGCTCCGCCTTACCGATGGCCCCGGCAATTTTCACATGAAGCCGAACGGCGTCTTCTGGCAGGGCGAAGACGGCGCCGTGCATGTCGACACGTCGGAAGAGTACGACGCCGCCCAGCCGCCAGCGCGCTGGGCGACGCAATCTGGCCCGATGTTGTTGATCGACGGCGCCATGCATCCAAGCTTCTCGGAGAACGGCGCCTCGCGCAATCTGCGCAACGGCGTCGGCGTCAGCGACGGCCGCACCGCCTATTTCGTCATCAGCTCGGGCTTCGTGTCGTTCGGCCGATTTGCCCGCTTCTTCCGCGACGAACTCGGCTGCACCGACGCGCTCTTCCTCGATGGCTCCGTCTCAAGCCTCTGGGCGCCCTCGCTCGAGCGCCAAGACACAAGCGAAACACTCGGCCCGATGGTGGTGGTGCTGGATCGGTGATGCACCACGTCATTCCAGGCGATGCGTAGTGGGCTAGCCTGGGGTTATGGGACGCGTCCGGTATTGGCCCAAGGCAGCCGTTGGTGCCGCGTGTAAGACGGGCTAGCCTACGCGTATGGCTAGGTGGACATTTGCTCGAAAACTCAAAGTCGCGTTGTTGCTGCTGCTCATATGCGCGGCCATGATGGTGATCGAGATTGCGACCGGCGACATACCGTGGAGTGGTTGAGCTTCCGCTTCCGGCAAAAAGCGGTCGTTTGACGGCCCCCCGCAGGGCGATGCGGAGCATGAGCCCAGAACCCAAGCGCCAACACCCAATTGGCGGGCCTTAGGTTCCGGGCTCTCAGCTTCGCTCACTCGAAATGACGACGCGGCGCTTAAGCCGCGCTCGTCGCCTGCGCTATCGCCGCGCGCGCTTCCGCCAATGCCGGCGCCGTTTGCGCTTCGCCATCGTGGATTTGCGACGCCAGCCCCATCAGGGTCGGCCCAGTGATCGCACCGTTCTGCGCCTCTTCTTCAACATAGACGCCGCGGCGGCGCGCAATCGCGTCGTCCCAAGCTTGGCGCACGCCGGCCCAGTATTCGCGCGTGTCGGTCCAATACGAATCCGCCGCCGCCACCTGATAGTCGCTGAAGCGATCATACGTATTGACGCCATCCTCGTGCACGATGGCGACCAATTGGCCATCACGCGTGCCGATCTTCTCGTTGTCCTGCTCATGCACCCAGCCGGTCGGCGTCAGCGCGTGCCGGTTGATCGACAGATAGCGCTCGTACGGCGGATTGCGGATCGCATCGCGGCGCGCCAGCGGCCGCGCGGTCGGATTGCTGACCCAGATGGTGCGGCCGTTGGCGTAATCCCAGCGGCCGACGCCGCCATAACGCGGCGAGTCGTCCGTCTGCCACACCGTTTGCGACCAGGCGCCGCGACGTTCGCTATTGGTGACGCCGGCCAGCGCCCAATAATTGCGGCGCTCGTACACGAGCACGTTGCGCGGCTGATACGTCCAGTCCTGGCGCCAATGCTTGATCACGAAGGTCTGGCCCTCATGATCGGCCACAAGCATGTGCTGCAACTGGATGAAATCGCCGTCGTCTGTGATGACGCGCACGCTTTCATAGCCGCCGCTCGTCTTCGGCTCGAGCGGCGTGTAATCTGAGACGAACGGCACCGTCTCATCAAAATTAAAGCGCACATGATAATCGCCGGCCATCGCCAGAATGGACGCGCGGTCGCGCTCCACCTGGCTGCCGCGCGTCTGCGCCAAGACCGGCGTGGCCGCCGCAACCCCGGTGCTGGCTAAAGCCAGCATCGACCCGCGACGCGTTAGGGACATGCTCATCTGATCCTCCTTCAGAAGCGGTACGAAATCGAAGCTGAGAAATTGCGGCCCGGCTGGGTGTAGGCGTCGCGAACCGTGGACGTGGCTGAGAGCCCGCGCGCGTCGCTCCACCACCAATAGCTCTCGTCGGTGACGTTGAAGACGCCAGCGCGCAGCGTCGCGTTCTCGGTGATATTCCAGTAGGCGGTGAGATCGAGGATCGTGAACGCGTCCGGCGTGAACAGATCGTTCGCGGTGGTCGCGTCGCGGTTCTCGATCACTTCGTCATCGGACTTGCCGGAGCTATAGGTGACGATGAACTGGCCGCCCCAACGCCCGTCCGGCTCGTCGTAAGAAAGGCCGGCAACAAGCTTCCACGGATCGATCGTCTGCAGCGGACCGGCGCCCGCAGGCGTCGTTTGTTCGCCGTCCGCATAGGAAAGCGCTGCGTTGAACCCGAAGCCGTTCTCCCAGAAGCCGCGAACCCGCGCCTCGGCGCCGCTGATCTCAACTTCGTTCAAATTGATGTATTGATAGACGAACGGATCGACAGTCGAGCCCGAGCCGCTCACGACCTGCTGGCTAATGAAGTCCTCATAGAACGAAGCGAACGCCGAGGCGCTCCAGTCCCAGCCCGCGCCGAACGCCCGCCAGTTGCGGCCGCGGATGCCCGCTTCGAAGCCTTCACTGGTTTCCGGCGTCAAGTTCGGATTCGGCACCGAAGTGTAGGCTTGACCGAAGCCGCCCAAGGTCAGGTTCTCGAAGTAATTGTTCACTTCGCTCGGCGCCGGCGCCTTGAAGCCCGACGCATAGTTGAAGAACGCGCCGAAGGTTTCGGTCGGCCACGCCACGATGCCGAACTTCGGCGAGATGTGCTCGTCGCTCTGACCCGACAGCCCGCCGAAATAGAGCGCATCGTCATGCGGCGTCAGTTCATAGGAATCGTAGCGTACGCCAGGGAAGAAGGTCAGCGTGCCGTTCAACACCGTAATCTCGTCTACCAAGAAGGCGCCGAAACGCTCGTACTCGGTTTCCGGGAACGGGCGCTCGGGGAAGGTCGCGGGCGCTGTCGGCACGGTGCCGTCGCGGACGGCGCCTTGAGTCGTGACCGAATAATCGACGCCATAGACAAACCGTTGCTGAATGCCTGTTCCGAACACGCTTTCCGCTTGTGCGGTGATGCCCCAGACGTCGTTGTCGTAAGTGGTCTGTCGCGTGCGATCGACGGCGGGGGTGCGATCTTCGTACGTGTATTGGAACAGCGAACTCGTCTGCGCGTATATCGCAACGAACGCATCATCGATCACGCCGCCTTCGTTGTCGAAGGTGTAATCCAGCGTGACGCGCGAGCGTTCGCTTTCGTCCAGGCCATCCAGATCAAGCACCGTGGCGCTGCGGCCGGTCAGCGGCTCGGTCACCGTGGTGCGGTCGCTATAATCGCCGGTGAGGCGGATGCGGTGCGCGTCGCTGGGCTCGAACACGATCCGCGCCAACGCCGAGTTGGACTCAAACTCCTGCGGGTTCGGCACGGTGCGGGTGGACCATGTCGTCGTGTTATCGTTCTCGCCTTGGTTCTCGGTCTCGTGCCCGTCCCGGCGCGTGTACGCCACTAGCGCCGCCCACTGATCGTTCAGCCGTCCCGCTGCGGTGATGTTCTCGGCCCAACTATCATCGGCGCTGGCGTACGACACCCGCGCACGTGCCGCGAAGTTTTCGTCCTCATAAAGGAAGTCCGAAGGATTGCGGGTGATGAAGCTGACCACACCGGCAAGACCGTCACTGCCATAGAGCGCCGACGCCGGACCGCGCACGATCTCAACCGATTGCAGCAAATCCAAATCGACATAGTCACCGCGCCCGAACGCATTTGGGCCGAAGCTGAAGCCGTCCGGCACGCGCACGCCGTCGACCTGAAACAGCACACGGTTGCCGCCCATGCCGCGAATGTTGAAGCCGGAATTACCGTCGCGGCCCGTCGCGCCCAGCGCCGCTGAGAAGCGCGAGGGTGATGTCGGCACCGAAACACCCGGCTCGAAGCGGATCAGGTCCTTGATGTCGGTGGCGAGGTTTTCTTCGATCTCTTCGGCATCGATCACCGTCACCACGGACGGCACCTCGAACGTATCGGCGGCGCTCCGGGTCGCGGTCACCGTGATCTCGTTTTCGGCGTATTGGCGCTCTTGCGCCTCCTGCGCCTGCGCGCCGCCGCCGCCAAACACCCCCAGCACCAATGCCAGCGCCGTCGTTCCCCGCAGAGTCGCCATCACCTAGTCCCCGTTCAGCACGGCGACCCTCTTATTGCGAACGCTTCGCAGAATCAATAGCGATTAACGCGCGCCATACGAACGCACCCTTGAGCCAGGCGCCTTACCCTGCGCATGAGGTGCGGGATGGCAGTCCAAGACGCCCGCATGCCCGCCCCGGTCCCCAACATCTGGACCGCCCAAAGCCGCGTGCGCCTGCGCACGCTGATCCTGCTCCGCTGGCTCGCCATCGTCGGTCAAATGGCGGCGCTGGTGTTTGTCCGCTACGGGCTCGACGTTGAGTTCCCGCTGAGCTGGGCGCTCGCCTGCGTCGGCGTGTCGGTCGCGCTCAATATCGGGCTTGTCGCCAGCCGCCGTTCGCAAGAGCTGGCGAAGGAGTGGGAGGCGGCGGCGCAGCTGGCCTATGACGTCGTTCAGCTCGCGGCGTTGCTGGCGCTGACCGGCGGCCTGCAAAACCCGTTCGTGTTTTTGTTCGTCGCGCCCGTCGCGGTCTCGGCGACCATCCTGCGCCCGGCCGTCACCGCCATGCTGGCGGCGCTCACCTTCGTTTGCGTCGGCGCCATCTCGGTGTGGCGCTTGCCGCTGCCATGGCCGCAAGGCGAGGTGTTCGATGTGCCGGCGCTCTATCAACTCGGCATCGCCGCCGCCGTGCTCGTCGGCCTCGGTTTCACCAGCGTTTATGCCTGGCGCGTCGCAGCGGAAGAGGAACGCCTCAACATCGCGCTCGCCGCTGTGCAAGCAGTTCTCGCGCGTGAGCAAACGCTTTCCGCGCTCGGCGGCCTCGCCGCCGCCGCCGCGCACGAACTCGGCACGCCGCTGGCGACCATTCACCTCGTCGCCAAAGAAATGGCGCGCGATCTGCCGCCCGACGATCCGCGCGCCGAGGACTTACAGCTGCTCGTCACCCAAAGCGAACGCTGCCGCGCCATCCTGGGGCAACTCTCCGCCATGCGCGACCAGGGGGACGTCATGGTGCAGCGCGCCCCGATCAAATCACTGCTGGAAGAAGTCGCCGCCCCGCACGAAGGGCTAGGCGCCGAGATCCACATCGACGCCGCCGGCGAAGGCCCGCTCGAGATCCGCCGTATGCCGGAGATCGTCCATGCGCTCGGCGGCATCGTCGAAAACGCCGTTGGCTTTGCCAACAGCCGCGTCGACATCGAGGCCCGCTGGGACGCCGACCATGTCGAAATCACGGTCCGCGACGATGGCCCCGGTTTCGCCTCCGGCGTGCTGAACCGCCTGGGCGAACCCTATTTAACCGAACGCGACGCCGAGGGCATGGCCGGGGGTCTGGGATTGGGCTTCTTCATCTCCAAAACCCTGCTCGAACGCACTGGCGCCAAGCTCGAAGTCCGCAACCGCCGCCTGCCCAATCAGGGCGCCATGGTAAAAGCCCGCTGGCCACGCACCTCAATTGAAGCGCCTGCGCTTTGATCCTGGCCCAAATGCACTAAATACAATGGCATCGGAGCCTTGATGACATGACCACAGCAGCCGCGGCGATCGCCCTCGAAGGCGACAAGACCCTGCTCATTCTCGATGACGACGCCGCCTTCCGCACCCGCCTGGCGCGGGCGCTGGAAACGCGCGGCTTTGAAGTGACCGCCGTCGGCAGCGTCGCTGAAGCCAGCGAGATGGCCGGCAAGACGCCGCCGGCTTACGCCGTGCTCGATCTGCGCCTCGAAGACGGCTCCGGGCTCTCGGTGGTGGAGGCGCTGAACAAGAGCCGCCCCGAGTGCAAAGTCGTCATGCTCACCGGCTACGGCGCCATCGCCACCGCCGTCGCGGCGGTGAAAGCTGGCGCGCTCGATTATCTGGCCAAGCCCGCTGACCCCGAGGATATCGTCAAAGCCCTGCTCGCCGCGCCAGACGATAAACCCGAGCCGCCGGAAAACCCGATGTCCGCCGACCGTATCCGCTGGGAACATATTCAACGCGTCTACGAACTCTGCGGCCACAATGTCAGCGAGACCGCGCGCCGCCTCAACATGCACCGCCGCACGCTGCAACGCATCCTGGCCAAGCGCGCGCCGCGCTAACCTGCGATGGTGTTTTGACGAAGCGGAGAGACGGGCTATCTCTCCCGCTGAGCACGCACGTCGCCCGGGGATGAATGGCTTCCAAGACAGACACGAAGACCGCGGACCCGCTGGCCTTTCTTGAAGGCGGCGGCGCCATGGGTGCGCTCATCCGCGCGCACGCATGGAACAAATCCCCGCTCGGACCGCCTGGAGACTGGCCGCAGCCGCTAAAGACGCTGACCGGCCTGATGCTGGCTTCGACGCAACCGATGTTCATCGTCTGGGGCCGCGAGCGCGTTTGGCTGCACAACGATGCGATGATCCCGGTGATGGGAAACAAGCATCCGCGCGCGCTCGGTCAGCACGCTTTGGATGTGGTTTGGGCAGAAGCGCGCGACGCGCTTGCGCCGCTCTTGGCCAGCGTATTCAGCGGCACACCGGTGCAGATGGACGACATCAGGCTCGACCTCGACCGCAACGGCAAACTCGAAGAAGCGCACTTCGCGTTCTCCTACACGCCCGTCCGAGATGAGACCGGCGCGATCGGCGGCCTCTTTGGCGCCTGCATCGAAACAACCGACCGCATTAGGTCCGAACGGCAAGCAAAAAACGAGGGCCAACGGTTTCAACAGCTATTCGATCAAGCGCCGACCTTCATGGCCGTGCTGCGCGGTCCCGACCACGTTTTCGAGTACGCAAACCCCGGCTACAACGCACTTGTCGGCCACCGAGAGGTCATTGGCCGCGCCGTCGTCGAAGCGCTGCCCGACGCGGCCGCTCAGGGTTACATTGAGCTCTTGGACAACGTGTACCGCACCGGCGAGGTCTATAATGGCCGTGGCCTGAAGTACGCGATGCAGCTGAGCCCCGGCGGTCCACTCGACGATCGCTACGTCGACTTCGTCTATCAGCCCATCCGCGACGCCAACGGGCAAATCGAAGGCATCTTCGTCGCCGGCGTCGATGTCACCGGCCGCGAATTCGCCGCCATACGCAACAAGGCGCTCGCCGAGCTCGCTGATTGCATTCGCGACATCGAAGACCCCGACGAACTCGCCTACGCTGCCGCTGAAGTGCTGGGGCGCGCGCTGCAGGTCAGCCGGGCTGGATATGGCACCATCGACCCGGCCACCGAGACCATCCACATCACCCGCGACTGGAACATGCCTGGCGTGCTGAGCCTCGCCGGCGTTCTGCATTTCCGCGACTACGGCAGTTACATCGAAAATCTAAAGCGCGGCGAAACCGTCGTCGTCGCCGACGCCTACGAAGACCCGCGCACCGCGCCCGGCGCGGACGCGCTGAAAGCCATTAGTGCGCAAGGTTTCGTCAACATGCCTGTCACCGAACAGGGCGGCATGGTGGCGCTTCTCTATCTCAACCACGCCGACGCACGCCGCTGGTCTGACGAAGACATCGCCTTCATCCGCGACGTCGCCGAACGCATCCGCACGGCGGTCGAACGACGCCGCGCCGAAGCTGAGCTGCGCGACAGCGAAGACAATTTCCGCACCCTCGCGCGCGCCATGCCGAACCAAGCCTGGACAGCCGATCCCAGTGGCTCGCTCGATTGGTTCAACGAGCGCGTCTACGCCTATAGCGGCGCCGAACCCGGCGCGCTCGACGGCGCAGGTTGGGGCAAACTCGTTCATGCTGACGACATTCCCGCTGCGAGCGAGCGCTGGACCGACGCCGTGCGCACCGGTGAGACTTACGAAACTGAATTTCGCCTGTGCCGCGCCGACGGGACATATCGCTGGCACATCGCCCGCGCCGTCGCGATCAAGGATGAAGCCGGCAAGGTCACGCGCTGGATCGGCACCAACACCGATATTCACGACCAGAAGGAAGCCGCCGCCACGCTTGAGCAACGCGTCGAAGAACGCACCAGTCAACTGATGCAGGTCGAAGAAGCGCTGCGACAATCGCAGAAGATGGAAGCCGTTGGCCAACTCACCGGCGGCCTCGCCCACGATTTCAACAATCTGCTCGCCGGCATTTCAGGCAGCCTCGAACTGATGGCCAAGCGTTTACAGGAAGGCCGCACGACCGGCCTTGAGCGCTACCTCTCCGGCGCACAGGAATCCGCTCGCCGCGCCGCATCGCTGACACAGCGCCTACTCGCATTCTCGCGCCGGCAAACGCTCGATCCGCGTCCGCTCGACGTCAACAAACTGATCGCTGGCATGGAAGATCTCGTGCGCCGCTCGGTCGGCCCCGACATCAAGGTCGAAGTCGTGCAAGCCGGCGGCCTCTGGCCGACTAAAATCGACGGCCCCCAGCTTGAAAACGCGCTGCTCAATCTTTGCATCAATGCGCGCGACGCCATGGCGCCCGAGGGCGGCCGCCTCACCATCGAAACCGCCAATCGCTGGCTAGACGAACGCGCCGCCCGCGAACGCGATATCCCGCCCGGCCAATACATTTCGCTCTGCGTCACCGATACCGGCACCGGCATGGACGCCGACCTGATCGAGCGCGCCTTCGATCCGTTCTTCACCACCAAGCCGATCGGCCAGGGCACCGGCCTCGGCCTCTCCATGGTCTACGGCTTCGTGCGCCAATCCGGCGGCCAAGTGCGCATCTATTCGGAAGTCGGCGCCGGCACCACCATGTGCCTCTACCTGCCGCGCTTCTTCGGTGAACTCGACGAAGGCAAGGCCACGCCAGAACCCGCCGCCGTCGACAAGGGCGAGGGCGAAGTCGTCCTGGTCGTCGACGATGAAGTGCTGCTGCGCATGCTGATGCTCGACGTGTTGCAGGAGAATGGCTATCGCGCGCTCGAAGCCGCCGATGGGCCCAGCGCGCTCAAGATTCTCGACTCAGCCCCGCGCATCGACCTCTTGATCACTGATGTGGGCCTGCCCGGCGGCATGAACGGGCGCCAGATCGCCGACGCCGCCCGCCGCGCGCGTCCCAACCTCAAAGTGCTGTTTATCACCGGCTACGCCGAGAACGCCGTCGTCGGCAACGGCCACCTCGCCCCCGGCATGGAACTCGTCACCAAGCCGTTCGAGATCACCGCCTTCGCTCAAAAAGTGCGCGACATGATCGACCGCTAACGGCGATCAATACAGCAGATATTTCGCCCGCGCCGCGTCCCACGCCTGCTCGTCCGGCACGGTGATCGCATCAAGATCGCCCGGCGCCGCGTTCGCATCGTCAACCCATTCGCGCAGCAGCGGCGAGCCGTTGATGACGTCGATGGCGAGCTTGTCGAACACGTATTCGTACGAGAACTGACGCCACAAGTCGTACTCCGGATAGAGCCGCCGGATCGCCTTGAACGCCAACGCTTGCACGCGCCACGGCTTGAACGCGGCGTGATCGTAATAGGCCGGGTCCTCGCAATGGATTTGCACCCCGTGGCAGAGCTGGCCCTCCCATTTGTGGAAGGTCGGCTCGAACCAAATCTCGCGCAGCTTGCAGCCCCCAAGCCAATGCGGCGCAAAGCTCTGCATCTCGCTCATCACAGCGCGCGCATCGATGTCAGCGGCGCCAAAAATTTCCAGCGGCCGCGTCGTCCCGCGCCCCTCCGACAGCGTCGCGCCCTCCACCATCACCGTGCCCGCATACGCGCGCGCCATCCAAAGGTTCGGCGCATTCGGCGACGGGTTCACCCACGTGCGCTCACCGATCGGCCAGCCATAGCCCGGCGCCTCATCGGGCCGGTACCCTTCCATCTCGATCACGCGATAAGCGACGTCGAGCTTGTAGTGATCAATGAACCAATGCCCCAATTCGCCAAGCGTCATCCCGTGCCGCATCGGCATCGGCCCCGCGCCGACGAAACTTTCCCAGCCGGCGCGTAAAGTCAGCCCCTCAATCGGCCGCCCCACCGGATTAGGCCGATCCAGCACCCACACTTCCTTGCCCTGCTGGGCGCACGCTTCGATCACGTAAAGCAGCGTGGTGATGAACGTGTAGATGCGGCAGCCCAAATCCTGCAGATCGATCAGCACCACGTCGAACGTCGACATCATCTGCCCAGTCGGCCGGCGCTGATCGCCGTAGAGACTGAAGATGGGCACGCCGTGCACCGGATCGGTGTAGTCGCGCGACTCCACCATATTGTCCTGCTTGTCGCCGCGCATGCCGTGCTGCGGCCCGAACGCCGCCGTCACGCGCACATCGCCCAGCGCCATCAGCGCATCGAGCGAATGCGTCAGATCGCGCGTCACCGACGCCGGATGCGCCACCAGCGCCACCCGCTTTCCCGCCAACGGCGCCCGCAAGCTTGCATCTTCCAACAAACGATCGATGCCAAACTTCATGCAAGCTCCACAACAAAAGCATCGGCGTGGTGAAAGTCCGGCTTGCGGGCCGGATGCTTCAGCGCCCAGTAGGACTTCGCCCCGTTCGTCTCTTCAATCACCGCCGACAGCGCCAGGCGCCACTGCCCCGCGCTCGGCGGCAAATAGATCAGCGCGTCGACATCGATGTGCGTCACGTTCGCGCCGGTGATGATCGCCGGCGGCGACAGCTCCGCCAGCGCCATGCCGTCGCGGTACGAGGTGAAATGGTAAGCCGCCCATTTCGACGACGGCGACAGATTGAATTCGTAGTACCCGGCCCCCGGCGCGGTCTCGACGAACGCCTCGAAACACGTCGTCCGCCACAGCTCATCGGCGCGCAGCGGCTCCGACGGCGGCGCCAGCCTCACCTCCGCAATCCGCCCAGCCACAGTGTAGCGCAGCGCCAACACCCCCGGTTGCGGCCGCGCCACCGCCACGTCGATCCGATCGACGGCGCCGCTGGGCGTCTCCGGGTGGCAAATCAGTTCGTGCAACACGCCGCTCACCTAGCACAAGAACCGCTTAAGAACGCAGTAACGCGGGCTTTGGAACGAAGTTCGTTCCGTGCTATCGCCCGCCCGCCATGACCGACGCCAAATCCCCCTTCCTCCGCACCGCGGTCGCGCGCGGACAGTTCCACCAGTGCACCGATCTGGAGGGGCTGGATAAGGCCGCGCTGGCCGGCGTCACCGGCTATATCGGGTTCGACATGACGGCGCCGAGCCTGCACGTCGGCAACCTCACCCAGATCATGTACCTGCGCCGGCTGCAGCAAGCCGGCGGCAAGCCGATCGCGCTGCTCGGCGGCGGCACCACCCGCGTCGGCGATCCCTCCGGCAAGGAAGAGATGCGCCAGCTTCTCTCAGAGGAGCAGATCGCCACGAACGCCGACTCGATCCGCGGCACGTTCGAAAAATTTCTAACCTTCGGCGACGGCAAGTCCGACGCCATCCTGGTCGATAATTCCGACTGGTTGTTGAAACTCAACTACATCGACTTCCTGCGCGACGTCGGCCGCTACATGAGCGTCAACCGCATGCTGACGATGGACTCGGTCAAGCTCCGCCTCGAACGCGAGCAACCGATGAGCTTCATCGAGTTCAACTACATGATCCTGCAGGCGTACGATTTCGTCGAACTGAAGCGCCGCTACAATTGCTCACTTCAGATGGGCGGCTCCGATCAATGGGGCAATATCGTCAACGGCGTCGAACTCGGACGCCGCATGGAGAGCTTCGAACTCTTCGGCCTCACACAGCCGCTGATCACCACCGCCTCAGGCGCCAAGATGGGCAAGACCGCGCAAGGCGCCGTCTGGCTGAACGCCGACATGCTGAGCCCGTTCGAGTATTGGCAATACTGGCGCAACACCGAAGACGCCGACGTTGGCCGCTTCCTGAAAATTTTCACCGATCTGCCGCTGGAAGAAATCGCGCGCCTGGAAAAGCTGCAAGGCGCCGAGATCAACGACGCCAAAAAAGTCCTCGCCACGGAAGCGACAGCGTTGCTGCACGGCCGCGACGAAGCGCTAAAGGCCGAAGAGGCCGCGCGCGCCACCTTCGAACAAGGCGCCCGCAGCGAAAACCTGCCAACCATCGTGATCCCCCGCGCTGAATTCGCCCGATTGCGCGTCGCCGCCGCGCTCGCCAAAGCCGGCCTCGTCGCCTCCAACGGCGAAGGCAAACGCGCCATCCAACAAAAAGCCGTCAGCGTAAACGACGCCCTGATCACGGATGAATCCGCCGCGTTGAGCGATGCCGACTTGGTCGACGGCGCCGTCAAACTCTCCTTCGGCAAAAAGAAACACGCGCTGTTAAAGGTGGAATAGCGCCACCGCTTCTCGTCCTCCCCCGCGAGGGGGAGGTGTCCGCGAACAACGTTCGCGGACGGAGGGGTGAGCGCCGATGCCTGCAAACAATGGCGCCGCCCCCTCAGCCACCGCTTCGCGCTGACAGCTCCCCCTGACGGGGGAGCACGAGAAGCTGGATACAACCGACTCGCTCACCCTCAAAACAACGAGGATAGCGCCCGCTCAATCCGACCCACCCCCAACCCGGTGTATACTTGCGCCATGAACACAGCCCCCATCACCAAACTCTGGACCGCCGCGCGCACTATGTTCGAGCGCGTGCGCTGCGTTCTGGGTGAAGCCGCCGACATCGCGGCGCGCGCGCTCAGCCGCGACGATATCGAACACATGCGCGCGCGGCTGCGACCGCTGGAAGCGTTGGTGCGCAAAATCGTCCTGATCGAAGCGATGGCGCTGGCGCGTGAGCCCGCAAAAACTGCGCACGCGACGCCGGCGCAACGCACATCCACACCCGACGCACCCCGCCAACGCACCTACGCACTCCGCCTCTGGCCGCGCACGCAGCCGCCGCCCGCGCGCATCCGCCAACTTGGCCCGCCGCTGCTGGTGCGCGACATCTTCCGCGAGCGCGCCCGCGCCGCGATGGTGCTTCGCCTCAACATGGTGCGCTTCATGCGGCCGACCGAGCCCGTGCGTATCGCGCGCCGCATCATCGCGCTGGAGCGTCTCTTCGCCAAGCCGATCGCCGCCGTGCGGCGCCTAGCGCGCAAGCTGCACGCCGCGCCGAAACTGGTATTCACGCTGGCCGCCAAACGTTGGCCGCGTTCGCCGCACGCCGATCGCGATGCGCAAAACGACAGCGACCACGCCGCCTATTTCGGCGCGCTCCATTTCAAGCCTGATTCTAGCTAAGCCCGATCAATCGATCGGCACGAGCGCCGAAGCTTCCCTGGTCACCTGTCCCGCATCGGCCGCCGGCCGAGGCGTCACTGGCGCTGGCGGAATGACCGTCGGTGCCTCCGGCGCTTGCGCCGGTGTTTCCTCGCGCGGCGCCAATGGCGGCATGGCGTTGCCTCCGCCCTGCGGACGCAACGGTTCGAAGATGCGGCGGAAAATGCCCGGCGTGAGCGCCGACACCGGATTGACGCCGACACGCGGTTGCGCCGCCGGGCCGTTGATCGAGTACGTCATCCCGAACACACCTTCGCCGCGGCGTGAGACCAGCAGATCGCCGATCACCGGAATTTCCCCCAGCATCGAGAGGTTCAAAAGCGGCGAAGGCGCGACGACGCCATCGATATCAAGATTGTCGGCGCTGATATTGTAAGCGCCCGAACCGGTGAGGCCGAGCGAGGGCCCCGCCATCCGCCCTTCGGTAAAGGTGACGCGGTTGTTGGCGTAAGACATTTGCGCGTCGAACGCATTGAAGCCGATGCCATCGCCGTTCAACGTATCGACCAAGCCGGTGAGCGATCCCGCCGATGACAACAACCGCGCCATCGCCGGCAAGCGCACAACTTGGAAATCGCGCATGCGCACATCGAAGCGCGCTTGGCTCGGCGGTCCAATGCGCCAATCGCCGTCCGCGGCGGCGGTGCCGCCGACAATATTGTCCGCGCCCGTCAGCGCCGCGACGGCAAAGCCGGCATCGTCCGAGCGCAACCGGATCCGCCCCTGCGGTTCGCCGGGACGCGGGCCGAGACCCAAACTAAATGCGCCGCCGGTTGGCGAACGGCCTTCGACGGTCAGCATCGCCAGTGCCCCGCGCGATGTCGTCAGCGCCACGCGCGCATCGCTCATCGTCGCGCCGCCGCGCATTTTTAAACGATCGACGATCACCGTGGCCCGCAGCGGCGGCTCAGCCTGCGCGGCCGCACCGGCGGCCGTGCCGCTCGGCGCCTCTTGGCCGCCCATGAACGGCGCTGCATCAAACAACGCGCCGCGCACCGCGACATCCATGCCGCCATCAGCCGCCCGCGTCGCCGTCAGCCGCGCATCGGAACGGCCTTCGACCGCCAGGCGCGTTAGATCAACTTCCAGCAATCTGTTATCGCGCGAAATCCGCGCCCGGCCCTGCGCATTGAGCCCGGCGCCCCGCGCATCGATATTGGTGAACGCCAAACCGCCATCGCTTTGGCGCTCGACATTGAACCGCGCCGACGCTGCAAGGCCCGCGCGCTTGGTCCAGAACTGCCGCGGCATTTCAAGGGCGGCGTTGGTGAGATCAAGATCGATGCGGGCGTTATCGACATCAAAGCCGCGCCCCTGTCCGCTGACCGTGACCCCAATGCGCCCGCGCGCAAATTGCGCCACCGGGTAGCCAAGCCGCTCCAAATCGTCAGCTTCGAAATCGCCCGCGATTTGATATTCGGACGAGCCTTCGCGGCCGTTGCGCCCGATGGTTTCAACCCAGCGCACGCTTTCGATCGCCGAGGCGCCAGCGCGTATTGGGCCGGACACCGTGACCGCGCGCTCATTGCCGCTGACCTGCAATTGACCATGGCTCAGCGCCACACGCCGCGTCGTCATCGCGCCAGCGAAATCGCGAATGGTCCCATCGACGGTGAAGCGCCATTCCTCGAACGGGACTTCATTCAGCATTGGCCGCTGGATGCGAACATTGACCGAACCGCGCCCCGACGCCGTCGCCGCCGCAATCGGAAGCCGCTCGCCCAGACTAATCGGCTCCTGGCCAAGCACCTCCAAGAGATAGCGCGCGTCGCCATCGATCCGGGCCGAGATCGTCGCCATCGCGCCCTTGGGCTTCAAGCGCGGAAAGTCGACCCGGCCATTGGTGACGAGCATGTTGTGGAAGCGCGCTTCCGGGATCGTCATCTCAAAGCTGTTGCCGCGCAGAATGCCGGAGCCGCGCGCGTTGGTCACGGGCGACATCGTCGGCACGAAGCGCATCGAGGCGTCACTCACATTAAAGCGAATATCGATCGCCTCGTTGCGCAAGACGCCGGCGGCGATTTCGGACGGCCGTATATCGAGCCGCACCGTCGCATCGCTGACCCGGCCGCCAGTGATCGAGCGGGTAACGTAATCGCGCGCGCCTTCACCGAGGCCCATCGGCCACATGTGGAGAACGGCCAGTGCGTCCATTGAGCCAGTGAGCCCGCCGGTCAACTCAAAGCCCGGCCGCAAGCGCCCCTCAGCGCCGACTTCGGCCCAATAGATGCGGCCCTGCCCGTCAATTGCGCCAGCGTCGGTTTCCGCATGCAACCGTGAAAGGCGAATGCTGCGATCCGCGGAGATCACTGTGCCGGTCGCCTGCACGTTGGTCAGCGACACCGGTCGCGCGAACGTTCCCGGCACGTCCAGCGTCAGCGACGGCAGCGAGACCTCGAACGGCGCAGCCTCGTTCGGCTCGGCGCGCATGATGGCCGAGACATTGCGCACATGAATTTCGCCGCCGATGCGCGTGGTCGCGCCAGCGAGCTGAATCTGATCGATGATCAGCTCATCGCTCTCGATATCGTAGCGCCCATGCAGGCGCCCGCCATCGAGGCTGAAGCGTTCGCCGCCGGCATTGGCCGTACCGCGCCCAAGAAGAGCGTCGCCCTCAAAGCGATTGATGCCGGTTTCCCGATCGAGCCCGATCGATACCGTCGCGGTGAGCGGCGTATCGAGCGCCGCGAACGGACCAAGGACGGCGGGCGAGAACAGTGCCCGCGGCCGCACATTCTCGGCGCCGAATTCCACAACGGCACTGCGGAACTGGGTATCGGTGGTGATGCGCAGCGACGCCGGCGCCAACCCGTCCGCCCCTTCGATCTGCGCCTCGGCCACCAATTCGAGCGACCGGCGTTGGCGGCGCAAGTCGACATTGGCGCCCTGCGCCGTCCAGCGTCCGCCGCTGCCTTCGTCCAACATGGTGAGACGTGCATCGCGCAAGCTGAGCGATCGCAAGCCGCCGCCCGGCCCGACCGGGCGGAACGCCGCCTCCATGCCGTCGAGCAAGCGGGCGACCTTCTGCTCCAACGATTCATTCGTGCGCGATGCCGGCACGATAATGTCCGGCGGCGATCCTTCAGGTCCGAACGCGATGTGCAGCGCGCCGTCGAGCTTGCGCGTGAAAGTCATCTCACCGCCGTCGAATTCGGCTCCGACAAGTTGGATACGCCCGATCAGCAGTGGCAGCACCGCCAACTCTATGCGGGCTTCCGAGGCGCGCGAGAGCACGCCGCCGCGGCCATCCTCAACGGTGACGTTAACGGCGCGCAGCTCCAGAGCCCCGCGTTGGGTCCATGCCAGTTCGATGCGCTCGACGCCAACCGGCCGGCCGGAGCGCGCCGCGCTCAACTCAGTTTGCATGTCCTCGCGGAGGAAAGGGAGGTCGATCGGCCCTTGCGACAGCCGCCACCAAGCGACCCCGACACCGATCGCGCAGGCGGCGACCAGTCCGAGCAAAATCTCGACAGCAATGAGCGTCGAGCGGCGTATCATCCGCGCGTCTCCAACGCCCCGCCGCGATATCTAGCGCGCGTCGGTATTCTGAAGCAAAGCATCAGACCAGCCGCGGCGCAGTGCGCGGATGGGCCTTCAGCCTGGCGGCTGAACATCAGGAGTCCGGCAATGGTTAAGGAACTCAAACCTGGGGACCCCGCGCCCCCCTTTGATCTGCCGACTGCCGGGGGCGGGCGCGTCAGCTTGGCAAGCCTCAAGGGCAAGCGCGTCGTGCTTTATTTTTATCCTAAAGACGACACACCCGGTTGTACCCAGGAAGCACTAAACTTCACTGAAAAGGCGAAAGCTTTCGCAGCGGCGAAGACCACCGTCATCGGCGTTTCCCGCGACCCGATTGCCAAGCACGAGAAGTTCGCCGCCAAGCACGGCCTCAATGTGACGCTGGCCTCCGATGAGGACGGCCTAGCCTGCGCGGCCTACGGCGTCTGGGGCGAGAAGAAGCTCTACGGCCGCACCTACATGGGCGTCGAACGCGCCACCTTCCTGATTGACCCAAAGGGCAAAATCGCCGCCGTTTGGCGCAAGGTGCGCGTCCCAGGTCATGTGGAAGAAGTATTGAATACGGTTAATGCAAACTAGCGCATTCGACTCGTGTTTTACTTCGTTAATGCAGTTGTGGCCTGTAACTCGCAGAAAGCCGTTGAGAGAAGCTGAAATTCTCGTAAACGGAGCAGTCGACCTGTTGCAATTCGAGAGCGTTTCAGGTTGGATCACTTCTGCTGGGGCTAACGTTATTTTTTGTTTTCGGTAAATGGGCGGTGGCGGACCATGAGCCAGTTCGGATCGCGGGCGCGGGCATTCTTTGATCGCGCCTTTCCTGAGCGACAGATCTATCACCGAAGCGGTGGTACTGTTCGCTATGTATCGCTTTCACCCGGCAAACAGGCGCTTTTGGCCCTGACCGCGGTGGGGTTCGCGGGTTGGTGCGTCTACGCCAGCGCCAATACCCTCCTTGAAGGCCCCCAAGCCACAGCCTCCAACGCCGAGGTCGAGCGCGAACGCGCCAAGTACGACCGTTGGTTGAACGAGTCCCGGGCTCAAGCCGCCGCCAGCCAGGCCCTGCTGGAAGAGCGCACCCGTCAATTTGACCGCGCCACCCAAGATTTCGAGAGCCGCCACGAAGTTCTGCGCTCGCTGCTGGAATATGCCGGCGGCAATGGCGTCCAATTGGCGGCCACCCGTCCGATCGAACGGGACGGCGCCCGCATTATCATGGCCGCCTCGATCGACGAGGCCGAGCCCCGCCAGTCCCGCGCTGTCACCAGCGAGCCCTACCAAGTCACCACGGTCGGCTTCCGCGCCCGCACAGAAAACCTCGAGCGCGACCAAGAGCAAACGCTCTCGGAGCTTGAAGATTCGGTCGTCGAGCAAAGCGAAACGGTTCGCGGCGTGCTCCGCCTCACCGGCGTCAGCATGTCGAACCTCACCGGTTCGGACGAAGCTGAGACCGGCGGTCCCCTCGTTCCACAGGACTTCGTCGCTTATCTTCGCGACAGCGGCCTGAACCCCGCCTTTTCCGAGCGCGTCGCCCAGGTGGCCGCCCGCGTCACGGAATCCCGCCGCCTCGGCGATATCGTGAACTCGACCCCGCTGGCCCCGCCCGTCGCCGTCGATTATCGCGAAACCTCAGGGTATGGCCAACGCATCGACCCGTTCACGGGCCGCGCCGCCATCCATTCCGGCCTCGATCTGGCCGCCTTCGAACGGGCCCCTGTGGTCGCGACCTCACCTGGCACTGTGGTCTTCGCTGGATCACGTTCGGGCTATGGCTATACGGTCGAGATTGATCACGGCCACGGGTTTAAGACTCGGTACGGACATTTGCGCGATATCCAGGTGCGCACGGGCGAGCGGGTCGCCATCGGCCAACGCGTCGGCTCGATGGGCTCGACCGGCCGCAGCACCGCCACGCACTTGCACTACGAAGTCTGGTTCCGGGGTCGCGCGGTCGATCCGATTAATTTTCTGAGGGCAGGACGGCATGTTCACGAACAAGGGTAGACCAGGCGACAGCAACGTGCCGGCTCTTCCCGATCCGATTCAGCAGCGCCGTGTGGCCCCAGGCCGCGCTGGCATCGCCTCCATCATCGCCAACGGCGTGAAGATCACCGGCACCATCGACGCCAACGGCGCCGAGCTGCAGGTCGATGGTGAAATCGAAGGCAATGTGCTCGGCGGTTCGCTGACTGTCGGTGATACCGGCATGGTCAAGGGCGACGTCGTTTCCGAAAGCGTAACCGTTCACGGCCGCGTCGAAGGCTCGGTCCGCGCGCGCAAAGTCATGCTGGCCCGCAACGCCCATGTGCTGGGCGACATTGTCCATCAATCTTTGTCTGTTGAGATGGGCGCGGTTTTCGAAGGCCAGTGCCGATATCTGCAGGATCCGCTGTCGCAAGCTGGTCCGGGTGCGCCGGCTACGCCGCAAATCGTCCCGCCGCAAGAGCGGCCGGCGAACTCGGCGTTCGGCAATCAGGGCTCGGTCTTCGGCGAGCCTAGCAATGACGACCGCATGGTGTCGGGCGTCATCGTCACGGGCGCCTCGAACTGATTTTACTTTTGGGTTGGAATACAAACTCAAAGGCCCGGCTCACGCCGGGCCTTTTTCTTTGTGACTAGCGCCCGCGCTCAGACTTCTTCCCGCGCCCGCACGTCAACTCGATCCAATCGCTGAACGCGTGGGCAAACTTGGTCAGCAGCTCGCGCGTGCCGTCTTGCATCACCTCGCCGCTCTCGCTGAACAATTTCGCCGCCGGACCAAGATAGAGTTCGGGCTGCTGCAGCATTGGCATGTCGAGATAGGCCGCGACCTGACGTAAATGATGATTGGCCCCGAAGCCGCCGATCTGGCCGATCGACACGCTCATCACCGCTGCGGGCTTTCCGATCAGCACGCCGTTTAGGTACGGGCGCGAGGCGATGTCGATGGCGTTCTTTAGCACGCCGGGGATCGAGCGATTGTATTCCGGCGTCGCAAACAACACCGCGTCGGCCGGCGCGATCTCGTCGCGCAGCCGCTGCCAATCGGCCGGCGGCTTATCGGTGTCGAGATCCTGATTGTAGAGCGAGACAGCAATGTCGACGAAACGGAACTGCAAGTGCGACGGGGCCAATGTCGCCACTGCCTCTGCCGCTTTGCGGTTCCAGCTCCCCTCGCGCAGACTTCCTACAAGGACGGCGACGTCACGTTGATCGGGCATAAGCGAACTCCTTCGCTTACCAACGCGCCCGCTGCGCCAATGTTCATTCCCGTGTCTGTGCGCGCGCATAACGGATGCGCATCAGCTCCACCCAAGCGCCGTTTTCCTCGCGCTCGGTGACGGCTTCAAAGATCCGCTGCGGACATGCGCCAACGCGAGCGTAGGCGCTGCACGATGCCGTCCGCACCCACGTAGCGCCCGTCTGGAAAATCCAAACCGCCACGCGCGGCGACGGCGTGACCGCGCATCAACGCGCCGTCACTGGCAAAATAGCTCACGTCGATGCGGCCAAGTTCGGCGTCCCAGGCGTAAATGGTTTCCCCGCCATAGCCGGCGCCAACGACCGCGTGCGTGTCACGCCACTGCCGGCCATCTTGCATCGGCGCAAAGCAGCGTTCGTCGCGCAGCCCTTCTGACGCCGCGAAAGCGCCCACCCAACAGCCCTCGAACGCGCGCAATGCGTCCAGGCGATCGCCAGCGCGCGCAGGGGCCGCGCACGCGGTAAGCGCAAGCGCGAACAATAGGCCGCGCATCAACGCCAAGCGCCGAGGATGAGACCGATCAAGGTGAATTGCAGCGTGTGGTAGCCGCCATTGATCACGAAGAGCGCAAGGCTTTTGCGTTCGAATAGATAATTGATTCCGAACGAAGCGGTGACCCAGCACAAGCCAGCCGTAAAGCCATACATCGCGCCCGTAGCCGCATCGACATCCGGCCCGAGGAACACCGCGAACGATGCCGACGCAATCAGCGCCAACACGAACGAGCCGCCGAAGATCAAAGGCATGTTAGCGTTCTTGATCTGCGCATCGGTGACGCCGCCCGCGGCCTGCCATGGCTTGGCGAACAACGCCGAGTACCAAAGCCCGCCAAGCAAAAACGAACTCGCCGCCGCGGCCAGCACCGCCAACCAGTTCACGTCCATTGTCTTCCCCCGCTTCGCGCCGTTAAACCGGCGCTCTTGCCGCCTTCTCCAGCAGCTCAAAATGCGCACGCAGCTGCGCCACCGCGCGATCGAAATATTCGACGTCGCGATGCGTGCGCGCCTGCATGACGCCGCCCTCCATCGCCGTCAGCACGAATTGAGCGAGCGCGCATTTATCGGTTTGCGCTGGGAGGCGCTTGCCTGCGGCGGCGAGACACGTCTCGATCGCCCCCGTCCAGTTCTCAAAATTTTGCGCCAGCAGCGCCCGCACTTGCGGATCGGGCTCATGCAGCTCAAGCGCCAACGATCCGATCGGGCAGCCATAGGTGCAATCAGTCTCAACGATCATGGTGCGGTAGAGATTGAGCAGCGCGAAAATTTTCTCGATCGGATCGTCGACCTGCCTCCATGCCGGCTCGAGCAGCATCTCGTTGATGCCGTCACGATAAGCTTCCAGCACGCCGATCAGCACCTCCTGCTTGGAAGGAAAGACATGATAAAGGCTGCCGGAATTGAGCTGCGTTCGCGACAGCAAGTCGGCGATCGAGGTGGAGTTGTAGCCCTTCAACCAGAAGAGCTCCATCGCAGCGTGAACGATCTTCTCGCGGGCGGATTGCGGCGCCATCAGTGCGCCGCCGCCGCCCAATCGGTCGGGCCCTGCGTGACGCGCCGACGCAATTGCTGGAGCGTAAAATCATTGCCGCGCGCGAAGAACGCGTAGAGCGCATCAAAGCCTGCGCCCTCGCGATAGCCCAGCATCGAAACGCGCACGCGGGTCTCGCGCGCGCCGAGCGGTTCGAGTTCGATCAGCGTCGTTAATTCGCGCGCGTCCTCCACATGCGGAAAACCAGGCGGCGCGGCGGCAATCTGGATCACAAGCAAACGCTGCGGCACGATCGCGACGACGCGATTGCGGATGTTGCCCGCATCGCCGATGCGCGCGTTGCGGTCGTAAGACGATTCAAACATGCCGCCCGGCGCAGGCTCGATCGCGGCGACCGGCGCGACCCACGAGGCGAGCCCATCGGTCGTCGCCCAAAGCGCCCAAACCTCGGCTGCCGAAGCCGGCAGCACCACTTCGTGGCACAGCGTACGCTCGCCGCTCGCCTCGACCCGCGAACACTCCACCGTCTGCGCCGCGGCTGGTGCGGCCCAAGCGAGCGCCGCGAACGCGCTGAAAACAAAAATTTCCTGGCGCATGCTCGGCTCCTGTTGTTTGAACAATCAATCAACTCGCGAAGGCCGTCAAGGGGCGGGACAATTGCGCCGGAATTCAATCACGTCGACTATTGGTCACAGCTACCGTCCGGCCCTCGGCACGATGGCGTCGTACTCCGCCCGAGTCAGTGTCAACGATCCGGCGGGGAGCGCTTCGCCGCTTTCAATCAGCACCGCGAGCCGGCGCTTGATCAGGCCACCCTCGCTATAGAACAGCGCCGTGCGCGGCCCGTGATCAGTTTCAACCCGAAAGCCAAACGCAGGCCGTGCCGGTCCTTCAGGCCAAACGCCGCGCATCGGCGCGAATGCGCCCTGCCCCATGCCCGCCAGCTTCAATCGCGCCATGTCGCAAAGCGCGTGCACGGCTTTGTACGCTGGGTCATCGCGCTGGCGCTCCGTGAGAATGCGCTCAGCCTCGGCGCGGCGGCGTTGGTAGAGCGGATTGGCGGCGGCGATGCGTTGGAAATTCTGCGTCAGCTCAGTATCGGGCACGAGCTTCAGCTTGCGATAGCTTTTGAGCCACGTTTTCTGGCGCGGCGCCAACGGCTCTTTCTGTTCAAGCTCAGTCAAGCGGCGATCGAGATCGCGCAGCGCCGCGGCGGCATTGCGATACTCTGCTTGCACGGCGATGCGGCGGGCGTCGCGCGGATTGGCGCGCTTCAAGCGCACCATCAGATCGAAAATTTCCAGATGCGGATCGGCCAGCATGCTCTTCAGCGCCGCGCCACACGCGCGCAGCGCGAGAACATCGTTGCCGCGGCTCGCCCAATATTGCGCGTGTCCGCCGGCGAGCGCCTGGTTGACGTAATCGTGGGCGTAGAAGCTCCACAACGCCTCAGGCGCGAACTCGCCGGCTATGAGATGCACTTGGTTCTGCAGCGTCTCGACGAAGCCATCGACGGCGGCGACAAATTGCGCCGCGTCCTTCGCGTCAGCTGCGCTCTGCGGCACGACGATTTCGTCGGCGATCAGGCCCTGATAAGTCGAGAGCGCGGTCACGCCCGCGCACTTGGCGCGCTGATGCTCGGCCAACCACCCGCCCGGCTCAACCAATGCAACGTCGCTCATCTCGGCCCCCACTACAGTCCTGACCCAACCAGCGGCAAGGTCAAGACGTGGCCGTGCCGATTGATGGCGGCTTGCACCTCTGGGCGCGCGAGCATGATCTGAAACGCCTCGCCCATGCGTAGATCGTGTGCAGTCGGCTGCGGGCGAGGCAAAAACTCCTGTGCATCCCAGAGCGCGCCGGCGAGATCGTCGCTGCGCTCGAACGACGCCACATAGTGCCGCGCCGCGCCTTCGATATTGCCGAGGCAAAGTTCGGTCTGGCGCATCACCCGCAACGAGTCTTCGGCGCGCGCGCGCATCTGCTCAGCTAAGGCGTTCGCCGCGGCCACGTCGCCGCGCTGCGCATGAGCGCAAACGCGAACATAGCTGGCGTTCATCCACCCATAGGGGCTAGTTTCCGCCTCATCGAACTCCGCCAACTCGGCCAGCGCTTCATCGGCGCGCCCAACCCGCATCAGCAGTTCGGCCAAGTTGATGGTCTGACTGACATTGACGCCGCCATTCTCCGGGCGGCGAGCGCCGCGTCGCAACGCTTCAACCGCTTCGTCACGCCGGCCAAGCTGCATGAGCGCTCTGGCGCGATGGTCATAGGCCCAATTGATCCACTTATCCTGATCCGAAAAGCGGCCTTCGCTGAGCGGAGAAAGCGCCCGCGCAATCGCGGCGTCGATTAAAGGCATGGCCTGATCGGCACGGCCGAAATCGAGCAACATATCCGCGACGCTCAGCGCACCTTCAAGCCGGTCTGGATGCTCGGCGGCGAGCGCGCTTGTGATCTCCAAGTTGCGCTCCAACAAAGCTTGAAAGTCCTGCGCCCGCTCGCTCTCAGAGACGAGCGGATCGTAGCGGCTGTCGACCAACATGGTCAGGCGCGGGTGGGCGCGGGTGACGTCACGCGCGATCACGCGCGCTTGCTCGACATCGCCTTGTTCCAACAGCAACCGCGCTAATGTGCGCCAGCGATAGCTCTGATCTACAAACGGCTCGTTCGAGCGCCACCCGCCGACGCGAAGTGCGAGCAGCACCTGACGTTCGCGCGCATCGGCGTCGGGCATACGCCGGACTCGACGGATGAGGCGGGTTACCGATTCTTCCTGCAGGTCCTGCAACGACGTCGGCCAGCGCTGCGATAGCATGGTCATGCTATCAATAGCGTCGGGATAGTTGTCAGCTTGCACCGCCGTCCAAAAGCGAATGTACCAATCGTGCCCGCGCGCCTGCGGATAGCCGGTGGCGGTGCGCAGATGGACGAGCGCGTCGGCAAAGGCGCCGGTGTCGTACAGCGAAGCGCCGAGCAGGAAATAGCCCCAATAGCGATAATTCTCATCGAGGCTTTCGAACGCGGGGGTCGTCACGATCGGCGTCAGCAATTCAACGACGCCCCGCGCGTCGCGATTGCGCGTACGGGTGATGGCTTCGTCAACCGCGGCGGCGGCTTGTGCGGCGCTGATCTGTTCCGAGACCTCAGGCGCGTCCGCGCGCGGCGCGGCGACTGCCGGCGCCGAGGCGAGCAGACAAGCCAGAGCAATCAAAAGTCCCCGCATTGGCTCCCCCAGCCGTTCGACGCTAGTCGATGTCCTCGACCGGCTTGTCGCTGGCGCCGCTGACGCGGGCGGCGAGCGAGGCGGCCATGAAGGGATCGAGATCGCCGTTGAGCACCCCTTGCGTATCAGAGGTTTCAACACCCGTCCGCAGGTCTTTGACCATCTGATACGGCTGCAGGACGTAGGACCTGATCTGCCTACCCCAGCCGATCTCGGTCTTGCTGTCTTCCAATTTCTGCGCCGCAGCCTCGCGCTTTTGCAATTCGGCTTCATAGAGGCGCGCACGCAGCATGTCCCAAGCGGAAGCGCGGTTCTTGTGCTGCGAGCGCTCAGCCTGGCAGGCGACGACAATGCCGGAGGGGATGTGCGTCAAGCGCACGGCGCTATCGGTCTTGTTGATGTGCTGACCGCCGGCGCCGGAGGCGCGGTAAGTATCGGTGCGTACGTCTTTGTCGAGGATCTCGATGTCGATCGAGTCATCTATCTTCGGATAGACCCAGACGCTGGCGAACGAGGTGTGCCGGCGCGCGTTTGAATCGTACGGGCTGATGCGTACGAGGCGATGCACGCCGGCCTCGGTTTTCAGCCAGCCATAAGCGTTTTCGCCCTGCACCAGAATCGTCGCGCTCTTGATGCCGGCAGTGTCGCCGCCCTGCTCTTCGAGCAGATCAGCTTTAAAGCCGCGCGACTGCGCCCAGCGCAGATACATGCGCAGCAGCATCTCGGTCCAATCTTGCGACTCGGTGCCGCCGGCGCCCGAATTGAATTCAATGTAGGCGTCGTTGCTATCGGCCTCGCCCGAGAGCAGCGCTTCGAGTTCGGCTTTGGCGGCGCGGAGTTGCGCTTGCTGCAATGTTGCGTGGGCTTCGTCGACGAGGGAGGCGTCGCCCTCGGCTTCGGCCATCTCGGCAAGTTCAAGCGAGTCGCGCAGATCGCGCTCAAGCGCGGTGATGTTGCCCATGCCGGCTTCGAGCTTGTTGCGCTCGCGCATAAGCTTCTGCGCTTTTTCGGGATCGTTCCAAAAGTCGGGGCGCTCCGACAGCGCCGTCAGTTCATCGTAGCGGATCTGGGCCTGATCCCAGTCAAAGACGCCTCCGAAGCAAGGCGACCGCCGATTCAATTTGTCCGGCGAGAGTGACGATGTCGGCGCGCATGGGAATCCCCTGAAAAACCTGTTGGGGCATAGATAGGCGAAGGCCGTTGCCGGCGCCAACGGCTTCCCGTTCCTTTCAGACGTGAACCTAGTAGAGCCCGCCGAGGTCTTCGGACTGCTCTTGCTGCTGGTCGATACGCGGCTGCTCGCCGGACGGCATCGCATCGCCAAGGTCGGAAAGCGCGCGCGGGTCAATGGGCTGCCGGCCGCCGAAGATGAACGGCGACGAGGCGGCGCTGGACGTCGGCTCCGTATCGGGGCGGAAGGCTTCGAGCAGCGTGGTGGTGGTCGACGCCGTCGGCAGCCCGCCGGTCATCGCGTCGATGCGCACCAAGCGCACGCCGCCCGGAATACGGAACGGCATCGGCTGGGTGTCCGCCAATGCGGCGCGCATGAACTCGCGGAAGATAGGCGCCGCGATGCGGCCACCGGTTTCGCCCTCACCCATGTCGCGCGGCTGGTCGAAGCCGGCCCAGACGCCGACGACGAGGTCGGGCGAGAAGCCGATGAACCAGGCGTCCTTATAGTCGTTGGTGGTGCCGGTCTTGCCGCCGAGCGGGAAGCCTAGCGCATTGATGGTTGTGGCGGTGCCGCGCAGCACGACGCCTTCAGACATCGACACGATCTGATAGGCGGTCACTGGGTCGAGCACTTGCTGTCGCGTATCCGGCAAAGTTGGCGGCGCCATGCCGCGGCGCCATTCGGCGCTGCAGTTAGGGCATTCGCGTTGGTCACGGCGGAAAACCGAGCGGCCCGTGCGATCCTGGATGCGGTCGATCACGATCGGCTGGATCCAACGACCACCATTGACGAACATGCCGTACGCCGTAGTCATCCGCATGAGCGTAGTTTCACCGGCGCCAAGCGCGAGCGAGAACACGGGCTGCGTACGATCGCCGTAAATGCCAAGGCGACGGCCGTAATCGAGCACGCGCTCTGGGCCCATCTCGTAAGCGATGCGCGCGGTCATTGCGTTGCGCGAAAGTTCGAGGCCGCGGCGCATCGTGGTTGGGCCGTAGAACTCGCGCGAATAATTTTCCGGCGACCAATTGGTGCCGTCGCCCGCTTCGATGGCAAGCGGGCCGTCATCGATCAATGTCGCCGGCGTCAGGCCGTAATCGAGCGCCGAGGCGTAGACGATCGGCTTGAACGAGGAGCCGGGCTGGCGCTGCGCTTGCGTGGCGCGGTTGAGGCCGGTGCTTTCGTTGAACGAATAGCCGCCGACCATCGCCAGCACGCGACCGGTGTGCGGATCCATGGCGACTAGCGCACCTTGGATTTCCGGCACTTGCTTCAAGCGATAGCCGCCGTTCGAGTTGCGCAGCGCATAGACGATCGAGCCGCGGGCGATGCCGAGCTCGCGATTACGACGCGCCGCTTGCGCAGCCCATTGCGCGTCATCCGTGTTTAGGCGGCCGGTTGAGCCGTTTTCGTCGGTCAGCGTGGTGACGCCGCTGGCGACGCGGGTGACCATGGCGCGCACCCAGCCCGAGAGCTGCGGCGGCGCTGCGGCCTCGCGCAATTGCGCCGGCACGTCGCCGGACGGGTCGCCGGCGCCGAGCGGGCCACGCCAGGCGTGGCGGCGGTCGTAATCTTCAAGGCCGCTGCGCAGCACACGGGCGGCGGCGAGTTGCAGGCGCGTATCGATGGTGGACCGGATCGAGAGGCCGCCATCATAGAGCGCGCGTTCGCCGTATTGTTCTTGCACCTGACGGCGCACTTCTTCGACGAAATGCGAGGCGGCGATGAACTGATCGCCCGACAAGCGGTCGGTGGTGATGAGGTCGGCGGCCCGGGCTTCGGTCGCTTGCGCTTCAGTGATGTAGCCGCGGTCAACCATTCGGCTGATGGCGTAGTTGCGTCGATCGATGGCGCGTTCGCGGTGGCGCGGCAGTTGATAATTAGCCGGGCCCTTCGGCAGGATGGAGAGATAGGCGGCTTCCGAGATGGTGAGCTCAGACAGCGGCTTGTCGAAATAGTTGAGCGACGCGGCGGCGACGCCGTAGGCGCGGTTGCCGAGATAAATCTGGTTCAGATAAAGCTCGAGAATGCGCTCCTTATCGAGGACGCGCTCAATGCGTTGGGCGACGAGCCCTTCGCGCAGCTTCGTCCACACGGCGCAGAAGACGCCGCCGATGCCGCCCGAGCATGAGGCGGCGCGCCCGGTCAGCATGTTGCCGGCGACTTGTTGGGTGATGGTCGAGGCGCCCTGGATGCGGTTGCCTTGGATGACATCGAGCGGGATGCGCAGCACGGCGCGCGCCAAGCCCTGATAGTCCAGGCCTGAGTGTTCGAAGAAGCGCGCATCTTCGACGGCGATGAAGGCGTTCTTCACGTGGTCGGGGATTTGTTCGATCGGCACGAACACGCGCTGCTCGCGCGCGAACTCGGCAACCAGCGCGCCGTCGCCGGCGTGGACGCGGCTCGATACTGGCGGCTGATAATCTTGCAGATCGGAAAGCGACGGCAGCCCTTGCAGGGCCGCGATGATGAAGCCGACGACTAGGAGAAAGCCGACGCCAATGGCGATGGCGAGGCCAACGAGAATCTTGCGCCAGAGCGGCGTGTCGCCGCCGCCCCACCGGAACCGACCGCCGCCGCCACCGCCGCTGCCGCGACGGGTGTAGGTACGGCGATCATCGTAATCGTCGTCGTCCCAGCTATCGTCGGTGTCGTAAGGATCGTTTCGCAGCATTGCGCCCCGCTTCTGCGCGCTTCACCAAGTGGCCCGGCCTCGCCTCTTATTGGGGCGCGATTAAGGCCAGTGGACCCGGCCCAGATAGCGCAGATAACTTAAGATTCGCGCCCTTTTTAGGCGCCGGCGGCGTGAAGCTGCGGCGCCGCGAAATAGGTATCGACCGCTTGCGCCATGGCTTCGGCCATATTCTGACGCGCACGCGGGTCCGACAGGCGGCGTTCGTCCGTCACATTGCTGAGAAAGCCGGTCTCGATCAGCACCGCCGGAACATCCGGCGCCAGCAGCACGAAGAAGCCGGCATTGCGGTGGGTGTTGCGCAGCAGCGGCGACACCTGGCCGAGGCGCGGGATGACCATTTGCGCGAACTGGGCCGAGCGGTTGGTGGTTTCGCGCTGATAAAGATCGAGCAGGATGTCGTGGGCGACGCCGGCGCGCGGCGCGCCGCCGAGATCGATATCCCAGTTCTGCGCCTGCGCCATGTTCTGGGCCCGGCTCTCGCCGCGCTCGGAGATCGTATAGACCGACGCGCCGTGAGCCTCTGAATTCGCGTGGGAATCGGCGTGAATGGAGATGAAGAGATCGGCGTTTTGAGTGCGGGCGAAGGTCAGGCGGTCCTCAAGCTCGACATAGCGGTCGGCGTCGCGGGTCAGCGCCACGCGGTAGCGGCCGCGGCTCTCCAGCGCGTCGCGCAGCTGCAGGGCGGCGTCGAGGACGACGTCCTTCTCGCGCACGCCGGTGGCGCCGATGGCCCCGGGGCCGCGGCCGCCGTGGCCGGCATCAACGACGATGGTGCGGCGTTGGCCACGGCCCGGCACGGTGCGCGGCGGCGGGGCGGCTGCGAACGGCGCGGTCGGGGCGAGATCAAAGCACATTTCAGGAGCGCGGCGGCCGCCAAGCTCCTGGCGCAACAGCTGAGCCGGCGCTTCGAGGTCGAGGACCAGTCGGGAGACGCCATCCGGACGCGCGCCGAAGCGGACACGGCGGACGACGCCGGCGCCGGCGCATTCAGCAGCGGATTGCGGCACGGCCAAGCGGGTGTTGGCGAGATCGATCACGAAACGATGTGGGTCGGATAGGAAAAAAGTCCTAGCTTGCGCTTGGCGCTCCAGCGCGATGGTGACGCGCGCGGCCTGTCCGGCATCCTGCACGAGGACACCGCGAATACCGGCCGGATCGTCGGCCCAGGCGCGTCCGCTCAGCGCCGCGCCGCCGAGGGCGGTCGCGCCAGCAAACATGAGGGAGCGGCGAGTAATATCCATGAACAGCGCGAAGGTACCCGACGTCGCTTGCTATCAGGTTGAAAAGGAAGGTGAAGATGGCGCTAACCACAGTTGGATAGCTGTTCGGGAGTCGCCGCCTGTCGAGCACCCCTTGTGGGGAGCACCAGTGTAGGGTTCACCTAGCGGGATGCGAGCATTCCTGTGCGTTCTCGTGGTGCTTGCCGTCGGCGCTCTCCCGGCCTCGGCCCAGGACTACGCGCCTGAACGCGCGGCCGCACTGGATTTGCGGAGCCTCTGCGCTCAGGACCGCGGCCGGCTCTGGGGCGCCGATCTCTGCGGTCCGCTAATTGTTGTAAATCCCGAAAACAGGTCGATCTGGGCGACAGAGCAAGACCGCCAGGGCCTGCTGCAACGGCATGGCGAGGGCTGGGTCGGTGCATTGCCGATAGGGGTCACCATGGCGAACACGACGGTCGATTGGGCCGGCGTGCGCTGGATCATGGTGCTTGGCCCCTTGCCGGCTGACGAGGTGCAACGCCGCGTGCTAGTCGGGCACGAAGCCTGGCACCGGGTGCAGGCCGAACTCGGCTTGGCCTGGCAAGCTTATGACGGCAGCCATCTGGAAACTGAACGAGGGCGCACGCTTATGCGCCTCGAAATGCGGGCCCTATCGACCGCCATGCGGTCACGTGGCGCGGCACGGCGGCGAGCCGCGCAGGATGCGCTGACTCTGCGCCGCACCCGGCTAACGGAATTTCCGGCGGCGGGAGCGCAGGAGGCGTCGCTCGACCGCAACGAAGGACTGGCCTCTTATACGGGCGTCCGCCTCGGTGCAGGCAACGGCGCCGACATGTTCGCCGCCCGAACGCTCGATCAGTACGATAACCACACCGCCCTGGCCCGCTCCTACGCTTACGCCACCGGCCCAGCCTACGGGCTGTTACTGGACGAATACCGGCGCACGTGGCGTCAAGAGCTTGGGGCCTTCGCCCCTGCGGACCTGCTCTCGACGGCGATCCGGGCGCAATTGGTCGATAGCCAAGAGTTGCGTCGGATCGAGGCGCGCTATGGCGGCGACGCGATAGCCGCGGAGGAACGCGCGCGGGTCCAAACGCAGAGATTGCGGATCGCCGATTTGCGCCGTCGCTTCGTCGACGGACCGCGGCTCGAATTGCCACTGGCGCAGATGCAGATGGACTTCGACCCTAATCAGGTGACCCCGATCGAAGGTGCGGGCAGCTTTTACGGCCGCATCACCCTACGCGACCTTTGGGGGGAAATGACGGCGCCGGAAGGCGCAATGATCAACCAAACCTTCACGCGGATGACAGCGCCGACGCCGAGTTCGGACGGCGTCTCCGGGCCGGGCTGGCGGCTGAGCCTGGCTCAGGGCTGGCGCACAGTCCCGGCCGACAGCGCCGGGGTCGTCCGGGTTGAGCCGATCCCGCCGGAAACGGAATGATCGTCCGTCGCCAAACGGCCTCGCCCACCGCACGCGGGCGCTTCCTTTCCCTAACCAAATCATGCAAGGTAACGCCCATCGCCGCGTGCGCCGCAAGGGGAGCCCCCCAAGTGCGCCCGGCGCGCTCCCGCCACGCGGATCGGCGAACAAGGCCCTGCGGCGCGCACCTCTTATTTGCGCCCGCGTTCGGACCTCGAGGCCCATCCGCCACCGGAGCGTAAGCGCGGCCCGTTTGGGGCGCGTCACTTGGAGCAACCTATGATCCGCACCGTGATCGACATACGCGCCGTTGGCCACCCAGGCCCGGCCCGTGATCGCGCGCGCTCATCTCACATGAATCTGCGTCGCCCTGCCGCCCTCGCCCCGGCCCTGTCCGGACGTTCGAGAGCGCGCGACGCGCACGGAGCCCTATTCAATGGCCAAGACAATGCTAATCGACGCCGCCCACCCGGAGGAAACCCGGGTCGCGGTGCTCGATGGAAAAATCGTAGATGATTTCGACTTCGAGACTCAAAACCGCAAGCAACTAAGAGGCAACATCTACCTAGCGAAGGTGACGCGCGTTGAGCCGTCGCTGCAAGCTGCCTTCGTTGATTACGGTGGGAACCGACATGGCTTCCTCGCCTTCTCCGAAATCCATCCAGACTATTACGCGATCCCGCACGCCGATCAGGAATCGATCAAGGCGGAACTGGCGGAGGCGGAAGCCGAGGCTGAGAAGGCCGACGAAGACGATGACGCACTCGACGAGCGCCGCCGCCGCATTCTGACGCGCCGCTACAAAATTCAAGAAGTCGTCCGCCGCCGCCAGATCATGCTGATCCAGGTGGTGAAGGAAGAGCGGGGCAACAAAGGCGCGGCGCTGACGACGTACCTCTCGCTCGCCGGGCGCTATTGCGTGCTGATGCCCAACACGGGCCGTGGCGGCGGCATCTCGCGCAAGATCACGCAAGCGACCGACCGCAAGCGCCTGAAGAAAATCGCGCAAGACCTCGAGGTGCCGCAAGGCCAAGGGCTGATCATCCGCACGGCGGGCGCCAAGCGCACCAAGACGGAAATCAAGCGCGACTACGAATACCTCTCGCGCGCCTGGGAGACGATCCGCGACGACACGCTAAAGAGCGTGGCCCCGGCTTTGATCTACGAGGAAAGCTCGCTGGTGAAGCGCGCGATCCGCGATCTCTACGACAAAGATGTCGATGAAATTCATGTCGACGGCGAGAATGCGTACAAGGAAGCCAAAGACTTCGTCCGTATGCTGATGCCGTCGCACGCCAAACGCGTACACCTGTGGAAGGACACGACGCCGATCTTCGCCAAGCACGGTGTCGAGCGGCAGCTGGACTCGATCTATTCGCCGATCGTGCACCTGAAGAGCGGCGGCTATATCGTCATCAACCAGGCCGAAGCGCTCGTCGCCATCGACGTGAACTCCGGCCGCGCCACGCGCGAACGCAACATCGAACAGACCGCGTTCAAGACCAACATGGAAGCCGCCGACGAAGCGGCGCGCCAGATGCGTCTCCGCGATCTCGCCGGGCTCATCGTCATCGACTTCATCGATATGGAGGAGTCGAAGAACGACCGCGCCGTCGAGAAGCGGATGAAGGACAATCTCCGCTTCGATCGCGCACGCGTGCAAATGGGCAAGATTAGCGGCTTCGGCTTGCTCGAACTTTCACGCCAGCGCCGCCGCACTGGCGTACTGGAAGGCACCAGCCACATCTGCGAAACCTGCCAAGGCGCGGGCCGCGTGCGTTCGATCGAATCTGCGGCGCTCGCTTTGTTGCGCGCGCTGGATGAAGTCAGCGCTAAGCAGAAGAACCACACGGTCGAGGCCCGCACCGCCACGGACGTTGCGCTCTATCTGCTCAACGAAAAGCGCGAAGCGTTATCGGTGCTCGAAGAGAACCGCCACGTGCGCGTGCGCATCGTGGCCGCCGGCGGCATGACCTCGGGCGATTTCGAGATCAATATCGGCGCCGACACCTTCGAAGACGAACCGGCGGATGCGGAAGCCGAGGCCGGCAGCCGCCGTCCGCGCCGTAGCATCGCCGAAAAAGTCGATGAGATCGATGACGACGCCGTGCCGGACGAAGTCGACGTCGAGGGCGACGAAGAGGACGAAGAAGTCGAGGCGAAGCCGCCGCGGGTCGTGACCGAAAGCGAGGGCGAGAGCGAAGCTGACGCTGAACGGCGCGGGCGGCGCCGTCGCGGCCGCCGGGGTGGACGCCGTCGCCGCAATGGCGAAGAAGACGGCGAAGCCGAGACGCAAACGGCAAGCGAAGCGCCCAAGCCCGCAGCGCCTCAAGAAGAGCGCGGAGAGCGTGGCCGCAACGGACGCCGCCGTCGGCGCGGACGTGGTCGCGGCCGCCGGGTCTATGAAGTGGACGGCGGCGAGTGGCTGGATTTCGTCAGCGCCGACCTAAAGCACCTGACGCCACGTCCAGAGCGCCCACGCGGCAACGGCGCCGCCCGCCGCGACGCCGAACCGCGTTTCGAAGAGATCGTCACCGAGGCTCCGATCGCCGAAGTGATCTTTCACCCTGCGGTGGACGACGTGGTGGTCCATGCGGCAGCAGACATCGCCCCCGATATCTCGCCGTCGCCGCTCGTCGATGATCTGCAAGTCGTCGCCGAAACGGCGGAGCCGGCGACGCGAGAGGAACTCAACTACGAACCGGACCAGGAGCGTCGGGACAAGTTCTTTTCTCGTCTCTCCAAGTGGGCGAAGAAATAAGCGGGTGAAAATCCGCTAAGGCAGAAGGGCCTTGTTACCGCCGCAAACCGGGGCTTGAACCGGGAGCGGCGGGACAAGTTTGCGAGAGCAAGGAGCGGGCATGACCGCGTCTCTGATAACTGCGGTCAATCGGCACGTAGCGAAGGCTGCTGTCGCACTGGGCGCAATGGCGCTGCTGGCGGCGGCGCCGGCATCAGCACAGTCGCTCATCCGCGACGCTGAAATCGAGGACACGCTCCGTGTCTATACCACTCCTATGCTGCAGGCAGCGGGCCTGCAGCCAGACGACGTAGAGCTGTTCATCGTCAACGATCCGTCGGTGAACGCGTTCGTTGGCGGCGGTCAGAATATCTTTGTGCATACCGGGTTGATCATGGCCGCCGATACGCCGAACGAGATCATCGGCGTACTCGCCCACGAAACCGGTCACATCTCTGGCGGCCACGGCGCGCGTCGCTCGCAAGACATGGAACGCGCAATGTTCCCAATGCTGGTCTCCATCGGGCTTGGCGTGCTGGCGATCGCGGCAGGCGCACCCGACGCCGGCGCAGCACTCATCTCCGGCTCGCAAGCATTCGCCATGGGCGATCTCGTACGGCACACGCAAGTCCAAGAATCGTCCGCCGATCAAGCTGGCCTGCAGTTTCTGGAAGCTAGCGGCCAATCCGGTCGCGGACTGATCACCTTCTTCAACACGCAAATCCGTCCCTACGAGTTCATGACCCGCCGGGCGCCGCCGTGGATGATGACGCACCCCTACACCTCCGATCGGGTCGAAGCGCTGCGTGAAAGCGTGCAAGCGGCGTCGCACTACGACGCAACGGACACCGAAGATAACCTCCTCCGCTTTCGCTTCATGCAAGCCAAGCTCGTCGGCTTCATCCAGAGCCAAGGGCAAACCTTGGCCCGCTATCCGGTGCGCGACACCTCGCAGCCAGCGCGCTACGCACGCGCCATCGCCTACTACCGCGCCTCCGACCTCACCCGCGCTCGCGCCGAACTCGAAGTGCTCATCCGCGAAAGCCCGAGCAACGCGTACTTCCAAGAGCTGATGGGCCAAATTCTATTCGAGAACGGCCGCGCCGCGGAGTCGATCCCCTATCACCGCCGCTCACTTGACCTCGCGCCGAACCAGCCCCTGTTGCAGATCAACCTCGCCCGCGCCCTAACCGCCGCAGAGGGTCGCCCTGGCACTGAGGAAGCGATCCCGCTGCTGCAGGCTGCGCTAGCGCGCGATCCGGACAACGCGTTCGCGTGGCGCGAACTGGCGTCGGCGCGAGATCTCCGCGGCGAACAAGGTTTGGCGGAACTCGCTTCGGCGGAGCAGAACTTTGCCATTGGCGACTATCGCGCCTCGATCAACTTTGCCGAGCGCGCACGCCGAACTCTGCAACGAAACACACCCTCGTACCAGCGGGCAAACGACATCATCAACTTTGCCGGCAATGAGATTCAGCGCACCGAGGCGCGCGGCGGGCGGCGCGGCTAAGCTTGCCGCAGCGGCTGAAAGCGGCCATGTCGTCCGCTCCTGCTCGCGGAGACGGATATATGGCGCGGTTGTTGTTCTCCCTCTTTTTTGCGCTTTTCGCCGCGCCAGCGTCAGCGCAATCGTTCAACGCTCAGGAGCAAGCGGAAATCCGCGCGGTGGTGCGCGAATATTTGGTGCGCAATCCGGACGTGCTGCGCGAAGCGCTGGACGCTCTTCAGGAGCGCACCGAGTCCGAGCGTTGGCAGGCGATCAAGTCCGACCCGCGTGATTTCTCGATGGGCCCGGCCAACGCGCCGATCGTTATCGTCGAGTTCTTCGATTATCGCTGCGGCTACTGCCATGCGGCGCTGGAATGGGTGAGCGACATCGCCCGCACCCGCAACGACGTGCGCATTGTGCTGAAGGAATTGCCGATCCTCAGCGAACAAAGCATGGAAGCGGCGCGGGCGGCGTTGGCGGCGCGGCCGCAAGGCCGCTACTGGGCGTTTCATCAAGCGCTCATGGCCGAGCGCAGCGACCTGACGCCCGAGCGCATCGACGCCCTCGCACGCCGCTCCGGCATTGATGTCACGCGCATGCGCCGGGCGATGGATAGCCCCGACATCATTGCGTTGCTCGAGCAGAATCGCGCGCACGCGGTCAACATCGCCACCAATCCGGCGACGCCGCTTTTTATGATCAATGGCCAAGTCGTCTCTGGCTACAATCGCCCGCTGCTGGAGCAGCGCCTGCGCGAAGTCACGCGCGAAGCTCGCGAGGCGCGGCGCTAGAACCGGCCCGTCGCGGCGGCGGCCACGAGGGCCAAATGTCGGCGCAACAGCGGGACGTCTGCGCGTTTGCGCTTGAGCGCATCAAGGTAGAGCGGCGTGAGCGCTACATAGCCGATGCCGGGAAAGATATTCGCGCGCGCTTTCGGCAGCGCGCGCAACTCAACAACAGCGGCCCGGGCCCTTTCTTCCAAGACTTCAAGGGTCTCCCCTGGCGCCAGCACGCTGCGACCTCGGGCGCGCCAACTGGGCTCGGCCCGCAACAAGCCAGCGCACCCCCACGCCTGCGCAGCCGGTGCAACGTGCTCTCCCGCAATCCCTCCACACGCGGCGATGGCGAGGCGCATAAGACCGCCGGCGGTCGCGTCGAGATAATCGCTTCGTTCGGCGGCGGCGGCGAAGGGATCCGCATCGAGATCGCGGCGGCGCGCGTCGATCAGGCGCTCCATCACCTCCGCTGGAAATGGCATTTGCGTATGCGCCTGCGCGTATGCGGCGAGCATCGGATGGGGACGCAGCGGCGCGCCAGCGTGGACCTCGGCCAAGGCTTCACGCCACCAGGCCAAGCGAATGTCGCCAACGGCGGCCGTCTTCACCGTTTCGGCGACGCGGGCGATTTCGTGGTTGAGCGCATAGAGCGCGATGAGGCGCGCGCGCACGTCTGGCGGCGCGAAGCGGCTGGCGAGCCAGCGGTCCTCGTCGACGCGACGGACCAGAGCGTCGAGGTCCTCATCCATGGGCGTCTACATACGCGAACGCCCGCGCCATGACAGCGCGGGCGTCGCTTCGATCTAGGAGGATCAGCCGAACAGCGTGCTGGCGCCGGTCATCGCCACCAGCATCGGGGCCGAAAGGAACGTGTTGGTGCGCGAGAACAGCATCGCGGTCTTGGCCGACGCGGCCTTCGCGGCGGCGTCGAGGTTTGGATACTTGTTGTCGATGTTCAGCGCCTTCTGCTGGTTCGGCCAGATGATGAACCAAACGTTGAACCACATGATGATGGCGAGCCACATGCCGATACCGATGAAGATCGTTTTCGGCGCGGCGAAGCTTGGATCATCGAGAGCGCCAAGCGTCAGCGCTTGCACGAGATAGCCCTGGTTCCCAGCGAGCGCGACGCCGGTGATCAATGTCAGCATCGCGCCCCAGCGAAACCAGTAGAGCGCGGCGGGCGCAATCACCTTGGCGACGGCGGGGCCGCGGTGCTCCTCTGGAATCTTCGGTGCGTTGGGTATCTGCGTGAAGTTGAAATAATAGAGGTGGCCGATCCACATGATGGCGACCAATACGTGCGACCAGCGCAGCGCCGATTCTCGGAATGCGGGGTCACCGAAATTAAACCCGGCGACGCCGACCGCGAAATAAATCAAAAATAGAACCGCGACCGCGAGCGACGTCCACGCCACGTATCGAATATTGCTCAAAAACCAAGCCATGCCTTCTCCTCCAGCCCCCGCGCGAGGAGCGGCTACGCCGCGGTCTCAGGCGTCGCCTGAGACGCCCCGCCGCGCGTTTCACCGCGGCCGCGTTTCACGCCCCAAATCAGGATCGCTGGCGCAGCCACGTAAAGCGACGAATATGTGCCGCAGATAATGCCGAAGAGCATGGCGATGGCGAAGCCCGAAAGCGCCTCGCCGCCCAGAAAAAGCAAACCGACAAGCGCCATCAACGCGGTGACGCCGGTGATGATCGTGCGCGACAACGTTTCGTTCAAGGAAAGATCGATTACGTCGGCCAGCGGCATCTTCTTGAACTTGCGCAAGTTCTCACGCAGCCGGTCAAAGACGACCACGGTGTCGTTGATGCCGTAACCGATAATGGTGAGCAGCGCCGCGATGATGGTGAGTGTGAACTCGATGCGGAAGAACGAGAAGATTCCGAGGGTCAAAATCACGTCGTGGACGAGGCCGAGCATAGCGCCGACGCCGAACTGCCATTCAAACCGAAACATGATGTAAAACATCATCAGCAAAATCGCGAGGCCGAGCGCGATGAGGCCGCCGGAGAAGAGTTCTTCGGACACCTTGGCGCTGACTGCGTCAACGTTGGTGATACGGGCGCCTTCGGCAACGCTGGCGAGGCCGCCGCGAATGGTTTCCACCGTCGCGGACTGGTTTGGCGCCGTTTCAAAGTTGAGCAGCGCGCAATAGGGCGGCGCATTATTGGGGCGGCAAGTCACGCCCTGCACTTCGATATCGCCGTCTTGAGCGCTCTGGCCGAGCGCGCGCAGCGCCTCCTGATCGATAGGACCTGGGGCTTCGATGAGGATTGAGGTGCCGCCTCTAAAATCGATGCCGAGGTTGAAGCCGTGCTCCATGATGGCGCCGATGCGCGCGAGCGGCGTGCCTTCGGCCTGCTGGTAAACCTCGATAGGATTTTCGCGCAGGCCGCCGGTGAAGATCGACACGATCGACGCGACGCAGAGCGCGATCGACAAAAACGCGGCGATGCCGGCGAATTTCACATAGGTGAAATTCGTCTTCTGCGGCAGGAGGCGGATCAAGGGCCAAATAGCCATGTCAGTTTCCCTCAGATCGGCAGCGTTTTGGGCCTGGAGGCGCGGAACCACCATGCGATCAGGATTTGGGTCACCAACACAGCCGTGAAGACCGAAGTGATGACGCCGATGGAGAGCGTCCAGGCGAAGCCGCGCACTGGTCCCGCCCCGAACTGGAAGAGGATCATCGCCGCCAGAATGGTCGTTAGGTTGGCGTCGATGATGGTGATCATGGCCCGGCTGAAGCCGGAATCGATGGCCAAGGCTGCCCCCCTCCCCGCCCTTGCTTCATCTCGCATGCGCTCATAGATGATGACGTTGGCGTCGACCGCCATCGCAATCGTCAGGATTAGGCCGGCGATGCCTGGCAGCGTCAGCGCCGCGCCAATCATCGACATCGCGCCGATGATCAGCACCATGTTCACAAGGAGCGCGATGCACGCGAACACCCCGAACAGGCCGTAGGCGAGCACCATGAACACGAAGGTGATGATCACGGCGACGGCGGATGCGGTGCCGCCGGAGTTAATCGCGTCTTGGCCGAGACTGGCGTCGACGGTCCGCTCGTCGATCACTGTGAGCGGCGCCGGCAGCGCACCGGCGCGCAACATGACCGCGAGGTCGTTGGCGCTCTGAGCCGTGAAGTTGCCAGATATCTGGCCGGAACCGCCGCAAATCGGCTCATTGATGCGCGGCGCGGTCAGCACCTGATTGTCGAGCAAGATTGCGAACCGGTTGCCGGTGTTGTCGCTGGTGATGCGACAGAAAAGGCGCGTCCCTTGGCTATCGAGCTGAAAGCTCAGCACGAATTCGTTGGTTTGCGAGTCGGTCGACGGGCTGGCGCGCACCAAGCGCTCGCCGGTGAAGCGCGGGCGCCGCTCCACGATTTCCTGTGACACGCCACTGCCCGGATAGGGTTCCACCAGCATCGTGCCTGCCGGCAAGCGACCGGTTTGAGCTTCGTCCGGCGAGACTTCGCGCACCATGTGGAAGGTCATGAGGGCAGTTTGGCCGATGCGTTGCTTGAGCATTTCCGGATCGGACACGCCTGGCGCCTGAACGATGATGCGCTCGTCGCCTTGCCGCACGATGCTGACTTCGCTGGTGCCGGTCGGATCGATGCGGCGGCGTATGACTTCGATCGATTGCTGCGCCGCTTGGCGGCTTAACTCGCGTAAATGCACCGGCGTGATGCGCGCTTCGACCAGGCCATCGGCGGCTTCGGTAAACGTGTAGATGTCGTTGCCGCCGGTGGTGGACTGTCCGATCACGCGCAGCGCACGCCGCGCCGCTTCCATCTGTGTAGGATCCACCAGTCGAACGCGCGCGGCATCGCCGACAACGCTGCGGCCGGTGTAGCGGATGGCCGGCGTCGCCTCGCGCAACGAAGTGGCCATCAGGTCGGCGACGTTATCCAGTTGTTGGCGCTGCAAGGTCGCGACATCGATTTCAAGCAGCAATTGCGAGCCGCCGCGCAAATCAAGACCGAGATTGATGGCCTGGCGCGGCAAGAAGCCCGGCAGGCTTTCACGCACGCGTTCGGGCAGAAAATTAGGCAGCGCAAACGCGATGCCCAACAGCGTGACGACAGCAACGAGGATGATGCGCCATCGCGCGACTTGCAGCATGGGATTTAGTCCGCCTTGGAATCGTTGGCCGGCGCCGGATCGGTTTTCGAGCGTACTTCGGCGATGGTGCCGCGCACGACGCGGACATCAACGTTGGGCGCAAGTTCAACGCGCAACTCATCATCCGCGACCGACTTCACCTTGCCGATCAGGCCGCCGGTGGTGACGACGACATCGCCCTTCTTCAGATTGGCGACCATTTCGAGGTGGCGCTTGCGGGCTTGTTGCTGCGGGCGGATGAGCAGGAAATAAAACACGACAAAGATGAGCAGATACGGCGCAAGGCCGATCAGCACCGTTGTCATGTCGCCGCCGCCAGCGGGAGCGGCGCCTTGCGCGTATGCGGGAGAAATGAACATTGAGCCTCGCGTGATGCGGCGCGTCGGTTAGGCCGTTGCGACCGTGGGAATGGTTTGCCGGGACCGGTCGGTCCCGCGAGGCCGGGACTATATCGTCAGGTCAGCCCAATTCAATCGGCGGACGCTCAGCTTAGGCGCCGTAACGCCGCAGGCTGTTAGTTCTGCAGCCCCAATAAAGGCGCCGGATCGACCGCCGAACTGCCTTGGCGCACTTGAAACAACAGGCGCGACCGCCCATCGGCGCGCGCGCCCAATTCGGCGATGGTTTGACCAGCCCGGACGCGCTCGCCCTCGCGCACCAGCGCACGCCGGTTGAAGCCATACGCGGTGACGTAATTGTCGGCGTGGCGCACAAGAACGAGCGTGCCATAGGCTGGCAAGTCGGAACCTGCGTAGACGACTTCACCGTCCGCCGCGGCGGCGACAGCGTCGCCCTCATCGCCCGCAATCTCGACGCCGTCCAGCCTGACGCCGCCGGGCTGCGCGCCGTAGCGGCCGACGATGGCGCCGCGTAGCGGCATGGTGAAACGCGCATTGCCCGCCACGCGTGGCGGCGTCGGTGGCGGCGCCTGAGGCGGCGTCACTACCGGTTGTGCGCGCGCCATCGCCGGCAACACGATGCGGTCGCCAACGCTCACCTGATACGGCGCTTGCATGCGATTGAGCAGCGCCAGCGATCGCAGATCGACATTGTAGCGCCGCGCCACGTCTTGCAGCGTTTCGCCGCGCGAAACGGTGTGGAAGCGCGGCGGCGGCAGCTGCAATTCGCGGCCAGGACTCAACGCATAAGGCGGCTCGAGGCCATTCTGTTCGATCAGCGCGCGCAGCGGCACCTGGTAGCGCGTGGCGATGTCGTAGAGCGATTCATCGGCGCCGACGCGGTGCGTACGTGGCAGCGCGGCAGGGTCATAGGGCTGCACGTCGCCTGGCTGCAGCGCGAAATCGGAGAGCGCCGTGCCTTCGCCCGCGGCCCAATCCGGCGCGGGCTGCAGGTCCGCGACGGGGCGCGGGGCAGCGTCTGGCGTTTGAGTTTCGGCGGCCCTGCCCGTCAACTCCACCGGCGCACGACGCACTGGCGGTGGCGGCGATTGCGCGGGGGTGGCGGCGCCATACGAGATCGGCGCGGCCTGTCCCGTGGCGCACCCGGCGGCGAGCAGCGACAGCAAGAGAATCCCGCGCTTCATAGCCCCCAGTGTCAGCGAGAATCGCTGTCCCGCGCAAAATATCTAAGCAGCCGGGTCAGCTTCTTCGGTGGCGTCGCCCAGCCCGCGTTCCAGCGGCGGCAGCTTGATCGGACCCAAATCTTCGCGCTGCCCATTGCGATAGCGGATCAAACGCTGGCCTTCTTCATCCCCAATCGGCGCGATCAGCACGCCGCCGGGCTTTAACTGGTCGAGCAGTGCTGGCGGGATGTCGGCGAGTGCGCCGTTGACGACGATGCGGTCGTAGGGCGCATCGTCGGCCCAACCTTCAAAGCCATCGGCTGCGTACGCGAACACGCGCATCAGCCGCGCCCGGCCAAAGCGGGCGCGCGCGTCGGCAGTGAGCGCGCGCCAGCGCTCCAAGGTCACCACCTTATGGGCGAGGTCGGCGATGCACGCGGCCTGAAAGCCCGAGCCGGTCCCGATGTCCAACACCGTATCGCCGGGCTGCGGCGCGAGCGCGGCCAGCACGCGGCCAACCACCGAGGGCTTCGTCATCGTCTGCGCATGCGCGAGTGGCAGACCGATATCGTCGAACGCCAAGCCTTCCAGATGCTCGGGCGCGTAGTGCGTGCGCGGCGTGCGTTCGAGCGCTGAGAGCGCGCGTGCGTCAGTCACGCCGGCTTGGCGCAGTTCGAGCACGAAACGCATCAAGCGCGACGCATCGCTCATGCACTCACTCCGTCATCTTCGGCGGCGCGCCGCCGAGCACGCCGCGCAGCGCTGCGATCGATTGAATATGAGTCAGATCGATGTGCAACGGCGTCACCGCGATGTGGCCGGCGTAGATGGCGTGAAGGTCGGTGCCGGCCGGCGGGTTCGAAAGCTTGCCGCGAAAGCCCAGCCAGAAATACGCGCCACCGCGCGGATCGGTGCGCTTGTCGGCATAAATGATGTGATGGTCGCGATGCCCCTGAGTGGTGACTTCGACTTCGGTCACGTCCTTGGGCAGCACGTCCGGGAAGTTCACGTTCATCAGCACGTCCTTGGCCCAGCCCTGCTTCAGCAAGGCGCCGACAATGCCCGGGCCATAAGTTTCCGCCGTCTCCCACGGGATCGGCGCTTCTTCACCGCGAAAGCCGCGCGCTTGCGACAATGCGATCGCCGGAATGCCAAGCTGCATGCCCTGCATGGCGCCGGCGATGGTGCCGGAGAAGGTGACGTCGTCGGCGATGTTCTGGCCCCGATTGACTCCCGAAAGGACGAGGTCGGGCGCCGGGCCTTCGATCAGGTGCTCGACGCCGAGCAACACGCAATCAGTCGGCGTCCCCAGAACGGCAAAGCGTTTCGGCCCGGCTTGGCGCACGCGGATCGGCGCGCTCAGCGTCAATGCGCGCGAGGCGCCCGATTGTTCCTGCTCGGGTGCGATCACCCAAACATCGTCGCTGAACGTGCGCGCGATCTTTTCAAGGACTGCAAGCCCGGTGGCGTGAATGCCGTCGTCATTGGTGCAGAGAATACGCATGGCGCCCGCTTACCCCGAACGGCCATGTCTGTCGATAAAGGCCGCCTCGACAGCGCAACGAGCCGCAAACGGCGGGGCCTACGAGCGGCAGTCGATAGCCCAAATATCGTAGGTGGGGTGATCGACGGCGCTGAGGCCCGGGCTCGAAGCGAACAGCCAGCCGTGAAAAATCTCGCGGCGCTCAGATTCTTCGCCTTCGCGCGCGGCTGGGTGATCGAACACTTCGACATAAATGCGCACTTCCGGCGCTTCTTCTGGCGCGCTCTTCGAGCAGGAGCGGGCGATCACTTCGAGCGAGCCAACGCGCGCGGCGCGGCCGATCGTCAGCGTGTAATCGCTGGCGTGTCCGGTGATTTTGTCGAGCCCGCGGATGACGGCGCGCTGCGCTGAAGCTGGGCCCGCGGCGGCGGCGAAAAACACCGCTGCGACAGCGAGAATGCGGATCATGGCGTTTGCGCCTCGTTGTTGCTGCTCGCCGCGCCATTTGGCGCAAAGCTCGACAGCACGCTCAAGAAGTCGAGCGCGGGTTGGGTGAAGAGGATCTCGCCCCCCGGCGGTATTGCATCCATGCCGACCGGTTCGATCGCGACCGAAGCGCCGCCGAGCAATCCGGTGACGATACGGGCGCTGGATTCGTCCGGCACGCTCACATTGCGGTCGATGCTGAGCGTCAGGCGCGCCATGTAGTCGTCGTCAAGCGTAACGGCGCGCACGACGCCAACCTTGACGCCAGACACCATCACATCGGTGCCGACATTCACGCCATCGACGCGTTGAAAACGCGCGATGAGATCGTACCGGCCGCCAGACCCGCCGGTCTGCCCGGCCTGCGCCGCGGCGAACGCAAAAAATCCAATCGCCACCACGGCGACAGCGGCGCCAAGAATGGTCTCGCCCCAGCGTTCGAAATTCATGTGCGGTCCCCAGCGTCCGGCGCTGCCGAATCAGGGCTCCAAGCTTCGTAATCGGCGGTTGAGGCTTGCCTAACGCCGCCGCGCGCAATCGAACCCTTGGGGCGATAAGCGTGGATGGTGCCGGTGAGATTGGGCTCGTGCGGCTTTTCCCAGACTTGCCGCTTCAGCGGCTGCTCGGTTGGCGGCTCGTCAAAAGTGTGGTGCATCCAGCCATGCCAATCCGGCGAGACGCGCGAAGCCTCTGATAAGCCGTTGTAAATCACGTAACGGCGCTTGCGGCCTTCCAAGCTCGACCGGCGCTCCTCGAAATACCGATTGCCTTGTTCGTCCTCGCCCACGAGCGCGCCCCGACGGCCAACATCGAACAGGGTCCCGAGGGTGGCCCCGTTCCACCAGGTGAAAATCCGCTTCAGCATGGGCGTTTATTTGTCTCCAGCGCGCCGAGATCAGGGCCAACCCGAGTCTCCCGGAACAAGGCGGCGGGACTATGGAGAAGCCCTCGGCCCACGTCCAGTGCAGGCGCGAAACAACATCTGGGGATATACATAAGTCGTTGCCTACTAGATATTGATTGTGGCGGCGACGCAGAGCTAATGTCGCCCAGCAATATGGAGACCGGCGATGGGCCACCAATTCGCAAGTGACGACGGCGAGATGCGAATGACCGCCATCGCCCCCGAGGCTTGGTCGGAGACCATGGTTCAGGCCGCGCTTGAGGCCGGCCTCGCCATCGACACGCCGGCCGGGCCGAGCGTCACCCAAGCCCTAGGCAACGCCGCCAAGCGGCTCGGCAGCTGGGCGGGCGATGAAACGCTGGCCAAGTCGCTCCTGGCGCTCCTCAGCGCTGGAAAAGTCATGCTCGATCCGCCGCTGATGAGCGCCGCGCTCTCGCCGGGCGCCGAACTTGCCGTCTCCACCGCGCTGATCACCTGGCCACGCGAGCGGCGCGAAGAATTAGGCGCACTGGCGCGCGCACAAACTTTGCTCGCCGCCGGCGCCAAGCTCGGCATTGCCGGCGCGCCGTCGCAAGCCGCGCTCGACGCACTCGACGCCGCCGCGCGTATGGCTGATCCAAGCGGACGCGACGGGCCGACGATCCTGGTGCGGCCGGACGTTAGCGACGCACAATCCATTCTCGCTGAAGATGGCGCACGCGGTCGCGCCGGCGCCGCGCTCAGTGCCGGCGCGCGCGTGCTGGATGCGGCGTTGGCGGAACTCGCCATCGAAGCCGTGCGCAACGGGCTCAACACCGAACATGGCGGCGTCCGCCGCAAAGCCGCCGCGGCCCGTCTTGCCGGCGCACCGGACGCGGACATCGTCGCGGCGCTCGCCGGCGCCGTCGCGCGCGGCGCCTACAGCGCAGCACTGGACGCCGGCGCCGACGCCACGCGCCGTCGCATCGCCATTGCAGCCCCTGAGGCTGGCGCACATGCACTGACAGCGTTTGCCGACGCCGCGATCGATCCGACTGGCGCCATTGGCGGCGACGGCGAAGCCAGCGTCATCGGCGCCAGCATCGCGCTGCCGCGCTTCCACGACGGCCAGTTCGACGTTGAAGGCTTCGAAGCCGCCATCCGCGCCCTCGTGCGCACACTCGATGCCGCGCACGGCGCCAGCAGCGCCTCGCCGCGTCGGCCGATCCTCATTCGCTTTGAGGGCCTCGCGGCGCTGCTGATGCGCGCCGGCATCGCTTACGATAGCGAAGAAGGCGCATCGCTCGCCGCCGCTATCGCCGCACTGGCGCACGCCGCCGCAATTTCAGAGAGCGCCGAGCTGGCGCAGTCGAAGAGCGCGTTCCCGGATTGGGTGCGCGCCAAGCGCGGCGCCGAAAGCGCCGTCAAACGCGCGCGCGACGCCGCAAACGCGCTCAGCGGCGATGTGGCGGCGCGGGCGCAAGCCATCTATCGGGCGCTGCCGGGCGCCAAGAATGCCGGCCTGCGCGTGTCGTTGTCGCTCGCCTTCGCTAATGATTCCGGCAGTGCGCGCCGTCTCGGCTTGGGGACAACCGGACTCTCGCCTGCTCCGGGCGTGTCGCAATTCGGCGTCCGTGACGACGGCGGCTTCGGCCGCCTGCTCACCGCCGATGCCCGCGCCGGCCTCGCAGCGCTCGGCTATGACGGCGACGAGATCGCGGAGCTGGCGCAGCACATCGAAGGCCGGCGCACCTTACGCGGCGCGCCGGGAGTCAATCTCGACGCGCTCGCGACCAAGGGCCTGACCGAACCCGCGCTCGAAGCGATCGAAGAAGCCGTCGCGGACGCCTTCACCTTGCGCGCCGCCGTGCACCCGCTGGTGATCGGCGCCGAGTTTTGTGAAGACGTGCTGAAGCTGCCGCCCGATGTCGCCGCCGGCAAACGCGGCGATCTGCTGATGACATTGGGCTTCAGCGAAGAGGACATCGCCGCTGCCGAAGCGTTCTGCATGGGCGCCAGCGATTTGACACACGCGCCGCATATGGACGCCGCGCAATTGGCCGTGTTCACCGCCGCTAGCGAGATCGCGCCCGAAGCACGCATCGCTATGGCCGCCGCCGTGGCGCCGTTCGCGCGCGCAGCGCTCGACATCACGCTGACGCTCGACAGCGTTGATCGCCGCGCCGCTTTGCTGGAAAGCGCGCGCGCCGCTGGCGTCGCCTTGCTCAACGTAAGCGCCGAAGCGCCGCCGATTGCACTGGAACTCGGATCGCTTGACGACGATCTGGAAGAGCAACGACCGGCGCCCGCCGCGCCCGCAACCGCCGCAGTGCAGGAAGCGCCGGAGCGCGTGGAGCGCCGCCGTCTGCCAGAGCGCCGCAAAGGCTACATCCAGAAATCCGTCGTCGGCGGCCACAAAGTCTATCTGCACACCGGCGAATACGATGATGGCGAACTCGGCGAAATCTTCATCGACCTGCACAAGGAAGGCGCCGCCTTCCGATCGCTGATGAACAATTTCGCCATCTCGATCTCGATCGGCCTGCAATACGGCGTGCCGCTCGAAGAATATGTCGACGCCTTCCTGTTCACGCGTTTCGAACCGGCTGGCGAGGTCAAAGGCAACGAAACCATCCGTCACGCCACCTCGATCCTGGACTACATCTTCCGCGAACTGGCTGTCAGCTATCTCGGCCGCGCCGATCTTGCGCAGGTCGATCCGTTCGATGCACGCGGCGACGGCCTCTCCAAACGCGCCATCGACGCCGAGAGCGCCGCGCGCCTCATCTCACGCGGATTTTCGCGCGGCGCCTCGCCGGACAATCTGGTGATGCTGCGACCTCGCGCCGTGGTCGAGAACATTCGCGACCGCAAAGAGGCGCAAGCCGCCAAGTCGGCATCCACCGGCTATCGCAGCGACCCATGCGCCGCCTGCGGCCATTTCACGGTCGAGCTGAGCGGCGTCTGCGCCGCGTGCGGCGCCAAGGGCGAAGCCAGCGGCGGCTAGGGCGCATTATGCTGAACACGTTTTAGCAATGTTCCCTAATCGCATCGCAATGAATGTTGGCGAAGGATTGCGCTCGAGCAGTCCGAGATTTCGCTTCGCCCGATGTTTACCGCTGGAACGCAGAAAGCCAGGTCGCGCTCGCGACAAACCGCATCGCGGCGTAAGCCGCTCGCGGCGCAGGCAGCGGTGGTGTTGGAGGCGCAGCGCAATAACCAGCCCACGCTAGAGCTGGGAGAAGACGACGCCTTCCCAGCCGATGAGTTCGTCACTGAGCGGGCGGCCGAACCGCTTTTCCACTCCCTACCAGAAGCGCCTCTGGAGATAGCCCGCGTCGTGCTCAGCACCGACGAAGATTGCGAACCGCCGCCGTTCGACGCGCCAGAAGAGGACGACGAAATCTTCCAGGCTCGCCGCGTCGAACCGCACGACGACGATAGCGACGGCGAACTGCTACTGGTGAACACCGGCGAACGAACGGCCACGCCCCCGCTCCCGGCGCGCGCTAACGCCGAAGGCGAGCCGCTGCCGCCAATCACTATCCATGCGGGTTGGGACCGCGCTGAGATCGCCGAGGCGTTATTTGCGTCGCTTACGAACGATCCGCGCATGCGGCGCACCACAATCGTCCAAGAGCGCGGGGGCCTCGCCAGCGCGGCGGCGCGTTGCAAGACCGGCCGCGCGCCGGACCTGTTCTTGATCGACACGGCACGCTCACGCGCGGAAATCCTGGAGGACCTCGATGCCCTCGCACCAGCCATCGCAAGCGGCTCAAAGGTCGTGGTGATCGGCGCGGTGAATGACATTACGCTGCTGCGAGACCTCACCGCGCGCGGCGTCAGCGAATACATCGTGCCGCCGCTGCTGGCGGAAGACTTTATCCGCACGCTCTGCCGGCTCTACGCGCACGTTGATAATTCGCGCGTGCTCGCCGTGATCGGCGCGCGCGGCGGCATCGGCGCCTCCACCATCGCGCACAACATCGCCTGGTCCATCGCCGAGCGGCAGCAATCGAACGCCGCCATCGTCGATCTCGACCTCTCCTTCGGCACGGCGGCGTTCAACTTTCACAGCGACGCCCCTCGCTCAATCGCCGAAGCGCTCAAAGCGCCCGCGCGGGCCAACCCTGAATTGTTGGACGCGGTTGCAGTCAAACCGCGTGCCGGATTGCAGGTGTTTTCCGCGCCGCTGACTTTGGACCCGGAATTCAACGTCACGGGGCAAGCGCTGGCTGCCGTGATCGCACGCGTGCGCCGGACGACGTCCAACGTCGTACTCGACCTGCCACATTTATGGACGAGCTGGATCAAAGACACGCTGCTGCGCGCCGATGAGGTGCTGATCGTGGCCGGCCCCGATCTCGCCAGCTTGAGCAGCGCGAAGGGCATGCTGGAAGCGCTGAAGGCGGCGCGGCCGGACATTGCGCCATTGGTGGCGCTGTCGATGGTCGGCGTGCCGAAGCGGCCTGAGATCGCGCTGAAGGATTTCACCGCGGCGCTGGGTGTTGAGCCAGTGGCGACATTCGCGTTCGACCCGGACTTGCTAGGCAAGGCTTCGCTCAGCGGGCAGATGATCGGCGAAGTCGCACCCACTTCGAAGATGGCGGCCTCGATCGATGCGCTGGCGACGGCGCTGACCGGGCATGAGCCCATTGCGCCAGTTCAAGCTAAGCCGGCGCCCGCGCCAAAGGCGCCGCCACCGAAACCAGCCGCGCCGCCCGTCTTCGACGAAAGCGGACAAGGCGTGTTGCAGCGTCTAAGGGCCGCCCGCCGCCGGACGTCGCCGGCGAACGATAATTTCATTGCGCAGGCCCGCGCCGTTGCGTACGGCGAGCCGGAGGCGCCGCGTCAGCGCACCAGCCGCACGCTCCGCGCCGCGGTGGCGATGACCACTCTGATCGTCGCTACTGCGGCGCAGGTCGAGTCGCACCGCTCGCAGGCGAACGCGGCTGAGCCAGCCGTCGCACCAATGACCGCGCCGCCAACAAGCGCGGCGCCTGCCGCTCCTGATCCTGCAGTGCTCTACGCAGCCGCGCTGCGTCTGCTCGCGGAAGGCGATACTGCGCAAGGCTTAGCTCACGTGCGCGACCTGGCCGAGAGCGGCTACCCGCCGGCGCAATATCGTTTGGCAAAGCTCTACGAAACCGGCGCCGGCGTGCGCACCGACCTCACGCAAGCGCGCCGATGGACCGAGCGCGCCGCCCTCGGCGGCGAGCCACAAGCGATGCACGATCTGGCGGTTTACTTCGCGCGCGGCGAGGGCGGGCCGGTGGATGCAACGGCGGCGTTCCGCTGGTTCAGGCAAGCGGCAGAGCTTGGCGTCGCCGACAGCCAGTACAATTTGGGCGTCCTCTACGAGCAAGGCCGCGGCGTCACCGCTGACAGCGCCGAGGCGCTGTTCTGGTTCTCGCTTGCGGCGCACCAGGGCGACGAAGCCGCCGCCGCGCGCGCCGCCGTGCTGGAGACGCGGCTCTCGCCGATGTACGCCGAGCAAGCGCGGGCGCGGGTGGCGGCGTTCACCAGCAGATAGAGCTGGCGCGGCTCATGCGACGGATTGGCGAAATCCTTTGGAGTTGCGCCAATATGAAACGCGCCGCGCTTTTCGCCTGCCTGTTCGCCTTAACGACGCCCGCCTTCGCGCAGGCGCCGGCAGCCACCGGCGGACCGATCACCAACCAAGCCGAACGCGACGCGATCGCCGCGCGCGTGCGCGGCGGCGCCTCCTGCGCCGGATGCGATCTCTTCCAGATCGACCTCGCCTACCAAAGCGTCGCTGGCCGCGACTTCACCGGCGCGCGCATCCGGCAAGCCGATTTGTCCCTCGCCACCGCCGACCGCGCCCGCTTCCGCGGCGCCAATCTCTCGCTGACCAATTTCTTCGGCGCCCGCCTCTCCGGCGCTGATCTGAGCGATGCCAACCTCGAAGGCGCAACCTTGGTCGGCGCCTATCTCGGTGGCGCACGCTTCGGCGGCGCCGTGCTCACAGGCGCCAACCTTTCCGGGGCGGAGTTGGCGGATGCAGTCGGTCTGACGCAATCGCAACTGAGCACCGCGTGCGGCGACGCAGCGACGACACTGCCAGCTGGGATGACCGTTCCGGCCTGCTAAGCACCACAACCTAATTAGAGTCATTCCAGACGGCCGGAGGCCGATCTGGAATCCAGGGCTAGCGGCTGAGCGGTGGCCCTGGATTCCAGGTCTCGCTCCGCTCGCCTGGAATGACTCTTATGGCTTAGCCTGCTCCACCACGCGGATGTGCAGTTCTTTCAGCTGCTTCGGCGTTACTTCGCCCGGCGCGTTCATCATCAAGTCTTGAGCTTGTTGATTGAACGGGAAGACGATGACTTCGCGGATGTTGTCGACGTCGGCGAGCAGCATGACGATGCGGTCCACGCCCGGCGCTGAACCACCGTGCGGCGGCGCGCCATAGCGGAACGCGTTCAGCATACCGCCGAACTTCTCTTCGACAACTTCTTTGCCGTAACCAGCAATCTCGAACGCCTTGATCATGATCTCCGGCTTGTGGTTCCGGATCGCGCCTGACGAGAGCTCAACGCCATTGCAGACGATGTCGTACTGGAACGCGGTGATGTTCTCGATCGTCTCACGGTCGTTGATGTCGAGCGCCAAGAACTTCTCATGGTCGAAGTTCGGCATCGAGAACGGGTTGTGCGAAAAATCGATGCGCTTTTCTTCCTCGCTCCACTCGTACATCGGGAAGTCGACGATCCAGCAGAATTTGAACTGATCCTTGTCCGAGAGGTTCAGTTCATCGGCGACCTTATTGCGGGCCAAGCCAGCGAACTTGTAAAACACCGCCGGATCGCCAGCGACGAAGAATGCCGCGTCGCCAACCTTCAAACCAAGCTGCGTGCGGATCGCTTCGGCCTTCTCCGGCCCAATGTTTTTTGCGATCGGGCCAGCGCCGCCTTCTTCGCCTTCGCGCCAGAAGATATAGCCAAGCCCCGGCTGGCCTTCGCCTTGCGCCCATGAGTTCATGCGGTCGGCGAACGCGCGCGAGCCGCCGTTCGGCGCCGGGATCGCCCACACGGCGTGCTTGGGCTTTTCCAGAATGCGCGCGAACAGGCCAAAGCCGCCGCCGCGAAAATGCTCGCTGACATCGGCCAGCACCAGCGGGTTGCGCAGGTCCGGCTTATCGGAGCCGTACTTCGAGATCGCCTCGGCATAAGGAATGCGCGGGAAGTCGTTGGCAGGCGTCACGCGCTTGCCGTTGCCGAATTCCTCGAACACGCCGGCTAGCACTGGGCCGATGGCGTTGAACACATCTTCCTGCGTGACGAAGCTCATCTCGAAATCGAGCTGATAGAACTCGCCCGGCGAGCGGTCGGCGCGGGCGTCTTCGTCGCGGAAGCAGGGCGCGATTTGGAAATACTTATCGAAGCCGGCCACCATCAGCAGCTGCTTGAATTGCTGCGGCGCTTGCGGCAGCGCGTAGAACTTGCCGGGATGCAGACGCGACGGCACCAAAAAGTCGCGCGCGCCTTCCGGGCTCGACGCCGTCAGGATCGGAGTCTGAAACTCGGTGAAGCCCTGATCGATCATGCGGCGGCGCAAGCTTGAGATCACCTGGCTGCGCAGCAGGATCGACTTGTGCAGCTTCTCGCGGCGCAGATCGAGGAAGCGGTACTTCAGACGAATCTCTTCGGGATAGTCTGGCTCGCCAAACACTGGCAGCGGCAGCTCTTCCGCGGCGCCTAGAATCTCAGCGCTGGCGCAGCGCACTTCGATCTCGCCGGTGGCCAGCTCCTTGTTCACCGTCTCGGCTACACGCGCGACGACCTTGCCCTCGACGCTGACGACGCTCTCGGCCCGCAGCCGCTCGAACAGCGCAAACGCCGGCGAGCCGGGGTTGGCGACCAATTGCGTGATCCCGTAATGGTCGCGCAGGTCGATGAAGAGCACCCCGCCCAGATCGCGCTTTCTGTGCACCCAGCCGGAGAGGCGCACATCCTTGTCGGCGTCGGCCAAGCGGAGGGCGCCGCAGGTGTGGGAACGGTAGGCGTGCATCAAGGGCTCCACGAGTCGGGAAACGGGCCAAAATTCGCGCGACAGGCGCATGGCCCGCGCTCCCTTGTCAAGGCGCGGCCTGCCCCGGCAAAACAGCCCTGCCCATGTGCAACCTCTATTCCATGACCAAGAGCCGCGAAGCGCTCGTCGCCTACACCCGCGCCATGCGCGACCGGACCAGCAATCAGCCGCCTCTGCCGGCCATTTTCCCGGATCAGATGGCCCCGGTGGTGGGCACCTCGAAGGAAGGGCTGCGTGAGGTGGTGATGATGCGCTGGGGCTTTCCGCCGGCGGGCGGCGGAACTCGGCCAGTGACCAATATCCGCAATCTCAAATCCTCCTACTGGCGCGGCTGGCTGGAGCAGCCGCGGTTCCGCTGCGTCGTGCCGGTGACGAGCTTTTGCGAATACACCGATGCTTCGCCCAAAGTGGCGAACTGGTTCGCGCTCGGGGACGACCGCCCACTCTTTTGCTTCGCCGGCGTCTGGCGGCCATGGACGGGCGTGCGCGGCAAGGAGGACGGCACGCACCTCCTGTTTGCGTTCCTCACCACCGACGCCAACGACCTAGTCGCCCCGATCCACGCCAAGGCGATGCCGGTGATGCTCACCGGCGATGAGATCGACACCTGGCTGGAAGCGCCCACCGACGATGCGCTCTCGCTTGCCAAACCTTTTCCGGCCGAGCGCATGAAGATCGTGCTATCGGGGCCACGCGAAGATCTCGGGGGAGAACAAGCATGAAATGGCTGATTGGCTTGGCGGTGGTTTTGGCCGCATTGGCGGGCTTTGCCTGGTACGCAGTCATCGATGGCGCGGCGCCCGCGCGCGCGGATGGCGTCGTCGATATCGCATCGTATCGCGCTCTGGTTGCGAACGATCCGGCGGAGTCGCTGCCAACGGAAGTGCGCATCGAGTTCGTCGGCGAGAGCACGGCGCCGAGCTTTGCCACCGAAGCCGGCGCTTTCGGCGGCGCGCGCACGATGTCGTACAATTCCTTCCAGATCGTCGCGCCGAATGGTGGCCTTATCATCGATGGCGCCGTCGACCGCGCCACGCTCGATGAAATGTCGAAGGGCGAAGGCAGCTTCTCCGAAGAGGCCTATACCCGCGTGCTCGAGGCGATCACGCACGCGCCGAACGTGATGATCACGCACGAGCATCTCGATCACGTCATGGCCATCGCGCGTCACCCGCAGCCGGCGGCGATCGCCGCCAATCTCGATCTCACCCGCGAACAATTGGACGGCCTGCCGCGGCACGCGCCGGGTGGCCAGCTGGCGCCAGAACTTGCCGCCTTGAGCGCGCTTGATCTCACCCAGCCCCAGCGCATCGCGCCCGGCGTTGTCGCGGTGGCGGCGCCCGGCCACTCGCCGGGCACGATCCTGATCTACGCCCGTACCGCGACGCGCGAGTATCTGTTTATTGGTGACATCGCCTGGGTCATGGGCAGCGTCGAAAACGCGCGCGGGCGCCCGCGCTTCATTGGCTGGATCATGCCGGGCGTCGATCCCAACCGCCCCGCCGTGCTGCGCCAATTACGCGCGCTGCATGACCTCGCCGCGGCCGAGCCGGCGCTGGTGCTGGTCCCGGCGCACGATGACGAATACCTGCGCGGCCTGGTGGATAGCGGCGCGCTGACCGAGGGTTTCACCGCTCCGCCGACGCAATGATGCCTGCGCAAGGCTGGATTTGGCGCCAGGGACTACCCCGTTCAGCGACACCGGTCTTGACCCCGGCCCCGGCGCGTCCCAACCACCCAGCATGCGTGTAGTCACCACGACCGAAGACCTGAAAGCGCTGAGCCATGACCTGGCGCAGCAGCCCTTCGTGGCTGTCGATACCGAATTCATGCGCGAAACGACCTATTGGCCGAAGCTGTGCCTGATCCAGGCGGCGGCGCACGGCGTCGAGGCGGTGATCGATCCGCTGGCAGATGGGATCGACCTTGCGCCGTTCATGGAGCTGATGGCCAACCGCAACGTGCTGAAGGTCTTCCACGCGGCGCGGCAGGACTTGGAAATCTTCCTCAAGCTCGGCGGTCAGCTGCCGCATCCGGTGTTCGACAGCCAGATCGCCGCCATGGCCTGCGGCTATGGCGACACCGTCGCTTACGATGCGTTGGTGCAGCAGGTGCTAAAGCGCCGTTTGGACAAGTCCTCGCGCTTCACCGACTGGAGCCGCCGGCCGCTATCAGAAGCGCAGCTCGTCTACGCGCTCGCCGACGTCACCCACCTGCGCGATCTTTATCCGAAACTGCATGAGCAGCTGGAGCGCACAAATCGCCTCGCTTGGCTCGACGAAGAACACGCCTACCTGCTCGACCCGAGAATCTACGACACGACGCCCGAGAACGCCTGGAAGCGCCTGAAGCTGCGCAAGACGACGGCCGATTACGTGCTCGGTCTGCAAGTCGCCGCAGCTTGGCGCGAGCGTCAGTCGCAATTGCGCGACGTGCCACGCGGGCGCATCGTGAAAGACGAAGCGCTCTACGAGATCGCCGAGCTTCGTCCGAAAAGCGCCGCCGACTTTGACCGTATGCGGGCCGTGCCACGCGGCTTTGGCAATTCGCGCGCGGCGCAGGAGCTCATTCAAGCGATCGAGCGCGCCTTCAACGATCCCAACCGGGAAACGTTCAAATACGACCGGCCACCGCCCGTACCGCCCGGCCTCGGCCCCACTGTCGAGTTGTTGAAAGTGCTGCTGCGCTACGAGGCTGATGCTAACGGCGTAGCCCCGCGGCTGATTGCGTCGGCGTCCGATGTCGAGGCCATCGCGGTGAGCGATACTGCCGATGTCGCCGCCCTACGCGGCTGGCGCCGCGAGGTGTTCGGCAATCGCGCGCTGGCGCTGAAGCACGGCAAACTCGCGCTGAAGCTGAAGGATGGCAAAGTCGCAATCGACAAACTCGGCGACTAACCTTGAACTGCCTCGGCGCACGCGGCCCTGAAGTCATAGGCCACGTCGCTCACGCAATCGGGCCACTTCTTGGTTTCCAGCCAATACTGCGCCAGCCCCAGCCGCGCCGCGAGCTTAGGAAAGCGCGGGTGCTTCCAAATCGGCTCGCCGCCATTGCCGACGAAGAATTGCAGCGACGCTTGCGCCCGCGCCATGCCGAAGCCATCGTGATTGTCCGGCCGCAACGCCCGGCCCTGATCCAATGCCGCTTCAATAACGTCGAACACCCGCTCGGCGCAGCCGACGCCGGCGGCGATCATGCAGGACGAGATCGGCAGCGGCCCGCCTGACGCCGCAATCGCCGCAAGCATAGGCTCACACGCGGCGCGGCGTTGCGCCTCCGGCAAGCGCAGCAACGACACGTAATTACGCAGCACGTCGACATCGTGCGGCGTGACACCGCGTCGTGGCGGCACGCCAGGCGCCGCCAATGCTTCGGCCTCGTCGAGACGGCCCGCCGCGCATAGCGTCACCCACATCATGTACCAGGTGAAGGCCGAATCCGGCCAACGCGACCAAGCGGCGGCGACAATATCGAGCGCCGTCTCCACATCACCGCGCGCCGTCAGCAAGCTGGCGCGCAAGCCATCCACCGCCGGTCCCAACGGATCGAGCAGGCTAGCAATCTCAAGCGCCTTCGCCGCGTCCTTGGCGCGGCCCACGCCGTAAAGCCAAGTCGCGCGCGCCACATGCAGCGAGGAATCATTTGGGGTGCGCTTCAGCGCCTCGTTCACCAGCCGGAGCTTTTCGCCATGTTCGGCGAACGCCGGCTTCAACAGCGACAGCGCCGCCAACGCCTGCGCACAATCTGGATCGAGGTCGAGGGCGCGCTGCGCAGCGGCGAGCGCCGCATCATGCTCGGGCGAGCCCAACATGTCGTGACTGCGCGGCAACAGAAACGCACGCACGCTCGCGAGCGCCGCCCAGGCGGGCGCGAAATCGGGCGCCAACGCCACGCACCGCTCCAGCAACACCGAAGCCTGGTCCTCATCGATGTCGCTGAGCATCAGCCAGCTTTGACGCGCCCGAAGGTAGAGATCATAGGCAGCCGGATTGATTGGCTGCGGCGAGCGCTCGGCGTTCGACAGCGAGCGCCGCAACGAGGCCGCGACCTTGGCTGCGATGTCATCTTCGAGCGCGAACGCGTCGGCGCGGTCGCCGTCATAGCGCTCGCTCCAGATCGCCATACCGCTTTTGGGGTCGATCAGCTGCGCCGAGACCCGCAGGTGAGGACCGCTGCAGCGCACTGAGCCGTCCAACACGTGCGTCGCCTTCAGCGCCTCAGCCGCCGCGCCCTTGCGTTCGCCGCGAAACTGAAACGCCGAGGTGCGGCCGATGACTTTGATGTTGGATTGGCGCAGCAGCGTCAGGATGATTTCATCGGCGACACCATCGGAGAAATAATCCATCTCCGCCTCATCGCTCTCATTGTCGAACGGCAGAATGGCGAGCACCGGATCGGGGCGCTTCGACCGATGCTTCGGCGACGGCGCGGCTTCCAGCGTGAAAATCTCGATCGTCTCGCTCATCTTGTCGAGATAGGCGACGCCGGCCCCATGCAGCCGCTGCGCCAGCCGGCCACGCACGGCGCGCCGCACATCCATCGACACCAGCACAGCGCCCGGCTCGGCGAGTTGCTGCAAGCGCGCCGCGATATTGACGCTGTGACCCAGCAAATCGCCGTTGGCGCCGACGAGCACGTCGCCGACATGGACGCCGACCCGCACGCTTTGCCGATCGACGCCGCTCCACAATGTCTCCGCCGCCGCCAACGCGCCGGACGCAGAGCCGAACTCCAACATGAAGCCATCACCGGCAGTATTGAAGATGCGCCCGCCATGGCTCGCGGCGATGCTATCCAGCGCCCCGCGCACTCGGGTGACCAGCGCCAGGGCGCGCGGTTCATCGACCTCGCTCAACGCCGAATAGCCGGCCACGTCGATCGACATGATCGCAGCTAGCTTTCTGGGGCCGAGTTCCTCAGTCACGCTTGGTTTTCCCGCCTTGACCGGCCAGCCATAGCACAGCCCGCCGTCGGGCGAGGACTACTCTTCGGCTTCAGCCGGCGGATCTTGGAAATAAGGTTCCACTTTGCCGCTGTACTTGATGGTCAGCTGCTTGCCGCGCCGGTCCAGCGTTTTCCCCACGGCTAGGCGCACCCAGCCCTCGCTGACGCAGTATTCCTCGACGTTGGTCTTCTCATTGCCGTTGAAGCGAATGCCGACGCCGCGCGCCAGGACGGCTTCGTCATAGTGCGGGTTCTCAGGATCGACCGCGAGGCGGTCAGGGGGCGTATCGCTCATATCGTTTTCGTCTCCGCAGTCAGACCGAGCGCCTGGGCGGCGGCATCCAGCCGCCGCGATGCGGTCTCAGTCACCAGATGGGCCATTTTCTTTTTCACCTTAAGCACCAGCTTGCCGTCAACAGCAGCGGCCTCAAAATTGTTGAGCAGCGCCTCGCTGCGGCCCGAAAGATCGGCCCCCAGCCGCAGCGCCGCACCGAGGGCGGCGGCGGCCGCTTGGCGCTCATCGCTGAGCAGTCGCATGTATGCGTCAGCGTGCCGAGGCGCAGCTTTAGTGTAGCGGTGGTGGATGGCGGCGGCCAGGAACGCGCGCTCCTCGTGGTCGATCGCCGCCAAAGGCGCGCGCAGGATCAGGTCGAACATGACTTCCACGCGCTGGTCGGGATGGAGCGGGCCGCCGATATCGGCCAGCCGCGCCGCCGCGCCCCGCAGTACTTCCTCACGCCGCTTTGGAAACACGTACGGCTGCTCAGCGAAGATTGGCGCGATCCATTTCTCCAACGCTGGGCCGAACGTTTGCGTGTGCGTCCACCGTCCCGCCATCGCCTCCGCCGCCGCGATCAGCGGATGGACGCCAAGCGCCGTGTCGCTCAGGCGTTCGATCAGCACCCCTTCACGCAAGCCAAACGCCGAAAGGATGACGCGCTCGAACTGCCCCGCTTGCATGACGTATTCCAGCACGACGGCGGCGTAGGGCAGCGTTTCCGCGCGCTTGGCAGCAGCTTCCTCCAGCTTTTCCAAGGAGCGGCGGCTCTGCCCGCGCACAACTTCCGCCACCTTCAGCACCTGGGCGCGGCTGATCTCGTGATGATGCAACACGCCCAACGGATGGTTCTTCAGCGCCAAATCGATGCGGCCGAGCGCACGCCAGGCGCCGCCAACGGCGTAGAAATCACCCCCGCGCTTGCCGAGCAACTTCGTGGGCCCCAGCACATCCGCCACGCGCTTGCGCACGCGCTCGTAGTCGATCTCTTCGCCGCGCATAAGAGTCAGCGGGCCGAGTGGAAACGTCTCACCGCGGCCAACGCCTTTTGGGCTGATCTCGATGAGTTCAAGGCTGGCGCCGCCGAGGTCGCCGACAATGCCCTTTGCATCGGGCGCGCCAGCGCTGACGCCGAGCGCGGACAGCCGCGCTTCGTCCTCGCCGCTCAGGATGCGCAACTCGATGCCGGTCTCTTCATGCACGCGCTTCGCGAACGCCGGCCCATCCTTAGCCTCGCGAACAGCGGCGGTGGCGACAGGGAAAACAGCCTCGATCTTCAGCGCTTCGAGCAACGTTGCAAATCGGCGAATTGCGCGCACGGCGGACTCGACGCCGTCTTTCGACAACAGCCCTGTCCGCCCGACATCCCGGCCTAGGCCAGCCATGACCTTCTCGTTCAGGATCGGCGTCATGGCGCGGCCGTCGACGCGATAGACGACCAGACGCACGGAGTTCGAACCGACGTCGATAACGGCGGCGTCCTCACCGTCACGAAGAACGGTGCGGCTCATGAGCTTGGACCTGACTTAGTAGTTGCGCGCGCCGATGTGATCGAACGCCGCTGGCGCGTCGCCCTTGAGCGCGCGGCCGCGGCCCGAGAGGCTCGGGTTGCGCATGAAGTAATTGTGCGCGGAGAAGGGTTCGTCAGGCAGCTTGGAGACATCGACCCGTTTGAATACCCCGTCCTGGTCCATGTACCAGGATTGCGCCTCGTCATTGAGGTTCGCCACCATGATCTGGTCGAGTACTTGCTGGTGAACGGTGGGATTTTCAACCGGACACATGACCTCAACCCGACGTTCTAGGTTCCGCGGCATCCAGTCGGCGGAGGACAGATACACTTTGGCCTTCGAATTCGGCAATTTCGCTCCATTGCCGAAACAGACGATCCTTGAGTGCTCCAAGAAGCGCCCGACGATCGATTTGACGCGGATGTTCTCCGACAGGCCGGGCACGCCGGGGCGCAAGCAGCAAATGCCGCGCACGATCAGCTCGATCTTCACGCCCTCGCCGGAGGCGCGATACAGCGCATCAATGATCTCGGGGTGCACGAGCGCGTTGAGCTTCGCCCAAATCGCGCCGCCACGGCCAGCGCGGGCGTGCTCGACTTCGTCTTGGATCAATTGCAGCAGCGTCGCCTTCGAGTTAATCGGCGACATCGCGATCTTTTCGAGGTGAGCTGGGCGTGCATAGCCGGTGACGAAATTGAACAAGCGATTGGCGTCGCGGCCAAGCGCCGGGTCGCAGGTGAACAGCGACAAGTCCTGATAAACCCGCGCCGTGATCGGGTGATAATTGCCGGTGCCGAAGTGGGTATACGCCCGCAAGCCCTCGGCTTCACGGCGCACGACCAGACTGACCTTGGCGTGGGTCTTGAAATCGATGAAACCGTACACAACCGAGGCGCCGGCGCGCTCCAGCATCTCGGCCACGCGCATGTTGGCTTCTTCGTCAAAGCGCGCCTTGAGCTCGATCAGCGCCGTGACGTTCTTGCCCGCTTCCGCCGCTGCAACCAGCGCGGCGACGATCGGAGAATCCTTGGAGGTGCGATAAAGGGTCTGCTTGATCGCGACCACCGCCGGATCGGCGGCGGCTTGGCGCACGAACGCGACGACGGAATCGAAGGATTCGTAGGGGTGATGGACGAGAATGTCCTTCGCCCGGATGGCGGCGAAGCTGTCGCCGCCGAAATCCTTGATGCGCTCGGGAAAGCGGGGCTCGTAGCGCGGGAATTTCAGATCGGGACGATCTTCGGCCACCAACGCCGCCAACGCCGCCAAACCAAGCATGCCGTCGACGACAACGACGTGGCGGGCCTCGGCCTCGATCTCGCGGATAATGAAGGCGCGCAAATCCTCCGGCATCGAAGCGCTGATCTTCAAGCGCACGATGTCGCCCAGGCGGCGCTCTTTCAGGCGCTCCTGGAACTCGCGCACCAAATCTTCGGCCTCTTCCTGGATTTCAATGTCGCTGTCGCGAACGACGCGAAACGGGCCCTGGGCTTCGACTTTGTAACCGGGAAAGAGCTCATCGAGAAAAAGCCCGATGGTGTTTTCGAGCGTCAGGAAACGCCGCTGCTGGCGATCGCCCGCATCGGCCTCGGCGCGCGATTGCGCCAGCGTGACATCGATAAATCGCGCCACCTGGCTCGGGACCGGGATCAGTGCGTTGAGCAACCGGCCGTCGCTTTTGCGCTTCAGTTTGAGCGCGATGGCAAAACCAAGATTGGGAATGAACGGAAACGGGTGCGCGGGGTCGACCGCCAGCGGCGTCAGCAGCGGAAACACTTCCGACATGAAACGTGTCTTTAGAAACGCGCTCTCATCTTCGCTCAGCTCATCTGGATCAAGCACGGCGATGCCGGCTGCGCGCATCTCGACGCGCAGCGAGCGCCAGCGTTCTTGTTGGCGCTCCATCAGCGCTGTGGCGGCGCTTTGAATGCGGCTGAGCTGCTCGGTCGGCGTCAGCCCATCAAGGCTGAGCACCGCGGCGCCCACCTTCATCTGCTCATGCAGGCCCGCGACCCGCACCATAAAGAACTCATCAAGGTTCGACGCTGAGATCGACAGGAAGCGCAGCTGTTCGAGCAGCGGATGGTTGGGGTTCTCGGATTCTTCCAGCACGCGCGTGTTGAACGCGAGCCAACTCAGCTCGCGGTTGATGAACCTTTTCGGGTCCGTCAGCGTCAGCGTCGGCATCTTCTCAGCCGGGACGCGCTTGTTCTTGCGCGGCTTCGTCATTCGTTAACCGTCCTCACCACCCCGGTGCGCCTGCATTCGCTGCAGTGCGCGTTTCGCACCCGCCAGTGAGACGGGCTTGGCCCCGCGCACCAGTTCCGCGTCCAGCGCCGCCGCCCAAGCCTGGGCCGCAGCGAAGGTGCGCGGAAGCCGCCGCACGAGATATTGAACGGCATCATCGCTCAATTGAATGAATTGTTCGCGACAAACGCGGCGCAAAATGACGTCCATGAGCGCTTCATCAGGCTCCCGGAGCCGCGCCACGGGCAGCGCCGCCAGGCGTGAGCGCAGGTCCGGGAGGCTAACTGGCCACAGGCCAGGGGCGGTGGCCCCCACCAGAAGGACGGCGCCGCCCCGGGTGCGGGCGAGGTCCAGGACGCGCCAGAGGGCTGCTTCATTAGCCTCGGCCTCGGCGTCGTCGATAAGGACCCGGCCGTCGGATTCAGCAAAAGTGGCGGCGGCCTCGTCGGGACTGATATCGCCGGTCAGCTGCCGGGCGCCCGCTTCCAGCGCCCAGGCCAACGCCAGATGGCTCTTGCCCGACCCCTGCGGCCCGACCAACGCCAATGCGCCACCGGGCCAGTTTCGCCAGTCCGTCAGCATTTGCGCCGCGTCGCGGTTCGCTTCGGAGACCACCAAAGTGTCGGGCGAGCGCTCGCCCATGCGAAATTCGAACAGGCGCTGCTGATCGTCCATACGCGGAGGTCTATCTCCCGCTGACCCGCAAGGTCTGACCGATCGACTCATTGGCGAGCCGGACCCCGCGGCGGTTTAGCTCGGCGGCCAACTGGGTCTCGTCGCCCACGAACGAGAACGAGATAAGCGCACCGTCGCGGCCGACCGCCTCGATCCGAATCTCGGAGACCACAGTTTGCGCGGCGGCCTCAAGTGCATCCTTGATCCGCTCCCACTGAGCTTGATCGCTATAAATCGCGGAAGCTGAAATGCGGCTGCGCGGACCGCTGCCCGTCGAGGCGCGCGTTTTATACTCATTCTGCAATTGCGCGTTGGCTTGATCGGCCAGCGACGCCAAAGCCGCACGCAAACCCGCGGCATCATTGCCTTGAATGCGCGCGCTGACTTCGCCGCGATCGCGCCGCGCGTTCGAACTAACCTCAACAAGCGTCGCACTGGCGGTGGAGCCTTCCACGCGCAAAGTGGCGAAAAGCGCCGATGCGGTGGCGTTTTGCTGCGCAATTGGCGCAGCGGCATCCCAGGCGGGCGCCCCCTGCAATTCGGGCCCAGCAATGCGCAGCGGCGCCAGTTCGTTCCCGAACCCGCCTTGCGTCCACACTTCGCGCCAGAGCGCGACCACATCCTCCGGCATGCTGGACGCCGCCACAGGCGCCACCAGGATCGGCGACGTGCGTGTGTCGATAACCGTCAGACCCTGCTGACGCAGCATCGCCGTGACCAACTCCGGATTAAAGCGAACTGCCAGCCGGCCGATGTAGCGCGTCGATGAGCGGCGCTCCTGCTCGACATCCACACTGAGCGTCAGCTGCTCCAAAGCCGGGCCAGCGACGGTCGGCATGCCGCGCGCGGCGATCTCAGCCGGCAGCGTAATGCGGCGCACCAGGCGGTCGAAGCCGATACGATAGGCGGCGGCGAAGGCGGCTTGTTGGGCCGCGGCGGCATTGGCGGCGGTCTCGTCCACATAGACGCCAGTGACGGCGTAAACATTGTCGCGGGCCTGAGCGCTTGCCGCGCCGGGCGCGAACGCGCACAAGGCCGCCAGGAAAAAGGCGGCGAAGGCGGCCCTGGGCGTGGCTTTCATTGCGGTACCTCGTTGCGCGCTGTGGGGATGGTTCAATCTACCTAGCGCGGAATCGCCTATCAATGTGGCGGCTTCTGGACTCATAGCGTGACCCAATCTCCAACAAACCAGCGCGGCGCCAATGGCCTGACCTATCGCGACGCCGGCGTCGACATCGATGAAGGCGAACGGCTGGTCGATTTGATCAAACCGGCTGCGAAATCCACAGCTCGTCCCGGCGCCGAGGCCGCTCTGGGCGGATTCGCCGCCGTCTTCGATCCCAAGGCCGCCGGCTTCAAGGACCCGATCTTCCTGGCCACCACGGACGGGGTCGGCACCAAACTGAAAATCGCCATCGAAAGCGGGCGCCACGAGACGGTGGGGATCGATCTCGTCGCCATGTGCGTGAACGACCTCTCGGCCCAAGGCGCCGAGCCGCTGATGTTCCTCGACTATTACGCCACCGGCAAACTCAGCGCCGAGGAAGCCGCCAAGGTGGTGCTCGGCATCGCCGAAGGTTGCCGCCAAGCCGGCGCCGCACTCGCCGGCGGTGAGACCGCCGAAATGCCGGGCATGTACGCCAAAGGCGACTACGACCTCGCCGGCTTCTCCGTCGGAGCCGCCGAACGCGGCACGCTGCTGCCGCGCGTGGACGAGATGCAAGCCGGCGATGTCATCGTCGGCATCGCCTCGAGCGGTCCGCACTCGAACGGCTATTCGCTGGTGCGCAAAGTGGTCGAGCGCTCCGGCCTCGCCTGGGATGCGCCGGCGCCGTTCGCGCCAGGCAAGACGCTCGCCGAAGCGCTGCTGATCCCGACGCGCATTTACGCCAAAGCGCTAAAGCCCGTGTTCGCGGGCAAGCTCGCCAAGGGCGCCGCCCACATCACCGGCGGCGGCTTGGTCGAAAACACGCCGCGCGCGCTGCCCGATCAACTCGAAGCGGATTTCAACTGGACCGCCTGGACGCGCCCTGCCGTGTTCGAGTGGCTGCAATCCACCGGCGGCGTCCCCGAGGAAGACATGCGCCGCACCTTCAATCTCGGCATCGGCATGATCCTCATCGTCGCGCCGGAGCAGGCCGATGAAGTTGTCACGCTGCTCACCGATGGCGGCGAGCAGGCGTTCAAGATTGGCGCGCTGAAGGCGGCATGATCTTCCATCGTCATCCCGGGGCTCGCGCAGCGAGAACACAGGACCCAGGGGCGACAAGCGCATCGTTTGCCCCTGGATCCTGGGCTCAATGCTCCGCATTGCCCCAGGATGACGGTGTTTGCATCAGCGTCAGCCTGAATCCGTCGAAGGCAGCGCCGTGAGCGTAAAAAAACGCGTCGCCGTCCTCATCTCTGGCCGCGGCACCAACCTGCAAGCACTGCTCGACGCCGACCAGGACGCCTACGACATCGCCCTCGTCGTCTCCAACGTTCCGAACGCCGAAGGTCTCGACCGCGCTCGCGCCGTAAACGTCGAAGCGATGACACTGGATCACAAGCCCTACGGCAAGAACCGCGAAGCATTCGAACGCGATCTCGATGCGCTGCTGGTCCAGCGCAACATCGACATCGTCGCCCTCGCCGGCTTCATGCGCGTGCTAACGCCGTTCTTCGTCAAAGCGTGGAAAGGCCGCCTGCTCAACATTCACCCGTCGTTGCTACCGAAATTTCCGGGCACTAAGACGCACGAGCGCGCGCTCGAAGCGGGGGAGAGCGAGCATGGCTGCACCGTGCATCTTGTCGTCGAGGAGGTGGATTCGGGCGAAATTCTCGGCCAGGCACGGATGCCTATGGAAGCTGATGACACGCCAGAACGATTAGCGCATCGCGTGCTTGCTTTAGAACATTCGCTCTATCCAAAATGCCTTGCCGACTTCGCGCACGCGCTCAGCGAACGCCGCGACTAACTCGCAGTTTCACTCTCAACAGCGCGCCTTTGTTCTGCCGGCATCGCACGCGCAAGTGCCGGGCGAAGGATTACCCCAATGAGCGCCCTCAAGCGACCATCCCGGCGCGGCTTCCTGGCCGGCGCCGCAAGTGTTGCCGCAAGCCCGCAAGCGTTCGCGCAGAGCGCGGCAACCTCGTTCTTGGTCATCGGCGATTGGGGTGAGAGCACAAACGGCCAGCACGCCGTAGCTAGCGGCATGGGCCGCGTCGGCGCCGAGATCGCCAGCGCTTTCGTGGTCTCCACCGGTGACAACTTTTATTCACGCGGCGTCCAATCGGTCGACGATCCACAATGGACTGAAACCTTCGAAAACGCATTCAGCGCACCGTCGCTGCAAACGCCCTGGTATGCCGTTCTCGGCAACCACGATTATCGCGGCTCCGTCGCCGCTGAAATCGACTACACAATCCAAAGCCCGCGCTGGCACATGCCCGCCCGCTACTGGCGCCAAGACATCGCGGTCGGCGCCGACACCGCCGCCTTCTTCATGCTCGACACATTCCCACTCACACATATCGGCTCGACGCGCGCACGCGTGCCGATCTTGGGCGATCGCAGCGAAGCGCGCGCCCAATTGAGGTGGTTAGAAACCGAACTTGCCACCTCAAACGCGCGCTGGAAAATAGTCGTGGGTCACCACCCCATCCTCTCCAGCGGCGCGCACGGCGGCGATGAAGTGCTGCTAGAACTCGTCCGGCCGCTGCTGCAGCGCTACACCGTAAACGCCTATTTCAATGGCCACGATCACAACCTCGAACTGATCCGTGACGGAACCGTGAGCTATATTTTCTCCGGCGCTGGATCGGAGTTCCGCCCCTTGCGCGCGCCGCTGCCGCAAACCCGCTTTGCGCACGGCGGCCTGGGTTTCGTCTCGTGCAGACTGAGCGACGCGTTCAGCGTTTGCTTCCACGATGCCGATGGCCGCGATCTCTACGCCGCTCAAATCTAACTGCGCCCGAAGGGTCGCGCTTCAATTCAAATCGAAGCGAACCGACACATTGGCCCAATATCCTCTTTCGCCATCGGGCGCGACGGAACTGAACCTGCTCCGCTTCACCGCGTTGAGCGCCGCATCGGCGACGGTGTCGTCGCCGGAGGGATTATCGACCACGCGTGCATAGCGCGGTCTGCCGCTTCTATCGACGTAGAGCGCCACTACAACGGCTACACTGTCGAAACCGATCTCGCGCATTGCCGGCGTGATGGCGGGCGCCGCCATATTGCTTGCGCTAGTCCACACCGGTGGCGTTTGCGGACCGCGCGGAAACGCAACGTAGTGGTACGCAGCAGTCACGCAAACGCTGGCAACGGCGATGCCGGCAGCAATCGTCTGGACACGCCTTGGCAAGGGATCGCGCCAGCCCGTCGCGGCAGCCGCGGCCAGACACGCGAACAAAAACCAACCGAGCAAAAGAATATCCAGCACCAGATCGCCGACGATCAGCGGCTCACGCAGCCAAAGCCAAACGCCCATGAGGACAATAGCGAAAACGGCGAAATGAATGAAAATGGGGGCCGGGTCTCGCGTCGCGCGGGCGCGTACGAATGTCGGCCACCAGGCGAGCATCGAGATCAGCGCGAAGGGCGCCACCGGATGCACCCCGAACAACCACACCAATAGCGCGACGACGCCCCACAGAACCAGGAGCGCGACCGCAATGCCAAGCACCCACTGCCACATGCCTCACCCCAATCGAAAAACGATAGGCACCCGCACCTGATTCCCCGCGGTCGGCCGTCCATCCGGATATTGACGGGCGACACGAAACTCACGCGCGATCATCACCGCCGCCGCGCCAAATCCGAAGCCAACCGGATTTTCCTCGATCGCCGTGCACCTAAAGCTCCCGTCAAATTCGACCGAGCACAGAAGCACCACGCGTCCTTCGGTGTCTCTTGCGGCCGCGCGCTCCGGATAGTGACGCGCGAAAGCGCGGCCATCGGGGCGGCGCTCGATCGGCAGATCGCTGAGACTCACAAGCGCGCCGGTCATTGCGACTTCACCTGGCTTGCCGTCTCCGCCGAGTTCAGGGCTGACCTCAAAATTGACGTCGAGCCGCGTTTCATATCCGGCGCCGGATGGATCGGGCGGGTAGCGCGCCCCCATAGCAAGGCGCAGCGCTTCTTGCGCGATGGCCTGGTTCTGCGATGTGTTGCGCACCACGCGCGCGTTCTCGACGCCGCCTCGCGCGTTGATACGCACGGCCAGAGTAACGCTCGCGTTGCGCCCGTACTCAACAATCTGAGGGCTGTATTGCGGACGAGCCAGATAAACCGGCGCGACAATAAATTGCGGCGCTTGGCTGGTCAGCGTCTGCCCGGCGGGGAACACGACGCGATAACGCGCGGGATAGGGCGCCGAGCGGCTTTCCCAGCGCGCCGGCCAACTTGCGTTCGAAACAAGCCGCAGCGCTTCGGCGCCGTAGCCAAGATTAGGGGTGCTTTCGCCGGCGATGCGCGCGCTGGACGCGGCGCCGTCGTTGCGCACTGTGAACTCGATGTCGGCGTAGCCTGATGTCGTCGCCGTCAACATCGCATCGTTCAGAACGGGCTCGCCGATCGTCAGCGGACGCACCGTCATCCGATCGTTAGCGGCCGTGTCGCTCGGCGCTTCGTCGGCCGCGAAAGACGGCGCGGCGCCATCTGCCAGCAACTGGCCTGGCGGGGTAATAAAATAAGCGGCGGCGCCGACAATGCCCGAAATCACGACAGTGATTGCCAGGATCGCCCCGGCCACGCGCCAATCGAAAATAGACGGCAGCGCATCCACTGGCGTCAGCTCTGGCGCCGAAGCATCCATCACCGGAGTCGCGGCGCCGGGCGTTCTGATGCGCACGCGAGCCGGCTCCGCGGCACGCGGCGTAGGCGCGGCGCGCACGGAAAACGCGATCGGCGGCAATTCGTCGACCGAAAATCGAGCCAGCTCGCCGGTTTCGGCGCCGGCATTGATGGTCGGTCCGCGCGCAGGCGTGGGCGGCGGCGCGCCGCGGGAGAGTTCGCACATTGCACAGGCGCCGCCGGACGCAAGGATGGCGGCCCCGTGCTCGACTGGCTTCACGTCGCAGATGCGCGCCCTCTGCGATACGTTCCTGAGCGCTTCTGCCCACTCCAGAGCGCTAGGCCGGTCCTTACGCTTGGCGCGCGCGCCCAGCGCTCGGTCGAACAGGTCGCGCAGATCGACCGGCCATTTTCCGTACCAGCCTCCGCCTTCGCCGCGCGCATTGTCGTGCGCATAGCGGCCGGCAGAGACGGGCGCTGCGCCATCGGCCAGCATCTGATAGATCAGCACGGCAAGAGCGTAGCGATCTTGCGTTTCATCGACATCATCGACCCGGCGCTTCACTTCTGGCGCGCACAAATGCGACGGCGGCTGCGGACCAACAAGTTGGCGCTTGGTCTTGGCGTCCCATGGGCGCACCTGCGCGCAATCGGAGATGCTGATATCGCCGCTCGGCCGGACGAAGATCGTCGCCGGATCGAGTCCGCTCAACCAATGGCGCGCGGCGTGCGCCTCGGCCATGGTCTCCGCCAAAGAAGCGGCGGCGCGAAGTCTTTGGTCGTAGGGCCAACGCGCCCGGCTCGCAGCGTCGAACGATACCGCCTGCTCATGCGAGACGACGGCGGTCACAAACCCGATGGTCGCGTTATCGTTGATCAGCGCTTCAAGCGGCCAGACGATAGCGGGAAAATCAGGCGGTCCCGCCCTGCCAACAGGCGCCGCGAGCATTGCATCAATGCGCAATCGCAAGCCCGTCGCCGCCGTCGCCGCGCGCTCGGACCTGTAGCGTGATGTCGGTCATGGCCCCCGCCGCATACCGTCGAGCGTTACATAACGCTCTGCGTGCACCAAGCTAAACCTTGCATTGACGGTAAGAAAGCCTCCCGATACCGTTGCTTGGGCGTTTTTGGGGATGCGTGACATGGCGGAGGAAAATCGTGCGCCGAGCACGGTGATCGAATTCGGCGCGGACTATGACCTCAAATCACAAAAGGTCGGTCTGAACGTAAAAGTGCCGACGTCGCTGTTCCAGCGGAAGTGGTCGTGGTTTGAAGTTCCCGTGCGCTCGTGGCGGCTGCGCTGGCGAGCCCGCGGCGACGCTAAGCGCAATGTGCCGCCAACGAACTCCGATCACTACGAAGATCACGAGACGCAGATCGTCAATCTGCGGAAGTCGAAGATGCAACGCATCATCGACTTGATGCATGACCTCATCCAGCAAGCCCGAGAAGGCGTCACACGGGCCAAGCCAAAAACCTTCGACGAAGAAATCTTCAAGCGTCAGATCGGCGCGCAGCAGGAAAAGCTGGAGCAATTCTTCGGTCGCGAGCTCAAGCGTGCCCGGCGGCGCTGGGAAGAGGCAAAAACGAACGAAGAGCGGGCCCTGGAGCGGCTCGAACGGTTCGTTGAGCGCAACAACCTGGACCGCGATGCTGACGACAAGCCTTTCTCAAAAGCACTAGCGCTCATGTTGGTGGCATTCCTGATCGACGGCATCGCCAATGCGACGCTGTTTGCCGGGGCGTCAGAAATGGGCCTGCTCGGCGGCTTGGTGATCGCCTTCGCGCTATCGGCCGTGAATATTGCCGTCGGCTTCATCGTCGGCCTCTGGGGCGTGCGCAACGCCTTCCACATCAACATCGGCTGGCGCGTCGCCGGCGGGATCGTCATCGTCCTCGGATTGTCGTTCGGGCTGTTCCTCAACCTGTTCGTCGCGCACTTCCGCGATGTCGCCGAGGCAAGCATTGCAGCGGCGAATTCTGGCGCTGCGAGCGCGGTGGTTTCGGTGGAGCGCATCGACACCTCGCCAGTGCTTGACAAGATGCTCTCCAATCCGTTGGCGCTTCACACGCTGCTCTCATACTTGCTGCTCGCGTCGGGCCTCATCGTCTTCATTGTCGGAGTGAAGGAAGGTTATGACGGCTTCGGCGACCCCTATCCCGGCTACGGCGCGAAAAGCGCCAGTTGGAAGAAGGCAAAAAAGAAGTTCGAGGATATCGATCAGAACCGCGACGGCCGCATTGTCGGCGTGAAGGCGAACGTTCTGAAGATGCTCGACAATGCACGCATCTGGTTTGACAGGTCGCAAACCCTGCACGAAGTCCGGCGCGACGACATTGAAGCCGCCGTAGGCGTGGTGCAGGAGGCGTACCGGAAATCGTGCGCCGCCGAGGAGCGCATCAACGAAGACGCCGCGCGGCTGCTCAGCGTGTATACGCGCGAGAACCGCCAGTTTCGCACCGATCCGCGCCGCCAGCGCCGCTTCGAGAAGCAAGGCCGGCCGCTCACCGATCCGCCAGCCCGCTTCGACCGCGAGCCGCAATTTGAATCGCTGGTGCCGCCGATCGCGGAGGTCGAAGAAGCAGCGGAAAAATCGATCGCAGCGATCGACGCCAATCTGGTTGTCATCCGCAACATTCTGCTCTGGATCGCGGACCGTGCGAGCACCGCTTCAAACCAGCTTGAGAACTTGCAGGCTGGCGAGAAGGACGGCCGTCAGATCGCCGCATAGGTCTAGCGTAACGAGAGAGACGGCACGTACATGGGAATTATCCAGCGGGTATTCTGGATCGCGGTCATCATCGCTGCGGTGGCGGCGGTTGGCTACGCTTTCTGGCTGCGCCAGGAGCTAGAGCCGGCGCGTCTCGGCGCTGACTTCTGCCCGATCAGCGAAGAATATCCCACCCATGTCATCATCGTCATCGATCAGTCCGATCCGTTCGCGGCGAGTGATGTGCAGTGGATGGACCGCGTTATCACTGACGTCGCCCGCCGCGTGCCACGCGGCGGGCGCATCAGCTTGATGGCGCTGCGTTCCGACACACCCTACGATCAACAAGCCGTCTTCACCGGCTGCTCGCCAGGCAGTCCGGCCCTCGCCGATCCGCGCTACGAGAACCCCGAGATGATACGAGTCGCCTGGGAAACGCATTTGCTCGGCCCATTGCAAGAGCACGCGGCAGGCATCCTGCGCGACACGGCGCAGCCGCAACCGACGTCGCCGCTGATCGAGGCGCTCATCGGCATTCGCGACCGCGCCGACTTTCAGGATGACGTTACGGACCGGCGCGTCGTTATCCTCTCGGACCTCGTGCAAAACTCGAGCGACTTTTCCTTCTTCCAATCGGGCGTGAGCTGGCCCGCATATCAGCGCAGCCGCCTTGGCGGCAATGACACGCCCGACCTCGACGGCATCGATGTCGAGATTCGCCTCGTACCGCGCCGCACCGACCGCTTCACCGATCGGGAACTGCGCGCCTTCTGGCGCCAATTCGGCGAGGCGACCAAGGCCGACGTCGTCTACCGCTGAAACCCAGCCTGCACGGCAGCAGGCGATCGCCGCCTGGCGGCCTAGGGATACGCCAAAGCGGCGCGCGCCGAGCCCGCGCCAGCTTTTGAAGACGCCGCGCGCCACCACGCCTATATCCGCCTTGGAGGTCCAAGATGGCTGAACGCGACTACGTCCTCGGCACGCACGATGACGAGATTTATCGCCTCGGGTTCCAACATCGGGTCTGGCGACCGCGCGCGCTCGACGCCTGGGCCCGCGCCCGCATCGGCGACGGCTGCAACGTCATCGATTTCGGCGCGGGGCCAGGCTTTGCCACGATGGATCTTGCCGAAATGGTCGGCCCCAGCGGCCAAGTCCACGCGCTCGAACGTTCGCGCCGCTTTTTAGATACTCTAGAAGCGCAAGCTAAGGCGCGCGGCTTTGCGCAAGTCAAAGCCCACGAGATCGACATCGCCACCGACGCCATTCCCGTCAAAGACGTGGACGCCGCCTGGGCCCGTTGGATTTTTGCGTTTCTGCCCAACCCGAAGGCGGCGCTCCAGAAACTTGTTGGATGCGCTGAAACCGGGAGGCACGCTCGTTTGTCACGAATACATCGATTACCAGACCTGGAAGCTCGCGCCGCCGGCGCCGAACTTCGAGAAATTCGTCGACGAAGTGTCCGCCAACTGGCGCGCCTCTGGCGGCGAGCCGGACATCGCCCGCCACTTGCCCGCGTGGCTGACCGAAATGGGCCTCAAGGTCGAAAGCCTGAAGCCTTATGTCGACGTCGTCTCTAAGGACGATAACGTCTGGCGGTGGCCGATCGGCTTTTTCGACATTCACATCGACCGCCTGCTCGAACTCAGCCGCATCACGCCGCAAATGGCCAAAGACATGCGCGATGAATTCACCCGCGTATCGCAGCAGCCCGGCACGCTGATGGTGACGCCGCTGGTGCTCGAGATCATCGCGCGGAAATAGTTGCGCCACGTCGGCGCCGGCGTAGGCTAAGCGCCTTCGCTGCAAGCGAAAGGAGCCCCCATGCCCGAGAAAACACCCGGCGGTCCGCTGCCCAAGCAAACCGGCACCACGACGAAAACGCCCGGCCCCGGCGGCGGCACGGAAGCCAAGCCCGTAACCCCAAACAAAAACGCGCCGCCGAACACGAAAAAGAAATAAGCAGGCAAACAGAAAGGGCGCCGCCAGCGGCGACGCCCTTTTGTTCAGGTCTCGGCAAAGCTCAGCCGACGATTTCTTGATCGGTGAAGAAGAACGCGATCTCGCGTTCGGCGTTTTCGAGGCTGTCAGAGCCGTGGACGCTATTGGCTTCGATCGACTCGGCAAATTCCTTGCGGATCGTGCCCGGCGCGGCATTGGCCGGGTTGGTCGCGCCCATCACGTCGCGATACGCGGCGACGGCGTTCTCGCCCTCCAGCACCTGGATCACCACCGGGCCGGAGATCATGAAGTTAACGAGATCGCGGAAGAAAGGCCGCTCTTTATGGATCGCGTAAAAGCCCTCGGCCTGGCCTTCCGACAAGAGGACGCGCTTTTGCGCGATGATGCGCAGGCCGGCCTTTTCGATCACGGCGTTGATCGCGCCGGTCAAATTACGCTTGGTCGCGTCCGGCTTGATGATCGAGAAAGTGCGTTCGACGGCCATGATATCCCTGCGCTCCGGCTTGATTTGGCCTGGGTCTATAGCCGTGCGCCTAGCCCGCGCCAAGTGCGTCAGAAGCGCTGAATTGGCCCGCTCAGTAGCAGCTGAGCGAGCCGACCCGGCCATCGGTCCCGACCATGACGTTCAGCCGCTCAGGCGAAAAGTCCTGTGTCACCATCATGTCAGGCGTAATGATCCGCGTGCCCGGCCGCAGCGTCGAGCGGTCGATCGCGGCGGCCGGCGTACCGACCAAGCCCGCAAACCGCGCCGCGCCGCATGTATCCGCCGCATTCGCCTCGCCGGCATTCTCCGGCGGCGGCGTCGGCGCAGCGCAGGCGGCCAGCAGCGTCAACGCGGCAAGCGCAGCGCGCATCAATAGCACTCGATCGAGGTGATCGTGCCGCTCGCGTCAACGATCACGTTAATCCGATCCGCGCGGAAATCCTGCGTCACCGCGCTGTCCGGCTGGATGATGCGAATGCCTGCATCCGCCGGGAACGAAGCCGCGGCGAGCGGTGAGCCAACCATGGCGCTATACTGCGCGGCGCCGCACGTATCTTGCGCCGTCGCTTCTGCCGCGGTGGTCGGCGCGGCGGCCGGATCGGCGACCGGGGCCACGGAATCCTCCGTCGTGACGGTTGTTTCACTGCAAGCCGCAAGCGCCACCAGCGCCACAGACATCAACAGAACGCGCATTTGATTTCTCCTCGTCCTTAGCCGCAGCGCAGGTTGGTGACCTTGCCGTCCTGGCCAAGCTCTACATTTAGCCGCTCGGCGCGATAGTCCAGAGTGACGGCGCAACCGTGACAAACGACGCGGGCGCCGACGGGCAAGCTGGATTGCTGGATAGCCGCGCCGTCGGTTCCGATCAAACTCTGATGCGCAGCCATCTGACACGTATCCGGCTGCGGCCGCAGGATCGCCTCGCGCTGCTGGCGGTTGGCCGTGGCTTCAAGATCGCGATAGGTCGGCGTCTGATCCGAAGCGCAGGCCGCAGCCAGCGCCGCGACAAGAACCAACAGTGCCGTTCGCTTCATTGTTGTTTCTCCCAACGCCCGGCGGCGCTTTCTTTCCAGTACGACGCGGCGATGCCAGCTTCTTTCGCCTGTTTCCAGCGCGATCGGGCCGATTCCAAGGCGGCAGCGTCGTTGCCGTTGAATAGGAGACAAGCCCGTTCAAAGCCGGCGAGGTCGTCCGGCTCTGCGTCATCCACCAGGAACAGCGCCTGCGCCCCATTGGGGTTGCCGCCCTCCACGGTCAGCCACACCGGTTGGCGTTTGGGATCGCCTTCGTGGCCGTGCGGCACGAAGCTATCGTCACGAAAGGTCCAGATCGCAGTGTCGAGCTGCGCGATGCGTTCGGCCGAACCAGCGCGCACCAGCGCCCGCCAACCGCGCTGCAAGCACTTCTCCAACAGCGGCGGCAACGCCCGCTCCAGTTCAGTGCGTTCCAAATGGTAGAACCAGAGTTCAGCCATTGGCTCAATCTCTCTCAACGCGAACGACGTCCAGCAAGTTGTATCGCCGGAGTTTGGCGCGGATGAGCTCCATCGCTGCGCCCAGCGTTCGCGTTGGCGTTAGGACAACAAAATGATCCCTAGCGGCATCAATCTCGGCGATATCGGCCGATCCAACGCCACTATCCTGCAGAGCATGCCATAGCTCCTCGCCCATATCTCTGATCGTGGGTAGGCGCTCAAACTTCGGATCGTCCCAACGCAGGATGATCTTGCGTGGCACCTAATCCTCGTAACGGCTTGCGATCAAACGATTGAGCAGGCGCACGCCGTAACCGGTGGCCCAGCTCGGCGAAATCGGATCATCGTACGGCGCTGACTTCCACGCCGTGCCGGCGATATCGAGGTGCGCCCAGGGCGTGCCGTCCTTGATGAAGCGCTTCACGAATTGCGCGCCTACGATCGAGCCCGCCACCGGCTTGCCGGCGATGTTCTTCATGTCGGCGTTCGGCGTATCGATGAGCTTATCGTAGGCGGCGCTGAGCGGCAGACGCCACACCGGTTCGCCCTCGGCTTGCGCCGCGACAGTGATTGCATGTGCTAGGTCTTCGTCATTGGAGAAGAGCCCCGCGTGCTCATTGCCCAGCGCGACAATCACCGCGCCGGTCAACGTTGCCAGATCAATCACCGCGCTTGGATCGAACTTATCCTGCGCGTACCAAACCGCGTCAGCCAGAATGAGCCGGCCTTCGGCGTCGGTGTTCAGCACTTCGATGGTTTGGCCCGACATCGTGTTGACGATATCGCCCGGCCGCTGCGCGTTGGGGCCCGGCATGTTCTCCACCAGCGCCACGATGCCAACGACGTTGGCTTTGGCTTTGCGCAGCGCCACAGCCTTCATCGCGCCGGCGACGGCGGCGGCGCCGCCCATATCGCCCTTCATTTCGTCCATGCCGGCGCCCGGCTTCAACGAGATGCCGCCGGTGTCGAATGTCACGCCCTTGCCGACCAGTGCGATCGGCTTGCCCTTCTTCTGGGCCGAGCCGTTCCAGCGCATCGTCACCAAGCGGCCGCCCCGCGTCGAGCCTTGCGCGACGCCAAGCAGCGCGCCCATGCCGAGACGCTCCATCGCCGCCGGTTCGAGAATTTCGACTTCGACGCCGATGGTCTCAAGATCGCGCAAGCGTTCGGCGAAAGTCTCCGGATAAAGAATGTTTGGCGGTTCGCTGACCAGATCACGCGCGAAGAACACACCTTCGACCACGGCGGCGTCCACGTCAGCCCGCGCTTTCGCGGCGGCGGTGCCGTCCATCATGATCTCGACGGCTTGCAGCGTCGGCTTTTGATCCGGCTTCATCTTGGTCCGGTAGCTATCGAAGCGATAGGAGGCGAGCCGCGCGCCCATGGCCGCATGCGCGCCAGCTTCGGCCTTCGACACCGCCGGCAGTGCGTCCGGTTGCAACACAAGCTTCTCGGCGCCCGATGTCAGTGTCCGTTTCACCGCGTGGCCGGCCCAACGTTCCACCGCCATGCCGTCCGCCGCGTCAGCCTTGCCGACGCCGATCACCAGCACGCGCTGAAAGTCGACGCCCTCGGGCGCCAGCACATCGGCCACTTGGCCAGCGCCGCCATTAAAGCGCGCCGCTTTCATTGCCTTGACGATACGACCGCCACTGGCGGTATCGAGCGCCTTTCCGGCCTCGAACAGCTCGCCGCCCTCGCTGGCCATCACCGCCACAACATCGCCGCCGCCGGCGTTCACAAAACGGATGTCCATAATGTCCCCTGAAGACGCATTTTCCGGGAAACGCGGCGCATCGGCGCCGCTTCAACCTCGAAGCCGGCAGTGGTAGCCATGCCGGAAGCAATTGAAAAGCTGACGGCTGGGGTTAGGGAACAGGGCGGCGCCCCGATCCTGCTTTGGGGGCTCGAAGGGACGCGATGAACACGGTTTCGGCCTACATCTTCCGGCAGGCGCTGGGACCGTTGCTCGCCATCCTTGGCGCGCTGGCCGCGATCGCGATCCTGACCCAGGGCCTGAATCAGCTCGATATCATCATTACCAACCGCCGCGCCGGCTGGGCCTTCGCCTACGTCACTCTACTGGCGCTACCGCAGCTGCTGTCGCTCATTCTGCCAATGGCGGTGTTTATCGCCACCGTTTACGCGCTGAACCGTATGCAAAGCGAAAGCGAAGTCGCGGTGCTATATGGCGCCGGCGTTTCGCGGCGGCGGATCGCGCGCCCGATCTTGCAACTCGCCGTCCTGGCGGCGCTGGCGCACCTCGCCATCAACGTCGTCGTGCAACCGTGGTCGTTCAAGGAACGGCGCGAGACGCTTTACGAGCTGCGCACCGACATTGCGTCGAGCCTGATCGAAGAAGGCTCGTTCACTTATCCCGCTGATGGGCTCACGCTCTACGCCCGCGAGCGCGGCGGCGCCGGCGAGCTGCGCGACCTCCTCATCAACGACGCGCGCCCGGAGCTGCCGATCACCTATACTGCCCGCGCCGGCGCCATCGTCACCATCGAGGGCGCACCGGCGATCGTTATGCGCGACGGACAAATTCAGCGACAAACCGCGGACGGCACGGTCGATGTGCTCGATTTCGATCGCTACGTGCTGCAGATGGGCGCTGAGGCGATCGATGAACCTGACTTCTTCTTCCTGAAAGCGTCCGATCGCACCCTGTACGAGCTTTTCTTTCCCGACCGCACGTCCCATTACGATCAGCGCAACGTCAATCAATTCCTCGCCGAAGCGCACGCGCGCTTATCGGCGCCGCTTCTGAATATCGCCTTGGCGATGATCGCGCTGGCGGGCGTTTTGGTGGGTGAATTCAGCCGCCGTGGATACGCCCGCCGCATTATATTGGCCGCGATTTGGGCGCTTCTCGTGCGACTCGGCGCGCTTGCCGTGCAAGCGGCGGCGATCGACCAGCCCGGCCTCAATGCGCTGCAATACGCCTTGCCGATCGGGGCAACGTTGATCGCCGCGATGATGCTCGGCGGCAAAGGTCCGCGCCGGCGACGCCATTCGCTGGGGCCATCAGTACTGAAAGAAGCGCGGGCATGAACTTCCTGTTCTCACGCCTTGGCGCGTACGTGATTTCGCGCGTTGTCGCCGGCGTCCTGGTGGCGCTGATCGGCGTGCTCGCAGCGATCCTGCTGATCGACTTGGTCGAACAGATGCGCACCGTTGGCACCCGCTCGGATCTCGGTTTGCTCGAAGCGCTTCGGCTCACGTTGCTCAAAACGCCGATGCTGACCGAGCAGACGCTGCCGTTCGTTGTGCTGGCCGGCACGATGATGGCGGTGATTGGGCTCAACCGGTCGAGCGAATTGGTGGCGATGCGCGCCGCCGGCGTTTCGGCCTGGCGCTTACTCGCGCCCGCCGCTTTCGTCGGCGCCATCATTGGATTCTTCGCCATCACTGCGCTCAACCCACTAGGCGCGCGCTTCTACCGCATCTTCGAGGCGGAGAAGCAGGAGGCGCTCTCTTCGTTCGGGGCCGAGGCCGGCGCCAACGGCGTCTGGATTCGCCAAGGCAACCAAGAGGGCCAGGTCGTCATCCACGCCGACGGCGTCGATTCCACCGGCACCGTGTTGCAGGGCGCGACCTTCATGTTCTTCGAAGTGCGCGACAACGCCCTGCGCTTCACGCGGCGCATGCGCGCGGACACCGCCGAATTGAAACCGGGCTTCTGGCAGCTCACCAATCTGGTTGAAGCCACGCCCGGCGGGCGCCCGACGCGTCACTCGCATCTCGCCATCCCGACGACCCTGGACGCCACCGAACTGATCAACCGCTTCGTCACCCCAGCGACGCTCTCGTTCTGGGAGCTGCCCGGCTTTATCCACGAGGCGCGCTCGGCCGGCTTTGCGCCGACCCGCTATGAACTGAAATGGCAGAGCCTCTTGGCCTACCCGCTGCTGCTGGCGGTGATGGCCGGCCTCGGCGCGGCGTTCTCTCTGCAGTTGCAACGCCTGGGCAACTTGGCCAAGTGGGGGGCGATGGGGGTGGGGATCGGCCTCTTTCTGTTCTTCTATAGCCAGTTGGCCGGCGCTTTCGCCATGACTCAGACCGTTCCGGCGGCCGTGGCCGCCTGGAGCGCGCCCCTGGCCGGCATGTTCATCGCCTTGGCGATGGTCGCCTTCCTCGAAGACGGCTGATCGGCCACAGAATGAGAAACACTTCCCCCTTGCGGCGTCCGGCGCTGGACGCCCTGTAGCGCACCCGTTTAGGTACTGGCTGGGAATCGCGCAGAGGGATGCGGATGAGCCGTTCGGGGGAGATGGCTGGCCGTTCGGCCGAGCGAGCGCCGTCCGGCTGGGCGGCGCTGGCCGCTGCGCTGGCGGTGAGCGTCAGCTCCACCGCGCTGGCGCAAACGCCGCCCGCGGCCCCGCCGATCCAGCCGACCCAGCAAAGCGAGGGCGTGCTCCTCGAAGCCGATGAGCTGATCGACGATCAAACCGCACGCACGATCACCGCGCAGGGCAACGTGCAGGTCCGTTACCAGGGCCGCACGATGCGGTCGGACCGGCTGGTCTATGATCTCAACAGCGGCGCCATCCGCGCATCGGGCGACGTGCAGATCGTGCTCGAGGACGGCTCGGTCACCTACGCCGAAGAAATTGAAGCGGACGAAGCGATGAACGTCGGCGCAGCGCGAGAGCTGCGTGCGCGCCTCGGCAATTCCAGCACCCTTGCCGCGCGCCAAGCGCTGCGCCACGGCGAAGGCGAGAGCGAACTTCGCAACGTCATCTATACGAGCTGCCCGATTTGCGAATCCGGCGATCAGCCACCGACCTGGAGCTTGCGCGCCCGCCGCGCCGTGCAGGATCGCGAGAGCCGCACCATCTCCTACCAAGGCGCGGTGCTGGAAGTCGTCGGCATTCCGGTTCTGTATATTCCGTTCATGGCGCACCCGGATCCAACGGTTGAGCGCGCCTCTGGCTTCCTGCCGCCGGACGTCGGCCGCAACCGCCGCCTCGGCACGTTTTACGAGCAGCCCTATTATTGGGCGATCTCGCCTTCGCAGGATTTGACGGCATCGCTGCGCATTCACGGCAACGTCAATCCGCTCGTGCGCCTCGACTATCGCAAGCGCTTCTGGTCGGGCGAAATGCAGGTGGAAACGACGTTCACCGAAGAACAATTGTTTGACGATGAAGGCGACACATTCGGCGACGAGCTGTTCCGCTTCAGCGCTTTTGGCGAAGGCCGTTTCGAGCTGAACGATTATTGGGATTGGGGCTTCGGCCTCGAACGCGCCTACGACGATCAGTATCTGCGCCGCTACGACGTCGACGGCGCCGGCGAACGGCGCGGGCCCTACGTCGGCCAAGACACGCGCCTGCTCTCGCAATTGTTCGCCATCGGTCAGAACGCCACGTCGTACAGCTCGATCGCCGCGCTCAGCTTCCAGGGCCTGCGCACCGAAGACACCTCAGACCTATTGCCCCTCATTCTGCCGTTCGCGGAAACCGAGCACGTCATCGCCGATCCAATCTTCGACGGTCAGCTGCGGTTGCAAGCGAACACGGTTGCGCTCTCACGTGACGACAATCCCGGCACCGCCGCATTCGAAGGCAACACCGGCCGCCTCTCCGTCGGCGCCACATGGCGTCACGACGCCATCTTCGGTCCAGGCATGGTGTTCAGCCCGTTCGCGCACGTGCGCACTGACGTGTTCTCGGTAGAAACCTCGCTCGAGGAATACGAGACCTTCACGCGCGGCCTTGGTTTGGCCGGCGCCGAGGTCAGCTGGCCGTTCATGCGGCCGGGCGAACGCTTCGATGTGATCGTCGAGCCTGTTGTGATGGCCTCCTACGGCAGCGACGACTCTGGCGATCCGCGCATCGTCAACGAGGACAGCCTCGCGTTCGAGTTGGACGATTCAAACCTGTTCCGCCCGAACGCCGCGCCCAATTATGATCTTTGGGAGCCGGGCGGCCGGGTCAGCGCCGGCGTCCGCGCCACCGCCCGGGCCCATAGCGGCGAAAGCGCCTCGCTCTTGTTCGGCCGCCGCTGGCGCGACGAACCCGCCCCAGGGTTCACCCCACAGAATAATCTCGACGCCGAGAACACCGATTGGGTCGCTGCCAGCCAAGTCGATCTGGGCGCCAATTTCGGTGCAGAAGGCCGCATTCGCCTCGAAGATGAGTCGCTGGAAGTCCAGCGTATCGATTTAGGTGTCCGCGCCGCGGTGGGCCGGTTCACCGGCGTCGCCCGCTACTTCAACATCGACGAATCGATCCAATCAGACCCGGCCGACCCGAACGAGGAATTGTCGGCCCAGCTAGGGGTCGAGCTGGCGCGGGGCTGGCGGATGCAGCTTGGGATCACCAGAGACCTAGATTCAGACATAAATCTGCGTCAGGACATCCGCGCCATTTACGAGGACGATTGCACCTTCCTGGAGATTTCCTACACGCGTCGGGAAACGCAGCTGGGCAATCTCGGTCCAGACGAGGGCTTGCAGATCCGTATCGGGCTGCGCTCGCTCGGGGTGTTCGGCGGAAGCTGAGGCGGAGCAGACTAAAGATGAATTGGAAACAGGTATCCGCCGCGGCGGTATTGGCGGCGGCGCTCGGCGCGGCCCCAACCGCATCGGCCCAGAACGCCGAAGGCGTCGCGGCCATCGTCAACGACAACGTCATCTCGACGTTCGACGTGCGCCAGCGCGCAAATTTGCTGATGGTGTCGGCCGGCATTCAGCCAACCCCCGAAATGCAGACGCGCGCCCGCGCGCAAGCGCTCCGCGATCTTGTCGACGAACGCCTTCAAATCCAAGAAGCGGCCAAGTTCGAAATTACCGTAACGCCCGAAACGGTCGATCGCCGGTTAGGCGAGATCGCCACGCAAAACCAAACGACGGTTGAGGGCCTGACCGCCTCGCTCGGCACGTCCGGCATCGGCATCCGCACTTTACGCACGCAGATTGAAGCGGACATCGCCTGGCAGCGCCTCATTGGCGGCATGTACGGCTCACGCGTGCGCGTGTCCGAACAGGAAATCCGTGAGACCCAGACCCGCATCGCCAATAACGCGACGCGTCCTCAGTACCAGATCTCCGAAATCTTTCTGCCGGCGACCACGGATCAGGAATTTGCCGAGATGCAACAAGGCGCGATGCGCCTACTCGAACAAATGCAAGGCGGCGCGCCGTTCCCGGCAGTTGCTCGGCAGTTTTCGCAAGCGCCGTCAGCCGCCGCTGGCGGCGATATCGGCTGGATCGCGGCGCCTGAATTAGCGCCTGAGCTTCAACCGATCGCCGATCAGCTTCAACGCGGCCAGGTGTCGATGCCGATCCGCACGCGCAGCGGCGTGTACCTTATCGCGATGCGCGATCGGCGCGCTGGCGTTCAGGCCGGCGCGACAACGGTCATCTCGCTGCGCCAAATCGGCGCGCCAATCGCACGCCAAGCGGCGCTCGAGCGCGCCCAGCGACGCATCAATGGCTGCGGCGATCTCGATAACGCCGTCGAAGGGATTTCGGGCGCCGCCTTAACTGATCTCGGCCAGACACAAGAATCCGAGCTTTCGCCCGCAATCCGCGATCGCATCCAAGGGGTTGAAGTCGGGCGCGCATCGCCGGTGTTGGTGAACGGCGATCAAGTCACCGTAATCGTCGTCTGCTCACGCGAAGCAGGCGGCAGCGACGTCCCCGATCGCGAAGCGATCGAGGGCCGACTGCGCGAGCAGGAACTGGCGATGCTGTCGGAACGCTACCTGCGCAACCTGCGCCGCGAAGCCACCATCATCACCCGCACGCAGTGATATGAAACCGCTCGCCGTTTCGATGGGCGATCCCGCCGGGATCGGCCTCGAACTGGCGGCGCGCGTGTGGGCTGAGCCTGAGGGCGCCCCGCCGTTCTTCCTGGTTGGCGATGCGGGCGCGTTCGATCGCGCCTGCGCGCGATTGGGCTTTGCCAAGCCAAAGCTGAACATCGTCGAGGACGCAGCCAAACTCGGCGCGGAGAGCGATGCGCTCGACGTGCTGCACGTGCCGCTGGCGATAGAAGAGACGCCCGGCGCGCCCGATCCGGTCAACGCCGACGCCACAATCTCGGCCATCGAACAAGGCGTCGTCGCCGTGCGCTCGGGCGCCGGCTCTGCCTTGGTCACTCTGCCGATCGCCAAAGCGGTCCTGCACACAGCCGATTTTGGCTTCCCCGGCCATACCGAGTTTATCGCCCATCTGACCAAGGACGACGCATGGCCAGGCGCGCGCGGCCCGGTGATGATGCTTGCCGGCCCCTCGCTGAGAGTGGCGCTCGCCACGATCCATACGCCGCTTGCCAAAGTACCTGGCTCGCTCACGCGCGAGCGCCTCGTCCATGTCGGTCGCGTTGTGGGCGAGGCGCTGAAGCGCGATTTCGGCATCGCCGCGCCGCGCATCGCTTTCGCTGGGCTCAATCCGCACGCTGGCGAACACGGCACGATCGGGCGCGAAGAGATCGAGATCATCGATCCAGCGGCAGCCGCGCTACGCGCTGAAGGCTGGGACGTCGCCGATGCGCACTCCGCCGACGCGCTCTTCCACGATGAAGCGCGCAAGAGCTACGACGCAGTGATTGCGCTCTATCACGACCAGGGTCTCATCCCGATCAAAACGTTGCATTTCTGGGACGCGGTAAACGTAACGCTTGGTCTGCCGATCGTGCGCACCTCACCCGACCACGGCACCGGCTTCGATATCGCCGGCAAAGGCGTCGCCCGCGCCGACAGTTTTCGCGCTGCGCTTCAACTCGCTTGGCAGATGGCTGAGCGCCGCGCGCGCGCATGAATGCCGACGATCTCCCAACCCTACGCGATGAACTACAGGCGCACGGTCTGTGGGCCAACAAAGGTCTCGGCCAGCATTTCCTGCTCGATCTCAACATCACCCGCCGCATCGCTAAGACCGCCGGCGATCTCGCGGGCAAAATTGTCATCGAAGTCGGCCCCGGCCCCGGCGGCCTTACCCGCGCTTTGCTCGAAGCCGGCGCGCATGTGATCGCCATCGAAAAAGACGCGCGCTTCGTGCCCCTGCTCGAACCACTGATGGACTGGAGCGAGGGGCGATTGCGCATCGTGCAAGGCGACGCGCTGGATGCAGATGAAGCGGCGTTGCTTCAAGACCCCGTCTCGCAAGGGGCCGTGGGTGGACCGGCCCGTATCATCTCCAACCTGCCCTACAACGTCGGCACGCCGCTTCTGGTGAAATGGCTCAAGGCCGGCGCCTGGCGGGGTGACATGACACTCATGTTCCAGAAGGAAGTCGCCCAGCGCATCGTCGCCAAGCCGGGCAGCGACGCTTACGGCCGTCTCGCCGTCCTAGCGCAAGCGCGCTGCAATGCGCGGCTCGAATTTACTGTCGGCCCGCGCGCGTTCACGCCGCCGCCAAAGATCGCTAGCGCCATCGTGACACTAAAGGATCGCGCGGATCCCTACCCGTATCTCGACGCGATCGAGCGCGTCACCGCCGCCGCCTTCGGCCAGCGCCGCAAAATGTTGCGCGCCGCGTTGCGCTCGCTGACGCCGGACGCCGAAGCGCTGCTGCGCGAAGCCGAACTGGAGCCAACGGCGCGCGCCGAGGAGATCGAGCAAGCTGGCTTTCGCAAGCTCGCCGACGCCTGGCGCGCGCGCTCCGCCTAACGTCGGCGCAGCGAGCCGGACCACAGGATCGATGGCCCGCCGATCATGCCGACGAAGAAGCCGATGTCGTAAATCACGCCGCCGCCTTCTTGATACATGCGCGGCGTCCACGGCAACCCCCCTGTCGCGAATTCATTGATGGCCGACACTAGCAACGTCAGCGGTGCGATCAGCCCGTGCCAAAATCCGAGCAACAGCAAGGCGACGCCGCCAGAGTCCGCCGCCTCTTGAGCATCCGTTGAACCAGCCGCACAGGCGCTGAGGCCAAGCAGCAGCACGGCGCCGACAACGACCTTGCCCATCTGATTTTGCCCGTAAGCAAACTTACGCGGCGCGCCTTGATTCAACATGCGTGATCTCCCCTCCGCGGCGCGACCACATGCAATCCATCAAACTTCGAGAAAGCAGAGCGCGCGGCGCAGTCCGTGGTTAACGGGGCGAACACCCAAAAGTTCCCAGGACGCCATTACCCGCCCAAAAGCCGCCGCAACATCGCGCGCTGGTGATCTTGCCCGCCGAAGAAGACCGCAAGCACGCGGACGACGCGCGCCTCTTCGTCGACGATAAAGCTTGCGACCAGAAAGTCGAAGAGTGTATCGAGGTCCCGCTCAGCCGCGGCGACGCGTTCGACCTTATAGGTCTCTCGGCTTGCCAAGGTACTGCGTCCGTTTCCTCTCCACCATAGCGTCGATTTCGGCGTCGCTCTCTTCCATCGAGATAAACGGTCCCTTGGCGCGCTCTTCCAGCAGCGCTCTCAGCGCAGCCACCTCGGCGTCGTGGGACTCGGTCTGCCTACGCAACATCTCCAGCCCCTGCTGCAGCACCGCGCTCAGGCTCGAATAGCGACCCTCCTCAACCAGTTTGCGCGCAAACGCCTCCTGGGCATCGGTCAGGGAGATGGAAGTTTTCACTGTCATAGTGCTACTGGGTAGCACCCCGGTCCCGAAAAGTCGAGTACCAACACGACCCGATCAGCCCGCCGCATCACACGGAAACGTGGCCCGCCGATAGTCCGCTCCCCAGCCACGAAAGCTGCGCGCATCAATATGAAAGCGTAGGCCCGAGTAGATGCCAAGCCCGATCCCGTCGCGCGCACCAGCGCCGTCGTGAATCGGGCACAGCAACGCGATCAGATCGCCCCGTCCCAAGGCGCGATTGGCGGGCACGAGATCAAGCGCATGGAAGGACTGATGCGCGCTTAGCGGGGCGCCGCGAATGCAGGTATTGAAAGCCTCATCGCGATAAGCCGACACCACGATCACTTCGCCCACTGCGGGCTTCACATGATCGCGGATGAATCCCAGCGCGGGCAAGATGTTCGGCCACAACGCTTCGTCCGGGATGACATATGGCGCGCTAACGCATTCTGGGTGAAGGCGGTCTGCCAGCCACAATTGATGGGCGGCGACGACATCGGCCACACCCGCTTGATGGAGCGCCGCTTGAAACCGTGCGAACGTCGGCGCGCGCTCTGGCGCAGCGGCCAGCCAGACCTCGAACTCCACCAGCTCCGCCTGCGGGCTGCCCACGGGCGCGCACGACCCAATCAGCAACAGCAACAAGCTGACGAGACAAGCGCGCAAGTTCTCTAAATCCCGCTCTTCAGCCGCTCCACATGTAGCGGCAGCCACATCTGGCGGTGGCGCTTTAAGCGCTCTGCGGCGAGGATTTGTTTGATTTGCGCCAGCGTCTGTTCGAGCAGCGCATTGACGAGCACGTAATCGTATTCTTCCCAGTGGCTGATCTCATCGATCGAGCGCGCCATGCGCTTTTTGATGACGTCCTCTGCATCCTCAGCCCGCGTGTGCAAGCGACGCTCCAACTCCGCCATCGACGGCGGCAGGATAAAAATACCAACCACATCCTCTGGCGCCGCCGCGCGCAAGGCGCGGGCGCCTTGCCAATCGACATCGAACAGCACGTCGCGGCCCTGGATCAGCAGCGCCTCAACCGGCGCGCGCGGCGTGCCGTAATGATTGCCGAACACCATGGCGTGTTCGAGAAACTCGCCGCGGTCGGCCATCTGCTCGAACTCGTCACGGGCCATGAACTTATACTCGCGCCCGTCGATCTCATTGCCGCGCCGCTCGCGCGTGGTGGCCGAGACCGAGAGCGCCATATTGGCGTCGTCTTCGATCAGCTTGCGCGCCAGCGTCGACTTGCCGGCGCCGGAGGGGCTCGACAGCGCGAACATTAGCCCGCGCCGCGCGACATGTTCATTCAACATTGGCCGCCTGCTCCTTGATCTGATCGACCACGGTTTTCAAATCGAGCCCGATGCGCGTCAGCTCCAAATCCGCCGACTTCGAGCACAGCGTATTCGCCTCACGCGTCAGCTCCTGACTTAAGAAATCGAGCCGCCGCCCGGCCGGTTCGGGTTTGGTGATCAGCGCCCGCAGTTCGAGCGCGTGCGCCGAGAGCCGCTCCAACTCCTCCTGCACGTCCGCCCGCGTCGCCGCGATCGCAGCTTCTTGCGCGAGGCGCGTCGGATCTATCTTGATCTCCGGCGACAACGCGTCGAGCCGTTGCTTGATACGCTCCAGCGCCGCCGCCGGCGCGGCTGCCGCCGAAGCGCGCGCTGCGGCGATCAGCGCATCCATGCGATCGGCGGCTTCGGCGAAAATCGCAGCGAGCGTGCGGCCTTCTGCCTGCCGCGCCTCGGCCAGCATATCGAGACCACGCGTGAACCCCGCCAGCAGCGCCGCTTCCAGCGCTGCGCGGTCGGCTTCGCTCATCTCGGTTACATCTTCGGTTTGCAGCACGCCGCGCAGCGCCAACACGCCGTCCCAACTCGGCTTGGCGACGCGGCCCTCAAACGTTTCGCCGGCCTGCAACAGCCGCTCGACCAGCGCCAGATCGATCTTGATCGGCGGCGCGGCGGCGGCGTCACGGGCGAGATTAAGCGTTGCCTGCAGCGACCCGCGCTTGAACTTGGCGTTGGCGGCGGCGCGGATCGGCGGCTCCAGCGCGTCGAACCCCTGTGGCGTCCGCAGCTTCAGATCGAGCCCACGCCCGTTGACGCTCTTCAGCTCCCAGATCCAACGCTGTCCAGCGTGCTCGCCTTCGGCGCGGGCGAATCCCGTCATTCCTGAAATCGTCATGAGCGCTTTGTCGCGTACTTTTGGCCCAAGTGTCACGGGGGCTTGATGCGAATCGGGCATGGGCAAGATCAGGTTCGCTTGGGGGATCAAGCATGACATTGACCGCCACAATCTCACCGCGTTCGAAACACCGCTCGCGCACGAACCGAAACAGTCTTTCGCTCGATTTGGCGATTTTTATCGCCGCTGCATGTATTTGCGTCGCCCTATTCTTCCAAGGCGGGCTCGAAGCCCTGATCGGCGCTTGCATCGGCGCTGCCATCAGCCGTCGCGATCAGCCGGCGCTTCTGTCTGGGGCCTTTGCCGGCTTGTTCGCAGGGGCATTGTTTGCCGGCTTCTTCCATGAACCGATCGCGCGCCTGATCGCCGCTCTAGTCTAAGGTCAGCGGCCGGCGCGCTCAGCCGCGAGACGCTGGCTCTCGATCTGCCGCCAGCGAGCGACGTTGGCGTTATGCTCTTCAAGCGTAGCCGCGAAGATGTGGCCGCCGGTGCCGTCAGCCACAAAGAAGAGTGCGTTCGTTTCCGCCGGGCGGGCGGTAGCTTCAAGCGCGGCGCGACCGGGATTGGCGATCGGCGTCGGCGGCAGGCCGTCAATGCGGTAGGTGTTATAACCGGTGTCGAGCGCGATCTCGCTGGCACGGATAGTGCGGCGATTGCCTTGCGCGTCGACCAGCCGGCCATCGCGGCACCGTTCCGGATGCACGCGGCAGACGCCGTAAATGATGGTGGGGTCAGTCTCAAGCCGCATCGGGCGGCGCAGGCGATTGATGAACACCCCCGCCACCAGCGGACGCTCGGCGGCAATTCCAGTTTCGCGCTCAACGATCGAAGCGAGGTTCACCAGATCGTCCGGCGTGGCCAACGGCAGATTCGGCGCGCGGCCCGCCCAGATTTCCGCAACCGCCGCATCGTGCGCATCGCGCATTTGCTGAAGCAAGGCGGCGCGCGTCATGCCGCGCTGCACATGATACGTATCCGGCAGGATCGTGCCTTCGCGCGGCGCCGCCGGCATGTCGCCGGTCAGCACGTCGGACTCTTCGATGATGCGCATCGCGCCCGCGACCGTGATGCCTTCCGGGAAGGTCAGCGCGTGTTGCAGCGCGTCGCCGGCCGCCAACATTTCGACGATTTGCTTTACGGATGCGCGCGCTGGAATTTGGTACTCGCCTGCCTGTAGCGGCGCGCCACCAGCGTAGAGTCGGTTGGCGATACGAAACAGCAGCGCATCGGTGATGAGGTTTTGTTCTTCGAGCGCCGCCGCGATAGACGTCCCGGTTGCGCCGCGCTCGACCATAAACGCCGTGTCAGCGCTGGCAGGGCCTGCGCGCTCAATGGCGCTGGTGAAGAAGGCGAACACGAAGACAGCCGCGACGCCGCCGGCGACCGCCAACCAAAACAGGAAAGAAAAAACACCGCCGCCCCCGCGACGCGCCGCCGTTCTGGCCATTAGTCCACCGCTGTTAGGATCACCGCAGCGTTGGTGCCGCCAAATCCGAACGAATTCGACATCGCTGCTCTCACCGGCCGTTTCTTGGCCTTGAGCGGCGTCAAATCTATGGCGCTCTCAACTGACGGATTGTCCAGGTTGAGCGTCGGCGGAACAACGCCGTCACGGATCGCCAGGGCGCAGAATACGGCTTCCACTGCACCAGCGGCGCCGAGCAAGTGGCCGATCGCGGACTTGGTCGAAGAGACCGAGAGATCGGCAACGGCATTGCCGAACAAGCGCTCGATGGCTTTCAGCTCGATCTCGTCGCCGAGCGGGGTCGAGGTGCCGTGGGTGTTGAGATAGTCGATGTCGCCCGGGCTCATGTCGGCGTTCTTCAACGCGGCCTGCATGGCGCGGAAGCCGCCGTCGCCATCATCGGCTGGTGCGGTGATGTGGTAGGCGTCGCCCGAGAGGCCGTAACCCTTCACCTCAGCATAGATCTTTGCGCCGCGCGCCTTGGCGTGCTCGTACTCTTCAAGCACCAGCGCGCCGGCGCCCTCACCCATAACGAAGCCATCGCGGTCTTTGTCATATGGCCGCGATGCACGTTCGGGCGTGTCGTTGAAATTAGTCGACATCGCGCGCAAAGCGCAAAAGCCCGCCATCGCCAAACGCCCGACAGCGGCTTCAGCGCCGCCCGCCACCATCACATCGGCATCGCCGAAAGCGATCAAACGCGAGGCGTCGCCCACGGCATGCGCGCCGGTTGCACAGGCGGTGACCACCGCGTGGTTCGGGCCGCGGAAACCGTGACGGATGGAAACTTGCCCCGAGGCCAAATTGATCAGCGCCCCTGGAATGAAGAAGGGCGAGATTTTCCTCGGCCCATCCTTCTCCAGCTGAAGCGCCGTGCGGCCGATAGATTCAATGCCGCCAATGCCGGAGCCAATCAGAACGCCGGTGCGGTTCTTGTCTTCGTCGTCCTCAGGCTTCCAACCGGAATCCTCCACCGCTTCATCAGCGGCGGCGATGGCGAAGAGAATGAAATCCTCGATGCGGCGCTGCTCCTTGGCGGACAGCGTTTTATCCGGATCGAACGCATGCGCGTCGCCCGCGCCTCCGGCGCGGCCGTCACTGCGCGGCACCATGCAGGCGATACGGCACGGCAGATCGTCCACCTTGAAGTGTTCGATCTGGTTTGCGCCGGATTTGCCCGCGAGGAGCCGCTCCCACGTGGCTTCGCGTGACGCGGCCAGCGGGGTGACGAGCCCTATGCCTGTGATGACGACGCGCCGCATGCGCGTGTGCAGGGCGTTAGCCCTGCTTCTCCGAGATGAACTTCACCGCGTCGCCGACGGTTTGAATGTGCTCGGCCGCGTCGTCCGGGATCTCGATGCCGAACTCTTCTTCGAACGCCATGACCAGCTCGACATTGTCCAAGCTGTCAGCGCCGAGGTCGTCGATGAACGACGCCTTCTCGGTGACCTTCTCCGGCGGGGCTTCGAGATGCTTGATCACGATCGCCTTTACGCGCTCAAAAACTTCCGACATGCACGCCTCGCCAGTGCTGAAAAATTGGTCACGCCCCTCACGGGGCGCTTGTGAGCGGCCTTTTGACCACAGGTGCGGCCCGGCGCAAGCCCTTTTCACCATCGGGCCTGCAAGGGCGGCCCCTCAGATCATGGCCATGCCGCCATTCACGTGCAGGGTCTGGCCGGTCATGTACGCCGCCTCGTGGCTGGCCAGATAAACCGCCGCAGCTGCTACATCAGCGCCCTCGCCCAGTCGGCCTGCGGGAATCTTGGTCAAAAGCGCGGTTTTCTGGGCCTCGTTCAACACATCGGTCATCGGCGAGGCGATGAAGCCTGGCGCGATGCAATTGGCCGTCACGTTGCGGCTGGCGACCTCAGCCGCCATCGCCTTGGTAAACCCGATCATGCCGGCTTTCGACGCAGCGTAATTCGCCTGTCCGGGGTTTCCGGTGACGCCGACGACCGAGGTGATGCCGATGATCCGGCCCCACCGGTTCTTCATCATCGTCTTCAGCGCCGCCCGCGATAGCCGGAAATAGCCCTCCAGATTGATCTTCAGGACGTTCTGGAAATCGTCATCCTTCATGCGCAGGAGCAGGCCATCCTTGGTGATGCCGGCGTTGGCGACGAGGATGTCGAGCTTGCCGCCGAGCGCCGCTTCAGCTTGGCCGACCAGCGCATCGACAGCAGCCGGATCGGATAAATTGCATGGTGTAATCGGGTGGTCGCCGGCCAATTCAGCGCGGACTTTCTCCAGCGCTTCGACGCGTGTTCCCGAGAGCGCAACGCGCGCGCCCTGCGCCGCAAGCGCTTTGGCGATGGCGCCGCCAATGCCCCCGGATGCGCCGGTGACGAGCGCGGTCTTGCCTGTGAGATCGAACATCCTGTCCTCGCAGAAATTATGCCGGAGGACGTGGCAGGCGCGGCGGCGAAAGTCGAGACGCCACCGCGCCGCCAGCTCAATGCACGTTGATGCGCAAGGCCTGGTTGGCCCCAACCTGAACGCGCTGATAGCCCTCGGTGATGGCCAGCGTGCTGCCTGCGCCGACGTCCCAGCAGCCGGCCGATACCGGGAAGCGATAGCTGGCTCCTGGCGGGATCGCTGTATTGGCTGGCAGGCGATTGAGCCCGTACGTGCTGGCGCTGCACGCCGATATCAGCACGACATTGATGTGGCCGCCGCCGGCATTGACGATATCGATCGCGCCGACCGGCTCGCCTTCGCGGATCAGCGGCCCGCCCGTCACCATGCTGGCGCACGACGCAGCCAGCAACAATCCGACGCCCGCAAGCGCCATCTTCAGCATCTTGAACAAATGAAGCTCCCCTATTTGCCTCGCGCCTAAAAAAGCGGTGTTCGCCGATGCCGCCAAGCCCGCTCTAGTTGCGGCGCTTAAACGCTGAGTGCGTCGGCGAGTTTCAGCACCGTGTTCCAGTTCCGCGCGCTGCCGAGCTTCGGGAACTTTAGTTTCGATGGCCCCTGGCCGTTCGGGAACTTGATGTAGACGCAGCGCTCGCCCTGCTTGAACTCTTCGCCTGTCAGCGCCGATGCAGCCATCGCCTCTAGCTCTGCTTTGGTTGCAGGGGCGCGCATGAAGGCTACGACCAGAAACGTTGGCGTCGTCTTGGCGAACGCCTTGAATGGATTGGCGGCGACGATGGCGTTGAGCGCCGCCGCGTCGCGCACGAAAACGTCGGTCTTCAGCTTGAGACCGTCGAGGATAAGCTTTTCGAGTGCCGCTTCCAGCTTCGCGCCGCGCGTCTTGGCGTTCAGCACCAAGTTGCCGCTGGCCAGCAACGTGCGCACGTCGGTGTAGCCAGCGCCTTCAACCAACGCCCGCAACTCGCTCATGATCACCTGGCGCTTGCCGAGATTCACACCGCGCAGTAGCGCTGCTTGCAGGCTCACAGCGTCTTCGCGAACGCTTCGATGTCGGCAGGCTCGTTCAGCGGGATGGTTTCAACATCGGAGACGTTGCGCTTGACCATGCCGGAGAGCTGCTTGCCGGCGCCGATTTCGACGAAGCGCGTGATGCCGCCTTCACCCGCCATCCACTCGACGCTTTCGCGCCAGCGCACGCGGCCGGTGACTTGCTCGACCAGCAGCTTGCGGATCGTCGCCGGCTCGCTGACCGGGCGGGCGGTGACGTTGGCGACCAGAGGCGCCGCCAGCGGCGCGATCGCGGCGCTGGCCAAAGCTTCCGCCATTGCATCGGCAGCGGGTTGCATCAGGGGCGAGTGGAAGGGCGCTGAAACATTAAGCGGAATGGCGCGCGCGCCTTTTTCCTTGGCATACGCCAGCGCCGCATCGACACCGGCTTTGGAGCCAGAAATGACGACGTTGCCAACGTTGTTATCATTGGCGACGACGACCACGCCCGCTGCTTGTCCCGCCGCGGCGATCTCTTCGGCAAACGCCACATCGACCTTCCCGATCAGCGCCGCCATCGCGCCGGCGCCTACCGGCACAGCCGCTTGCATAGCGTTGCCGCGCACGCGCAGCAGACGCGCCGCGTCGGTGAGGCTGAGCGCGCCAGCCGCCGCCAGCGCCGAGTATTCGCCGAGCGAGTGGCCGGCCACGAACGCGACCTTGCCGACACCGAAACCGAACTCGCGCTCCAGCGTCCGCACGCCGGCGAGGCTGACCGCCATCAAAGCCGGCTGCGCATTGGCCGTAAGGGTGAGGTCATCGGCCGGCCCCTCAAAGATCAGCCGCGACAGCTTCTCCCCAAGCGCCTCGTCGACCTCCTGAAACACCTCACGCGCCGCCGCGAAAGCGTCATAAAGCCCCTTGCCCATGCCGGGCGCCTGGCTGCCTTGACCAGGAAAAATGAATGCTATGCTCATGGGCGCGACATAGAGCAGCCCCGCCCGCGATACAACGCGTCGAAATCCGGCCTAGGGGTTTAATTGGGTGGCTCAGAAGGTGCGGAAGGAGGTGTGAAGTCAAATCGGATGGGGATGCGCACTCTCCCTCCAGCTGTGCGCCGCCCGTCTCGCGTCTCCGGAGCCATGCGAAAAAGTCGCGAGGCACGAATTGCGGCTTCGCCAAATCCCTGTCCTGCCGGTTCTTCCGAAAGGATGAGGCAAGCGAGTCGGCCTTCCGCATCGACAATGCAATCGAGGATGGCTTGGCCACTTAGCCCCTGGCGAAACGCCTGAACCGGATAGAGGAGAGAAATGCGAGCGGAGTCGGGCCGCTCTAGCCACTCCACATTCGCACTCGTCAAGATAATTGCTGTTGGCGGCGCAGGCGACGGATCGATAGCTACCGGGATCGGAAACGTGATGCGAACTACGATCTCGCGCCCGTCTGTCGGCTGTCCTCCCTGGTCAAGTGGCGCGAGCCTCGCCGCCGATGCCGCTCGGCTAGCAGCCTCAAGGAAAGCCGTCGGCGTATCGACAACCTGGGCGCAGGCGACCAGCGCCCCATTGGCGACGCGGCATCGAAGCTGCAGGTCGTGTCCCTGAACGTGGTGTACGAGCCGGCGCTCGTCGCGGTCTCACCGGCGGGTTGGGCCGGTCGTCATGCCG
>ENA-ORBV01000352-ORBV01000352.1-microbial-mat-metagenome-genome-assembly--contig:-NODE-352-length-104858-cov-16.187210_pt1 | contig 104858 bp, 73 predicted proteins | sample MGYA00237777_ERZ505514 | MGnify/ENA primary metagenome ERZ505514 (study PRJEB26160, sample SAMN06269048) | microbial mat metagenome | isolation source: Oligotrophic lake microbial mat | place...
TCTCTGGCGCCGGCCTGCGGACGGAGCCCGGGCTGCGGAACGCGGCAGCGTCACCCACAGGAAAGCCGGAAGACCCAGGAAGTGAATGAGCGACTGTTGCGCCGGCCGGTCGCGGGCATCAGACATCCGGTCTTCGATCACGGCGCATATCGCCTCGAGCAACGCATCCAGTGCCGCCTGCGATCGGCGGAAAAGATCGGGAGCATCAGCGACGGCACGGAACTGCTCGCAGTACACAATCGTCTGCCCGACAGGCGAACTGCACCGGACACAGATGCCGGCATTGCCGAAATCGTTCGGCACTGCCCGCTCGAATGTGCCGTGGAACAGACGCGCCGAATCAGCAGGCGCACCGCCGCCACCTTTCGCTGCCTCGCCTGCGCCGTACAGTCCGACCAGCCGCAGCAGCTCAGGGTCGTCATCCTCCAGCGCGTGCTGGGCATGTTCCAGCGTGACATCGCGATGCAGCGTTCCGTTGTCATCGTGCACGATTCGGTGCATGCGCGAAGATTCCTTCTCACGAGGTGCGGCCTTCAGAGATGCACAGCGTAATGATGACTCGCCTAATGAAAATCCCTCGACGTCGTCTGAAGCTCGTGCAGTTCGTCGCTCGCGTCCTCGACTCGCTGCACAAGGATGTGCACCACGCCTTCGCTGCGTTCGACGGTGCCGCGCGCGAGAATGATGACACTGTGGCGTGCGGCTGTGCGGAATCGCTCGTAAATCTGCGGGCGCACGATCAGGTTGGCGATGCCCGTTTCATCTTCGAGCGTCATAAACAGAATGCCGTGCGCCGTCGAAGGGCGCTGCCGAACGAGAACGACTCCGGCGACGGCGATCCAGGTGCCGAACGGTGTCCGCGCTTCATCCATGAGCACGCTGCACGGTGACGCTCCGCGCGCAGCGAGATTCGCGCGAATGCATGCGATCGGATGCTGCTTGCGCGACAGGCCGATCGCCGCGTAGTCGTGCGCCACATCTGCAAGCGGTGTGACGCGCGGCAGCGTGCTCCGCACATCCGTAGCTTCCTCTTTCGCTTCTTCCAGCGCGACGAACATCGGCAGTGCATCATCGCGCAGCGCGCGGATCTGCCACAAGGCCTGCTGACGAGCAAGCCCCATCGATCGAAACGCGTCGGCCGCTGCAATCCGGCGCAAGGCCGCAACGGAAACACCGCTCGCCCGCCAGAGCGATTCGACATCCGTGAACGATCCGTGACAGCGCACGCTCGCGGCAATACGGTCCGCATCGACCTGTGCAAGTCCTTTGACAAGCCGCAGCCCCAGCCGCAGCGCCGGCTGCTGCCGCGCGACGCTGCGCCGTCGCCGTCCCGCACACAGCAGCGGATCGTCGCCGATCAACGCTGCTGAACGGAGGAGCGGATCGTGGCGTTCGAGCGAGCAGTCCCATGTGCTCGCGTTGACGTCGACAGCACGCACGGTCACTCCGTGCTCTTCGGCATCGCGGACAATCTGTGCAGGCGCATAGAAGCCCATCGGCTGACTGTTCAGCAGCGCCGCCGCGAAGGCGGCCGGATGGTGGCATTTGAGCCACGAACTCACGTACACGAGCAGGGCGAACGATGCCGCGTGCGACTCGGGAAATCCGTAGCCGGAGAATCCCTGAATCTGCGTGAAGACCTGCTGCGCGAACAGCCGCGTGTATCCGCGCGCCACCATGCCTTCTTCCAGCTTCCCTGCGAATTCCTTGAGCTTCGTGGCCTTTCGCTTCCACGCGGCGATCGCGCGGCGAAGCTGATCCGCTTCTCCGGGCGTGAAGCCGGCGGCGACGATCGCAAGCGACATCGCCTGTTCCTGAAAGAGCGGGACACCCAGCGTTTTGCCGAGCACGCGTTCGACCGCAGCGTCGGGGTATGTGATGGTCTCCTCGCCGTTCCTGCGGCGCAGATACGGATGGACCATGTCGCCCTGAATCGGTCCCGGACGCACGATCGCGACTTCGATGACGAGGTCGTAAAAACACCGGGGTCGCAGGCGCGGCAGCATCGACATCTGGGCCCGCGACTCGATCTGAAAAACGCCGACGGTGTCGGCGGCGCAGATCATGTCGTAGACGACAGGATCCTCGGCGGGAATCGTGTGAAACGCACAGGGCGGCACCGCGGTCACGCATGCCTGATCGTCATTCACCAAGTCAATCGCCTTGCGGATGCAGGTCAGCATGCCGAGCGCCAGCACGTCGACTTTCAGCATGCCCATCGCTTCGATATCGTCCTTGTCCCATTCAATAATGGTGCGATCATCCATCGCTGCGTTTTCAATCGGAACGAGTTCGCACAGCGGGTCGTCGGTGATGACGAAGCCGCCGACATGCTGCGAGAGATGGCGCGGAAAGCCGAGAAGCTCGCTGGTCAGCAGGGCGAGCCGCCGGATCGTCGGATCGCGCGGATCGAGACCGAGCGTGCGGACACGTTCAATGTCGACCGCGCCGTCGTGCCACCAGTCCACCCCGGACGCGAGCTGGTCCACGCAGTCGAGCGAAAGTCCGAGCGCCTTGCCGACATCGCGGATGGCGCTGCGTCCTCGATAGGAAACGACTTCAGCAACGAGCGCCGCGCGTTCGCGGCCGTAGCGCTGATAAAGATATTGAATGACTTCTTCGCGCCGTTCGTGTTCGAAGTCGACGTCGATATCCGGCGGCTCGTTGCGTTCCTTGCTCACAAAACGTTCGAAAAGCACATCGATTCGGTCAGGATCGACGGCTGTGATGCCGAGGCAATAGCAGACGGCGGAGTTCGCCGCGGCACCGCGTCCCTGACAGAGGATGTGCCGGCTGCGCGCGAAGACGACGAGGTCGTGCACAGTGAGAAAAAACGGCGCGTACTGCAGCTCTTCGATCAGCGTCAGCTCGTGATCGAGCTGCTTGCGCACACGGTCGGTGATGCCGTGGGGATAGTGGTCGCGGGCGCCGGCCCAAGTGAGATTGCGGAGGTGCTGCATGACCGGCACGCCGGGCGGCGCGACTTCCGCCGGATAGCGATACCGCAGCTGATCCATCGAGAATCCTACGGCCCGTTCCGCAAGATCGTGCGCGCGTTGGATCGCCTCGGGCATGTCGGCAAAGAGTTCCGCCATGGCCTGCGGCGACTTGAGATGCCGCTCTGCGTTCGGGAAGAGGCGATAGCCCGCCTGATCGATCGTGCATCCGTACCGGATGCAGGTCAGGATGTCCTGCAGCGGACGGCGTTCCGCAACGTGGTAGTGCACGTCGTTCACGGCGACGAGCGGCACACCCGTCCAGTTCGCCAGCGACCGGAGCTGGTGCGAGCGCAGCGCGTCATCCGGATCGCCAAGACGCGTGACGGCGATGGAAAGAGCATCACCCATGACGCGATGGAGACCTTCGATCAGTTCAAGGCAGGGCTGATCGACAATCGCTGGGGGAATCAGCGTGCACAGAAGACCCGTGCCCGAGCGGCGAAGCTGCGCCATCGGACCCAGCAGTTCCAGCAGATCATGCAGTGTGAGATGACATTCGCCTTTCGGCGCGCGGCGCTTGCCAGTCGTCAGCAGCCGACACAGACATGCGTACGAGGCGGTGTCGGTGACATGCAGCAGGACGTCGGCGCGATACGGCGGACCGCCCGATGCATCGTGATCCGCGAGGAGTTCCACACGGCTGCCGACGATCAGCTGAATCCCCCGCTCTTTCGCCGCAACATGCGCTCGAACCATTCCCGCGAGCGTGTGTCGATCCGCGAGGGCGATCGCGTGATAGCCGAGTTCGGCGGCGCGATCGATCATCTCTTCAGGATGGCTGCCTCCGCGCAGGAACGAGAAGTTGCTGGTGACCGCAAGCTCGACATACGACAGCGCTGATCGCGGAGCGCCGATCTGTTCCGGAAGCGATGGTCGCTCCCGCCACGGATGACCGTGCAGCTTGGGATTCGGATGTTCGGGCATGGAAAGAACTCATCGCGGTGCGATCCATGCACGGAGGCAGAGTCGGAGGGGATAAACACAGAGAGGCACAGAGGCCAGTCGGAGGGCCACGGAGCAGGCGACGCGGCGACGGCGGCGCTGGGCTTTCTCAATGGAAAGAAAAGGAAGATGGTGACGATGATGATGATGATGATGATGATCAGAACGGCCAAGCCTCTCCCTCCGAACCCTTTCCTTCATCAGTTACGCACGAACCGTGAACCGTCCGTGCCTCCTCTGTGGTTCTCTGTGCCCTCTGTGTCTGTGTGTTACTCCGTAATCCGACGTCCCCCAATCTCATCCCCACGCGCCCTGCGCCCACCAGCGTTCCGGGGCGTCGTCGGTGTGCCAGACCCAGAGCCACACACCGATGTCGAGCAAGAGACGCCGGTAGTGGCGCGTGCGACTGGCGAGCACTGGATCGACGCGAGAGTGCGCCGCCGCCGCGCGCATCCGCCACCATCGTTCGCTGATGCATTCATCGCCTCCGCTGGCGAGCACGCTGTAGTTCCGGCCTCGCCAGCGCAGGTTTCTCGGATCTCCGATTCCGTCGATGACCTCGATCGGTTCCGGTGGCGACCAGACGATCGTGGGACGTTCCGCCGTCGGCAGTGAGTGGACGATTGCCTGGTCGATCCGTGAGCGTTCGTCTTCGCCGATCGTCGCCAGTGCAAAGGCAGCTTCAGGTTCGTGCGTTTCAATGGCCTTGATCCTGAAGATCGCATGGGCGCCGAGACGAGCCGCGAGGCGGTCAAGACATTCGTCTGCTGCAGGCGACGGCGCGAGCGCCGTGACAGGTAGCGACAGCGCGGCCTGTGCCGCATCGCCGTGCGCCAACTCGCCATGCCCCAACTCACGATGCCCCAACTCACGATGCCCCAACTCACGATGCGCCAACTCACGATGCGGCAACACGGCGGTGCGCGGAGCCGTGAGAACGAGCGTGTCGATGCCGAAGCCTGCGTCGAGACGTTCCAGCGCCGGGCGCAGCAGCGTCCAAAGATGGCCGCGCCGGCGACTGGCTCGTCCCAGATGCAAGTCGATGGTGACGGCTGGTGCATCCGCCCGGACAGCGATCAGCTGCAGGCGCCGCGCTCCGCGCTCGCGACGGCGAAGGCGTCGGCACAATGCGTCCAGGAGATCGGCGACGGCCAGCGAAATGGCTTCCGGGTCGGTCACGGGTCCGGCGAAGGTGCGCTCGACACGGCATGCGGGGGCGAGACGAATGCACGCAAGCGGTTCGGGAAGACGACCGAGCGCCTGATCGAGCCGCATGAGCGGGTCCGGTGCTTTCGGATCACGCCCCAATGCGGCCGATGCAGACGATGCGCCCGCGTGTGCCGGGACGAGCACCTCCCCTTCGTCCATATCGCTGGATGATGCGCCGCGAGAGCGTGGCGATCCCTGTCGACTGTTGGGGGCCCGGCTGCCGCGCGGCCTTCCAACACGCTCCGCCAATTCGGCGCGGTCCAGATCCAAGAAGTGCTGCACGGTCGTGACGTGCACTTCGTGCAGTGCCTGGATGTCTGACTCTGCGAGACGCAGCGCTGCGAGAGGAAGTGGGCGGAGCGCATCCAGCTCGGTACCCGCAGCAATGCTGACGATCGGGTCTGCGCCGTGCCGCGCGAGTCCCCATGCGGCACCAGCGGTTCCTGCGATGGCAAGTCGTGCGGTGATGCCGTTGCGGCGCAGGCGCTCGTGCAACGCATGCAGAAATGGACGCTCGCCTCCGAATCGCTGATCGAGCAAACGTTCGCAGCCGGTGAGATCGCCCCACAGACCATCCCAGCACCCGTGCCAGCATCTGTCGGGGCATCTGTCCGGGCGTCCGCTGCTGTCATGAGGCAATGCCACCGACGGGACGTATCGAAGAAGCCACGCGGCAAGGCGACGCAATGCTGCACGATCGGCCGCCGGATCGCTGTCCATCACCGTGCAGGAGCCGCCGGCCTGCATGGCCGAAGTACGTCCAGCCGACGGTGCACACTGAGCGCGGGCATGCGCCAGCGTCATGCCGACGGAGACGCCGAGCGCCACGGCGCGGGGGCAGGCGGCGACGACCGTCTGTACGCCGCGGCTAATCCCGACCATCAGGAGTGGAGAGGAGTTCCCGGAAGGGGCGTGCGGACGCATCAAGTGTTCCGGAGCATCAGCAACCCCCGTCCACGCTGCAGCGATAGTTCGCGGATGCTTCCATGCGTGGCCCACCTGACTGGAATCAACAGCCACCTCGAGCGGCGCAACGGGGTCATGCCGGAAGTCGCCACTTCGCTGATTGCGTTCCCTTGGAGGCTGCCCGGCGCTTGATGACGCGGCCGCCTTGGCCACAGCGCGGGCCGCTCGTTCGAGTGGCCACAGAGGCAGAAACACGGACAGAACTCGGCGCATCACGCGATCGCCTTTTGCATCACGTTGTTGATGGTGGTGGCCACTGCAGGAATATCCCTTGCGAGAATATCTGTCGCTGCCGCTTCCCATCGAGGCGAGGCATGCGTGACCAGCGGATGATGCGTCCATTCCTGCCGGCGCGGATCGTGATCCGTGACTCGATCAGCGGTGTGCTCAGACCCATCACAGGACGCCAAGGCATGACGCGCTGCAGGATCGAGGGACCCCAGCAGTGATGACCGGCACCGCAGCAACTGCATGCGCCATTGCGGCGGCCATGCGAGTGTTGCTGAGGGCGTCACCAGCCAGCGTGTCAATGAAGCCGAGAGCTGGTTCATCTCATGCGATGGCCGCGCCAGCAGCACCGCCATGGGTGTCGTTCGCGCAGCCATCGCGAGCTGAAGGCGTCGTGAACCTGCCATGGAAAGTCCCGTGCCATCAGCCACAATGACCGCGACGCCTTCGCTACGGATTGCTTCTTCGAGCGCCCATTCCCTAGCGCATGGCCTGGCGCGGGGCATAGCGCATGGCATGGCGTGTGATGCTGCGCGATTGCCCCACGATCGCGGGCGGCCGCGCTCTGCAGGCACGTCAATGAAGTTGGAATGCCGGAGCAGCGTCCAGTCCGGCCCATCGCGCGAGCGGCCTGATCCCGCATGATCGGGCCTCTGCCATGTGTCGCGCCAGTCCGCCCAACCTGCGGGCAACATCACCGCCGATCTGCCGTACGTGCCAGGCATCCCCTGCCGCACGCCGGCAATGAGGCAGCGCGAGTTCGGCCAGACGGCGCGACCGATCCACAGCACGCGCCGCATCGTGCCCGTTGTGTGATCGATGCCGATCGCGCGCATCACACGATGCACCAAGGCGAGGAGCACGCCGATCGGCGCGAGCCACACAGCCCCACGTCCCTCAGTCAGAGAATGGCCCAGAAACTCATGCACGCCTCGCCACGGCAAGCCGCCTCCGAACATGCGATCGATCGCCGGCCAGCCGGATGGATCGAGCCCGGTGATAGATGAGTGAGTGACAGATGTGTGTGATGCAGCCTCTGTCGGGGTCGTTTGATCATGCTGATCATGCTGATCATGCTGATCATGTTGATCGAGCGGAATAAGTTCATGCACGGGATGACGTGGATGCAACGATGACGGAAGAGGAGTTGTCCCTCGGCCTGATCCCCGACCCGATCCCCGACCCGATTCCCGACCCGATTCCCGACCCGATTCCCGGTCCAGCAGGATCGGAATTTCTTGCACGCTGTGAAGAATGCCGTGCGCGGTCGATGGCGCATGCTCGACCTTGCTGTCGACATCGACATGACTGTCGACCGGACTCGATGGCGACGACGGATCCTCTTCCTCAGCGATGCGTGCAATCAACTCCGCAGCCCGGCGAAAGTGTCGACTCCCTTCATTGCCATCAGGAGATGCGTCCCGACCGCGCTGCTCGATGGTGACAATCGCCGACTGCAATTCATGCAGCGTGCGATGCCGTCCAGCGCGCGACGATGTTTCTTGTTGATGTTCCGGTGGTGTCTCAGGAGTGGCCAGCAGTGCGCGTGTCTTCCCAGTCAGTTCTGACATTGAGCTTGACTTCACAGTGATCTCGCTTTGGTGTGACTGTCGCCTGATCAGTGGCTCGGCGGGCCAATCGGTCACCCGTGGGGCCGATCAGGTTTCAATCGAGGTCCGGGCAATCAGCTTCGCGTTGTGTGTTCCTGTTTCCCGACTCAAATCCCGTCGCGTTTCTGGCTTCGGTTGCTCTTTGGGCGCACGGACAGCGCCGTCTTCTTGCAAAGACGCCGACCCCAATTCGCCTTGATTCGCCTTGATTCCGCCTTGATTCTTCGCTCAAACGCACGTTGCCGATCCCGCGCTTCGTCCGCAGACGATGTCGTCGATCGGTTTTTGTTAGGGTATCCGTGCGCGGCAGGCTGTCAACAGCAAAGCTGCGATTTTCTTCCTCAATCCATGCGCGCGGTCCACATGCGATGTCGCTCGCACCGCCGCGTACACGATCCGCCGACGTGCGGTCGTGTCACAATGCCGAGCGATGTTTCGCGTTCCGCGCGTCAAGTACCTCCGCTGCTCGCTCATCGCTGTCGTTGCAGCGTGTGGTCCGCGCGAAAGCGCCCAAGCACCTTCACCTGCGCCCCCACCTGCGCCACCCACTGCGTCAGCCCTCGCCGATCCCTACACGTATGCCGAGGCCAGCGCCGACGGCACCGGCAAGTTCTACCTGGGTCGCGAGATCAGCGTGGTCATGGGACATCTGGCGGCCGGATGGCTTGAACGTCCCGGACGTGAGCGCGAAGAGCGCACGGATCTTGTGTTCACCGCGATGGAACTGCGGCCTGGAGATGTCGTCGCAGACATCGGTGCAGGGACCGGCTACTTCTCGTTTCCGATCGGACGCATCGTGAGCGAAGGGAAAGTGCTCGCGGTCGACATTCAGCCCGAGATGCTCGCGATCGTGCGCGACTTGGCGGCGGCGAAACACGTCGACAACATTGAACCGGTGCTCGGCGCCGTCGACGACGTGAACATCCCGGCGAACACGGTCGACGTGGTGCTGCTCGTCGACGCGTATCACGAGTTCTCGCATCCCAAGGAGATGCTTGACTCGATCATGAAGGCGCTCAGGCCCGGCGGCCGCGTGATTCAGATCGAGTACCGCGCGGAGGATCCCGATGTGCCGATCAAGCCGCTGCACAAGATGAGCGAAGGGCAGGCCAGGAAAGAGATGAGCGCGGCGGGCTTCGAGTGGGTGGAGACGAAGAGCTTTCTGCCGCAGCAGCACTTCATGGTGTTCCGCAGGCCGCAGTGATGGGGTGGGTGGGCGCACGCTCGCTTCGGCGCGCACCTCCCAAAACCCAACGAACACCGCGGAAAACCGCGAACGCGGCGTCGACGGAGACAAGCGCCGTTCAGTACGCTCGATTTGCCCGCGGCAATCGCGAGGAGCGTGGGTGCCTACACGCGCGTCGAGGATCGGCGATCGGTGCTCGCGGAAGCATGAATGAGATTCATGGACAGTCGGGGTGCGTCCGCTGTTCACGGGTGAAGCGAAGCGCCACCCGTGGGCAATCGGCACTCTCAATTCCGCCCCGGCGGGACGGAGGAGAAGATCGCTCCTGATCCGATGTTCAGCGTGTGATGGCAGTTCATGCATCACATCGTGTCCTCGATGTGCAACGGGCGCACTCGCCATGCTCGCCGAACGCGAGGCCGCCCTCGGAGCCGCGCCGTACGAGCGCGCCGAGTCGCGACGGGGACACGCCAACGGGTTCAAGCAGAAGACCGTCCTCACCCGCTCCGGGCCTCTTCAGCTCCGCGTCCCCAAGGCCCGCGGCATCGAGTTCGACCCCCAGTCCATCGAGCGCGGCATCCGCAGCGAGAGGGCCCTCAAGCTCGCCGTCGCCGAGATGTACGTCCAGGGCGTCTCCACACGCAAGGTCCGAGAGGTCCCACACTGCAATTGGTGGCGCTCTGCGGCACCGACATCTCCAGCACCCAGGTCAGCCGAATCGCCAAGGAACTCGACGAGGGGCTCGCGCTCTGGCGCAACCGGCCACTCGGATCCGTGCCCTTCCTCATACTCGACGCACGCTACGAGAAGGTGCGCCACGGCGGTTCCGTCGTCGACTGCGCCGTCCTCGTCGCCATGGGCGTCCGCGACGACGGCAGGCGAACCGTCCTGGGAGTCTCCTGCGCGCTCAGCGAGGCCGAGCCGCACTGGAGGGCCTTCCTCCAGTCGCTCCTGGCGCGGGGCCTCCACGGCGTCAGGATGATCACCTCCGACGACCACGCCGACCTCCGCTCCATCCTCGACGCCCCCGACCTGGGCGAGGCGAAGCGGCGGACCGACATCGTCGTCGCGAAGCACCGCAAGGCCGCGCCGGACCTCGCGGACTGGATCGACGCCAACGTCGCCGAGGCCCTCACCGTCCTCACGCTCCCGCCCGAGCACCGGCGAAGGCTCAGGACCAGCAACGCCATCGAGCAGCTCAACCCAAGCCGAGATGGAGATCAAACGCCGGACCCGCGTCGCCGGACTCTTCCCCAGCGCCGAGTCGCTGCTGCGGCTCGTCAGCGCGATCCTCAGCGAGGTCGACGAGGAGTGGTCCGCCGGCCGCGTCTATCTCGACCTCGCACCGAAGTCTGAATGAACCCGAAGCCCCTGACCCGCCGCCCGCCGCGGTGTCGACCAGACGAATCGCTGCCCATGCCTCTGCTCGAAAGTAATCGTCATATCCGTCTGGCCCGCCGTCCGCGGCGGTCCGGTGAATTTACAGACGGGATGTTGCTTTCTCGAATAATCCGGGAAGTTTCTTCGTCTAGGACGGGTACGCTCGGTCCGCGGGAACCCAATCGCGACGCGTTCCAAGGTGCAGCATGCCCCACGCGTCCACCCGGGACAGTCCAGCAGAAAAAACCAGGGGGTGAGAAATGAAGAGAACAGCAGTGTGCCTCGTGGCGGCATGTGCGGCGATCGCCTTCGTAGCTCGAACGAGCGGAGATTTCCTTGGATCGGCACAGAACTTTGGTGTCTTGGGCGGATCAACGGTCACCAACACGGGCGCGTCCGTGATCAACGGAGACTTGGGTCTCTGGCCCGGAACCGCAGTGACGGGCTTTCCGCCGGGCATCGTGAACGGCGTCCAGCACATCAACAACGGTGTGGCGCAGCAGGCGCAGGCCGACGCGCTCACCGCCTACAACGTGTTCGCGGGAATGTCGTTCGGCCAGAATCTGAGCGGCATGGATCTCGGCGGTTTGACGCTTACACCGGGCGTCTACTTCTTTTCATCGTCCGCCCAGCTAAGCGCCGCGCTCACGCTCGACGGCCTCGGTGATCCCAACGCTCTCTTTGTGTTCCAGATCGCGAGCACGCTGACGACGGCGAGCGCATCGTCGATCCTCAACATCAACGGGGCCGATGGGTGCAACATCTACTGGCAGGTGGGAAGCGCGGCAACGCTCGGCACCGAAACCCAGTTTCAAGGCAACATCCTCGCCAACACGAGCATCACGCTGAACACGGGAGCGAACATCCTGGACGGTCGCGCGTTCGCGCTCAACGGTGCGGTCACGATGGACACGAACATCATCAACGCCGGCTGCGTGATCCCGATGCCCGGAGCGACGCTGTTACTTGCAGGTGCGATCGGCGGTCGCCGAAATCGCGCGTCGCGACGAGGCGTTCACTGAAGCGGACGGCGGGAGGAACGGAACGCCGTCGTGAATTCAACTGGGGTTGCGGCGAGTTTCGCTCGACGACCAGTGAGTACGCTGGTCACGAGGAGAACCCCGTTGCCGCTTGACCGCACGATCCTCATGAATTGGCGGCCATCGGAGACGGTGAGGTGGGAGCCACGCGGTGCGTGGCAACTCGTTGTGGCGAAAGGCTTTCTTGCCCAGCACAACCCCGCGCCGCTTCACAGCGGCGCGATGTTGTGTGGTGAATCTCGCTTTTCACCTGTCGAGTGCCGGTGACAGGAATCGAACCTGCACTTCCTTATCAGGGAAAACGGATTTTGAGTCCGTCGCGTCTGCCAATTCCGCCACACCGGCAATGCACGTGGGCCAACGATCTTCGGGCAGTGCGGCGCGAATGTCAACGCGTACGTGAACCTCAAAAGCGACACGGCCTGACAGCAAGTGCCAGGCCGTGTCTTCACGAGGAGCGTTTGGTCTCCGTCACTGACCCCACGATCCGAGCAGGATCGCCAGATCCGCAGCATTCACGGTGCCGTCACCATTGAGATCGCCAGGTCCGCTCGAGCCCCATGCACCGAGCAGCATCGCGAGGTCCGCTGCATCGACATCACCGTCGTTGTCAAGGTCGGCGGGATTGGTGCTCGGACTCGGCGTCGGCACGGTCACGCACAGCTCGACGAAGCAGCACTGGATCCAGTCCATGCTGTGGTTGCCGATCGTGAAGCAGAACTGCGAGCCAGGTGCCACGGTCGTGTTGATCGTGATCGGGCCCAGCACCTGCGAACCCCACATCGGCGTCGCGGGCACGGTCAGCAGCGCCGGCGTCAGCGTGCCGTTGCCACCGGTCGTGAAGAGCGAGATGTGTCCCATCAGCCACGGCTCTAGGTTCGTCAGGGTGAACGTCACGTCGAACACTCCCGGCGTCGAGGTCGCGGTGACACCGACCTGCGAAATCTCCGCGCACTCGCAGTCAGGCAGTTCCACGCAGTGCTCAAGGTGGCAGCACACCTGTCCCTGGATGCTTCCCAGAATCATCTCGAAGCAGAACTGCGTTCCAGGCAGCGGCCCGTTGAGGTTCACCGTCACCGTCGTCGAATTGCCGGATGCGAGCGGCGGATTCAGCGGGATCACATTCGGTGACATATTCGGGTCAGGCAGGATCAGCACTGCTGCCGTCTGTCCCGACTGATTTGTCACGGTGAACGTGTAATCGAAGCTGCCGTCTTCCTTGCAAAGGATGTCTTCCTCAGTCACCGTCAGGCACGGCGGCTGAGCATCGAGGCAGTTGACTTCGAGCGAGCCGAGCTGATTCTTCTGCTGCTGCGTGGTGATGCCGTCGAGATCGACGAGCATGCTCAGATTGATCGGCGCACCGGTGTCCGGCTGGCCTTGGAGACCATAGACGTTCACGCCGCTGCAGATCAGCAGCGCGTCGCCCATCGCCCACACGTTGCTCGCGCCGACTTCGAAGCCCACACCGCCAGCGCTGTTGAGCTGGCCGATGCAGCCCGCGTCTCCGATCGAGTAGAGGAAGCCGTTCGGATCGAATCCGCCCGTTGCATCGCGGCAGAACTTCATGACGCGGGATGAATGCGCACCCGTCTGGATCTCGTCGATGCCGCGCTCTGCGATGAGCAGGCAGCACTCGTCGTCAAACGTGATGTCGACTGTGGCGTTCGAGCCGGGGTTGCCGGGGACAGCCGGGATCGTCAGCTCGAGCTGATCGGTGCCGGCGACGAAGTCGCCTGCACCGTTGAGCTGCACGGACCGAATCGTGTTCGGCCCGCCGCTGAAGATCGAGCCCGCCCACACCGAGTAGTACAGCCGGCCGTTCTGCGCCTTGACCGCATACGGTCGCTGGCCCAGCGGAACCCAACCGGGGCGATCACCCGGTTCGGCGAGGGCGTTCGTCGGGAGCGGGCCCGTGGTCACGCCGGTCGTGATGTCGTAGGTGTCGCGAACCGGCTGGCCTGCATTGCCCGGATCGATCGAGTAAATGCGGCCGTCTTCAAGATTCGCCGCGTAGAGCCGGTCGCTGTTGCAATCAAACGTCAGATTGCCGAGACCGGGGTATGCCTGGCCGGCCTGCCCTTGTCCCACAATCACCGGATCAAGGGCGTTGGGGAGCCGCACGAGTTCCGACGCGGCGCCGGTGTTGGCGTTGAGGATATAGATGCTGCCGGCGCCGCCGAGCGAACCGAGCGGATCCGTGGCGAAGACGCCGTAGTTTGAGGTGTGGGCGACGTACACGTTGCCCACGTTGTCGAGCGTGACGCCGAAGACGCCGCCGAGCTTGTCCATCGTCCAGTCGGCAGCGGTGTATCGCTGCGTGTTCCAGTTCGAGCCAAGCGGGGCGCTTCCCTGGTTGCCGAGATCGATCACGTACACCGCGGGATCGGTGCCTGCGAACTGAAAGTTGGTCGTAGCCGCGAGCAGTCCCGGATTGAACGGTGTCGAGAGCGACTCGACGAGCGGCGGTCGCGCGCCGCAGCAGTCACAGTCGCCGGGCTCTTCACCTGGGCATGTCTCTTCAAGGCACGTGATGGTCAGCGAGCCAGGCCCGCCCGGAGCGAAGCCGGGCGTGCCGACCTGAATCAGATACGTCGCGCCGCAGACTGCATCGCAGACGACGCGCGTCTGCTTGCCACAGTCATTGTCCGAGCAGCAAAGCGGCTGGCCGACGTCCGCGGGACACGTACAGCCGGCGTAGATGCGGATCTTCGTGTCGACCTGGGTCTGGCCGCACGTCGAGAACTCCACGAGGCCGTTGCAGTTGGAGGTCCAGCAGTACCAGATGTCGTGACCGATCGTGATGCCGCCCAGATCGCAGTTCGGTACGAACACGCCGTTGACGCCAGTCGTCGCTTCGGTGAGGTCGAAACTGAATGGTCCGGCACCCGTGATCGGCTGCGTATTGGCGCAGTCGTCGTTCGCAGGCGGTGCGGCGAAACTCGCCGGAGTAAGCCCAGTCGACACTACGACCGCGCACGATGCAATGAAAGCCCACTTCTTCATATAGCGCTCCTGTATCCAATGATCGACCGAGGCTCGTCCGCCGCGCCCCGCCCTTTGGCTCGAGTCGCACGTCCGGATCGCTACAGAATGCGGTCCGATGGCGTGCGAGTTCCGCGAGCCGTTGTGCACAGCATCACCGGAGCCAGCCCCATCTCTCTCAGAGACTAGCGCGGATTCGCAAAATGGTCGGGATCCGACCCTCCGCCGCTCACTCCTGAACAGACTGGAGCATCGAGTAATTCGGACTTTCCTTCGTGATCTGAATGTCGTGCGGATGGTTCTCGATCACGGTCGCGCTCGTCACGCGCACGAATCGTGATTCCCGCTGGAATTCGCTGATCGTTCGACAGCCGCAGTACCCCATCGCACTTCGAAGACCGCCGACCATCTGATAAACAAAATCCCCGAGCGGTCCGCGATATGGGACCCGCCCCTCGACTCCCTCCGGCACGAACTTCCGCGTCTCCTTGATCTGCCCCTGGCCGTACCGGTCACCGGAGCCGGCCGCCATCGCCCCCTCGCTGCCCATCCCGCGGTACGTCTTGAAGCGCCGGCCGCGGTGCAGCACGAGTTCGCCGGGACTCTCGTCGAGACCGGCAAACAGCGACCCGAGCATGACGCATGAGGCGCCGGCGGCGATGGCCTTCGCAATGTCGCCGGACTGGCGGATGCCGCCGTCGGCGATCACCGGAATGCCGAGCGGCTCGCAAGCCTTGAGTGCATTGAAGATCGCGGTGATCTGCGGCATGCCGACTCCCGTCACCACGCGCGTCGTGCAGATGGACCCGGGTCCGATGCCGACCTTGACGGCGTCGGCGCCGGCATTGACGAGCGCCAGCGCTCCGGCTTCCGTGCCGACATTGCCGGCGATGATGTCGATGTCGTATCGCTTGCGGATTGCTTCCACCGTCTGAAGCACGTTGTCGCTGTGACCGTGCGCGGTGTCCACGACGATGACGTCGACTTCCGCCTCGACGAGGGCCTGCACCCGATCGAGCTGGTGGACGCCGACCGCCGCCCCGACCCGCAGGCGCCCCCGGCTGTCGCGACAGGCGTTGGGGTGCTTCTTCACGTTCTCGATGTCGCGCATCGTGATCAGCCCCTTGAGGCGGCGTCGATCATCGATCAGAAGGAGCTTTTCAACTCGTGCCCGGTTCAAAAGCAGTTCCGCCGCTTCAAGCGTGGTGTCACCGGGCGCGGTGACGAGATTCATCTGCGTCATGACGTCGCCGACTCGGGCCGAGCCTTCGCGCCCCACCAGGAACTTCATGTCGCGCCGTGTCAGGATCCCGACGATCTCCCCTTTGCTCGACCCGTCCGCGGTCACGGGGAAGCCCGAAACGTTCTGCTCGGCCATCAAGGCCGACGCGCGGCCGATCGTGTCGTCTGGTGAGAGCGTGACAGGGTCGGTGATTACCCCGTTTTCGCTGCGCTTGACCTTGGCGACCTCGCGAGCCTGGCGCGCCGGCGACATGTTCTTGTGAACGATGCCGATGCCGCCTTCCTGAGCGAGCGCGATCGCCAGGCCGGCGTCGGTGACCGTGTCCATCGGCGCCGAGACCAGCGGGATATTCAGGCGAATATTGCGGGTGAGCCGAGTCGCCGTGTCCGCGTGATCCGGGGTGACCGAAGACAACGCGGGAATGAGAAGAACGTCATCAAAGGTGACGCCATCCTGGACAATCTTGTGCTCCATCGAGTGAGTCTCGCTGGACCGGGCACCATTGTCAACGGACGGCGCGAGCGCCTGGAGAACCGATTGAAGGAACCCGCAGCCGTCCGCGAACGAATGAGGTTTGGACGCGCCGCGAGCCCGGTTCATCTGTTACCTTCTTCCGATTCAGGGCTTTTGCGCCCTGCGGTCATGTGCGGCCATGACAACGGACGTCGTGCGTCGTTGACCTTGCGCCAGATCCTCGCGCGGGCCCCACAGTCCTTTTGCGGGCACTCCCCGTCGCTTTTGTAGTTGGAGAATTCCCTGTGGAACGAACTGAGCTGATGTCCACGCCGGTGCATCATGACCGCGGAACAGTCGAGGGCGAGGGAGACAAGGTCTGGCGCAGCTATCTCGATGCGATCATTCGTCTGGGCGGCAGCGACCTCATCTGCAAGAGCGAGACAGCTCCGAAGGTGCGCCTGCGCGGATCGCTGAAGAAGCTCGACACGCCTCCGACCAGTACCGATCTGATGTTTCAGATCGCCAAGGACGTGCTCGACGATCGTCAGTACGCGCACTTCGCCGCGCACGGATCAATGGACTTCGCGTACGACTATGACGATCGGAACCGTTTCCGCGTGAATTTGTTCATGGCCCGCGGCAAGCCGTCGATCGCGGCGCGTCTCATCACGAGCAACATCAAGCGATTCGAGGATCTGTATCTGCCGAAGTCCCTCGGCGAGGTGGCGATGAGCGCGCAAGGTCTCATCCTCTTTTCGGGTGTGACCGGCTCCGGCAAGTCGACGTCGATCGCGGCGATGCTCCAGTACATCAACGAGCGCAAGCCCGTCCACATCGTCACAATCGAAGATCCGATCGAATACATCTTTCAAGATGTCAAGGCGACGATCAACCAGCGCGAAGTCGGCATCGACTGTGTGAGCTTCAATGAGGCGCTGCGGGCGCTCGTTCGTGAGAACCCTGACGTCGTGCTCGTCGGTGAGATGCGCGACTACGAAACGTTTGAAGCTGCGATCCGCGCTTCCGAAACCGGCCACCTGGTGTTTGGAACGATTCACGCCTCCAGCGCCTGGCAAACATTTGGTCGTATCTATGACTTGTTCCCGGAGGGCGAGCGCGAGCAGATCCGCAAGCTGCTTGCGTACAACCTGCGTGCGATCGTCTATCAAAAGCTGCTCCCGACGCTGCACGAACATATCGCCCGCATGCCTGCGCTTGAGATTCTGCGCAACACCCCCGGTGTGCAGAAGTACATCCTCGAGGGTCGGGAAGGCGAATTGCTCGACATCATCAAACAGAGCCACGAAGAAGGCATGATTGACTTCACCTCCAGCCTTGTGAAGCTGGTGGAGGGGGAATACATTCACGCGAAAGTCGCCCTTGAAGCGACGCCGAAACCTGAGGAGCTCAAGATGCGCCTCAAGGGCATCTCCTGAGTGACGACTCTCCTCCCCCCGCCCTGACCAACGGCCCTGACCCACGGCCCTGACGCCACGCTCTGACGTTGCGGGGGGCCGGGACGAGCTTCTACGAGTGGCATCGCGCCGGTCGCCCCTCCATTCATTCTCACCGGCGCGCGGGCCGTCGTTCACGGCTCTCCTGATGCCTCAGCCGATGCCACCACGATGATGGACCTCTCCTCCGATCCCATCCAGCCAGCGCTGCTGGCATTGGCAGTTCACCCTGGCGCTCTGCTCGCCCAGGCAACTGTGTTCACCCTCGTCTCGTTCATCAAGCCGGTGCTGATGCTCGCGACACTCATCCCGTTCATGTGGGTGGCGGCGAAGATCGAAGCGGACACACGTCGCTTCCTGCTCCCGACGGTGGCGTGGAATGGCATCCTCATGGCAGTGGCCGCGCTGGGCATCGCCGCTGCATTGCTGATCCCCATCTTCTGGATCGGCTGGCCCGTGATGATTCTGATCCTCATCGGAGGGCTCTGGGGTTACTGGCAGTGGCGCGATCAGCGTGTGCCGGCGAACAACAAGTTCAAGCTCATCTCCACCGACTTCCAGAAGCAGATGGCGGAACGCCAGGCGAAGAAGAATCTGGCTGAATCCACACTCAAGTTCATGACCGCCTCGGGCAAGGGGCATCCGATGCCGCTCAAAGACTCGCCCGAGTACGCGGTGCATATGGCGCTCGAGGGATTTCTCGCGCCTGCACTGGAGCGCCGCGTCAGTCGTCTCGACCTGGTCGCGACGGCGCCGCAGCAGCCGCTCGTTCCGCTCAACACGATCGACGGGGTCCGCATCAAGGGCGAACCGCTCGCTCCGCAGACCGCCAATGAGGCGATTGACTATCTGAAGAAGATTGCCGGGCTCCAGCTCGACGAGCGTCGACGGCGGCAGACCGCTGAAATCCGCGTCGCGGGCCCCACCCGTGATGCGGCCGCGCGGGTCTCAGTGTGGGGCTCGAACGCCGGCCAGTCGCTCCGCGTGGACTTCGACCGCGCGAAGCAGCTGCAGGTGTCGTTCGATTCGCTCGGCCTTCTGCCGGCTCAGATGGAAGCGCTCACGCCCCTTGCCGAACCCGCGCGCCGTCACGGCGTGGTGCTGCTCTCATCGCTGCCCGGCCAAGGCATCACGACCACCTCGTACAGCTTCATGGCCCGCCATGACGCGTACACATGCAATATCAAAACGCTTGAGAAAGTCGTCGAGCTAAATCTTGAAGGCGTCGACCACTCGCAGTTCAATCCCGCGAACCCGACTGTGGACTACGCGACGAATCTGCAATCCATTCTGCGCCGCGATCCGGACGTCGTCTACGTCAGCGACATCAGCGACGCGAACGTGGGGCGCATCGCCTCGACTCCCGGGCTCAACGGCCCGCTCATCTACATCACCGTGCCTGCCGAATCGATCGGTGCGGCGGTCACCGAGTGGTTCCGCACCATTGGCGATCTCAAGCAGGCATCGAAGGGTCTCGTCGGGGTCGTCCATCAGCGCCTGATTCGCAAGGTGTGCGAGGCGTGCCGTCAACCGCTGCAGCTCACGCCTGACCTTCTCAAGAAGCTCGGCGCGCCGCAGGGCAAGAACGTGACTGCATTCCGGCAGAACGGCAAGGTGCAGGTCAAGAACCGCGTCGAAGATTGCCCCGTATGCCAGGGGACGGGGTACTTCGGACTCACCGCGTGCTTCGAAGTCATGATGGTCGACGATGCCATGCGTTCGATGCTTGCGGAAGGTGACTTTAAGAGCACCTACGCATACGCCCGGCGCGAGGGCAAGATGATGACACTGCAGGAGGCCGCGATGGCCAAGGTGCGCGAGGGTGTGACGACGGTCGATGAGCTGGTCCGTGTGTTTCCGGCACCCAAGACTGGACCAGCACCGGTCAAAGCCTGAGAACGGACCCGACAATTGACCCGACAATTTAATTGGGCCGGAGTGCCGACGCTCCTGCACCGCCGTCTGCAGCGTCGAGACAGATCCCTTCAGCCGGAGAGCCAAGCCATGTTCATTGCTTTCAACCTCCTTCTCATCGCGCTCGCGCTGCTCATCGCCTACTGGTGGGCGAACCAGGGACTGTTCAGTGCGATCCTGCACTTCGTGTGCGTGGTCGCCGCCGGCGCGCTCGCCTTCGCTGTATGGGAGCCGTTCGCGATCCTGATGCTCAACAAGGGCTTCATGGAGAACTACGCATGGGGCCTCGCGCTGCTGATTCCATTCGCGGTGTTCCTGCTGATCCTTCGCATCGCCAGTGACAAGCTTGTACCGAACAACGTGAACTTCCCCTCGTGGGCGAACTTCTCGTTCGGCGGCGTGTTCGGTCTCGGCAGCGGCATTCTCACCGTCGGCATGCTCCTGATCGGCGGCGGTTTCATCCAGTCGACCACGACGCTGATGGGGTTCGAGGGATCCGTGCGATCCGTGGCCACGAAGGGTCAGCCTGACTTCAATAACGCGAAGCTCTGGGTTCCGCTCCATCACATGACAGAGGACTTCTTCGCCTTCCTGTCAGTCGGAGCGATGGCGCCGGAAGTCGGAACGCCATTGCGCGTCGCGTACCCGCGGCTTGCCGACACCGCTCAGGCACTGCATCGTGATTCATTCAGCAAGGGGCGGGCGCGAAACGCTCTTCCGCCGAGCTCGGTGAAAGTGGGCCGCCTCCTCTACGCGCCCGACTATGACCTCGGTGGAGGCCAGAAGGGCGCCTGGGTCGCCGAGCTCGATGTGGAGAAGGCGGCGGGCGACTCCGGACAGGTCGTCACTGTCGGCGCGTCTCAGGTGCGCTTGATCGAAACGCTTCCTGCGGGCGACGTTCGTGAGCCCAACGTCGCGTACCCCCAGAAGTGGAGTCAGTCGCTGGAGAGCGGCTCTCGCGACATCTATTCGTTTGATGACATTTCCAACTTCGCAACGAACGTTCCCGGACAGCAGCTGACAAAGTTCTTCTTCGTGTTTCCGGCGCAAGGCCTCGGCGACTTCAACAGGGCGCCGTTGTACGTGCAGCTGAAGAGCGCCCGGTTCCGCCTCGCCCTTCCGGAGGGTCCGCTGGATCAGCGTGCGGTCGACGCGATCATGCGGGGCCGTGAACCGTCGGTGGTCGGCGCGGCGCCGGAGTTCGATCCGAAGGCCAAGACGATTGCCCGGCGCGATATCACCCTCGACGCGTCCATTGAACCAGGCGTCGGCAACATCAACGAACTCACGAACATCGAGCAGGTGGATCAGTGGCTGACCGCGGGATCTCAGGAGTTCCAGCGCGGCGGCAAGATGGCGTCGAAGTCCAATCGCATCAAGGGCATCTACGCTGCCCAAGGTACAGCGGTTGTGCGGCTCTCGATCACGCGACGTCTGAGCTCCATCGATGTCTGGAATGACCTCAACAAGAATCGCGAACTCGCTGGCGAAGACGCGCCGCTGCTGCTCGTCGATGCCAACGGAAACACGTACGCACCAATTGGTTTCATCTGGGTGAAGTCGGATGGTGTCGACGTGCGGCTCGATCCGAAACGCGGCATCCCGACGATCAAGGACTTCCCGTATCAGCCGTCGAGCGGCGCGAATTCTCTGTACGCGATCTTCATGCCAACGATCGGCGTCAAGATCGTCAGCATCCGGCTCGGTGACGTTGTTCTCGCAAATGCGGACTTCGGCATCGTGGCCCCGCCCGGCTCTTGACGCCCGGCGGGCGCTGCGGGCGCCGCCGCATCCACGCGGCCGACGAGCTGCACCGCGCTTCAGCTGACACCGGGACGACCCGGTGTTTTGCGGCGAAATTTGCCCCTTTTCTCAGGGGCTGAATTCCGGGGCGGTACCATCGCGCCACGATGAGCACGAACCCCCCACCTCCTCCTTCAGGCTTCCCTGCGCAGCTGCCCCCACACCTCACCGGTGCGCGGATCGAGCCAGCTTCGGCATCCTCACCCGCTGTCGTGCACGTCGTCGCGAGGCGCGGCGGCTTCGCTCAGGCCCTGGTCTTCGTCCTCGCGCTCATCATGTTCGCGGGCTTCTTCATCGCGGGCATCGTGTTCGGCTTTGCGGCGACGCTGATGCCGGCGGGACCGGGCGGACGCGGACTCCCGCTCGAATACACGGTCCGCGCCGGAGACTCGGACAAGCGTGTCGCGATCATCGCGATCGAAGGATCGATCGACGACGCGATGAGCGCCGAGGTGGCGCGTGCCGTCGACTACGTGCTCGCGGACACGTCGTTCCGCAGCGTCGTGCTGCGGGTCGACAGTCCCGGCGGCGGCGTAAGCCCCAGCGACCGCATCTGGCGCGAGATCGGACGGCTGCAGGAGGCTGGGCTTCCCGTCGTTGCCAGTTACGGCGGGGTGGCGGCGTCCGGTGGCGTGTACGTCAGCTGCGCTTCCGATCACATTGTGTGCGAGGAGACGGGTATCACGGGATCCGTGGGCGTCATCGCGTCAGTCTTCACATTCGGCGACCTGATGGAGAAAATCGGTGTCGAACCGGTGACCATGGTGGCCGACGGTTCTCCGCAGAAAGGTGACGCCAATGATCCATACCGCCGGTGGTTGCCGACCGACAAGGCGGTCGTGCAGGGATTGCTTGATCATTCGTACACGACGTTCGCGAAGCGCGTGATGACGGGCCGCGGTTCCAAGGCGGCCGATCCTGAGAAGCTGCGCGCGGCCCTCGACGGTCGGATCTTCACTGCCGAGCAGGCGATCGAGATCGGGCTGATTGACTCGATCGGCTACCTCGATGATGCGATCACGACTGCAGAGCGACTCGCGTCGCTACCCTCCAAGAGCGCGCAGTGTGTTCGACTGTTCGAACCGGCGCCGCTGTTTGGGCCGAGTCTGCTGGGCCAATTGCGGGGCCACCTGCGATCCGATGTAGCCAGACAGCCTGCAATCGGCACCCGTGAATCCGCGGCGATTCGCGACGCGATGATTGAGCTGTCGACGCCGCGCCTTGAGTACCGCTGGCACTGACGCACGAACGAGCGGATTACTTCTTACTTCTGAAGGAGGCGGTCGTGCGCATTGCGTCCGGAGTCGTGCGCTGGATCGGGCGCGAAATCTGGGCGCTGTTGCCGCAGCGCTGTTGGCCGGCCGATCGTGGAGAGCAGGCGGCTGCGCGATATCTCGTCGCGCGCGACTGGGAAATACTGGACGCCAATGTGCGGCGCGGACACGACGAGGGAGATCTTCTCGCCCTTGATCCGTATGGCCAGGTAGTGCTCGTCGAAGTCAAGTCGAGTTCTGGCGGCGCGATGGGCCCCGAGCTGCAGGTCGGTCCCGAGAAAGCATCGCGCCTGCGACGTCTTGCGATCCGATTGTCTCGCGATCCGCGCTGTCGTGGGGCGGTGCCAAGGATCGATGTCATCACCGTGCAGCTCGCGTCCGGGGCGGATCGAAGCGCCGATGCGGCGCATGCGAAGGAGACTGATTCCGTCACCGACGCCGGGACTACAGCAGCGTCAGGCGCTTCGCGCTCAGTACGATCGCACGACCGTGTCGCCCATCACTTCGTCGCGGCAGTTGACGACGGGCCGATGCCTCGCCGTCGGGGCGTGCTTCGGCCATGAACAGATTGAAAGGAATGAACGGAATGAACCGATGAAAGCACGGTCGCACGAACGCACGCACGCACCCTGATCAGCCGGACAGCCAGTAGCGGCGCAGGGCCATGATCATCAGACGTTCTTCGATGCGGTCGATGTCCGCGGAGATCCGGCGACTGCGGAGCTGAGCTAGATAGCGCCTCTGCTCGACGTCGCCGCGCCGCACGTTCAACTCTGCCTTGATCTGGAGTTGCACGTCGGGATCGTAGATATCGCGCGCCACCCCTTGCGAAACACCCAGGAGCGCGAACCACGCCAGCGCATCGCGCACCTTGATCGGTCCCGTGATGCTGCCGACCTCAACCCCCCGCAGCGCAGCTTTGAGGGAATCAGCGAGATCCGAAGCCACAATTGCCTCGTCAACGCTCTGCCCGGGCTCGACCACCACCTCGGCAAGCACGCCGCCGTTCGCGAGCTCGAGTTCCGCCGCAATGGCCTCGAACGACTGGCCGGCTTCCACCATCGTCTTCACCCTCGCAGCGCGCTCCGGCTCTGCTTTCTCGTCCGCAAACACCCTGCCGATTGCGACCTTCGCCGGCGGGTTAAATTCCGCGGCCCGTCGCCCGTATTCGCGCTCGATGTCACGCCACGACACAATCGTCCGTGGCTTCACCTTGCGGTCGATGAGGTAGCGGGCGAGACCCATATCGCGCCGCACCTGAAGGAACTCCTCGATCTGCATCCCCAGATCTTCTTCGAGGCTCTGCTGCGCCTCCGCGAGCGTGCCGCCGCGGCTGGCGATCTCCGTTTCCTGAATGGACCGCAGCCACGCGAACAGGCCCTGCTGCTGCTCGGGCGACAACTGATTCTCCGCCTCAGAAATGATGAGCTCGCTGTTGACCCAATTCTGAAATCGATCGCGAATCAGTTCCACCATCGCCTGGCGCCCGACTGCGCGATCGCTCAGCGCGGCAAACTCCAGCAACTTCGGTTCGAGCGTCAGCATGAAATCGTCTGCGAACACTGGACGTCCGTTGATCTGACCGACGAGTCCGTCGATCATCCAGCGCCGATCCTCCTCCGCTTCCAGTTCGTCGGCGCCGAGTGCCTGCGCAGCACGATCGGGACCCGTCGGAACAGACGCAGCTCGCCCTCCGGCTGCCGACACCGCACCAGGCACTGCGCCCAACGAGTCATCGCCAGCCAGCAGTTCCGCATCGTCGTCAATCAACGCAGCTGAACGGTCGCCGGTGACCGACCCCGCCGAAAGCTCCGGGCCCGCGGTATCCACGTAGTACGCGCGCGGCGCCGCTCGCGAGGACGTTGACGGCATGCTGAAGTCGGCCAGAGACACCGCACGCGACTTCGACTCGGTGACGTCGAGACTATCGCAGCCGACAGCGCCCAGTCCGGCGAGCACGCCCACGACCCCGGCACAGAGCGCCCGACCAACCGGCATGTTCAATGGAATCGGTGGCACGCGGCGAAGTGTACATGCGTTCTTCGCTGCTGCAGATGAGCGCCGCCGCGCGCGCGCCTGACGATTGCGAGGGTCCCTTGCCGGGGTCTGGGCCGGGAGCGTCTATACTCCGCGGCCTGCCGTATTCGAGTCCGCGCCGGCTCACGCTTCGCCCGATTGTCCGCGTCGCGAGTGTGCCGTCGTTCTGGAGTTGCCATGTCTGTCCAATCCGATTCGCCCGACCAGCCATCCGCCACGCCGAAGCTTCACATTGACAGTGACTGGAAAGCCCAGGCGCACGCCGAGAAGGAACGGCTTGCCAAGATGGAGATCGAACGCGAGCGCGAGCGAGCCGCCCGCCCGCCGCAAGGGGCGCAAGGGGCGCAAGGGGCGCGAGGTCTAGGCCCAGGCGGCGCCGGCAGCGCGCCCGGCGCCCGACGGGAAGCGACTTCCGGCGCTGGTCCTGAGGGCGACGCGCAGGCGGGGGCCGAAGAAGAGATGCCCCCCGCCGATTTCAAGAGCCTTATGGGCATCTTGGCGTCGCAGGCAATGATGGGCTTGGGCGCGTATGGCGATGAGAACGGACGGGTGGTCGTCGACTTGATCGGCGCCCGCTTCGCCATCGATCTCTTGGGTGTGCTGGAAGAGAAGACCAAGGGCAACCTGACGACCGAAGAAGTCCGCGATCTCACGGACATTCTTGGGCAGCTCAGCTCGCGCTTCATGCAGATCGCGACGCTCGTCGCACAACAAGTCCAGAAGGGTGCAGTCGCCGGTCCTGGGGGCGGGGCGATGCTGGGCGGCCCCCAAATGGGCGGCCCGGGAATGGGCGGCCCGGGAATGGGCGGCCCGGGAATGGGCCTGGCCGGCAGCGGACCCGCACCGCGGCGACCAATCATCGAGACCTAAGCGCCGTCCACCGTCCTGTGCCCGCGTTCAAGCATCATTGTTGAGGCGTCAGTACGAGCATGTCCGCATCCGCGCCGGCCGCGCAAGACCCCGGCCAACCGACCCGCGAATCATCCGCGCCAGCGGCGCGATCTGGCGCGCGAGCTTTCGTGGACCGCCACTATCACCTGCTGCGTCGACTGCACTCGCTGAGCGGTGTTGTGCCGATCGGCGTATTCCTCTTTCCGCACCTGACGACGAACTCCTCGATCGTCTGGGGATCGATGCTGAACGGATCGAAGTTCGACGGCATCGATCGCGCGGACGCCGGCATCGCGACATTCCAGCACGAGGTTGACTTCATCCACGGCCTCCCGGCCCTCGTCCTTATCGAGGTTGTCGTGCTGTGGTTGCCGCTCGCGTTTCACGCGCTCATGGGCATTTACTTCGCCCGCACCGGCCGCTCGAATACTGATCGCTATCGATATCAAGACAACGTGCGGTACACGCTGCAGCGCCTCACCGGCTACGTCGGATTTCTGTTCATCCTGATGCATCTGTCGAGCCTCCGCTGGGGATGGACGTGGGGAGGACTGCTGCCGGGATTCGATCCGCACGCGGCCTCGTCGAGCCTCGCGACACATCTTCAGGACGGCAGCGCTGGCTTGCTCATCGCAGCGTTTTATCTCGTTTGCGTGCTCGCACTGGTCTTTCACTTCGCGAACGGCCTGTGGACCGCTGCCATCACGTGGGGACTGACCGTCAGCGTCCAGGCGCAGCGTCGATGGGGTTACGTCTGTGCGGCGGTCGGCCTGGGCCTCGCAGGTGCAGGTGTCGCGGCCGTCGTCGGATTCAGCACGCTCGATGTGGAACGGGCGAAAGACGTCGAACAGCGGATGCATCAGCGATGAGTGCCGTTCTCAATTCCAAACGACGCGTGATTGTGGTCGGCGGCGGCCTTGCTGGCCTCGCGGCAACCTTGCGGATCGCCGAAGCCGGCGTCGCAGTCGACCTGTTCTCCATGGTGCCTGTCAAGCGCTCACACTCGGTCTGCGCGCAGGGCGGCATCAACGCCTGCAATGACATCGCGCGGCAGCAGGGCTACTCGGAGTTCGAGCACTTCGACGAGACCGTATACGGCGGCGACTTTCTGGCGAATCAGCCGCCGGTCTACGAAATGACGCACTGGGCGCCGAGAATCATCGACCTGCTCGACCGCATGGGCGTGCCGTTCAACCGCACACTCGAAGGGCAGCGCGATCTGCGGCTGTTCGGCGGCTCGCTGCACAAGCGCACGCATTTTGCCGGCGCGACGACCGGGCAGCAGCTGCTATATGCGCTCGACGAGCAGGTACGGCGATGGGAGACCGAGGGCAAGGTCACGAAGTACGAGCACTGGGAGTTTCTGCGGCCGGTCATCGACGACAACGGCATCTCCCAAGGGATCGTCGCGCAGGATCTCAGGACGATGCAGATCCGCGCGTTCCGCGGCGATGCAGTGGTGATGGCCACCGGCGGCTGCGGCCTCGTGTTCGGGAAAAGCACCAACTCGGTGATGTGCACCGGCGCCGCGGCGGCGCGGTGTTACCGCCACGGCGTCTGGTACGGCAACGGCGAGTTCATCCAGGTGCATCCGACGGCAATTCCAGGCGCCGACAAGCTGCGGCTGATGAGTGAATCAGCGCGCGGCGAAGGCGGACGCGTGTGGGTTCCCCGCACCAAGGGCGACTCGCGCGATCCGCTGAGCATCCCGATCGCCGAACGCTATTACTTTCTTGAGGAGCGCTACCCCGCGTACGGCAATCTTGTGCCGCGCGACATCGCGACCCGCGAGATCTTCAACGTCTGCGTGAAGGACGGACTGGGTGTCGGCGGCGAGCGTCAGGTCTACCTCGATCTCACGCATCTCGGACGCGAGTATCTCGACAAGAAGCTCGGCGGCATCATCGAGATCTATCGCAAATTCGTGGGCGAAGATCCTGCTGAAGTCCCGATGAAGATTTTCCCCGGCGTTCATTACTCGATGGGCGGGCTCTACACCGTCTATACCGCGAACGACGACGCGAAAGGCATGAAGATCGGTGCCGCGAACAACATGATGACCAACATCACCGGGCTGTATGCGTTCGGTGAAGTGAACTATCAATACCACGGCGCGAACCGGCTCGGGGCGAACGCGCTGCTGTCGTGCATCTTCGACGGACTGTTCTGCGGCCTGAGCGTCGCGAACTACGTACGCGATCGCAAGGCAGGCGCGGCGGAAGCCGGCGCGGGATTGTTCGACACCAGCGCGCTCGCCGAAGAGGAGCGCCACGACGGTCTCCTGCGCGGCACCGGCACCGAGAATCCCTACGAACTCGGCCGACTGCTGGGCGACGAAATGACGGAAGCGTCAACCGTCGTCAAAGACGAAGCGCGCCTGCTGCAGGCGCGGGCGAAGCTGGCAGACCTGCGCGGCCGCGCGGCCCGCATGCGTCTCAGCGACACCGGTCTGTGGACGAATCAGAATCTCTCGTATGCCCGCGCCGTGCAGGACATGCTGCTCTTGGCCGATGCGATGATCGAAGGCGGCATTCTGCGCAAGGAGTCGCGCGGAAGTCACTATCGCTCCGACTATCCGCAGCGCAATGACGAGCAGTTTCTGAAGTCGACCGTGGCCAAGTTTGACGCGGCAATCGCGCGGCCGGTGATCACCTTCGAGAACGTCCAGCTTGGGCTCTCGGCGCCGAGACTGCGCAACTATTCGAAGGCCGGGCTCAATCCCTAGCAGCCAGCATGGGCAAGTAGAGCACAGCGATCGCGAAGAGCACCTGCTGAGCGACGGCCAGTCCGAACGCCACTGACTGGCGGCGGCGGTCGTTCGTCAGCACCACGAGCCACACGAGCGTGAGCAGCACCATCGGATCGTAGTAGCGCTGAAAGACCTGGAAGTTGGCGACGTGCGCCGCCACGAACCCGGCGAGCGATGCCAGGATGACGATCGCTGCGAACTTCTGTCCCGCGCGCTCAGCCGCTGCGAAGAGCGCGACCAGCACCACCGCGCCTGCGGCACCGCCGAGCACGATGAGTGGCGAGCGGTCAGCGATGACCGGCAGCCGCGCAACGCTCTGCCACACCCATCCGCCGTTGCGCCCTGCAGCTTCGAGCGCGAAGCTCGGTCCGAGCGCGCTGAGCACGGCGCCGCCGATCGCGGTGGCGCTCAACAGTCGCGGCCGCCGGACGACTGCGCGCACGCCTTCCGGGACTGCGACCAGCAGCACCGCTCCGTACGCCGCGCACAGGGTGAGCGTGAAACCGATCGCCGCGAGATTGATCCCGCTCGCGTGCAGCGTGCGAAACCGCGGCGGCAGAAGACCCTTCCACAGGACGACGAACGTCAGCAGCACTGCGATCGGCAGCAGACTCGCGACCACGGCAGCCCAGGTCGTGCGGCGTCCGGACATCCACCAGGCCACCGTCATCGGCGCGAGCAGCCAGATGTTCACCTGCCGCGTGGCGACTGCGGCGGCGGCGCTCACGCCTTGCATCAGACGCGACGACGGCGCCACCGTTCCAAACGCGGCCAGTCCGACGGTCGCGGCGACAAGTGCGAGTGAAAGATTGTCGGTCATCATCCAGATCGCATTGCCAAGCACGTACGGCGAGCAGACGACGGCGAGTCCCGCCAGGAACGCGCAGCCTGTCGGGGCAACGCGTCGGGCAAAGCAGAAGACCATCAGTCCGGCAATCGCCGCGAACAGCGAACTCGTGATCTGCAGCGCGGGCGAGGTCTCCGGACCGCCGTCCGTTCCGGTGAACTGGGCGGTTCCCGCTAGCAGCCAGTGATACAGCGGACCGGTCGCGGAGTTGTAGTCGCGCAGATCGACGACGGGCCACATCGCCGCCCACTCACGCACCAGCGGCAGATGATGAAACCGGTGATCGCGCGCCTTCTGACCGAGCGCGCCGCTGAGGATCGCGGGCATCGTGAGCGCGAGCACCACGGCGACGAGTCCAAGCGCAGCCGCGATGTCGCGCCGCCGGGACTCTGCAGTCATGGCCGCACCACGGTCGGATCCATCAGGAAGAGGTCCCCCATCAGCTCGCGCACCTGCGGGACGTACAGCGTCGCAACGACGCCGGCGACAAACAGGCCGATGGCCACGGCGACGGCGCGGTCTTCGCGCAGCGCCGAGAGCGGACTGTCGGAGAGTCCTTCGTTGGCGCGGCGAAAGAAACGGTGAATCACGATCAGCACGAGCGGCGTGAGCAGCGCGAAGCCAAAGGCGCGGACACCGAAGATGTGCTGCGCGTGCGACGACAGCGAGTACATCAGGTACATCAGCACCGCAAGCGTCGCGCTGACGCCAAGCAGCCAGTTCAGCTCGAGCGGATTGTCATAGCCTGCGCGGCTCTTCCATTCCGTCGCATGCGCCTTCCGCGCACTCGTCAGATCGCACAGTCGTTTGATGAATCCAAGATAGAGCGTCAGTGCAAAGACGCAGGCGATGAGCCACGCGGAGATCTGCACGCCGATCGCCATCGCGCCGCACGCAGCACGCAGCGAGAATCCGATCGCGAGCGTGGTGACATCGACAAAGATGACGCGCTTCAGCCCCAGGTTGTACAGCACCTGCAGGACCGCGTACACAACGAGGCAGATGCCCGCGCCATAGCTCGCAGCAAAGCCGAGCACGACGCCGACGAGAATGCAAACGACGCCGCCGACGAGTGCAGCATGACTCGAGATCGCCCCGCTCGCGACGGGCCGGGACCGCTTCACCGGGTGCAGGCGATCGGACGTGGCATCGAGCGCGTCGTTGATCATGTACGTGCCGCTGGCCGCTGCGCAGAACGCCGCAAAAGCGAACAGCGTCGCGAACAGCGTGCGCGCGACGACGGGATCCCCGAGTCCGGCACCCAGTTCAAGATGCGTGGGCAGCCAGAACAGCAGCGCGAGCAGGACGAAGACGTTCTTCGTCCAGTCACCGGGCCGGGCAAGTCGAATCCAGTTCCTCATGCAGCGTGAGAAGGTACGTGACGGGAGACCGACGTGGGGTACGACGCGGCTCCCTTATCGGCACCCGGCGGCGACGCCGTCCACTGCTTCAGACGTTCCTGCATGAAACTCCAGCAGCCCCCGCTCGCCCCTGATGATCGCGACTCCTCTACACTCCCGATCCCTTCGCTTGGCCGTCCCCCTTCGCCGCACTGCGTGTTCCATGGCCGCTCTTCCAGCCACGACCTCGTCTGTCCTCCAGCATCGCACGGTCCGTTTCGAGATTCTCCGCCGCGACCGACCCGACGCCGCGCCGCGATGGGAGCATTTTGACGTTCCAGTTGAGCCCGGTGCGAACGTCATCTCGTGCCTGCAATGGATCGCCGCCAATCCGACGACCGTCGACGGCACGCCATCGACGCCGGTCGTTTACGACTCGGGATGCCTCGAAGAGGTGTGCGGATCATGCACGATGCTCATCAATGGCAAGGCGGGGCAGGCGTGCTCGGCGCTCATCGACCGCATCGCTGCGAACGGTGTCGTCACGCTCGAGCCCATGTCGAAGTATCCGGTGGTTCGCGACCTCGCTGTCGACCGCGAGCGGCTGTTCGCCGCGCTGCGCCGCGTGCAGGCATGGGTTCCCATCGACGGCACGTACGACCTTGGATCCGGTCCGAAGGAAACGCCGCACGAACAGGAGGTCCGCTACACGCTGTCGACGTGCATGAGCTGCGGGTGCTGCCTCGAAGCGTGCCCACAGTACACGCAGGAACCGGACGCGACGCAGTGGGACACGGCATTCGTCGGCGCCGCGGTGCTCAGCCAGACGCGGCTATTCAACATGCATCCAACAGGCAAGGCACTGGCCCCCATGCGGCTCGATCTGATGATGCGCGAAGGCGGCGTCAACGACTGCGGCAACGCGCAGAACTGCGTGAAGGTGTGCCCGAAGGAAATCCCGCTGACGGAATCGATCGCGGCGATTGGCCGCGCGGTCACGGTGCATGCGATCAGGAAGTTTTTTACGGGCAGGTAGGGACGGCGGAAGATGAAGGATGAAGGATGAAGGATGAAGGAAGGAAGAAGGATGAAGGGAACGCCCGGGCTGGACTTGCCCCGAAATGGTGGAGACGGAACGTCATTAAGAACGTCATTAAGGACACTAGAACGTCATTACGTCATTAAGGACACTCACCTTCAAAACGCACTTTCGAGCGGCTCCTCGGCCATTTCTCGGCGAACCGAACTCCGATTGTCAGACCAAACAGGACGACGCGAGGGCTGTTTCGGTGCAGTCGCGAGCACTTTGACTCGATCACTCGATCGACGCCCTTGCGGCTTGCCGAACGCCTGCCGCGTTGATGACGCTCCCCGTCACCGACGAAGTCTTGGAGGATTCGGCCGGCCGCAGGACTCGCCCGGCGGATGCGCATCCCCGGCGCGCAGCGCTGCCCCAGGAAATCGCATTCATCTGCAGGAAAAAGCATAGTTTTTCCGGGGTCGGCATTTTCACGACGGCATCATCGCCGTCACCATGACCTTCGCGCGAAAACTCCTCTTTGATCACACGAAACCCGTCGTCTGCCACTGCGTCTCGCGCTGCGTGCGCCGCCTCTTTCTCACGCAGGACGAGAAATGGCGCCGCGGGCTGATGGACCGGATGCGTGTCCTCACCATGCATGTCGCGATCGACGTGCTCGAGGCCGCCGTCCTCGGCAACCACCTTCATGTGGTCGCGGCCACGCATCCCGATCTCGCCGCGCTCTGGGACGGCCGGGAGGTCGCGCGGCGCTATCGCTCGCTCTATCCTGATCATACGCGCTTTTTGAAGGTGAGTGTCCTTAATGATTGAGGCCCAACGAACAAATCGCCGTCGATTTGATCGACGGCGATGTCATGAGCGAGCGAGCCGCACGCCGAATGCAGAGAAGCAGGCATCGGGCTGCCGCGCTTTCGTTGACGTCGCGTTGGCTCAACGCGCTCGATTCAGCTGCATCGATCCCTGCAGAGCCTTCGCTTTCTCCAAGTGCTGGGCGACGTGATCTCTCATCGCCTCCAAGTGCTGTTGCACGTCCGCGATGCTGGCGTTCTTCGTCAGCTCCTTGTCGATGATCGTCAATACGTTCTCGTGACCCCTCACCATCGCGTCGATATACGCGCCGGCGAATGCGTCCCCATCAAGCGGCACTAGGAGGCTCAGAGCGCCCGCGCCGTCCCTTTGCAATTTCTCGACGCTTGAAGTGATGATCGGAGTGACGCCGATGCGCTGGCCGAGCTGCATGGTCTCCACCATGTGGGCACCGTGGACTTTATGCAACATCTTCGCGAACTCCTTTACGGGCTGACCGATCTTCTTTGTCTGGGCTTGGCTCGCGGCAAGTACCTGGTTGAGATCGATCGCGATGACGGTTGCCAGAACTTCGCTATCGCCCTTGCCGTCAGACTCCCGAGCAACTGCCGCACGTTGCGGCGAGCCAGGAATGACCGGCGAGTCGGGAAACTCCGCGCGGGACGCCTGATCGGGCGTGAACTGGAGAGCTTCAACGTAGGCTGGGTGTTTGCCCTTGATGTCTTGGTCGACCATCTCGCCAAACGCTTTGCGCGCTCCCTCCACGGTCGTCTTTCCCGTGACGATGTCATGGTCAAGATTCAGTGTGAGAACGTTGTGGCCTTCCAGATCGCAGCGCGCTGAGAGCTCACCTGCCGTGCGGTTGATGGTGCTGCTCCCGTCGAAGGCGATGAGGTCGGCGACCTTGTCCTGCGGCACGTTGTAGGTAATTGTGTGTTCCATATAGTCGACGTGCGGCAACGGGAAATCGTGCGGCGTTTCGATATTCATCACGGAGATGCGCTTGAATGGGCCGGGGTTGTGCCAAACCATTCGATACGACGTCGCCTCTTGTGGCTGGCCGTACTTCGCGATCATCTGTGTCGCCCCCAAGCGCGGGCGTTCGGCCCACTGCGCAAGCAAATCGTTCACGCCTTGCGCGTCGACGCTCATCATGCGCGACGCTTCGGTCATCCCCGACATGCGCGACGTGCGCGGGTTGTCGTAACTCGATGTGCGCGACTTGTCGTCATCGGATGAGTTGCGGTAACTGTGGTCTGTCGCACCCATGCGTGCGCTCGAAGCCGAGGTCGCAGAGCGGCTGGAAACAACGTTGCTGTCGTCCGTTCGATCGTTGCGATGACAACCGGACGTGGCGAGGACGGCGGTGACGATGATGAGAGAGGAGGCGAGCACGCGCGGCGCAATGAAGTCCATTGGGATCTCGATTCAGGCAGCAACCTCGGGCCACACGACATTGACGTCAACTCGCGGGTCTTCGGTGAAAAGCGAGTGTTGGCACTGCGGCAGCGCGAGTCGCGCTGGCGTCTACGAATCGGCATCACTTTCGGGGGAGCTGGGGTACCTTTCGACCTTTCGCTCTATACGCTGAAGAGTCTTGATCTCGCCTCTTTCCGATCGCGTCTGACTGTTTCACGCTGTTTCACGAACTGAAACGCGCTCCTGCGAAGGCGACTCATGTGCGTCGCTGTCATCGTCACGGCTGACAGGAACAGCGCGGACTTCAAAGAGCGGGAATCAATATGGGAGAGTAGGGATGGCCGTGATTCACACGACCATCCCCCTCATCAAACCGGAGAAGGCGGTTTTCCCGCACCCGGCTTACCCGACGAGTTCATCGCGCAGCTGTCGACGTGCGATTCACGCGTGGTCCGAACTGATGGAACTGCAGGCGGTCCCGTAGGCGGTCCTTCATGAATTCGTACCACGTCATGGCCGCATGAAGGACACACCTTTTCAACCACCTTTTCAACCAGCGGCTCGGGCCCCGCCCACCTCAGCATCACGAACGCTCCTCGCCGTTGACCAAATCCACGCGCGATCCGCGCGACTCCCACAACCAACCCGAACCTCACCTCGCGACTCTTGCCCGTTGGAGGATCGCATGTTCCATTGCCCCGCAGCTCGTCCGTTCGTTCTCGTTACCGTCGCCGCCCTTGCAAGTCCCGCAGTGGCGGTGCTTCCCCCAGTTCAGGTTGGTGATCTCACGCAGTCGTCCGCCGTCGTGACGGTGGACGGTGCGCTCAACGTCACGTTTGAGTGGGCGCTCGCTGCGCAGCCGGAGTCGATTGTCGGCTCGGCCGGCGCGACGGCACCATCGTCGACGGCACCGGCGAAACTCGTCATCACCGGCCTCCTGCCAGGCAAGGACTACGTCGTTCGCGCGAAATCCAGCGGCGATTTTTCGGCCGACTCGGCGTTCGCGACGCTGCGTCCGAATGGTCGTCCCGGATTTCGCTTCGGCGTGTCCGGTGACTGGCGCGGCGAGCTGGCACCGTACCCAGCCGTCAAGAATGCCGACGAGCGTGCACTCGACCTCTTCATCCGTCTCGGCGACACCGTCTACGCCGACTACCCGTCGCCTGACGTGTTCATTCCGCAGTGCATTGCGCTCGACGAGTTCAGGCTGAAGCACCGCGAGGTCTACTCGCCGCGCTTCGGGCTCGACGCATGGGGTGAACTCGCACTCGTGACGCCGTCGCTCGCGACGATTGACGACCACGAAGTGACGAACGACTTCGCCGGTGGTGAGTTCACCACGGATCCCCTGTATCGCGCGGTGCCTGCGAGCCTTGAGACGCCGCAGCTGCTCGACAACGAGCGTGGCGGCGACGCGGATGCGGATGATCCTGCCATCTGGACGCACCCGACCGATCCTGCGATGAGCCGCGTCCTCTGCGTCGCCAAAAATGGCGGCCTCCGCGTCTATGACCTGAGCGGCAATCTTGTGCAGACAGTCGCACCGGACGCGATCCGCTACAACAACGTGGATCTCATCACTGGGTTCGAACTGAATGGAACGGCCGTCGACATCGCAGTGGTGAGCGACCGGCTCAATGACCTGATGGTCTTCTTCAAAATCGACGCTGCGACGGGCACCGTGATAAATGTAACGGATCCGACGCTGCCGCGCGTCTTCCCGAAGCAGGACGTGAAGGAGCAGGAAACGGTCTACGGCGTCGGCACCGTCACGCGCGACGACGGCAGGCATTACGCATTCGTCAGCCGACGAAGCACGTCGGTCGTGCGGCAGCTCGAGATCATCGCGAACGGTTCGACCGTCGCATGGACGCCGGTGCGCGACATCGTGCTGCCCGCAGAGTTTGACGGCTGGGTGCCGGAGAATCCGCAGGTCGAAGGAATCGTCGTTGATGCATTTCACGACGTCGCCTACGTCGGGCAGGAACAGGTCGGCTTCTGGAAACTGTCGGCTGATCCGGCATCCGTCGATGCTCCGGTCCTTGTTGACCGTGTCCGCGACTTCGGCGGCATTCTCGGGCCTGGCACGTGGCTCAGCGCGGATGTCGAAGGGCTCACGATCGCTGACTTCGGCGCCGGCGCCGGCGATCTCATTGTCTCGAGCCAAGGTGACTCGACGTTTGCGATCTATGACCGCGTGACGAACGCGAAGGTCGGCCGCTTCGCGATCGGCGGCGGCGCGATTGACGCCGTCGAAGAGTGCGATGGCGCCGCCGTCTCGACGAACACGTTCGGCGGCATCTGGCCCGGAGGTCTCCTCGTGGTCCAGGACGGCAACGATCTTCCCTCGGTCCTTGGCGAAGACGACGGCGAGATCGAGAACGTCGCCCGTTCGTTCAAGTACGTGTCGTACGCCGATGCTCGTGCGGCGGCGACGGCGCCGGCGATCCGCGTCAACGAATCACCGCTGTATGTCGCAGGAATCACAGCGTTCGAAGAATGGAATCCGCTCGACCCGGTGGTGTGGCAGGGCACCGGCGATCCGCGCATGGACGGTCGTCCCAAGCTTTACCGCGCCCAGGCGCACGGCAAGGATGCCGCGGTGTTCATGCTGGACGCCCGCAGCTTCCGTGACGAGTCGCTTCCATCGGCGAATCCCGCGGATCCCACGTCGGTGTTCATGTTCCTCATCGAAGCGTTCAATCCGAAGCGAACGATGCTCGGCAAGCCGCAGGTCGAACAGCTCAAGTCGGATCTGCTCGCCGCGCAGGCGGCAGGAATCACGTGGAAGTTCGTCCTCGTCCCCGAACCGATCCAGAATCTTGGCGTGGTGGCAGCCGGCGACCGCTTCGAGGGATATGCCGCGGAGCGCACCGAGATTCTTGCGTTCGTTGACGAGACGAATATCGAGAATGTCGTCTTCATCGCCGCCGACATCCACGGCACGCTGGTGAACAATCTCAAGTATCAGATCGGTGTCGGAGAGCCGCAGATTCCGACGGATGCCTGGGAGATCTCGACGGGTTCGGTGGCCTTTGATGCGCCGTTTGGTCCGACGGTGCTCGGACTCGCGTTCGCTCTCGGCCTCATCAGTGAATCGGAGTACGCGCAGTACCTCGCCGCGCCGACGTTCGTTCAGGATGCGATTGTCACCGGGCTTGTGAACTCACAGTTGTCCGCGCTCGGGTACGACCTGCTCGGCTTCGAGGGCAGCACGATTCCTGCATCGTTCACGGTCGGTGGTCCGGTCGCCACGCACGTCTTCGGATGGACCGAGTTCGATATCGCTCCGGGCAGCAAGCGGCTCGTCGTGACGACCTACGGAATTGATCCGTACACCTCCGCGGATCTGCTTGCGGACCCGGTGGCGGTCGTCGCGCGGATCCCGCAGATCGTGAGTCAGTTCGAAGTGGACGCGGTCGGTGTGCCGTGCGTCGGCGACGTGGATGGGAGCGGAAGTGTCAACGCTGCCGATCTCGGCGCGCTGCTCGGCGCCTGGGGATCGCAGGATTCGGCGTTCGATCTCGATGGATCGGGAGATGTCGAGGGAGGAGACTTGGCAGTGCTCCTGGCCACGTGGGGAATCTGCGACTGAGTCAGGGGAGATTCGCTGCGGTTCCACGCGCACGGCCGTCCGGCACACACCGGGCGGCCGTCGCGGTTTTTGGGCGGCGTACTTTGCCTCGCCACGCACTGTTACACCAGCTCCGCCAGCACTTCGTCCGCAATCAGCATCCCGCTGCGCGTAAAGCGCAGACGATCGTCGTGCCATTCGAGCAGGCCGCGCGCCAGTCCGCTGTCGAGCACCGCGACACGCGCCACACCGCGATCGCCTTCGCGGCATCGATCAAACGTGGCGCGATCGATTCCTTCACGCAGCCGCAGACCCAGCATCAGCAGCTCGCCGGTTTGCGTCGGCCGGTCGACGCGTTCGACATCGACTACCGGTGATGCTCCCTCGCCATTGAGCCACGACGTGATGCGCGGCATGTTCTTCCATCGCACGCCCTGCGCGTGTCCGCTGGCGCTTGGGCCAAGCGCCCACCAGTCGGCGTTGCGCCAGTACTTGAGGTTGTGCCGGCACGCCTCACCGGGCTTTGCAAAGTTCGAGATCTCGTACTGCTCGAACCCGGCCGCGCCGAGTGTGTCGAGCGTGTGTTCGTACATCGCCGCTTCGAGGTCTTCATCACACGCGATGAACTGCCCCAGCTCGAGCCGCTTCGTCATCGCGGTGTTCGGCTCGTACGTCAGTCCGTAGCACGACAGATGCTCAGGCTCGAGCGCCAGCGCCGATGCAAGATCGCGCTGCCAGTCGTCGAGTGTCGAGCCGGGGATGCCGAAGATGAGATCGATGTTCAGCCGACGGATACCCGCGGCCCGGAGCCGCGCGACGGCGCGGCCGACGTTGACTGGATCGTGCCAGCGCTCCAGCGTCTTCAGGTGCTGTGGATGAAAGCTCTGTGCCCCGACGCTCGTGCGGTTGACGCCGGACTCCGTGAGAATCGCCGCGATTTCTTCGGTCACCGTTTCGGGATTTGCTTCGACCGTCCATTCGACATCTGCTGCGAGCGGCAGCCGGTCGCGCAGCGCCGTCAGCGCGCGACGCAGAAGATCGGGACGCAGCAAGGTCGGTGTTCCGCCGCCGACGAACACCGTTTCGATCGTCTGACCGTCAACCAGCGGCGCGAGCGCGTCGATCTCGGATTCGAGCCGCGCCACGTACGCCGGCTGACGATCGTCCGCATCGACGAACGAATAGAAATCGCAGTAGTGACACTTATGAAAACAGAACGGAACGTGCGCGTACACCGCGGTCACCGCAGGCTGCACGTCGGCAACGGCCATGGCCGCAGTGAGCTGCGACGACGCGAGCGGCAAGGAAAAAGTTCGCGACGCATCCGGTTCCACGCGTCGAGCATACGAGCGCTGCGCCGGCGCGCGAGCCACGAATGGCTTCGATGGCTCAGGCCGCCTTGGACTTGCCGCCGCGGTCGGTCGGTGCGGCGCCCTTGGTGTCGGCTTCCGCACGAGGCGCCGGTGCAACGGCCACCTTCATCATGGGAATCTTGATGTTCGTGCCGCAGTTCCGGCACCGCACAAGTTTGCCGCGCGCTGTCTGGGGTACTGCGAGGATCCGCTGGCAGCCGAGCTGAGGGCACATGATCCGCAACACATCGTCGCGCGGCTTGCCGTCGTTGGGATTGGGGTTTGATCCTGCCGGGGTCACATGGTGCTCCAACCGGTTGATCGGCCCATCGCCCATCGTGCTTGAGCCCCTTCTGAGCTTCGCGCGGGCGCAAGGGCCCCCTCGTTTCCCCACGCAGCACACGTCGTCGAGGGCGGCACACCGCACTGCGTCGCCCCGTACAATCGCCGTTTCCGACCATGCAGGGCACTTCTCCTCCCCTGCTTCTGAGCCACTCATGACTCTCTCCGATCCCCCACGTCCGTTTGATTCCGGTTCCGTCGACCGACCCAAGCGTAACCGCATTCACAACGCAGCGGTTGTCGGACTTCAGTGGGGCGACGAGGGCAAGGGCAAGATCGTCGACTTATTGACCGCGCGGTACGACACGATCGTGCGATACAACGGCGGCGCCAACGCCGGACACACGGTGGTGGTCGGCGATCAGAAGTACGCGCTGCATCTCATTCCGTCCGGGATTCTGTATCCCGACAAGCTGAACGTGGTCGGCAACGGCACGGTCATCGACCCTGAGAAACTGCTGGAAGAGATCGAGAAGCTGCACGATCGCGGCATCGCGGTCGGCGAGAACCTGAAAGTCAGCGACCGCGCCCATGTCGTCATGCCTTATCACAAGGAGCAGGACGCGGCGCGCGAAGAGTTTCTCGCCACGAAGTCGGGCAAGGACACGGGTGGACTCTCGATCGGCACGACGCGCCGTGGCATCGGTCCGGCGTACGCCGATAAGGTGTCACGCTCGACCGCGATCCGCATCGGCGATCTGCTCGATCCGCTCATCCTGCGCCGCAAGCTCGATCTCATCTGCGGTCTCCGCTCGGTTGAACTCGAAGCGCTCGGCCTGCCCACGCGTCCGCTGTCGGCCGACGAATTGACCGAGCGCTATGCGGCCGTTGGACAGCGGATCCGCCCGCATGTCACCGACACGGTCTACCTGCTGCACGATCGTCTCGCGGCCGGCAAGTCGATTCTCTTCGAAGGTGCGAATGCGTGCCTGCTCGACATCGATCACGGCACGTATCCGTACGTCACGAGCTCGAATTGTTCGACGCTCGGTATCCCTGCGGGCACGGGCATTCCCGGCAGCCGCATCGACGTCGTCTACGGGATCATGAAGGCGTACTCGACGCGCGTCGGCGCCGGTCCGTTTCCGACCGAGCAGCTCAACGACATCGGCACCCGCATCCGCGAGCGCGGGCGGGAATACGGAACCACGACTGGCCGGCCGCGGCGCTGCGGATGGCTCGATCTGGTCGCCGTCCGATACTCGGCGATGGTGTGCGGCGCGACTGCGATCGCATGCACGCTGTTCGACGTGCTGACCGGTTTCGACGAACTGAAACTGTGCGTGGCGTATCGTCTGCCGGATGGCACTCTCACCGAGCGGTTCCGCCCTGACGCCGATCGCCTCGGCGTCGTGCAGCCGGTCTACGAGACGCTGCCGGGCTGGACGGAAGACGTTCGTGAAGTGGAAGATCGAGCGGCGCTCCCGCTGAATGCGCGCCGCTATCTTGAATTCATTGAAGCATTCGTCGGCGTGCCTATCGAGATCGTGAGTGTCGGACCTGAGCGGAACCAAACACTCGGCACGCGCGAACTTGTCGGTGTCTGATGCGTCTATGCCCGCTAGCGCTGTCAAACTGTTGCTGGACTCATCCCCCGCGTGACCCTCCTCGCTCCGATGTCTGCTGCGAAACCCGAACCGCTCCCCGCGGGGCTTTCGCGTGAGCGCATGCCTCGCCACATCGCGGTCATCATGGACGGCAACGGCCGATGGGCGCAGCGAAAAGGACTCCCGCGCGCCCTCGGCCATCGCGCCGGCGCGAAAGCGGTGCAGGTGATTGTGGGCGAAGCCTCCAAGCTCGGCATCGAGGCGCTCACGCTGTATTCATTTTCAAGCGAGAACTGGAAGCGCCCGCCCGACGAGGTGAGCGCGCTGATGGAACTCTGCCGTGAATACATCCGCGCCGAACAATCGAGGATGGTTGCGAGCGACATCCGGTTTCGCCGCATCGGTCGGCGCGACGGCATGCCGGCGATCGTCCTCGACGCGCTTGACGACGCCGAACGTGCGACGGCGCACTGCCGCGGCCTCACACTGTGCCTGGCGCTGAACTACGGATCGCGCACCGAGATCACCGACGCGGTTCAGGCGATCGCCATGAAAGTCGCTCGCGGTGAACTCGTGCCCGATGCGATCGACGAGGCGACCATCGCGCGGCATCTCTACACACACGGCCTTCCCGATCCCGACCTGCTGATCCGCACCGCAGGCGAACGGCGCGTCTCGAACTATCTGCTGTGGCAGATCAGCTACGCGGAACTCCATGTCGCCGATGCGCTTTGGCCTGACTTCGGGCCGGCGGAACTGCACGCAGCGATTCGCGACTTCGCAAGCCGCGAACGCCGGTTCGGTGATGTGACCGCGCAGCCGCCGTGCGTGTCAATCATCGATCACTGATGCGTCCGCTGCGGCAGCACGTACTCGATCACAGCGAGCGAGGGCATCGGCGGATAGCGCAGCTGGAGCCGGTAGCCGTGCAGATCGCCGGGATCCGCGCCGGCGGCTGCACACACCGCGGCGACGATCGAGGTGTACTTCGGGACGTCGGTCCCCAGCCAGGCCGCGCCCTGCAATGGCGTGAACGCTTCGCTGAGATGCAGTCTGCCGTCCGCGCGCGTCGCCTGCGGATACGCAGGGCGTTCGGGCAACTGGCCGTACAGACTGGCGGTTGGCATGGGGCCGCCCTCGGCGGAACTCCCTGCGATCGAACGGTGCACGAACACGTCGAGGATTGCGATCTCGGCGGGCGTCGTGAGCGCCACATGATGTTCCGCGCACGGCGTGACCGCGCATCCCCACCGGGGCAGTGACGCTCGATCGATGCAACCGAGCATGCACGTTGTCGCCGCCGTGATGCCGACTGGACCGTGCGTCAGTTCGAAGCGTGTCGTCCCTTCTTGGCTGGTCGGCACGGCGCGCACCGACGGCAGCGGCCGAGAACAGAACGCGCTCATGAACGGCACGCCGCCCGCGGCCACCGTCGCATCGATCGGCATCGCTCCGCGCTCGCAGCCGCGCAACGTTGCGAGGGGCCACGTCACATCCGGGCGCAGCCGGCGGAAGTCGACGAATCCGGCAACTACCACGAACGCGAGACGATCGGCGTCCGCCGAGGGCAGGACGAAGCAGGCATTGAGCTGCACGCGGGAGGCAGTCCCCCAGATCGCGCTGTTGCCTTGGAACGCCAGCTTGCGAGTGACTTCGTCGCGCTGCACCACCAGCGGCGCCGCGCGCTCACCGAGACTCGCGAGCATGACCGCGAGGGTTTCGCGATCGCCGGCATGCGTTGCAACCAGGTCGTCAAGCGCCGCGATCGCGGAGCGGAGCGCGGCGAGGCATTCGGGCGGCGCCCCCGCTTCTTCCATTCGACGCAGAAGGATCGCCAGTCCCGGACGGCCGGGGAGATGGGTGACGGCCACCTGCGGCGCGTCGTCCCCGATCACCTTCGACACCTTCCACGTGAGATTCTTGTTCAGCCCGAACTGCCGCGAGACATCTTGGGGCCGCGACGGGTCAGCGCCGACGGAAAGCAGCACCCGGGAAAGCGCCTGGCGCAGGTCGCCCGTGATCTGGCGGGCCGACGCTTCGAACGAGCCGTCGACCGGATGGTGCGGATTGGTGTGATGCGAATCGGAACCGTCACGGGGACCCCCATTTGCGAGCAACGCGGGACCTGTAGCGGGACGGAGCAACGGTCGAGGATGTGACATGCGATGAAGAACGATCGGAGGGTGACGGGGCAACGGGCCGCGTTCGGAACAACCGGTGAACGCTGGCGTTATCGCGCTTCGGTCGCGGCCGCCCTCTGGAGGGCAATGGCGGCGTGCGACGGAATCGTCCTCTCCTGCTGGACGCGGCCTGCGCGGCATCATGCCGCAGTCGCGTCCCCGGGGGAGCGTACAGCGAAAACGCCATGTGGGTGCCCTTTCGTGTTGGCACAGCGTTTTTTCGGATCGAGCAGGAAGGGTCCTTAGCTCGGCGTTCAGAGCCGACCACTTGCTGCGCGCCCGCGCGACGCTGGGCCGCGTTGGCCATTGAGCCCGCTCTGAATTGAACCCATAGCGGTCGAATCGCCCAACTCCGTCTTGGCGCGTCCCCGCGTTGCGATATTCTGCCTGAGCACCGACACTTACGCTCCTGATGCCGTACCTGATACCGTCGAAGCAGCGGTCACAGAATGCCACCGTGGCGCCGGTACGTGCACTCACCTTTCCGTGCCGCGGCCTCCACTGCGGACAGCTCAATCGACGGAGACCTGCATGCGGCGATCACCGCCCCTCGCGCCTCAATGGCGACCCGCTACCCGTTGGTCGCTCGCGCTGCTCTGCGCGTCCACCCTCGTCACCACATTCGCCATCGCAGTCCCCAGCAGCGCTGCACCTCCCCAAGCCCGAACCCAGCCGCGCGCCGATGCGGCGCTGACTCCGGGCGAGACGAGTGCCTCGCCCGACGTCGTCGCGGCGCATGACGCCGGTCTGGAGATCGTGCCGATCGACGAAGGCCGGCTGGACGCTGAGACCCTGCGCATGCTCGCCAAGGGTGCGCTGCTCGACCTGCCGACAGCGGACGGTCCCGTGCGCATGCAGCTTGTCGGACGGTCGGTTTCTTCGTCGGGCACGCAGATCTTCACGTTCGCGGGCGGCCCCGAATTCGGCTCGCGCGTCGGCGCCGAAGCGCGCCTCGCCGTGCGCGACGGTCTCGTCGGTGGATTCATCCGCCCGCGCGACGGCTTTGAAGTCACCGTCACACCCATCGATGCGTCGCGGCAGCGGCTGCAGTTTAAGACTGCATCCGACAACGAATGCCACGTCTCCGGAACACCTGCGCGAGTGGCGCCGAGGGACGGCGGCATCGCAGGTATCTGCAACGACTCCCCGCTCGTCGTCGATGTGCTGGTGCTCTACACGCCGACAGCCGCAGTGGCGGAAGGTGGCTCGGCCGCGATCGAACTGCTCATAGAGTCTTCGATGGCCGATGCAAACACGTCCCTTAAGAACAGCGACGCACCGACGCGTCTCCATGCGGTGAAAGTGCTGCAGGTCGACTTTCCCGAGTCGGGAGTGGCTCAGACGGACCTCGAACGCCTGCGCAATCCGGCCGACGGTTTCGGCGACTTCATCCACACGTTGCGTGATCAGTTCGGCGCCGATCTCGTGCACCTCGTGTGCGTCACGGGCGGCGCGTGCGGCGTCGCGTACCTGTTTGAAGACAACGATGGCGGCGCATTTGGCGTGACGGCGTCCGGCTGCCTCGACGGCTACACAGTGGCGCACGAGATCGGCCACAACTTTGGATGCTGCCACGCCATTGGCGACGGGGGCGGCTGCGAGAGCGGTGGCTACTTCCCGTACTCCAATGGCTGGCGATATGACGGGAACTCCGGCACGCAGTGGCGCACCGTCATGGCGTATGCGCCGGGCGAGCGCATTCCATACTTCTCGAATTCTGGCATCAGCTTCGACGGCGGCCCGACCGGTGTGCCCAGCAGCGACGCCGCCGCTGCGGCGAACGTCGAGACAATCATCATGACCTCGCAGGCCATTGCGAATTTTCGGTGCGCCGTCGGTCCGCTGCTCGACTGCAACGGCAACGGCGTTCCCGACGTGATTGATCTGATCGACGGCACGAGCCCCGACTGCAACAACAACAGCATTCCCGACGAGTGCGACATCGCCTCCGGCTTCAGCGCCGACAGCAATCTCAACGGCATCCCCGACGAGTGCGCCAATCTGCCGACCAAGTTTCAGCCCGTCGATCCGCCCAACGACTTGCGCGTGCTCGACTCGTTCGGATTCTCGGTCGCCATCGGTCGCACCAACACCGCCAGCGACGCGGCGCCGTTCTTTGTCATCGGCGCGTTTGGTGATGACGAATTCGCAAACAACGCAGGTGCCGCGTATGTGTTCAACATCACCGGCTCCACGCTCTCGCAGACCGCGAAACTGACGGCGTCCGATGCGCTCAGCAACGCCAATCTTGGACGCGCCGTCGCCGCCTACAAGCGGCCCGCCACTGTCATCCCGGCCGTCACGGCCCGCAACTTCGCCGCTGTCGGCGCGTACCGCGCCGCCGACGGCACGAACCCTGAAGAAGGCGCTGTCTACGTCTTCACCAATCAGACTGGCACATGGCAGCAGTATGCAAAGCAGAAGCCGGCCGATGGCAGTGCGAACGAGTGGTTCGGATTCTCGACCGCGTTCACCCGGATCGGCGCTGACGTGAACGATCAGCTCGTGGCCGGCGCACCGCAGGCCAGCGACGGGAAAGGCGCCGTCTACGTCTACCGCTACAAGGACGATCACACAACGACGCTCGCCCGCAAGCTGGTGGTGCCCTTTGGCGCGGCTGGTGACGATTTCGGCTGGTCGGTCTCCATCGACAATTTCGTTGCGATCGTCGGCGCGGGTCCGCCGCCCGTCGTCGTGCAGCGCGCGATTCTCGCCGCCGGCGCGCCGGGCTACGGTTCCGACACCGGTCGGGTGCGCCTCTACGAGCGCGCACTCACCGCCAATGCGAACTTCCCGAGCACCGGCCAGACGATTTTGCTCGATCCGAACATCGCACAGGCTGGCGATCGCTTTGGTGGCGCTGTGTCCATCACCGACAACTGGCTCGCGATCGGCGCTCCTGGCCGCAACAGCGAGCAGGGTGAAGTCTTCGTGTACGAGCGCGTCGCGATCGGCACCTGGCTGTTGCGCAAGTCATTCACGAATCCCAACGGTCTGCCCGGGGACCGGCTCGGCACGTCGGTGTCGTTGCACATCGCCAGCGACGGGGCGCTCTGGCTCGCCGCCGGTGCACCGCGCACCGACACCATCACGTCCTCCGGTCTGCAGCCTGACACCGGCCTCGCGATCATCTGGCGCAAAGCGGCCGGCAGCTCGACCTGGCTCGCGGTCAATCCGCATCTGCCGACCGACCTCGCAGCGGGTGACCAGTTCGGCAGTGCACTCAGCATCTATCAGCGGGGCGGCTCGATCGAAGTGCTCACCGGAAGCCCGTTTGACGATGACACCGGACTCAACTCCGGCTCGGCGTACCTTGTGCATCCGTCGTCGAGTCCTTGACGACTGAGTGTCGATTGATGGGGGATTGCCAAGTGATCGCTCGGTTCGTTCCTCACAGCCTATTTTTCTTCATCGTGATTCCGACGGATTCCATGCGAACGTTTCCACACTTCCAGCCATGCGCCGCTTTCCTGCGTGCCGCTCGCAACGCTCCGTTTCTCTTCGTGCTTGTCGGCATGCTGTCGCTCATCGTGGAGGCGCGGGCGATGGCGGGCGATCCGCCTGCGAGTTGCGGCAACCCGGCACACAGCTGCTTCGACGTCGCGCTCGACCAGACGGGGTGCGCGAACGTCGACTGCTGCCAGATCGTCTGCAAGTTCGAGCCGGCGTGCTGTGACATAGCCTGGGACGAACTGTGCGTGGCGCTCGCAGTGAAGTTCTGCTCGCCGTGCGGAACGAGCATCAACTCGTGCTTCGGCAATCACACGACGCAAGGCTGCGAGCAGTCGAACTGCTGCAGTTACGTGTGCTCGATGCCTGACTTCAGCTACTGCTGCGTCCTCGCCTGGGACGCGGCGTGCGCGGAGATCGCGGAGACCGCGTGCCAAGGCTGCGGCGCACCGGGCGCCGGCCCGTGCCGAGTCGTGCACGAAGGCTCCGGCTGCATTGACGCAGCATGCTGCGACCTCGTGTGCAACGTCGACCCGATCTGCTGCGCGGCAAACTGGGACGAGATCTGCGTCCAGTGGGCCGCGATCTTCTGCCCGGGCTGCGGCGACGCGTCCGCGGGCAACTGCTGCGTTGCGCACGTCACCCCGTATTGCGATGATGCCGACTGCTGCGAGCTCGTGTGCAGCATTGATAGTTTCTGCTGCGATGTCCGCTGGGACGTTGTCTGCGTCGTCGCGGCAAGCACGTTCTGCACACTCGACTTCTGTCCCTGCGGCGATCCGGCAGCGGGAGCCTGCAAGACGGTGCACACGACGCCCGGCTGCAACGACGTCGAGTGCTGTGCACAGGTTTGCCTCTTCGACACCTATTGCTGCACCATCGCGTGGGACACCGCATGCACGCTCGCTGCTGATGTGCTGTGCGCTGAGATCATGATCTGTGGTGACGTCGGCACCGGGTCGTGTTTCGTTGCGCACGCGACTCCCGCGTGCGATGACGCGGGCTGCTGTCAGGCGGTCTGCAGTGTTGATCCCGTCTGCTGCACGTTTTCCTGGGACCAGACTTGCGCCGCGCTCGCGACGGAGATCTGCTCGGACTGCGGTGACATCGATGCCGGATCGTGTTTCAACGCGCACGGCAGCCCCGCGTGCTCGAACCAGAATTGCTGCGAGGCCGTGTGCAACACGGATCCCTTCTGCTGCGAGAACGAATGGGACGGCGTGTGCGTGACCTTCGCGCAGGCGCTGTGCGATTCGCCGATTGACGCGTGCGGATCGAACCTCTCGCGCTCCTGTTTCATTCCCACCGCCTATCTGCCCGGCTGCGAAGACGCCGGCTGCTGTGTGCTCGTCTGCAGCACGGTTGATCCGTTCTGCTGCGAAGTGCAATGGGACGCCGTCTGCGTTGAGCATGCCTTCACGCTCTGCGGTGGCTTGGCCGAGTGCCCCGGCCGCGGTTCGTGCCTCTTTGCCAACGAGTTCCCCGGATGCAACGATGCCATCTGCTGCTCTGCGGTGTGCGAGCTCGATTTGCTCTGCTGCACGCTCGGCTGGGATCAGCACTGCGCCGACTTCGCGAAGGCCATTTGCTACGGCCAGACCGCGTGCCCCGGCGAACTGCCATGCAACCAGTCACATGGTTCGCCGGGCTGCGAAGATCCGGCGTGCTGCAACATCGTCTGCACCATTGATCCGCTGTGTTGCATTCAGAAGTGGGATGTCAATTGCGTCGCGTTTGCCAACGCCCGCTGTCAGCCCAAGCCGGAATCCAACTGCCCCTGCATCGGCAGCTGCTTCGAGATTCATGCGAATCCGGGCTGCGACAACGCTGCATGCTGCGCGGGCACGTGCTCCATCGATCCCGCGTGCTGCGTCACAGGCTGGGACGCCAGCTGCACCTCGATCGCGAGGCTCATCTGCTGCGGCGAAATCGGGTGCGGCAACTGGTGTTCCGGTTCGTGCCTCGAAGGACACGCGCAGCCGTTCTGCGACGACGCCGCATGCTGCTCCGCCGTGTGCGATGTCGATCCGTTCTGCTGCGTTTCGGCGTGGGACGGTTTCTGCGTGAATCTTGCGGAGCTGCGCTGCTCGTCGCTTTGCGGACTCTCCGGTTCCGGCAGCTGCTTCGTTCCGCATGCAACACCGACTTGCGAGGATTACGAGTGCTGCAATCTCGTGTGTGCCGTGGATCCGATCTGCTGCACACAGATCTGGGATGCGGCATGCGTGACACTCGCCGCAGGCAAGCGCGGTCGGCGTGGCCTCTGCGAGGAACCGCAGTGCGGCGGCATCTTCGCCGAGTCGTGCTGCAACCCGCACGACGGTCCGACCTGCAACGACGCGGCCTGCTGCGAGGCGATCTGCGACCGAGATCCGTTCTGCTGCGATGTCGCGTGGGATGAATCGTGCGCCGGCGCGGCCCGCTCCAACTCGATCTGCAACTGCGTGTCGGATTGCGGCGATCCTTGCGCCGGCTCCTGCTGCGAGCCGCACGAAGGACCGCTTTGCGATGACGAGAATTGCTGCGAGGCCGTCTGCACCATCGATCCCTTCTGCTGTGAACTCGCCGGTGGTGCGTGGGATCAGATCTGTGTCGGCATCGCGCAGTCGGTCGCACAGTGCGACGATCCGTGTCCGCTGCCCGGCTGCGGTGATCCGGACGCAGGCGACTGCTGCCTGCCGCACATCACGCCGGCGTGCTCCGATAAATCGTGCTGTGAGATGATCTGCAACAGTGATCCGTTCTGCTGCGACTCGCAGTGGGACATCACGTGTGCGGCGAACGCGGGCCTGGACTGCCCGATCTGCGAGAACGAAATCTTCTGCGGCGCCCGTTCGGCCGGTTCCTGTTTCAAGGAGCATGCGACACCGTTCTGCGACAGTCTGGGCTGCTGCAGCCTCATCTGTGTCATCGACGAAACGTGCTGTGAAGTCTCGTGGGATGCGTCGTGTGTGAAGCTGGCGTTGGGATTCTGTGGCGGGTGAATACTTCAGACTGACCGACGCGTGACGTAGGCGCGAAGTGTCGAGCCGAGCCGAAGGAGGAACACATCGAGTTCCTCCGGCCCGCCCACGCGCCCAATGCGCTCGCCATCCTCGACATGCTCGGGCCGCAACGCCTTCGTCCACGCGTCGGCATCCGCCGACTTGCCGCGCGTCCGCACCCGTACACCCCGCGCGGGACCGGAGCTGCATGCGCGGATTGCTGCACGGAGTTCCGCCTCGACCACCCGCGGCCGCGCGAGAACCTCATAGCGCGTGAACCATCCCTCGTCGGCATGGCCGTGCGGCGCTGCGTCGGTGGTCAGAATGCCGAGACCGCGCGCCGGTTCCGCGAGTCCGAGCTCCCGTGCCAGACCGCCGAGCAGTCCGCTCCGCTCAAGCGCGGGATCGGGCACCAGCAGGAAAGCACCGAAGTCACCGCCCGCAGCAACCGGCACGGTCACGACATCGCCGGCACGCGTAAGCCCCTCCGGAAGCATTGTCGCAGTGCGCGCTGCCAGCGCCGGCGTCATCGAACCGTCCACGAGTGCCCCCGTGTACGCCACCGCCTGCACCAGCGTCCCGTGCTCGCTGATCCATTCGATCGCCCAAGGCCGTGCGGTCTCCGACGGCAGCACGGCGGGATCGATCCCCGGTCCCAGTTTGATCGCGCCGCCCCGTGCCGCACGAACAATCGCGCAACATGTCGCCAGCGGCGGCTCGTACTGATCCGGATCGTGGCGGCGCCGCCCCTGCGCCTCGTCGCGTCGCGCCGGATCGATGTGCACAACGCTCTCCTCGACGTTGACATCGCGGACCTCGCCGATGCGCGTCGCACAGGCCGCGTTCGCCGCGGTCATCCACGCTCGCACCTCGGAGCAGTCGACCCCGATGGTCGGCACCACGCGCGCGAGTTCCTTCGTGTCACCACCGATCCCGCAGCAGAGATCGATCGCCTGTCGAGGCGCTGCGCGCTGAGGCAGGTCGTGCACCACGGAGGCGAACCGCCTCGCCTTCCAGGCGGCAACGCCGCCGGAGGTCGCCTGCTCCACGCCCTGGGGATCGCACAGGAGCCGATCAGCGTCCGCGAACTTGTTCCGGGCTTTGCGCCGCGCCGCCACCAGATCGAGCGCCACGGCCACGACGGTTGCGTCCCACCGCCGGCGCAGCCGAGTGACCGCCGCGACGTCCCCGGCATCGCAGGCTGCCGCCGCGGCCAGGAGTTCAGCGTCCGCAGATGCCCGTTGCCAGTCTGCCAGTGCGTGCTCGCGTCTCATGATGGCTGTTGGAATGCGCGCCGTCAGCGTACGGGCAACTTGCGGCTCATGCCGGGTCTGAAAACGACCGATGCAGACAGGAGTATGTTCGCACCTCGCGTCGTCGAGCGGCGCGACAAAGAGGGGCTCCAGGCAGTGACACTTTCGAGACGCACCACCATTGTGGTCGGACTGACGCTGCTGGTCCTGTTCGGAGGACTGCACGCCGTCGTGTCACGCGTTCTGCTCGGCGGATTTCAGCGTGTCGAGCACACCACCGCGATCCTCAGCGTCGAACGGGCTGATCAGGCGATTCAACTGCTGGCCGCGACGCTCTCGATGAAGCTCAGCGACTGGGCGTCATGGGATGACGCGTATGCGTTCACCGGAGAAAGCGACGAGGAGTTCATCGCCTCGAACCTTACTTTGATGAGCCTCGAGAATCTCGGACTGCGGTTCATGATTTTCCTCCGCCCCGATGGCACGGTGTCCTGCGCGCGAGCTCGGACCGCGACCTCGACGGAGGTCGCACGCGAGCTTCCGCCAGGTGTCCTCGAAGCGCTCATGACCCCCGGCGTGCTCGTCGAAGGAGAGACCAGCGACGACGAACGCAGCGGCATCGTGATGACTCCGGAGGGGATGCTTCTGGTCGCCTCGCGACCGCTCCTCACCAGTCTCGGTGCCGGTCCAGCCAACGGGCGGCTGGTGTTCTGCCAGCTCTTCGATGCAAAAACCGTCGCGGCGATGTCTGCCCGGCTGCGACACTCGATCGAAATCCGCCCGCTCGATAGCGCGATGTCAAGCGCCGATCGTGCGATCGTCGACACGGTGGCACGCTCCGGTGTGCCGACAATCGAACTGGTCACGGACTACCAAAAGCGCGGCATCGGCGTCGTGCGCGATCTCAGGGGAGATCCCGCTGCCGCAATCCATGTGACGCTGCCGCGCTTTGTGTATCAGGAGGCAATCACATCAACACGGCTGCTGTTCGGAGCTCTGGTCATTGCGACGATCGCGTCTGTCTCGGTGACCCTCCTTGCTCTGCGCCTCACGGTGCTGTCTCGACTTGCGACATTGCATCGTGAAGTCGCGCTGATCGGCAGCGACGGGAACCTCACCCGGCGCGTCACCCTGCGCGGACGCGACGAACTCACTGATCTCGCGCGGACGGTCAACATGCTCCTTGGCCGTGTGGAAACGTCGCAAGAAGAGCTGGCGCGCCGCGCTGACGCGCTGCAGGCGGCGTCGGAGGAACTCCGCGTGGCCCGCGATGCTGCGGAGGATTCGAACCGCGCCAAGAGCGAATTCCTCGCGAACATGAGCCATGAAGTGCGCACGCCGATGACTGCGATTCTCGGCTACTCCGACATCCTTGCGGAGCACATCAGTCGCCCCAAAGGCCCGTCTGCAAGCGAGTACAGCGGCGACTCGTCGACGGCAGGCGTGCAGCCGGTCGAGTGCATCGACACCATTCGGCGCAACGCCCGCCATCTGCTCACCATCATCAACGACATTCTCGATCTCTCGAAGATCGAAGCTGGGCGCCTGCAGATGGAGCACATGGAGTGCTCGCCGCTGGCCGTCGGCCAGGAAGTGCTCGAGCTGCTCACCACGGGCGCCGCGCTGAAGAAGCTCACGCTCAAGCTGCAGCTCGCGGCGCCGGTGCCATCCAAGATCCAAACCGATCCGACCCGGATGCGCCAGATCCTGCTCAACCTTGTCGGCAACGCCATCAAGTTCACGCGCGAAGGCACGGTGACACTGTCTATGGGCTGTGATCGCGAGCGCGGTGTCCTCGTGGTCGATGTCGTCGACACGGGCATCGGGATCCGACCAGATCAGGCGAGCCGGCTCTTCGCGGCGTTCTCCCAGGCTGATGCATCGACATCACGTGTCTTTGGCGGAACGGGCCTGGGGCTCGTGATCAGCCGCAAGCTCGCGTCGCTGCTCGGCGGCGCACTCGATCTGCACCAGTCGAGCGACTGCGGCTCCACCTTTCGTCTCCAGATCGCGACTGGTCCGATCGCGGACGGGACCACATGGATCACGCGCGCGGACGGCATGACGGCAGACCCCGAGAAGCGGCAACTCGCGGTCGCGGTTCCCGCGGACAACGCTCCGCTGGCGGGCATGCGCGTGCTGATTGCAGAAGACGGTCCTGACAATCAGAGGCTGCTCACGTTCATCTTCGACAAGGCGGGCGGCATTGTCACGCTGGTCGCCGATGGTCAGGCAGCAGTCGATGCCGTCGTCGCAGCCCAGCTCCGTCAGGCTCCGTTTGATCTCGTCGTGATGGACATGCAGATGCCGGTCCTGGATGGCTATGGCGCGACGCGCGAACTTCGGACGCGCGGCTATACGCTGCCGATCCTGGCCCTGACCGCCCATGCCATGGAAGGCGACCGAAACGCCTGCCTCGCGGCCGGCTGCGACGAGTACGCGACGAAACCGGTGGATCGAGCTTCCCTCCTCGCGGTCTGTGCTGGATGCGTCAGCCGGAGTCGCGGCGTGCGGAATGCCGCGTAGCAGGCCTGTACCGCAATTGATCCACGCGTTGACGCCGTGACGAAGGTGCCCTACCTTCCGCGCCGCCATGTCGATCACCCAATTCATGAAGACCCACTATCGCCACTTCAACGCGGCGACGGTCGTGGATGCCGCCGACGCGTACAAGCTCCATATGCGCAACGGCAACGCCATGATGGTGACCCTCGCCGGGGCCATGAGTACCGCCGAGATCGGGATCTCGCTCGCCGAAATGATCCGGAAGGGCCTGGTGAACGCCATCACCTGCACCGGCGCGAATCTGGAAGAGGACATCTTCAATCTCGTCGCCCACACCCACTACGTGCGGGTGCCGCACTGGCGTGAACTGTCGTCGAAAGAAGAAAAGAAACTGCACGACCGGCACCTGAATCGGGTCACCGACACGTGCATTCCGGAAGAGGAGGCGATCCGCCGCCTGGAGAAGGCGGTGCTCGATGAGTGGACGCGCGCCGACAAGGCCAGTGAACGCTATTTCCCGCACGAGTTCTTTTATCGCATTCTGCTCGCCGGCAAGCTCAAGAAGTTTTACGACACCGATCCGAAGAACTCGTGGCTGCTTGCCGCCGCGCAGAAGAACCTGCCGATCATCGTGCCTGGCTGGGAGGATTCGACGCTCGGCAATATCTATGCGGCGCACTGCATCGAGGGCGATGTCAAGAACGTGCACACCGTGCGCAGCGGCATCGAGTACATGATGATGCTCGCCGAGTGGTATACGGCGACGACTGCGGCGCCGAAGGGCCGTGCAAAATCGTCGAAAGGCCGCACCATCGGCTTCTTCCAGATCGGCGGCGGCATCGCGGGCGACTTCCCGATCTGTGTCGTGCCGATGCTGCATCAGGATCTGCGCCGCAAGGGTGTTCCGCTGTGGGGATACTTCTGCCAGATCTCCGACTCGACGACGAGCTACGGCAGCTACTCCGGGGCGACGCCGAACGAGAAGATCACGTGGGGCAAGCTCGGCGTGGACACGCCGCGCTACGTGATCGAGAGCGATGCGACGATTGTGGCGCCGCTGATGTTTCAGTACATCATGGGGAAGTGAGCGAGCGACGGGTCAGCTCGGCGCCTTCGACGCCGTGCGCCCCGTGCGTTCGAACACTTCGCTGAGGAACCGGTAGACGAGCTTCGCCGCGAGCATTTCGCTCGCCCACTGGCCCGGCGTCGGCAGCAGTTCGACGACATCGAAGCCGACAACTGTGCGCCGCGCGCAGAGGCGCTTCAGCAGTTCGTTGACCTGCGGCCATGAGAGCCCGCCCGGCTCGGTCGTCCCTGTCGCCGGCATGATTGATGGATCGAACGCATCGAGATCGATCGTGACGTACACATGCTTGGACTGCTGCGCGACGATCGTGTCGATCCACTTGTCGTCCGCGCGGCCGCAGAGATCGTGTCCCCAGAACACGCGGCGCTTGTCCATGTTCGGCACTTCGACTGCGTCGATCGCGCGGATGCCGACCTGCGTGATCGGCGCCAGTTCGCGGGCCCGCGCCATCACGCACGCGTGATTGTTCGGCGAGCCGTGGTACTCCTCGCGCGTGTCTCCGTGGGCGTCGATCTGCAGGATCGAAAGGTCCGACCACTTCTGCGTCACTGCCCGCATGGCACCGATCGAGATGGAGTGCTCGCCTCCGAGTGTCACGGGAAACTTGCTGTCGGCCAAGATCGCCGCGACGGCCTTCTCCACTTTCGGAACGAGGCCGTCAGGCGTGCCGGTGTGCTTCACGGGCGGCAGCGTGTGGATCCCGCGCTTGTAGACCTCCGACTGCGTTTCGATGTCATACAGCTCCATGTTGGCGCTGGCTTCGAGCAGCGCCGCCGGTCCCTTGTCGGCGCCTTTCTTCCAAGTGCTGGATCCGTCGTACGGGACGGGCACGATGGCGATCGCGCTCGTGTCGTAACTTCGGAATTCTTTTGGCAGATCGCCAAACCCGGTCTTCGTCGCGCTTTGAGCCATAGGCACGCAGGATATCGCCCGCTCAACAGCCCGTGGCGAACGTGCTTCAAGAACGAGAGCGAGGATGATCGGACAGATGCCAGGCGCCGCGACGTGCGGTATCCGCATCGATCCCGTGACGACATGCGCGCCGCGTCACGTTCAACGCTCTGGCCAGCCCCGAAGGGGCGCTCCAACAGGAGCCCAGGGCACCGCCCTGGGTCACGTCACGCGAACGAATTCACGAGCCCTGTAAAAGCGCGCCAATGCGTCACACGAGCGCCGCGCGACATTGATGAAGCACCCTTACAGGGCTTCATCAGCCTCGGCCGGTTCAAACCCAGGGCGTTGCCCTGGGCTCCCGTTGGGATGCACCGTTGGTGCATGGAGCTGTGGGTGACGACCTTTGCAACGGACTGTTAAGAAGACGGGAGCGTGGCGGATGCGTGCGCGCCTGATCGTCTCGAAGAAGCGGCACCCGCCTCATAAAGCACCACACTGATGCGACCGTCACCTTCGATTGCGCAGCGCTTCACCTTGGCCGGATCGTCGATGCCCTGTTCACACAGCTGGGCGAGCAGCTCGTCGCTGTCACCATCTCCTTCCGCATGTTGGCCCGCATCAACTGACCATCCCGAATGAGCGTGAGCGGCGCAGCACGAAGCCAAGGTCGCAGGCGCGGAAAGGTGAATCCGAGCCAGTCCACCGCGTAGTCGCACCCGATCAGCGTCAACACGAGCACGAGGCCTTCGGCGAGCGAGTGGTGCGGACCGGCCATCGCGTTCTGCGCTGCATCCGCGATCAGGACTATCAGCAGGAGATCGGCGATGCCGAGTGAACCGGCTTCGCGGCGGCGCACGCGCAGCAGGATGAACAGCGCGGTGTACATCACAAAGCCACGCACGACGACCTCAAGCAGGTGCCCCTCCGGCAAGAACATCTGCGACCAGTCGATCGCAAGAATCGGCGTCATGTGGAACCTCCTCGACCGAAGCGTACTGATGCGCTATGCGCAACGAGAACGGGCGAACGGCCTATCAGACCGTCCGCCCGTTGACGTTGCTGCGGCAAGTGCCGTGTGTCGCTTACGGAATCGGCGTCCAGTCCAGGCCCGGAGCAACCATCATCCCCCCTGACTCCTTCTTCAGTCCCTTCATGAGCCAGCCGTTGATCTGACCGTTCTCCGCGTTGCGCCACACGATGTCGCTGTCGCCGTCCTCGTCGAGATCAGTGTTCATAGCGACGGACCATTGCGCGCCGACTGCCGGTGCGATCAGCCCGCCGGCCACCTTCGCCGAATTCTCCAAGAGCCAGCCGTTGATGTTCCCGTTCAGCGTGTTGCGCCACAGGAGGTCGACGTCGCCATCGCCGTCGATGTCGGCTGCGGTGACGGGCTTCCACGTCGTCGACACCGGAGCCGTGCCCGCGAGCGGCACGATCGTCGGGAAAAACACTCCATTGAGCTGCCAGACACTCACGTTGCCGTTGAGCGTGCGCCAGAGAATGTCGGCGCGGCCGTCGCCGCTGACGTCGCCCATGCCAAGGAACTCAAGCAGCACCGACACACCGATCTGATGCTGTTGGGTGACGGTGGCGCCGTTCATGAGCCAGACGCGGACTTGCCGGTCCTCGATTCCGTTGCGCCAGACGATGCCGTCACGCCCGTCTCCGTTCGTATCCTCAAGTCCAAGGACCTCGAAGTACTGACCCGGTGTCGAGCCCATGAACACCACTTCGTCGACCAGTCCGTCTTCGAACAGCCACATCCAGATACCGCCGATGCCGGGCACCCGGAACAGCAGATCGCGATCGCCGTCACCGTCAAAGTCCGCGCCGCCGCAGGCCGTCATGAGCGGTGGGATCAGGGACTCCAAGGTGGTCGCGGCGATGACGTCCAGTCCCTCGATGTCGAAACCGACCACCCATCCTGGCGGCGCCATCCACAGTGATTCGGCACTCGCCAGTTCGCCGGACGCCACGGGAGGCGTGAGCACCGGGTTGAATCCTCCCATGGCGCTGCTCGGCTCACATCCAGAATCCGCGCGGCCCAAGAGGTCGACCGGCGGTTCAGACGAGGCGTCATCGGGACATTCGAAAGCGGCTGCGAACGACCGAAACATGACTTGGCAGTGATCGCACGTTTCATACGCGATCGTCCAGCTGCAGTAGGCCGTCGCGCCCGGCGACCAGTACTCGTCGCGAATGGCCAGACGCGCCAGCCGGACGCGGAGGTCCGGACCCGCCGCGTTCGATTCGCAGTTGGGCGACATGACATACCAGCCCGCCGTCGTTGAGACGACGCCGGACTCGCCCAGGAGCGACGTGTCCCAGTCGGGCGTAAAGCCGACGGAACCGATCTCCTGGAGGCACTGATCTCCTCCCAGCGTGACGAACGTGTCGGCTTCCACCGACGGATCAGCCCACGGCGGGCAGAGCGGCAACACCGTCGTCGCTTCGCCGACAGTGTGAAACGGTGGTCCCGGCAGCACGATCGTCGTGTTCCACACGAGGAGCACGCGGTGGTCGACGTTCGTGCATGACGCGAAGATGTCCATGACGTGCACCGTCACGCCGCCGTACGTTTTCGTGAATGCTTCCGCCTCGAGCCCCACGACCTGTGCGTGGGATGAAGCGGTGATTCCCGAAAGGGTGATTCCCAAAGCAGAGAACCGAGAAACTGTGCGCATGGCACAACCTTTCCGCGACAGCGTGGGTCGCGCGATGGTCAAGTCGGAACCGGGTGTGCGCGTACAACACCGGTCACGGCTGGACGTGTCGGAACAGCTGAAATGTGCAGCCGGAGCGAACGGCACCCTCAGATCGGCGACACTGCGCGCGGCCGTCGGTGGACGGGAGGCGCGCAGCGACAACGATTCATTCAAATCACCGTTCTATCAGTCAACGCGTGGGGCACCGGCTGTCTGTGTGCCGTTCCCGACAAACGTGCAGGCCCTAAAGACATGAAGGCCGAACCTGCGGTAGTACGGCGTGGCGGCTGCTGGCGCTGACACGTCGACCTTGGCGCCCATTACACCGAGTGGCCGACGAATGTAAAGCCCGCGCCCGAAAGAATGTTGTAATTTCTTTGCTCACGGCGCGCAAGGAAAAGGCGGCGCCTCGCGGCGCCGCCCGTTGCAGAAGTCCTCAGCCCGCGACTTCGATCAGTCCAGATGCGCTTCACACTCAAGATAGGTGTAGCCGGCGAGCCCTGCTTCGTATGCCTTCACGAGCTGGTGACTCTCCGAGACTGACATCTTCTTCGTGCGCACAGCGCCTTCCACCTCGCGGCGGATGTCCATTGCAAGCCGTGTCGCGTCGTACTGCACGTAATGCAGCACTTCGCGCACGCTGTCGCCCTCGATGATCTCGTCGATCCACCACTGGTTGTTCTCGTCGAGACGGATGTGCGCGACGTGCGTGTCGCCGAACAGGTTGTGCAGATCGCCGAGCGTTTCCTGATACGCGCCGACGAGGAACGCGCCGAGATAATAATCCTCGCCGTCGCGCAGCTCATGAAGCTCGATCGTCTTCTTGATGTCGTGATCATCGACGAAGCGATCGATCTTGCCGTCCGAGTCACACGTGAGATCGGCGATCGTCGCCTTGCGCGTCGGCTTCTCGTTGAGGCGATGAATCGGCAGGATCGGAAACAGCTGGTTGATCGCCCAAATGTCAGGCAGCGACTGGAAGATGGACAGATTGCAGAAGTACGTATCGCTGACTGCGGTCTCCAGATCCTGCAGTTCCTCTGGCACGTTCGACATCTCACGGCACTTGTCGCGGATGCGCGCACAGGTTGCCCAGAAGAGACGCTCGACGAGCGAGCGGTCCGCAAGGCTCATATATCCGACGCTGAAGAGGGAGAGCGCTTCGTCGCGCGCCTGCAGCGCGTCGTGATAGCACTCGAGCAGCCGTCGCTCGGAGACCATCGAGTACGCGTCCCACAGATCGGTGATCGGCCGGGGCACTTCGGCGCCGGGGGCATAATGCTGCTCGAGCGAGATCGGCACCTGGAACCGGTCGAGCCGGTTCGCGCCGAGCACGTCGAACACGAGCACGCTCTGCTGCGCCACCATCGCGCGGCCTGATTCCGTCACGATCGTCGGATGCGCGACGCCTTCTTCATCGCACACGGACATGATCTTGTAGACGACGTTCGATGCATATTCCTGCAGCGTGTAGTTGGTCGAAAACTCGAAATTTGTCTGGCTGCCGTCGTAGTCGATGCCGAGTCCTCCGCCGACGTCGAGGTAGCGCATGCCGGCGCCCATCTTGGCCAGCTCGACATAAATGCGCGCGAGCTCGTTGACGCCAGAGTTCACCTGCCGGATGTCATGGATCTGTGATCCCATGTGGCAGTGCAGCAGCTGCAGGCAGTCGGCCATGCCGCGGCCGCGCAGGAACTCCAGCACTTCGATGACTTCGGATAGCGACAGGCCGAACTTCGCCTTGATGCCAGAGCTGTGCCGCCAGCGTCCGGCGCCGGGCGTCGCGAGATTCACACGCACGCCGATACGCGGCCGAATGCCGTACTTATCAGCGTGCTTAATGATGAGCCGCAGCTCGGTGAGATTCTCGATGACCGGAATGATCGTGCGGCCGAGTTTCGCGGCCAGTGTGACGAATTCGATGTAGCGGTCTTCCTTGAAGCCGTTACAGATGATCGGCCGCTCCGGCGTATCGCTCGTCATGCCCATGACGGCGAGGAGCTCCGGCTTGCTGCCGACCTCGAGGCCGTAGCCGTACGGCTTGCCGTACTGGCGGATCTCCTCGACGACGCGGCGCTGCTGATTCACCTTGATCGGATACACCGCGAGATACTGCCCGCGGTAGCCGTTGTCCTTGATGGCCTGCTCGAATGCGTCGTGGAGATCTTCCATGCGCCGCTGCAGCAGGTCGCTGAAGTGCAGCAGGACCGGCGTGCGCAGACCGCGCTCGCGAAGCCCGCGCACGACCTGGTGCAGATCGATCTCGCGGCCGGCCTCCTTCGTGGGTCGCACGACGACGTGGCCCGCCTTGTTCACGTCGAAGAAACCCTTGCTCCAGCCGCGCAGGTTGTAGAGATCCGCCGAGTCGTCGCAGGTCCAGCCCGGATCCAGCGTCGGACGGGCCGCCCTCGACCGCGAACCGTTGGTAGGCGGGGGGACGGGCGACGGGGTGGCGGGTGATCCAGTCGGCGCGCTGGTCGTCGGTTCAGCCGACGCTGGTGCCAGGGGCGGAGTGGAGGATGCGGGTGTTGATGGCTGCACCGGGCTGCCGCCCTGCGTCACCGTCGGGCTCTTAGACATGTCGTGGAGGTGCCTTTCGCGGTCCGAGACGTTGAATCATCAGGAACAGACGGTCCCCCCCCGGAGGGGATGGACATTGTAGATATCAGTCCCTGCCGCCGCGTTCTTCCGCGCGGTGAATTTTCCCCGCGAACGGAGAAGATCGCACGAAGCTGTTGCCATGCCCCCCAGATTCAGCGCATATTGGGGAGGATTCACGATGAGCGGCATGTGGGCACTCTGCCTTCGTGCGGCCAACACTGGGAGAGAGCAATGTCGATTCGCCATAGCGGGAGCAAGAGCTGGAGCCTGAGTTGGAACCTGCCCGTCGCGGCTGCCCTCGCGGGCGCCTTTGCCGCAGCTCCCTGTGCCCTCGCCGGTCCAGACTGGGATGCCGACAATGAGACCGATGCGGGTTCCACGATCGGCACCGCGCAGGTCATCAACGTGGCCGGTGGCCTGCAGACGATTTCAGGGAGGCTGACCGGCACCGCGTTTACCCTGGGCTCGGACTTTCAGGACGTGTATCAGTTCGCGATCACCGATCCGATGCAGTTCCTGATTGATCTCACCGGCGGCGGAAAAAACGGCAATGGCAGCTTCGCGAACTTCGACGCGTGCCTCTGGCTCTTCTCGGAAGACGGCACGCCGCTCCTGGGCAACAACGATGCGTTCCCCGGCAGCAACGGCCCGATGCTGACGAACATGTCGAACGGCGGATTTGAAGTCCTCATCTCGAAGCCCGGGATCTACTACCTCGCAATCTCGGGATTCGCGTCGGAGCCTGTGAACCAAGGCGAACCGCTCTGGCCGAGCGTGGTGTTCAAGCCGGGCATCATCGCCGGTGCGAACCCGGACCAGACCTGGGGCGGCGATTGGTCCGGGGAGGGCGAAACCGGGGAGTATCTGATCAGCGTGCAGGGCGTCAGCGGTGTTCCAGCGCCGGGTGCGTGCGTGCTGTTCGCCGCAGCCGGGTTCGGTTTCAGGGGCCGCCGACGTCGCCGCTGAGTGCTGACATCAGCTTCGCTGCTTCGTCGACGACGCCTGCCTCCCGGAGTGCCTTCAGCTCCGTCGAGGACAGCGACTCGATCGCAATCCGCAGTTCCTCAACCGCGTCGCGCGGATTGCTTCCCGCGGCGGCGGTCGCGCGCGCGAACTCCATCTGAGCATCGATCATTTCCGGCGTGAGCAGCCCCTTCTTGACGCGTATGACGTCAAGGGCGATGCGGAGGTCAGGCAGCGCATCCGCGGGTCGTCCGAGCTTGCGCTTGACGCGGCCGACACTGAGATGGCTTCGGCCGATGCGATAGTCACCGGGCTTCGTCGCTTTCTCCACTTTCGTCAGTGCCGTCTCAAACAGCTTCAGCGCCCCTCCCAGATCCTGCTGATCCTCCAGCAGGCGCGCCTGCGCGTTCAACACCGCAGCCACTTCCACACTGTCAAGCCCGCGGGCTTTCTCCTGCACTTTCAACGTGCGGACCAGCAGAGCGCTCGACGCCGGAAAGTCACGTTTGCTGCGCAGGCAAGACGCGAGATGCTGCATGGTCATCGCCGCTTCCGGCGCATCTTTGCCATGCAGGCGTTCGCGCATCGCAAGCGACTCGCGATACCAGTGCTCGGCTTCGTCCAGCTCCTTGTTTTTCAGATGACCGCGGGCAAGGTTGTGCAGCGCCTCGGCGATCTCCGGTGTTTCGGTTTCGCCGCTCTCGGCAGCAGACGCCTTGCAGAACTCCACGACGTCGTGCAGTCGTTGAATCGGGCGGTTCTCACCTTCAAACCCGAGGCGGATCGCTTCGACCGTGTTCAGCAGATTCGCGGTCACGACAGGATCGACATCACTCGGCACCTTGGCGTTTTCCTCGATGAGATTCAGCCAGTCGAGCACGCGCATATCGAGCGATCCCTCACCGGTTTCGGGATTGATCGACTGAAACGGCTCACGGAACGACGCGAGACGCTTCCGCTGCCGGATCTGTTCGAGCTGCTTCTGCACCACGATCCAGCCCACGGCCGCGGCGATCATGAGTCCGATGAAGACGGTCGTGGCCGTTGCGACACGATGCCGCCGCACCCACTTGCGCATCACATACGGAATCGAATCCGGCCGCGCGAGGATCGGCCGCTGGTCGAGATAGCGTTCAAGATCCTCGGCCAGCGCCTGCGCCGATTGATAGCGCTCGTCGGCAGAACACTTGAGACAGGTCAGCGCGATGATGTCGAGATCACTGGTGCACCGGCGGATTGTCGAGGGAGCGGGCGGATCGCATTCGATGCGCGCCAGCAGCAGATCGGTGATCGAGAACGTGCCAGTCGGCGGCTTGTACGGCCGTTCGCCCGCGAGGATCTCGTACAGAATCACGCCCAGCGCAAAGACATCGGTACGCACATCGATGAGATCGGGATTGCCGCGAAGCTGTTCCGGTGCGGCATACGCGAACGTGCCGAGAAACTCCCCCGCGACCGTCGCCTCGATCATCTCGTCCGTGCCTTCGCCGCGTGCCGTGCGCGCCAGACCGAAATCGAGCACGTGCGGATCGAGATGTTCGTCAATCAGAATGTTCGCTGGCTTGAGGTCGCGATGGATGACGCCGCGCTGGTGCGCGTAAGCGATCGCCTTGCAGATTGCGAGGAACATGCGAAGCATCCGCTCCAGCGGAAGCCGCTCCGAATCTTTCAATACCTCGCTGAGCGGACGACCGTTGACGAGCTCCATCGCGAAGAACGCGAGTCCGTCTCCCGTGCGCCCGCTCTCAAAGAGCATCACGATGTTGGGATGGCGCAGGCTCGCGACCACTTCGACTTCGCGGTCGAAACGCGCCCGCTGCCTTGTCGTCGCAAGCTTTCCTTGCAGCAACGTCTTCAGCGCGACTTTGCGGCGCGTCGACAACTGCTCGGCGCGATAGACCACACCTTGCGCGCCGCGATGAATCTCTCCTTCGACGCGGAAGCCGGGCACGACATCGATCGAGCCGGGGATCCGTGGTTCGGCGCCTGCGACCGAGCGAAATCGATCGCGGTTCGCGTCGACGAAATCGCGCAGCAGCTCGTTGTCGGCACGCAGCCGACGGACCACTTCGCGGCAGACCGGACAGCGGGTCGTGTGGTCGCCAACATCATCCAATCCCTGAGCACCGACGGCGAAGAGCTCGAGCTGTTCGCGATCGGGACAGAGAAACGTCGCCCCGCCTGACGAACCCGCAGAGAGGCTTCCAGACGAACCGGCGGCGGAACCGGCCTGATCGAACACGTCCGCGCTGGTCGCGTCGAAATCCTTCGGGTCATCCGTGCGGGGCGGCAGCGAACCGTCAGGGGGCACAGGCATCACGCCCCCTCGTCGTACGTCGACTCCAGACGTTCGACGATCTCACGCAGCCGCTGCGCGACCCTCGACTTGGCGAGATAGACGTCATGAACCGAGATGCTCAGCTCTTCCGCCACCTGCTGCGGCGCGCGCCCGTGCGCCACCACGAGCTCGAACGCGCGGATGGTTCGCTCGTCCGTCTTCGTCGTCTGGCGCAGTTCCGTCATCGCCTCACGCATGATCGCCTGGCGATGCTCGGCATCCCACGCAGCCTGCAGCCGATCGGGATCGAGGTCGCCGACCGCGTTCGCTACCGCGCCGTCGGATTGCACTTCATGACGAGTCGAACGCTTGCGCCGCAAATCGAGAATGCGATAGCGCGCGATGCCGACGAGCCATGCGCCGAGCCTTCCCTTCGTCCGGTCGTACTTGCCTTCGCGATAATCCTGGATGAAGCGAACCAGCGTTTCCTGGGCGACATCTGCAGCGTCGCTGTCGGTCAGCCCGAGGTTCCGCGCAAAGCCCACGAGAATGGGCCGATAGCGCGCATCGAAAGCCTCCCACGCCGGCTCATTTGCCGCGTCGTGCAACGCCTCGAGCATCGCTGTCGTCGTTCGGGTCAAGTCCACGATCGATTCGGAGTGTACAGCGAGAACGGCGAGGATCCCAGCGGCAACGCCCGCGTCGTCGCGCGTTCCCGCCAGCGACCGTCGGGGGGGGTCGACCGGTTAGCCGTCTTGCAGGCTCCGCGTGATCGCGGCCTCGTGCACGGGCACGCTCGCGCGGTCCATGGCGTCTTTCGCGGCGTAGAAGGCGTCCGCGTCGACGTGCGCCGCATCGACATCTGCCGCCGCGATAAACGCCTTGACTGCTGCGATCCGCGCTTCGACTTCGGCGACCAGCGTCGGATCGAGCGCCGCGCGGACGCGATCAAGTGCCGTCGAGATCCATTGCACGTCGAGATTCGCATTGACACGCAGGTCGATCACTCGATGGATGTGCATGTCCGACTTCGCGTGCACGAAACTCTCGCGCTCGGTGCGCGACACTTCCTCCCGCGTCAATCCGTAACTCGGAACGACCTGGGTGCTGGCGCGCTTGCCGCTGCGGCGCTCGACAGCGCTGACATCAAGCACCCCGTTCTGATCGACGAGGAACTCGACTTCGACCTGCGGGATTCCGGCCGGCATCGGCGGCACACCCCGCAGCTCGAACTGGCCGAGGCTCCGGCAGTGCTGGACCAGTTCGCGTTCGCCCTGCAGCACGTGGATCTTGATATTGGTCTGACCGTCGACGGATGTCGAGAACATCTCCTTCGCGCGTGTCGGAATGGTCGCGTTTTTCATGATGAGCTTTGCAACGGCGCCGCCGACGGTCTCGATGCCGAGCGACAGCGGCAGCACGTCGAAGAGCAGGAGATCACGACGGTCACCGGCAATGATCGCCGCCTGCACTGCCGCGCCGAGCGCGACGACCTGATCGGGATCGAGCGCGGTATACGGCGTGCGGCCAAACAGCTGTTCCACCTCGCGCCGCACCAGCGTCATCCGGGTGGTGCCGCCGACCAGGACGACGCGGTCGATGTCGCCCGGTTTCACATCCGCGTCAGCGAGCGCGCGACGGCAGCACGCCAGCGTGCGCTGCACGAACGGCATCGCGAGCGTCTCGAGATCCTCGCGGGTCAACACCCGCCGATAGACGCGATCATCACCAAGGGCGATCTCAAGTGTCGTCGACGCACGATCAGACAGCGCGATCTTTGCGGTCTCAGCAAACCGCCGCAGCGCCTGTTGCGCGGACGGAGGAAACGTAAGTTCAGCACCGAACTGCGCCCGGATTTCACCCGTGGCCAGCTCGATGATCGAGCGGTCAATGTCATCGCCGCCGAGCGCGGTGTCGCCCGCTGTCGCAATCACGTGCAGCAGATCGCCGCCGGCCTCGAGCTCGCCCGCCGCGATCTCGAGGATCGAGATGTCGAATGTTCCGCCGCCGAAGTCGTAGACCGCGATGCGCTCGTTGGCCTGGGCGCCGCGCCGTCCGACGCCGTACGCGAGACTCGCGGCGGTCGGTTCATTGACGATGCGCACAACGTCCAGTCCCACCATGCGGCCGGCATCGCGCGTTGCCTGCCGCTGACCGTCGTCGAAGTACGCCGGGACAGTGACGACCGCACGCGTGACCGCCATGCCGAGCGACGCCTCGGCGATCGCCTTGAGGCGCCCCAGCACGTGCGCCGCCACTTCCTCCGGCGCCACACGCCGGCCGGCGATGTCGATGTTCGCTCGGCCGCGCGGTCCGGCAACGATCGTGTACGGCAGGGCTTTCGCGAGGTCGCCCAGTTCGGCGGCGCTGCGCCCCATCAGCCGCTTCGCGCTGTAGATGGTTTCGCCGGGAAACTCCACCGCCGTGTCGCGCGCCAACTGGCCGACGACCGGATCGCCGGCCTGGAATCGGACCACGGAAGGAAGCAGCGCCTCTCCGTCACGATCGCGAAGAATGCGCGGACCAGCTTGGTCGCAGATCGCAACCAGCGAGTTCGTGGTGCCGAGATCGATTCCGACGATGCGGTCTGCCTGCACGCTCATGTGATGCGGGCGATGGTAACGGCCCCACTGGCGAAGAGGGCCTGTTCAGTCCCACTGCAACCGTGGGCCGTCACCGTACATCAGGTTGGTGAAGGCGAGGCACGCGTCGTTTCCGTCCGCACCGTCGTCAATTGCGAACGCGTTGTCCGGCGAGCCGTCCATGCTTTGCAGGCCGTCGGCAAAGAACGAAGTCACGAAATTCACGTGACCGTCCCCGAACGCCTGAAATCCGGCCCACGTTCCGTCGCGGCCGTACGTCAGACTCTGCGGATTCGCGATGCCGTTCGCGGGTGCCCGCGTGCCCAGGATCGGGAAGCGGGTGTCAAATCGCTTCTCGGTCCAGTACATCGCGCGGCTGCCGTACAGCGGGACGTGGGCATAGGAAACGTGGCTGCCCGTGACGAGGTCGGCTGTGAACTTGGAGTCCCAATAGCGTTTCGACGCAGGATCAACCTCCCGGTAGTCATAGTTGGCGCACTCGCCGACCATCGGATTGCGCTCGTTGCTGGAAACGAGCGCGCGCGGTTCGACGAACCGTTCGGCGATCAGCAGGGCATAAAGATTCGCCGTGGTGTCAGCCGAACGCGCCGACGACCCGAGCCGCTGGCTCGGCGTCGGCGCCCCCTTCTCGCTCGTGTTTTGACCGGCAATGAAGCAGCTGATCGTGATGTCCCGGAGCTGGACCTGATCTTCCATACTCCGCACGCTGCCGGGAGTCGTATTGCCCGAACCAGTTACCGCGGTATTCAGTCCGGACAGGAGCACGGCAAAGAGGACGACGAGAATTGCCATCGCAACCAGAATCCCGACGAGCGAGGTTCCCCACTGCCGCCAGTGGGGCCGACGGCGGGGCCGACGGATCACGATCGGCAGACTGACTCCTCGCAGTGGGCGCCGTGGGCGCAGTGGGCGCAGTGGTCGCGGTGGGCGCGTTGCGCGCCCCGTCGAATCGCACAGACCGGGCAGAATTCGCTGCATGCGTCGTCCTCCGCATCGGGGTACGGTGGCTGATCCGACTCAGGACGGAGCGACGTTGCAACACCCTGCAGTTCAATCACCGCAATGAGAAGGTCACGCGCCCGGCTCTTTCGAGCAAGGGCCTCAGCGATGAAACTTGCTTTGTTGTTCTCACGGACACCGGCACCGGTGTGGCCGAGCGCTCGGAGGGGCTGCTGTCTATTTGCAAAATGATGACGATGATGGCTTCGGTGAGTGTGCATCACGAGTTTTCCGTTTCTGGTCCGCGGCCGTCACCATCACAGGATGATCGGGGACAGCTGCAGCGGCGTAAGGTCCTCTCCCCCCGCTTCCGCTACGAATGCGGACGAGACGGACGATTGCTCAATGCGTTGAGAAGCCGTTGGGTGGTGTCCGCCTTTCACGATCCGGGGCGAAATCGCACCCAATCTGATTGGAACGCAGAACTTAAGGGGATCGCCCGAAATCTCGTAGGCGATTCGCCGAAAGGACGCCCGCGGTCCCCGACTTCTCACCGGCCCCCACGGCATGGATGCCCGACGGGGTCGGAGTCCGACGGGGCTCTGGTCTCCGCAAGGATGCTCCGGCGCCAAGGACGGCGCGGACATCGGCGGCGAATCTCTCTCTGACAACACATTGCTCACTCTCCCGGGGAGTCCTGGCCTTGCCTCGGTCAGGCTCCCCAGTTTTCTCACCGAGTGCGGGGTTTCCTCGTCGCCATACGGCGAAACGTGTTGTCAGGCGCGGTCGCGGTCGGTTTCTGTCCGTTCGTTCTTTCCACATGCACGCATGCATGCATTCATGCATTCATGGAGCTCACCCATGCAGCGCCCCCGTCGAACATCGATCAAGTCATCTCATCGTCTCGCCGCTCCGTTCGGAACAACGCCAACCCCCGAGGGCACGTCGTTCACGGATCGGTGGCTCTCGTCGCTGGCGCCGTCACTTCGCGCCGGTCTTCTCATGGGCATCGTTCGCGAAGCCGCCCGGCGTGCTGCCGACGATCCGTTCGGAACGCTCAGCGGCGAAGCTGCGGAACTGCTGCTCGGTGCGTGCGCCGAAGCGCAGGGGCTCACCGTACGCGAACTGCGCATGCTCGTGCCGACCATCGGCGTTGAATGCCAGCGGCGCATGCGCTCGTCGCTGCGCTGCGCATAAGCCCGCCTTCACTCGTCAGCGCCTTGCCGGCTGACGGCCGGGCTCTGGCAGCGCGTCAAGTTCTTTGTTGAAGCGCACGAGCGCTGCCTTCTCAAACGCGTCACGCAAGGGCATGAGCGCGGGACAGATTCCTTCAAGGTGATACGCCCCCTTGCCGCGCGGATCACCCTTGGGCATCGCCCACTCGATTGTCGTGAAGATCGTTTCGTGACCGTCGACGAGGCGCGGTTCGCACGCCGGAGCATCGTCAAAGATCCCTGCGCTGCGCGCCGCGTTCAGAATCACCGCAATCTGTTCCGGCGTTGCAGTCCCGCTCCAGTCGGTGGCACCGCGCTGCGCAGCCGCGCCGCTGCCCACGCGGAACGCGCCGTCCGCGTCAAGTTCGTAGCGACGGTGCCGGCCTTCGCGCATGTTGCGGTCTGCGTACATCAGCGCGATCCCGCCGGTGCGCGACGAAGCCTCGCCCGATCGCACGACTTCCGTGGGCGTGGCGCAGCCGGTGATGACTCCGAGCGCCAGCGCCGGGAGCAGCATCCGGCGATGTCGTAAGCTCAAAGACTGCCGCATCACTGCGGGACCTCTCCGACGCCCGTCGGCTGCTTGAAGCGCGCGTAGGGATCGGGACCGAAGTCATACCGGCGCGGCATCACCATCATTTCGTCGGGCGGCTCGTCAGTCGCCCACGCGAGCGCAGCAATCGACCGCACGACGCGCGTCATGGCAGCGTCGAAGGGATCACGCAGCGAGGCCGCATCCGTGCCCTCGGCGCCGGCCCTGATCGTCGCGCGGCGCACGAAGGTGCCGATGCGTCCGTCTGCCCGCACCGTCAGCACCGTCAGCACGCTGGACGGCGTCGGCGCCAGCAGCGCCGGATTCCCCTCGTAGTCCGCGGCATCGATGTCGCCAAAGCCCGATTGCTTCACGATCAGCCACAGGTCAGCGAGCGACTCGCGGGTGAGCTGACGAACGACACCAGGTCGCGTCAAAACCGTAATGGACTTGCCACTGTCGCCGTGGAGCGAACCGTCCGGAAACACGATGTATTTGCTGCGGGCGACGTGGGCCTGCGTGCGGTCCTGCAGATCCCGGGCCGGCAGAATCGTCAGGTCAATCGTGAGATCCTCGGGGATCGAGCCCAATAGGTCGGTGGGCAGATTGGTGGCGGAATCCGTCACCTGCGCCGGCGCGGCGCAGCCGCTGAGCCCCAAGAGAATGCTGGCTGCGAGCGAGCTGAGGATGGCGAGACGCAGCACGATCCACGGCGTGGTTGGCGACATGGATGGTGAGGGTACCTCACGCGGCCATGCCTGTGGGAGCAAACCTCTTGTACCCTAGTAAGGCGATCCTCCGTCAGCGAACAGACTGGCGGAACACCTCCCGGAATCATCGATGCGCACGAGCGTCACCTGGCTGAATGACTATCTCGACCCGCCCGCCACCGCCGACGAACAGGGGGAGCTCCTGACCAACGCGGGCTTTCCGATCGACGGCAAGGACGTGGCGTCCAACGGTGAACCGTGGCAGGAGATCGAGATCACGAGCAACCGCGGCGACTGTCTCGCGCACATCGGGTTTGCACGGGAAATCTGCGCCGTCAGCGGACGTCGTCTGCGCTGGACGACGCCCGTCATCGAGGCGACCGGTCCGGAAGCACGCTCGATCATCACCGTCACGAACTCGAACACCGAGCTGTGTCCGCTCTACACCGCGCGCGTGATCCGGGGCGTGACGATCAAGCCAAGTCCGGAGTGGCTGCAGCGGCGACTGATCGCGATCGGCCAGATACCGCGCAACAACGTGGTGGACGCGACGAACTTCGTCCTCTTTGAGCTTGGCCAGCCGACGCACGTCTTTGATCTCGCGCTGCTGACGGGGAACGAGCTGCGCGTGCGCATGGCGAAGGCGGACGAGCCGTTCCTTCCGATCGGTGACGGCGCCGCCGAGGTGAAGCTCCGCGAGACCGACCTCGTGATCGCGGATCGCGACAAGGCCGTCGCGATCGCCGGCGTCAAAGGCGGAGCGCTGACTGCGGTCACCGACGCCACGCGCGACATCGTCATCGAAGCCGCGGCGTTCAGTCCCGTTGCGGTCCGCGCCACGTCCCGCGCGCTGCGCATCAGCAGCGACTCGTCGTATCGCTTTGAGCGCGGCGTGCACCCGGCCGAAGTCGCCGCCGCCTCCGACCGGCTGGTCCAGCTGATTCTTGAAACGGCCGGCGGTGAACTGTGCGCCGGCAGCGTGAGCGATGGCGCACCGCTCGCCGCATCGCGCACCGTGACGATGCGCGCCTCGCGTTGCCGGCAGCTCCTCGGCATTGAGATTCCGATCGAGACAATCATGGCACGGCTCGCGGGGCTCGGCTTCGATCCCGAGCCGCTCGATGACGATCGCATCACCTGCACCGTGCCCGCCCGGCGCATCGATGTCGAACGGGAGATCGACCTGATTGAAGAGATCTGCCGCACGCATGGACTGCAGCACATCCCCGTCGCCGAGACGATGCCGATTCGCGTCGTGCCCGTGCAGCCGGCAGTCGCCGGCGCCCGCGCGACCAAGGACCTGCTCGTCGGCCTCGGCTGCGTCGAGTGCGTCACGCACACGCTCGTCAGCGACAGCGCCGCGGCCGCGTTTCTGAGTGGCGGCCGTTCGACGCTCCTCGTCGACGACGAACGCGCCGGCGGTGAACCAACACTGCGACCGAGTATTCTTCCCAGCCTGCTGCGCGTGCGCCGCCACAACCTCGACAACGGATTGGCGCACCTCGATCTGTTCGAAGCGTCATCGACGTTTCACTTGGAGAGATCGAAGCACGTCGAGACAGCCGTGATCGCCATGACGTTCGACGCGGCGGGCAATGGACCGGCTGATCGCGACGACTGCTATCGCCGCTGCCGCGGCACCGTCGAACGCATCGCCGTTCTCCTGTGCGGACCGGCGTCGGTGGTGGAGGTCGTACCCGCCGGCCCCGATGCAGGCCACGCGCCGTGGCTCGCACCCGGTGGCCGCGTGCGCATTGACGGACGCGATGTGGGATCGATGGGACTGCTGGCGCCCGCCGTGATGAAGCAGTTCGGACTGGAAAGGCCCATCGTGGCGGCGGAACTCGCGCTGGGCGAACTGTTCCAGCGATACCCGCCGGACACGAGCGCCGCAGCGATGCCCGCGTTCCCCGCGATCGAGCGCGACATCTCGGCGATTGTCGACGAGCGCGTGCAGTGGGCCGACGTCGTGGGGCTGATACGTGGGTTGACGCTGTCTCAGCTTGAGAGCCTCGCCCATGTGGCGACCTATCGCGGCAAACAGGTCGGCGCCGGCAAGAAGTCCGTGACGATGCGGCTCGTCTTCCGAAGCACGTCACGCACGCTGCGGAGCGAAGAAGTCGATGCACCGGTCGCGCTCGCGATCGAGGCGCTGCGGACCACACTCAGCGCCGAGGTTCGGACGACATGAGCGGCACCCTGCACGATTTCGCGTCAATGTCGGTGCGTGCCTTCACGGCGGCGCTCGCGGGACGAACGCCTGCGCCGGGCGGCGGTGCCGTTGCAGCGCTGACCGCAGCAAACGCAGCGGCTCTGGTTTCGATGGTCGTCGAGTTCTCGCGCGGGAAGAACTCGTTCGCGCTGTTCGAAGGCGAGGCGGACGCAATTCTCGCGTCGCTCGACGTGACGCGCGAAGCGTGTCTCGCCGCAGCGAAAGCGGACTCTGACGCGTACGCATCGCTGAGCGCGCTCTGGAAGCTGCCAAAGGACGATCCGGCGCGCATCGCCCGATGGAAGTCGACGGTGCATGCGGCAATTGCGGCGCCGCAGCTCATCGTCGCTCTCGCCGCCGAGATCGCAGGTCGATGTCGGGTGCTCGCAGGATCGACGGCCAAGCAGCTGGACAGCGACCTCGCGATCGCCGCGGATCTGGCGGGATGCGCGGCCCGCGCGGCCGCCTGGAATGTCCGCGTCAACCTGCCGAGCGTGGCGGATGACGAGGAACGCACGGTGATCGCCCGCGCACTCGATCGCTCCCTCCACGTGATCGACGACGACATCAAGATGACGCACGGCGTGATCGAACGCCGGTAGGCGCGGGGCGGTCGCCCCCCGCCCGTTGCCACCGCGAACGCCGTAGCGGCCTTCTCGAGAGGCCGGTGCGGGATTTGTATCAATGCCCGGTGCCCCGGTTGGCCGATCTCACTCCCGGCATGACCGCTCGCCTCCCTCACGCTGGACAGACCACCCCTTCCGATGACAGCACTCCGCGCGGCCCCTGGGACCGACCCGACCGGGTCGACATCCCGGGCATCGCGCAGCCCGCGGTGCGCAGCGTTGCACCGGCGAGCGCCAACGAGGCCGAGAAGCTGGGGCCGGCGCGGCCCTTCCTGCAGATCTGGTACCGCTGCTGTCACGTGTACGGCCGACTGCAGAAGAACGACGAAGCCACGCACTACGTCGGCAACTGTCCAAAGTGTCGCGCACAGCTGAAGGTCGCCATAGGTCAGGGCGGAACGTCGCGTCGACTGTTCGAAGCGCGCTAAATGGTGCGCGCTCATGGTGCGCGCTCATGGTGCGTGCTCAGGGTGCGTGCTGATGGTGCGTGCTCAGGACCAGTTCACCGATCGGCAGCGCTTGGGCGTCAACGGCTGCATCAGCCGACTCATCACGTGGATGAAGCGCATCATCTTCGGAATGGGACGTCGCTCGATGGTCGCCTTCAACGTCGCCACGATCAGCGGACTTCCCTGCAGCATCTGCTTCGCGGTCTTCGTGCCGGGCGTGATCTCATCGACCGTGAGCGTGAATTCGACGCCTTCGGCCAACTCCTTGAGATCGTAGCGGACGACGCATGGCGGATCGTCGAGCTGCGTGAACCGAAACGTGTGCGCGAAGCGGCGCGGAGGATCCCATTCAAGGATGTCGCCCACGATGCTTGTATACGCGCCGTCGCCACTCCGCATGCGCAGCCGCGCACCGGGCGCTGCGCCGGATCGATCCATGCGCGTGTTGAAGAAGCACGGGATCGGCGCGTCGGAGCGCGTGATCTCGTGCCACACGTCCGTGATCGATCCGTGAATCACCGTTCGGAACATGCGACGGCGAGCATCGTCGGCGACGGGCGCGGACGCCTGTTTCGATTCCCGTACGGTTCCACCCACATTCGCAGATTGCTCAGGCACGTCGAGCTCCTCGGAGTTTGGTCCGCGCTTCGACGCGGCTTTTGATGTCGCTGACTTTGCCGGCCCAGAAGGCGCTGTATTCATCGGTCCAGCGCTTGTGAATCTCCTGAATCGGCATGACGTTGAACCACAGCCGCCGTTCGCGGCCGTTGCGTTCGCTGATGACGAGTCCCGCGCGCTCGAGCACACGCACGTGCTTGAGCACCGCGACATCGCTGAAAGGAAAGTGTGAGCCCAGCGCGGCGATGTTCATTCCTGGCCGATCCCGCAGCAGATCCAGCATACGCCGGCGTTCTGCGCTGACGAGAGCCTGAAAAACGAACGTGGTGCGATCCGGTGGCATTCCTAACCAATAGGTTAGCATTGATTCGGCGGCATGCAAGTAGATTCCGCCGCCCTGCGCAGGACCACCAGTCGGCGAAGGTCGAGGCGACCTCTTAGGATGCGGCCCATGCTCTCCGCCCTTGCCGGACTCGCGGTGCTGATCGCCGTGGCGACCACGCTCGTGGTCGGGCTGTACGTCTGGACCATCGCCCGTGAAGCACTCCATCCCCCCCAGGGCGGCGCGGCGTGGGCACTGGCGCGACACCTGCCAACAACGCCCTCGGAGATGGGACTGTCCTTCCGGTCGTTCACTGTCGATTGCAATGGATTCGGCATGCCGGTCTGGGAGATCGATGTCGGCGCGAGCGGCCTGCGCTCGGACGGGCCGAGCGTCGTGCTCGTCCACGGATGGGGGCGTTCGCGGATCGACTCGCTCAACCGCCTCCCGCCGTTTCTCGACGTCGCTGGTCGGCTGTACCTCGTCGACCTGCGCGGTCATGGCGACGCCGGCGGACGCACCACGCTCGGTTCGCGCGAAGCGGACGATCTCGCTGCCCTGCTCGCGACGCTGGCACCAGCCCCGATCGTGCTCGTGGGCCACTCGCTCGGCGCGGCGGCATGCATCCGCTGCGCCGCACTTTCCTCCGCAGCCGAACGGATCGCCGGTGTCATCGCGATTGCTCCGTACGACACCGTCGCTACACCGATCGCCGCGCGGCTCGCAGCCCGGGAGCTTCCCCGCGGTGCCCTGCTCGCGCTCGCAAGCGCGCTGCTGAAACTGCGTGGCATCGCGTTTCATTCGACACTTAATGCGGCTCGCGCGCTCCGCTGTCCGCTGCTCGTCGTGCAGGGGGAGCGCGACCGCATCTCGCCGCCGGCCGATGCGCGGTCCATTGCCGAGGCAGCCTCGGGCCAGTACGTCAGCATGCCGGAAGCGGAGCATGCCGATCATCAGACGCGCGAACCGGAGCGATTCGCTCTGTGCGTGCAGCAGTTTGTTCGCAGCGCTGTGCGCGAACCTCATCGTGCTGCGGGGTCCGGCGCGCCGTCAAATGACAACGGGCCGCGCGAAGATTCGCGCGGCCCGTTCGTCGTCGATCAACGTTAATGACACTTCACCGTGGCGTCACTTTTGCGGCGCGAGCAGCCGCGACTCAAAGCGGAATCCCTTGCTCACCGAATGCAGCTGCCACGATGCCGGCCCGAGATAGTTCCGCAGCAGCTCGGGCTTCAGCAGCTCAGTCAGCGTGCCGAAATTCGCGTCGATGCCGGCGGGCAGTCCCGTCGCCGCGCGCTCTTCGATCTGGCCGATCATCTCTTCGAGCCACTCCATCATGGCGTGCTGGGCTTCGATCATCATGACGGTGTTCGAGAAGCCGTATCCGACCAGATCGTCGCCGTCGACGCCGGCCATCGCCGCCTTGTAACCGCGATCGTTCTCGAGCGACGCGCCCCCGGCGGCGTCCTTCGATCCGATCGCACGCAACGATTGCTCAACCCCGTCCGCGCCGCCGATGATCACGAACGGACCGCCGAATCCGACGGCCATCGTCATGAACGCCGGATCGCCCGCGTAAATCGTGTTGCCGAGGAAGTCGCGCGGCGCCATCCCAGCCTGCGGGGCGAACATCTGGATCATGCTCTGCACCGGCTTCGGATCGTTGACGGTGATCGCCGTCATGGTCGACTGGCTCTCCAAAGTAATCGGCTGCTTCAGCGAACTCCACATGTGCATCCCCGGTCCCATGGCAGCGAGCGCCGGCCGCACGATGGGATCGTACGGTTCCATCATCGGCTGAATCATGCCCTGCATCTCTTCGGGCAGCGACGCGAGAATGTCATCCACCACCCTCATGATCCCGGAGAACTGCAGGTTCATCTTCGAGTAGCTCATCGCATCGCTAGGAACGATCGACGGAACTTTCTCGATGGCAGAGGCGGGAAGCAGCGACAGCAGTCCGACCTTCCCGGCGGGCGTGTACACCCCCATCGTTGATGCGAGCTGCGCGCTTGGCGTATCGATGCTGAGGCCGACACCGAGACCGCGCACGTCACCGAAGAGCTTGCTGACAAACGGCATCGACATCGATGCTTCCGGACCGAACGAGGCGAGCAGCTGCTGGGCGGGTCCCATGAGCAGCCCCGCATAGGCGTCCGTGCCGGCCGAAAGCTCCATCGTTCCGCGGAAGTCTTCGCTGTCGCCGATCGTCTCCCGCTTGTCCCCGTCGACGAGACCAAGCAAGTCCTGCATGGCGGGCGCCGCTCCTGCAATGAGGAGCCGACCGGCATCGCGCGTCACATACAGCTTGGTCGGCATTGAGAACGGTCCGTCCATTCCTCCGTCCATGCCATCCATCCCGCCATCCATTTCGTCGTCGCCCTCATCGTCATCGCCGAAGCCACCTGCAGCCGCGTCGTCGTCTGCACCTTGGTCCATCGTGATGACGTACACACGTCGACCTTTGATGTCTTCGACCTCGAACTCCGTGGACTTGTCCTTCTCCATCTTGGCCACGCCGGCGTCGTAGAGCTTGCCGAAGTTCTCCGCTTCCTGGCCCCAGTCAACGAACGCGATGTACCCGGGCTCAAACATGCCGGTTTCCTCGTTCATCTCAGCAAACATCGCGAAGCCGGCGGACGCGGGCCACTGGACGGTGTCACGGTCGACGCCGAGTTCCTGCGTCATTTCTTCGACGCCCTTGTCGAAGTCCTCGCGCCACTTCTTGCTCTCGGCCTGGACTTCCTTCGATTCCCACCACGCCGCCATCGGGGTCTTCTGGAATCGAGTTCGCGTCGCACCGATGTCATCGATGCCCATGATCAAAATCGACTTCTCGGGCGCGAGACGCTTGATCGAGAGAAGATCGGCCGCAGAGGCGGCGGTGCCCAGCAGGAGTGCACCGCTGCCGGCGAGGACGAACGCGAGGGACAAGACGAGTGGCCGAGAGGTTCGAAGCATGATCATGGACCTGTTGGAGCCGGATAAAGGATGAAGTGTGGATCTTCTTGGGAGGAGGGTGGGAGATCTTTAGCACGAGGGCGGAACGCGGAGGCGGAAAAGGCTGAAGGAAAAAGGCAGAAGGCAGAAAGGAAGAAGTGCGGCCGTCGACTCCACGCGACGCGGGATCGCGGCGGAGATCCCGTCATCCTTCTTCCGTCATCCTTCATCCCCCCGACGAGCCGTCTTTCAGCGCCGGCGCGACCCCGACTGCCTTGCGGGCGGGCGGTGACTGGTAGTTGTGCCCCGAGTTCGGGTTGTTCTTGTTGAAGGCAAAAGCGTCACGATTGCGGATGAAATCTTTGACGTACCGGGCTGGAATCGCGAAGCCGAGCGACTCGCCACCCAGGATTCCCATGTTCGTGATACCGACCACCTCGCCCCGGGTGTTGAACAGCGGACCGCCGGAGTTGCCCGGATTGATCGCCGTATCGGTCTGCAGGTAGGTGAGTCCCTCAAAGTTCCGGCTCACCGTCGACACGACCCCCTGTGTCATGGTCCGCTCGAGTCCGAGGGGATTTCCGATAGCGAACACGGACTCTCCGACCGGCACCGATTCGGCGCCGGCGAGCGGTGCGAACTGAAAGTCCTCTCCTTCGGGATGTTTCATCTTGATGAGCGCAAGGTCGACATGACTGTTGATCGCGATGAGTTCGATGTCATCGACGTCGACGCGCTTGAGCGTTCCGTCAGACTGCGGAAGCCAGACGGTGGCCCGGAGCGTGATCTCGCCTTGCACAACATGTGCGTTGGTAATTGCGTATCCGGCTTTATTGATAATGACACCAGAGCCGAGTCCGGCCGGCGTCGACACCTTGATCACGGTCGGACCAATGACCCGTGCCTGCTCCTTGGCCGGGAGTTCCGGCGGGGCATCGGCCACGAAGAAAAGCGACTCCTGTTTGACGACAGCCGTGGTGTCGTCGGGCTCGCTCAATTCAACGGTTTCCACATCGTCAACGGAAAAGTCGAGCACATCGCTGCCGACATCCACCCACACGCGGCGATCGGTGCGCTTGAGCACTTTCCCGATGACCTGTGCCCCGCTCTTCAGCTGCACGGTGTCAGCGAGTGCCGGAGTCACGAGGAGGGACACGACCACCAGGCACGAGAGCATCTGCTGTTGAAAACTGGTCATGGAGTGAATCGCGATGAATCCGTCGATCGAGCGATGGCGGCGCGAGCCGACTGCAACGGTCCCCTTCGCGCCGGGCCGCGCAACCGCTCGAAATGCATTGCGGAGACGCGGCTACTATACGAACCTTCGAATTCACGCGGCAAAGACGAGCGTGCGGAATCCGCCAATTGGTGACCCCGCGATCTCTGCTGCATCACCCAACGACCCCCCCACGCCGAATTCCCCCCTGCAATCATGAATTGTTTCCGCACTCCCCCGTTGATTTCCTCACGTGCCGCGGCCCTGTCATGCATCGCACTGACAACGCTGGCGGCGTCAGGAGCATTGGCGGCGCCGGCTGACGACGACCTTGCCGGCTGGTTCGGCTTCGACGGGCTCGAAGTCGTCAAGATCGAACGTGGCGCCGGTCCGTTCATCGTCGCTGACATCAACGGGGACGGACTGAACGACCTCGTCGTGGCCAGCAATGCCAAGAGCCGCATCGAGATTCATTATCAAAAGGCCGGCGCCAAGCCGACCGACGACGTTCCGGCGCCGACCCGCACCAATGAGCTCCCCGAGCACTGGCGCTTCCGGCGCGAAACGGTGAGCGTCGGCCACGCAATCACGGCACTCGAGCCTCTCGACTTTGACGGGGACGGAGTGCTCGATCTCGTGTACTCCGGAATTCCCGGCACGATCGGATTCCTCCGTCAGACGAATCCTGGCGTCTTCGTGCTGGACCGCAAGACGACAGTAAAGAATCTCGTGCCGGGCCGCGATGCGTTCGCGATTGCCGACCTTGTCGGCGACAGCGCGAAAGAGATCGCGGGACTCGTTGCAGGTCGGCTGACCGTCTGGCCGCTCAGCGGATCGGTGATGGGGGACGCGATCGAAGTCGGAGCAACCGGCGACCAGATCATCGCGCTGATTCTCGGCGACTTCGACGGCAATGGCAGAACAGACATCGCCGGCATCGTGCCGGAGAATCCCGCACCGGTGCGGATGTGGCTGAGCAGCAGCGAAGAAGGCACGAAGGGCCTCGGGCCGCAGCTTCGCTTCGAGATGCCGCCGCTGCGTGAAGCGACGGCGATTCAGCTCCGCGGCAAGGACCGGCGTTCGACGAGCCTGGCCACGATCGAGCGGCCGACAAAGCGGATCGTCGTGCATGACCTGAAGGCAGCTCCCGTCGACTGGAGCGGAACGCGCGAAGCGCCGCTGGTCGTGTGGAGTTTCGCCGACTCCGGCAATCGCAAGCGCTCGGTGGCGACCGTTGATGTCGACGGTGATGGATACCTCGATCTCCTCGCAACGAACACGCTCGCCAACGCGGTCTCGCTCTATCGGCAGGTGCCGGGCAAAGGGCTGCAGCCACCCGTCAACGCGCCGGCGTATGCGGATCTCACTGCCGTCGCCGCTGGTGACGTCAACGGCGACAAGCGTGCCGACATCTTCCTCCTGAGCGAGACCGAAAGCGTCGTGGGCCGGACCGCGTGGTCTGCGGACGGCATTCCGTTTCCGCAGGCGATGACGATCGCTGCGGGTCACGTGCCCGTCGTGCAGAGTCTGCTCGCGCTCGATGAAGGCACACGGCTCGCAGTCGTCGCGAAAGACGGACGCAACTACGTGCTCGAACTGCTGGCGCTCGACAGGAGCGCCAGCGACGACACGAGAGCCGAGCCGATCAAGCTCGGAACGCTGTCGAAGCAGCCCGACGCGATGCTCGCGCTCGACGCGGATCAGGACGGCACCACCGACATCCTGCTCTTTACCGCCGACAAGCCGATGACGATGCTGCGCAAGGGCGAGAAGCAATACACCGTGCTCGAGAGCAAGGACATGGGGCAGTTCGGACTCGTGCAGGCGGCGAACGATCAGAACACTGCCGTGTTGGACGTCGATGGTGACGGCAAGGCCGAGCTCATCGTGGCGGACCGCAATTACCTGCGGGCGCTGCGCTATGAAGAGACGCCGGCAGCCGGCGCCAGTCCGGGCTGGCAGGTCGTGAAGCAGATGAATGCCGATCGCGCGGATGCGAAGCTCGTGTCGCTTGCAGTCTTGCCCGCCGGCGCGGGTGTTCCCGCACGGCTCGTTGCCGCGGATCGTGAGAACTCGTCGTTGCTGCTGTTTGGTCCGGATGCGCCATCCGACGGCCAAGCCGCATCACTGGCGCAATCATCGGGCCAATGGACGCAGACCGACACGCTGATTGTGAACGGCTTCAAGTTCTCGGCGATTCGCGCCGGGGCGTTCAGCGGCGACGGCCAGGCCGACATCGTTGTCCTGGGCGACGACGGATTCGCCATTGCGCGCATCGCCGGCGAACGGCTGGCGCTGACTGAACTGGCATCGTGGCGTTCCGACGTGCAGCGGCGCACGCATCACGAGCTCGTGGTCGGCGACGTCAATGCCGACGGTCACGTCGACATCGTGGCGCTCGATGCAGGCGAGCAAATGGCCGAGATCCTGACCTTCTCCGAAACGCTGCGGATGCTGTACGGCATCGGATTCAAGGTCTACGAGACGCGGATCTTCTCCGGCGGCGAGCCAAAGGAGTTCGAACCGTCGGCGGGCGTGATCGCGGATCTGACGGGCGACGGTGCCGACGACCTGATCCTCCTTTGTCACGATCGCATTCTGCTGTATCCCCAGTCGACGGTGCCGGCGGCGACGCGCCACGATTGACATGGAACGGGGTGAGAACAAAATGTGATGAGTCCTTGCGCAGTCCGCACGTGATCCGTCGCCCCCGCGTCACAATGCAGCCGTGGATCAATCCTCTCCCTTCAGCCGGCGCCAGTTCATCGCGACCTCAGCCATGTCCCTGGCCTTCGCCGCCATGCAGCGCGCCGTCGCCGACGATGCGAAGGCGGTGACGACGCCGCTCCGCGAGCAGAGCGGACCGCTGGCTCTGCCGCCGGGATTCAGGCAGCGCGTGTTCTCGCGCATGAGCGAGCCGATGGACGATGGACTGCGCGTGCCGGGCAAACACGATGGCATGTGCGCGATGCCGGTCTCAAGCAACGCCGCCGACGCGCGGAAGGTGCTGCTGATCCGCAATCACGAGATCGATCCCGCGATGGAAGCGCAGTGCGGCGCTTTTGGCGACAATCTCGAACTCATCGATCGCATCGACCGCAGCAAGCTGTACGACAACGGCTTTGGCGGCAGGCCGATGCCGGGCGGCACGACGACGCTCGTGTACAACCTCGACACCGAACGCGTTGAGCAGCAGTTTCTGTCGCTGGGCGGAACTGGCGTCAACTGCGCAGGCGGCGTCGCCGACTGGCGGGAGCGCACGCCAACCTGGATCACGTGCGAAGAGTGGACCAGACGCGCCGACGGCAAACTTGTCGAGCGCGATCACGGCTACTGCTTTGAAGTTCCCGCGCGGGCCGATGCCGGGCTTGTCGCCGCGCGGCCGCTGCCGGCGCTGGGCCGCTTTCTGCACGAAGCTGTTGCGGTCGACGCCGTCCGGGGCATCGTCTATCTCACGGAAGACCGCAGCGACAGCGTGCTCTATCGCTTCCTTCCTGCGACCGTCGGTGCACTGGACGCCGGTCGTCTGCAGGTGCTGCTCGCGGTGGAGAAGCCGAGCCTCGACACGCGGAACTGGCCGCCGGTGGATGCCAAGGGCACAGTCCTCGGTCCGCCGGTCATCTCCGTGCGTCCCGGCGATCGTTTCACGGCCCGCTGGATCGACATCGACGGGATCGACAGTCCAAAGGACGATCTGCGCTTCCGCGCCTTTGAGCGCGGCGCCATGCGCTTCGCGCGCTGCGAGGGGATCTGGCAGGGTGGCAACGGCATCTACATCGCCGCGACTACCGGCGGGCCGATGAATCTCGGCCAGCTGTGGCGCTATCGACCGAGTGAGTTCGAAGGCACCGCCGACGAGGCAACGAGACCCGGCACCATCGAACTCTTTCTTGAGAGTCATGACCGCACCGTCTTGAAGAACTGCGACAACCTGTGCGTTGCACCATGCGGTGATCTCTTCGTCTGCGAAGACGGCGAAGGACGTGACGGCATCGTTCGAGTGCGCCCGGACGGCACGGTGCACCGGTTTGCACTCAACATGCTGAACACATGTGAACTCGCCGGCGTGTGCTTCTCGCCCGACGGATCGACGCTGTTCGTCAACGTGCAGGAGCCCGGCATGACGATCGCTGTCACCGGTCCTTGGCAGCGATGACGCTCAGTCCCCAACGCCGGTTCAGTTTGAGGCTGACACCTTAACGGAATCGGAAAGCACTGTCAATCTCGATCGATGCGTGATCACACCGCACAGCCGACGTGCGGCGGCGGGACGCTTATCGCTGCGCGCGAACACATAACGAATGACGACGGGTACTCTCTCGCGAAGCCCGTATTCATGGAGGCGTGAGAGCTTTGCCGTCGACCACTGCCGCCATTTCAACACGCATCGCGCGCCTGAAAACTCTGAGACCTCTGACGTACCTGTCCCAGTTGCGCTCGAATGTCGTCGCCGACTCCATGCGCGCGTGGCGACGGAGCGCGCGTGACCGCAAGGAACGCCAGCGACACGACGCAAAGGAGCAGCCGCTGCGCAGCGAGCTGTTCAGTATCGAGCAGCTTGAGCGGCACGCGAAGCTTCTGGCCGAGGCACAGGAGATCGCGGACGCATCATCTCCCGACCGGCTGATCCCGAGGCTCGACGAGAACGAACGCGTGCTGGTGCGGGCGTACGAGCTGGTGACCGCTGCGGTCGAGAACGGCGAACGTCTCGCGCCCGCCGCGGAGTGGCTGCTCGACAATTTCTACCTGATCGAAGAGCAGATCCGCACCGCGCGACGCCACCTTCCCGCCTCCTACAGTCGCGAACTGCCGCGGCTCGCGCGCGGGCCGCTGAGCGGTTATCCGCGGGTGTACGCCATCGCGCTCGAGCTCATCGCGCACGCAGATGGCCGTGTTGATGCTGGGAGCCTGCACGCATTCGTCGCGGCCTACCAGACGATCAAGCCGCTCAAGCTCGGCGAATTGTGGGCGCTCTCTATTGCCGTGCGGCTCGCGCTGATTGAAAACCTCCGCCGGGTTGCGGCACGCGTCGCCGCGACGCAGCAGGAACAGGATCTCGCGCACGAGTGGGCAAACCGCATGCTGCGGGCCGTCGAGCAGAATCCGTCGGATCTGATCGTCGTCATGGCCGACATGGCCCGGGCGCCGCTTCCGTTTTCAGGGGCGTTTCTCGGCGAGCTGCGCCGCCATCTGCAAGGACAGAGTCCGCACTTCACGTTCGTGCACAGCTGGCTTGAACATCGGCTCGCGCAGCAGGGACAGACGATCGAGCAGCTCGTGCAGGCGGACGGTCAGGCGCAGGCCGCCGACCAAGTCTCGATCGGGAACAGCATCGGCAGCCTGCGCGTGCTGGTCTCCAGTGATTGGCGCGACTTCGTCGAGACGCACAGCGAGGTCGAACGCATTCTGCGCGAGGATCCGTCAGGGGTCTATGCGCAGATGGACTTCGCAACGCGCGACCGCTGCCGCCACGCCGTCGAACAGATTGCACGCCGAAGTCCGTTGACGGAAGTCGCTGTGGCGCGCGAGGCGGTGCACCTCGCCCGCGTGTGCGCAGCGGAGGCGAAATGCAGCCCGTGCAATCACGTCGGATATCACCTGATCGACGAAGGACGCGCCGCACTCGAGCGCTCCGCCCAAACGCGGTCCGGGCTGCGATCCGGGTTGCGGTCCGCGCTCATCCGCATGGGACCTGCCGCCGGGTCCTCGGTCACGCTCGGAATCTATCTCGGCGCTGCGCTGCTGATCGCGGCGCTCGCAAGCTGGGCGTTTATCGATCTCGGCATTGCCGCCGGCATTCTCCCGCTCATCGTCGCGATCCTTGCGATCCCCATGGTGATCTGCGCGTCGCAGCTCGGGGTCGGCTTTGTCAACTGGTGCGCGACCGTTCTCGTGCCGCCTCGTCCGCTGCCGCGCATGGACTTTCGGCGCGGGATTCCTGCCCAGGAGCGCACCATCGTCGTGATGCCGACGATGTTCAGCACCGTCGACGGTGTGGAGCGGCTGATCGAGTCGCTCGAGGTGCTTCACCTCGCGAATCGCGACCCGCACCTGCACTTTGGACTGCTCGTAGATTTTCGCGATTCGCCGGCGGCTGTCGTGCCCGGCGACGAGGAACTCCTCCGCGCCGCGTGCGAGGGCGTCGAGGAACTCAACCGCGCCTACGAGCATCTGCGCTCGGACATCTTCTTTCTGTTTGTGCGCCCCCGCCGCTGGAACGAGCAGGAGGGGCAGTGGATGGGCTACGAGCGCAAGCGCGGCAAGCTCTCCGATTTCAACACGTGGCTCGCCGGCGGCGCGTCCACGGAAGCTGGTGCAGCCGACTCCGCGGCGCCATTCACGCACATCATCGGCGACACGTCGACCCTGGCTACGGCACGCTACGTGATCACGCTCGACACCGACACGCAGCTTCCCCGCGAGTCGGCGCGGCGCATGATCGAAGCGATGGCCCATCCGCTCAACCGTCCGGTGCTGAACCGGACGTTGACGCGCGTCGTCCGTGGCTACGGCATCATGCAGCCGCGCGTCGGCGTCAGTCTGCCCAGCGCGCAGCGTTCATGGTACGTGGCGCTCTTCGCCGGCGACGCCGGCATCGATCCCTACACGCGCATGGTCTCCGACGTGTACCAGGATCTCTTCGGAGAAGGCAGCTTCATCGGCAAAGGCATCTACGACCTCAGCGCATTCCGCCAGACATGTGAACAGTTTCCCGACAACACGATTCTGAGCCACGACCTCATCGAGAGTGCGTACGCCCGCTCCGCACTCTTGAGCGATGTTGAACTCTACGAAGATCATCCCTCGCGCTACATCGTTGACGCGAACCGCCGTTCACGCTGGATTCGCGGCGACTGGCAGATCCTCTGGTGGCTGTTTCCGCGCGTTCCGTCAAAGTCGGGCCGACTGGTGCGGAATCCGATCTCGCTGCTCGCGCGATGGAAGATGTTCGACAATCTCCGGCGCAGCCTGGTACCGCCGGCGCTGATGCTGCTGCTCATCGGCACATGGCTTGGTGCCCCGGCGCTCGCGCCGGCTGCCCTCCTTGTCGTCGTCGCGGTGCTCGCGCTCGTTCCGACGACCGGATGGGTGCGTGACCTGGCGCGCAAGCCGCACGATCTGCCCGTGTCGCTTCATCTTCGAACCTCCCTGTCGTCGATCGGCAAACAGGCGTTGCAGGTGCTTGTCACGCTCACACTGCTGCCGCACGAGTCCCTGATCAGCGTGCAGGCGATTGGCCGGTCGCTCCTGCGCATGATCGTCACCCGCCGTTCGCTGCTTGAATGGACGACTGCAAGCGATGCGGAGCGAAGCGCCCGTGACACGTTCGGCGCATCCGTCAGCGCGATCTGGTCGGCGCCCGCGTGCTCACTGATCACAAGCGGCCTGCTGCTCGCGTTTCAGCCCGAGTGCCTTCCGCTCGCCAGCCCCCTGCTCGTCCTCTGGTTCATCGCGCCGACAGTGGCGTGGCTGCTGAGTCGACAGCACGCCGCAGCGCCGGCGGAGATCTCGGACGGACAGCGCGTGTTTCTTGAAATGGCCGGACGGCGCACGTGGCGGTTCTTCGAGCAGTTCGTCACGGCGGAAGACAATTGGCTTCCGCCCGACAATGTGCAGGAACACGCGACGAATGTCATCGCATCGCGGACGAGCCCGACCAACATTGGCATGGCTCTCCTCGCCGACCTGGCAGCGCACGACTTCGGATATTGCAGCACGCAGCGGCTGCTTGAGCGGATCGGCAATACGTTCAAGACGCTGGGCCGAATGGAACGCTATCGCGGCCACCTGTACAACTGGTACGACACGCGCACGCTCAAGCCGCTTTTTCCCCTGTACATCTCGACGGTTGATAGCGGCAACCTCGCGGGCCACCTTCAGATTCTGCGCAGCGGATTGCTGGAGATGATTGACGGCAGTGTCTTGCCGCAGCGACTGTTCGGCGGCATGCGCGACACCGTCCGCGTGCTGCTTGAAGATGCCGAACAGGCGCGCAGCGACGAGATCCAGGCCGGCGCGCCGGCTGTTGAGAGCGGTCATCGCGCGCGTGGCGCACCCGAACTCATCCGGCGCCTCGCAGCCCTCGATGCCATGCTGGGTGAGCCCGCCGTCGCCACGAATCACTCGATCCGGGCTTCGGTGCAACTCCTGTCACGCATCGCGTCGGAGGCGCAGTCGCTCGTTGGACTGATTGAATCGGATGGAGCGGTCGACGCTGATCTCGCGTGGTGGGCGGCCACGCTGGAGCGCTCGTGCGTTGACTATCGCAATGACGTGCTGCACGTCGTCCCGTGGGGCGCCGGTGCCGAAGTTCCGGAAGATCTCCTGCAGGAACCTGCGGCTGCGGGGCTGCACGCGCTGCTCGCGCGACTCGACGCGAATCCGACGCTGCACGACATCGTTGTCGTGGAAGACGTCGCGCTCCCGTTGATCGACACGCTGCAAGCTGTGGTCGTGATGGATGCGACATCGGCGTGGCTGACCGGACTGCGCCAGTCCATCATAGAAGGCGCCGAGCATGCCGCTGCGCGCATCAAGTCGCTGGAGCAGCTCGCGTCGCAATGCCTCGAGTACGGCGAGATGGACTTCACGTTCCTGCTCGATCCGGCGCGCGATCTCTTCGCCATCGGCTACAACGTCGGCGAGCACCGCTTTGACGCCGGCTACTACGACCTCCTGGCATCGGAAGCGCGCTTCAGCAGTTTCATCGCCATCGCCCGCGGGCAGATCGGTCAGGAAAACTGGTTCGCGCTGAGCCGGCTGCTGACGACGACGGGCCGCACACCGGCGCTCCTCAGCTGGAGCGGGTCCATGTTCGAGTACCTGATGCCGCTTCTGGTCATGCCGACGTTCGAGAGCACGCTGCTCGATCAGACCTATCACGCGGCGGTGCAGCGTCAGGTCAGCTATGCGCGGCAGCGCGAGATTCCATGGGGGATGTCCGAATCCGGATACTACACCACCGACGCGCACATGAACTATCAGTACCGCGCGTTCGGCGTGCCGGGACTCGGACTGAAGCGCGGACTCGCGGATGATCTGGTCGTAGCGCCGTACGCGAGCGCGCTGGCGCTGATGGTCACACCCGGTGCGGCGTGCCGCAACCTCGAGCTGCTCGCGAAACTTGGATGCGCTGGTGCGTTCGGCTTCTATGAAGCGGTCGACTACACGCCCTCGCGCCTGCCACGCCGATCCGCATACGTGATCGTGCGCCAGTTCATGGCGCATCATCAAGGAATGACGCTGCTGTCGCTAGCGTATCTGCTGCTCGGCCGGCCGATGCAACGGCGTTTCGTCTCGGACCCGATGCTGCGGGCGACAGTACATCTCCTGCAGGAGCGCGTTCCCCGCGCGCTGTCGCCGATCTTTCCGCACGCTGCCGAAGCGAGCGCCACCCGAATGCCCCCGGCCGAGGAACAGGGGACGATGCGGATCTTCACTGATCCGTCGGACGGACCGCCTGAGGTCAATCTGCTCTCGAACGGCAGGTATCACGTCGCTGTCACGAATGCCGGCAGCGGGTACAGCCGCTGGCGCGACGTGGAAGTCACACGCTGGCGCGAAGATCCCACGCGCGACTGCTGGGGCGCGTTCTGCTATCTGCGGGATCTCGACACCAATGTGCTCTGGTCGACATCCTGGCAGCCGACGGCGAGACCATCGAAGCGCCATGAAGCGATCTTCACGCAGGCCCGCGCCGAGTTTCGCCGTCTCGATGCGCGAATCGAGACGCACACCGAGATCAGCGTGTCGCCGGAAGACGACATTGAACTGCGGCGTGTCACGATCACGAATCGTTCGGACACCCTGCGCACGATCGAAGTGACGAGCTACGCCGAAGTCGTCCTCGCGCCGGCGGGGCAGGACCTGTCGCATTCAGCGTTCAGCAATCTGTTCGTGCAGACCGAACTCGTGCGCAATCGTCATGCGATCTTCTGCACGCGCCGTCCGCGGTCGGCGCAGGAGCGGCCGCCATGGATGACGCATCTGATGACGTGCCGCGGTCAGACTGTCGGCAACGCGACGTTCGAAACGGACCGCATGAAGTTCATCGGGCGCGGCCGGACGCTTGCATCGCCCGCTGCAATGGATGCGGGAACCGTGCTCACCGACAGCGCCGGGCCGGTGCTCGATCCGATCGTGTCCATCCGGCAGGTGCTGAGCCTTCGGCCGAACGAGAGTGTGATCGTCGATCTCGTGACCGGCGTCGCGGAATCGCGCTCGATGGTTGAAGCGCTGACAGAGAAGTACTCGGATCCGCGCCTGGCCGATCGCGTGTTCGATCTTGCCTCCACGCACAGTCAGATCCTCCTCCGTCAATTGAGCGCAACTGAAGCCGAGGCGCAGGCATACGGCAGGCTCGCCGGGTCCATCATCTTCGCGTCGTCACTCCGCCGCGCGAAGGCGAGCGTCCTCCTGCGGAACCGGCGCGGACAGTCCGGCCTCTGGGGATACGGGATCTCCGGCGATCTGCCGATCGTGCTCGTGCGAATTCGCGATGCGGAGCGTCTTGAGCTGGTCCGTCAGGCGGTGCGCGCCCACGCCTACTGGCGGATGAAGGGACTCGCCGTCGATCTCGTGATCTGGAACGAGGACGACTCGGTCTATCACCAGGTGCTGCAGCGCATGATCATCGACCTCGTCGCAGCGAGCACCGAAGCCGCGCTCTTTGACAAGCCGGCTGGCATCTTCGTGCGGCGCGGCGAACAGATGTCGGAGGAGGACCGCTCGCTGCTGCAAACCGTCGCGCGCGTCGTGCTGCTCGACGAAGCGGGAACATTCGCCGAGCAGTCGGAGCGGCGCGATCGCTCGGAACTCTTCATCCCGGCGTTCACTCCCATACGCACCCGGCGCGAACCCAAGCCCAACACCGAGCTGTCGCATGACGAACTGATCTTCGCGAACGGTATCGGCGGATTCAGCGCTGACGGCCGCGAGTACATCATCCAGCTGGAACCTGGTCAGCAGACGCCGGCGCCGTGGGTCAACGTCATTGCGAATCAGCATTTTGGCACGGTGGTTTCGGAAGGCGGCAGCGCGTACACGTGGTGGAACAACAGCCACGAGTTTCGCATCACGCCGTGGTACAACGACCCGGTCACCGACGTGAGCGGTGAAGCGATGTATATGCGCGACGAAGAGAGCGGTCGTGTGTGGTCGGCGACGCCGCTGCCCGCTCCACGTTCCTTGCAACGGCCGGACAAGGAGGCGCCTTCATCATCGTCCTATGTCGTGCGCCACGGATTCGGATACAGCGTGTTCGAGCATGCGGACGACGGCATCGTCACCGAGCTGTGCGTGTTCGTCGCGCCCGAGTCGCCACTGAAGTTCGCGCGGCTGCGCATCACGAACGACTCCGGCCGGCGGCGCCAGCTGTCCGCGACCGCCTATTGGGAATGGGTGCTCGGCGAGCTGCGCACCAAGACGCTCATGCACGTGGTGACGGAACTCGACCCGATGAGCGGCGCGATCTTCGCGCGCAATCCGTACAGCACGGAGTTCGCGGACCGCGTGGTGTTCGTCGACTGCAGCGAGCAGGTTCGCACCGTGACCGGCGACCGCACCGAATTCCTAGGGCGCAACGGATCTCCTGCGGATCCCGCCGCGCTGCGCCGGGCGCGGCTGTCCGGTCGCGTCGGCGCCGGCTTGGATCCGTGCGCGGCGATTCAGGCGCCGTTCACGCTCGAACAGGATCAGGAGAAGGAGATCGTGTTCCTGCTGGGTTCTGCAGGCAACGAAGACGAAGCGCGCCGGCTGCTGCGTCGCTATCGAAATCCGTCCAATGCGCAGCGCGCCCTCGACGAGGTCGGCGCCTTCTGGACACGCACGCTCGGCGGCGTGCAGTTCGAAACACCCGATCCCGCTGTGAACATCATGGCGAACGGCTGGCTGCTGTATCAGTCGCTTTCCTGCCGCATGTGGGGTCGCACCGGGTTCTATCAGTCGGGCGGCGCGTATGGGTTCCGCGATCAGCTGCAGGATCTGATGGCGCTGCTGTACGCGCATCCAGTGCTGTGCCGCGATCATCTGCTCCGCTGCGCCGGGCGACAGTTCCGCGAAGGAGACGTGCAGCACTGGTGGCACCCGCCCGGCGGGCGCGGCGTGCGCACGCACATCTCGGACGATTACCTGTGGCTGCCCGCCGTGACGTGCCGCTACGTGGCGATGCTCGGCGACACGGGTGTGCTCGATGAGCGCGTGCCATTTCTTGAGGGACGTCCAGTGCGGCCCGAGGAGGACGCGTACTACGACCTGCCGCGCGTGTCAGAGCACACTGGCACCCTCTATGAACACTGCCTCGCGGCGATCGACAACGGTTTGCGTTTCGGCGAGCACGGCCTGCCGCTCATGGGCTCGGGCGACTGGAACGACGGCATGAATCTCGTCGGCGAACACGGCAAGGGCGAGAGCGTGTGGCTCGGCTTCTTCCTGTATCACGTGCTGACTCGCTTCATCGAGCTCGCGACGAAGCGCGCCGATTCAGAAACCGTTGCGCGCCTCACCATGGAAGCAGAGCGGCTGCGCATCAATCTCGAAACGCATGGCTGGGACGGCGAGTGGTATCGGCGCGCGTACTTCGATGACGGAACACCGCTCGGTTCCCAGTCGCGCTCCGAATGCCAGATCGACGCCATCGCGCAGAGCTGGTCGGTGCTCTCGGGCGCTGGTGCGCCCGAACGGACGCGCCGCGCGATGGAGAGCGTCATGCGGCGGCTCGTCGGTGTCGGCGACCGAAGCATCCGTCTGCTCGATCCGCCCTTTGATCAATCGGAGATGAATCCCGGCTATATCAAGGGCTACGTGCCGGGCGTGCGCGAGAACGGCGGCCAGTACAACCACGCGGCCATCTGGACGATCATGGCGTTCGCGGCGCTGGGCGATGTCGAGCGGGCGTGGGAGCTTCTGCAGCGCATCAATCCCGTCACGCTCGCGGGCACGGCGGAGGCACTCGCGACCTATCGCGTCGAACCGTACGTCGTCGCCGCGGACATCTACACCGTGCCGCCGCACACCGGCCGCGGTGGCTGGACCTGGTACACGGGGTCCGCGGGCCTGATGTATCGACTCATCGCCGAGTCGCTCCTTGGGCTGCGCCTCGAAGTCGACCAGCTGCGCATCGCGCCGCTGATTCCGCGCTCATGGACCACGTACAAGATCCACTATCGATATCGCGAAACGATGTACCACATCACGATCCGCAACGCAGGCGGCGGACCGACGGTGCGCCGCGTGATGACGGACGGCGTCGAGCAGCCGACGAAGAGCATCACACTGCTGGATGACCGTCGGCCGCATGAGGTGGAAGTGGAAGTGGGATGAGCGCGTCAGGGGGGCCTGTCACTGGTCTCTCCGGAGACTTAACACAGAGGGCACAGAGGACACAGAGGCCACGGAGGAGGCACGGACACATGGGCTGGCGCGAGCACGACAAAGAAGCAGAGGAAGAAAACAAAGGGATCAAGAGGGCCGAAATCCGCGCCTCGCACTCCGAACCCTCTCTTCAACAGTTGCGCACAAACGCAATGGCGCGTGTCCACTCTGTGGCCCTCTGTGTCCTCTGTGTTACACCTCTGGTGCCGGGCTCCCTGCTCGCGGCTCATCGCTCGCTCATCGGCACGTACTTCGCCGCGTGCGGACCGACATAGAGCGCTGCTGGCCGAATGAGCCGGTTGTCGCGCAGCTGTTCGATGCAGTGACCGCTCCAGCCGGAGATTCGGCTCATGGCAAACATCGGCGTGAACAGATCGAGCTCGAGGCCGAGCGAGTGGTATGTCGTCGCCGAGTAGAAGTCGACGTTGGGCCAGATCCCCTTGCTGCCGACCTCGGCCGCCATCAGCTTCTCGATCGCGGTCGAAAGTTCATACAGCTTTTCGTTGCCGGTATCGGTTGCGACCTGCTTGGAGAAGGTCTTCAGATACGTCGCGCGCGGATCGACCGTCTTGTAGACGCGGTGGCCGAAGCCCATGACCAGGCTCTTGTTCGCCAGCTTGTCCTTGATGTACGCCTCCACGCGATCGAGCGAGCCGATCTCGTTCAGCATCACCATGACTTCTTCGTTGGCGCCGCCGTGCAGCGGCCCTTTGAGCGTGCCGACGGCTGTGGTCATCGCGGAATACATGTCCGACAGCGTCGCGATCGTCACGCGTGCCGCAAATGTCGAAGCGTTCAGACCGTGATCGGCGTGCAGGATCAGGCATACGTCCAGCGCCCGGACCATCGCGGCGGTCGGCTTGTGACCGGTCAGCATCGTCAGGAATGAACCGGCGATGTTTTGCGTGCGATCCGGCTTCGCAAACGGCTTGCCCTTGCGATGGAGATCGAAGTTCGCAATCAGCGCCGGTGTCTTCGCGACGAGCTTGAGCGCCGCGCGCTGGTTCGCTTCGATCGACGTGTCGTCGGCGTCGGGATCGACCGTCCCCAGCGCTGAGACGAGCGTCCGCAGCGCGTGCATTGGTGTCGCAGTGGTGGGCAGCTTGGAGATCAGTGCGTAGATCTCGGGCGCGAGGTCGTACTCGGCGCGCAGCGCTTCTTCAAATGCGCTCAGTTCGGACTGCTTCGGCAGCCGGCGGTTCCACAACAGGAAGACCGTCTCTTCAAATGTCGAGTGGCGGGCGAGGCTGTCGATGTCGATGCCGACGTACTCGAGGATCCCCTTCGCCCCGTCGATGAACGACATCTCCGTTTCGGCAGCGACCGTGTTGGCGAGACCCTTGTCCCAGGCCGGTTTCGTTGGCGCGGCCTCAGAGGACGATTTCGGACTGGTGGCGTTGGCGGGCTCGACGGCAGCTGACATACGTGACTCCAAAAAGCGATCCGGCAGCGGATGATGCGGAATCGTGCATGGTAGAGGTGCCGGGGGGTGCGCTGCAATTGCTTTGTTTGGATGGAGGTGCAGTCGAGCGGTCGAATCGCGCAGCGTTGGAGGGCGACGTTGGACGTACACTCGCGCGTCTTATGCTGGTCCCCATCGGAACCGACCTCGACGGCCCTCGACGTGTGATCGCGGTCCCCGTGCTCATCGCGTTGAATGTGGCGTGTCATGCCGCGATGCGGAGCGGCGTCGGCCGCTTCTGGACCGATCCCGACTCGGGAATCAGCCCCATTCGTGCTTGGATCGAGTTCACGGCGTTCAACCCCCGCGATGTGCACTGGTGGCAATGGGTCACCTCGCTCTTCACGCATTCGCCGGACGGCTGGTTCCACATCGTCGGCAACATGATCTTCCTGTGGGCCTTCGGGAAGCCGCTGGAGAGCCACATCGGTGCCTTCCGCTTCGTGCTCCTGTATTTCCTCGGCGGCTTCGCGGCCTGCGCCGCGCATTGGCTCGTGTCCAGCAGCCCCGCGATCGGTGCGAGCGGCGCCGTCTCCGCGGTGGCCGGGCTGTTCATCTGCTTCTTTCCGCGCAGCCACACGCGCGTGCTGTACCTGCTGATGATGAGCGTAATGGTCGTGCCGAGTGCATGGCTCATCGGCCTCTTCGTCACGATCGATGTGCTGCGATTTCTCATGGATGCGACCGGGCAGGTGCGGAGCGGTGTCGCGTCAGGCGCACACCTCGGCGGGACGGTGTTCGGTGTACTCGGCGGTCTGCTGCTGCTGAAGCTCGGCATAGTCAAACGCACCGACTGGGATCTTCTCTACGTCATGAAGCAGTTCTGGCGCCGTCGGCAGATGCGGGCCGCGCTGCGCGGCGCTTCGGGAAGCCCATGGATGAGCGGCAAGCCCGTGGGCCGGGTCGCGAAGGCGGGACCGCTGGACGCGGCAACGGCGAAGGAAGCGGAACTCCGTGCGCTCGTAAGCAGTCGGCTGCGCGAACGCAAGCCCGCAGCGGCCGTCGAGGCGTATCGCGAGCTCGTGAGCGCGATGCCGCAGTCCACGCTGCAGCCGGAGTTGCAGCTCGATATCGCCAATCATGCGCTGGCGTGCGATGAAGGGCTGCTGGCAGTTCAGGCGTACACCAGCTTCCTGCGCGCGTATCCGAACGACTCGAAAGCGGATGAGGTCAAGCTGCTGCTCGCGCTGGTCTACCTCCGCCGTCTGCACCGGCCGGCCGACGCGAAGCCGCTGCTCGCGAATCTCGACGAGAAGCTCACCGATCCGGCGCAGCGCGATCTCGCCCGCGCGCTCCGCGCGGAGTGCGCCGCATGAGCCGCGTGCGGATCAAAATCTGCGGCGTCACACACGAGGAACACATCCGCGCCGCGGCCGAGAGCGGCGCCCATCTGGTCGGCCTCGTCGTGTGGCCGGGAAGCCCGCGGGCCGTGACCGTCGATCGTGCCCGCGAGCTCGCGGAGACTGCCCGGAAGGCGGGACTCGAGACGGTGGCGCTCACGGTGGATGGCAACGAGCCGCTCATCGCCGCGCTCACATTTGTTGACCGCATTCAATGCCACGGCAACGAAGTGTGCGACGACCTGCGGAGGATCCCACAGCCCACGATCAAAGGGTTTCCGTTTACAACGGACGCGCTGCGAGCGTGGGGGGCATGTCCACACGCCGAATGGCTGCTCGTCGACAGTGCCCGCGGCGGCAGCGGCATTGCGTTCGATCACGCGGTGCTGGCGCCGCTCCTTGCGACGTGTTCCAAGCCGGTGCTGCTCGCCGGCGGATTGAATGCAGAAACGGTCGCATCGGCCATTGCGACCGTGCGACCGTTTGGTGTCGATGTTTCAAGCGGAGTCGAGCGCACGCGCGGCGTCAAGGACCCCGAACTGATCCGGCTCTTCTGCCGCGCGATCACTTCTTCGTTCGAAGCGTGATGTCGCCGGAAGCGGTGGTCACCGTGAGCGTTCCTTCGGTACCGGTGAGTGTCCCGCCGCGTGACTTCGCGAGGAACGGCAGTTCCACCTTGACGTCGCCGCTCGCAGTGCTCACGGTGCCGGCGGGGGCAGTACCAGCAGGAACTTCCATCCACACGCTGCCACTCGCGCTGCGCGCGGAAATGTTGGTCGCGCCATCGAACTTGGCAAAGATCAGGTGCACATCACCGCTCGCGACGTCGACGTCGCATGAACCGGTCAGTCCAAACGCAGTGATCGATCCGCTCGCCGCGCTGAGCTTCGCATCACCGATGGTGCCCTTCACATGAAGCGATCCCGATGCGCCGCTCCATTCGAAGGTATCCACGGGTGCAAGGAGCGTGATATCCACGTCGCCGCTGGAGGTCTTCGTGGTCAGCGTCTTGGCACCGAACGTGCCGCCGATGTCTCCAGACGCGCTCGTGATCCGGGCCTCCACCGCGCCGAAATCGCCCGAGATCTTCGCAGCGCCGGACGCTGTCGAGATCACGAACGGCACGCCCGCGGGCAGCGCCACTCGGATGTGTCCCGATCCCGACGTCGTTCCGGTAAACGACCGCGTCCGCGCCGGATCGCCTTGGCGCACGATCAGCGTGTTGCCTTCTCGCACAACATTGACTTTCACGAGCTCGATTTCGCGCTCCGCCGTTTCGTTGCCGCCGCTCGTCTCAAGGATCACTTCGGCATCGACGTTGACCGTCTCGCCCGTGGACACCGTGAGTTCCACATCGCAGAACTGTGAGCTGATCGTGATGGCCTGCGGCTTGGCCTCGACCGTGCTCAATGTGCGCGACGCTTTGCCGTCGAGCGGAAAACATCCGGCCAACGCGATTGATGACAGAGCGAGAGCGGCGAGCGCCGGACGGCCCAGCGAATGCGTGAACAGTGAGGCCATGGACATTGGCTGATCTCTCCCAAGGAAAGCGACTTGAATGGCGTGATGCGCGCTTGACGTCGAGTAATGGGAAGCCGCGTCCCCGATTTTCACCCGTCGCTGACCGCCGCCACAGTTTCCGCCACAGTTTGCGCCACAGTTTGTGTGGACGACTTGGGTTCCACAACAGTTCCGTTCCGACCCTGCCGCCCGTTGTGATTGTCGTTGTGGCCGACGCTGCGCTGGCGACCGCCCATCGCCGCGATCCACTCCCGCAACTGCCCCGCGCGCGTCTCCCACGACGGGCCGAACCGCTCGCTCAGAAACGTCTCGTACAGCAGCACCAGCAGTCGATCGAGCGTGAGCAGATGATCCACCCGCTGCTCGAGAGTCTGCCGCGGTGTCAGGCGATTCTCCTCCTCCGGTTTCGGAAGGGTGAGGCCGCTCACGGCGAACCGGTCCCCGTGCAGGGCGAGACGGAACTCCTGTCCGTGCGCCGCGACGATCAGCCCGACCTTCCGCGGCCACTTACCGGACTGCAGCGCCTTCGCCGCCTCGGCCACCTTCGTCGGTGCGTCGCCACGCAGGCTTTGCGTGCCCGTCACGCCCCACGCACATTCCATGTCGAGCAGTCGTTCGATGACGACCGCGACCGTTGGACCGGTGCCGCGCGGCCCCGTCTCGACGATGCCTTCCTGCGTGTCGCACTGCCACCAGAGCCAGAGGAGAAACAGGTTGCCGAGAAAGTCATTGGGCTCGCCCGATGCCTGCGCCCATGGAATCTCGGGGCGGCCAGCCGCGCGGAAGTGCGTCGCCGCGGGATGCTCGCCGTCGGTGCCGTCCGTGTCGACGCCTTCGGGCCGGCGCACGAGCGCGTCCGGGAGCGCGTCATCGAGCGCGGCGGTGCGACCGCTGGCGCCGAGCAGATCGAGCGCGACCGCGCCGGCCCCTCGCCGTTCGAGTCGCACGCCGCAGGCAATATCCAGCAGCGACTTGAGCTCCTGGAACTGCACGTCGCTCGTGATCGCCGCGAGGAGCAGTCCGCTCGGAAGATCCCAGAGAAACGGCGCCATCGTGATCCGCCGATACTTGCCTTCGGCGAGATCGCGACGGCCGCGCTCTTCGGCTTCTTCCTTCGCTTCGCGACGTGCGCCGCGCGAGAGCGCCTGCTGACCATCGGCGTCCTGACCGCGCCGCGCGTCTTGGGCCATCGCGCGATAGGCGCGTTTGATTTCGGTCGGGACTTTCGCGACATCAATGCGCATCGCGGCGAGCAGCGATGCGCCGAAGCCGCAGTGCTCGTACGTGAACTCCGCGTCAAACACGTGGCGACCGGTGCAGAATCCGCTCGCTACTTCTTTAGGCTCGCCGATCGACGGCGGACGGACCAGCTGTTCGCGCAGCGCCCCGAACAGTGCTTCGTCGGGCGAAGCAGCGACGTCACCGGACACAGCGAATCGTGAATAACCGACAGATCCAGAGCGGAGAGGCATTCCGGCAATTGTCGTCGCATGTCACCTGACCTCACCGCTGCGTGTCAGCTTGTCCACAGCGATTGCGCGAAGTCAGCCCGTCCAGGCGCCCAACAGCAGCGCGAGATCCGCAGCGTTCACGACACAATCGTCGTTGAGATCCGCGGGGCACTGCCCGCACTGCCCGCACGCACCCCACGCGCCAAGCAGCACCGCGAGATCGCTGGCGTTCACTTTGTCATCGCCGTTGAAGTCGCCAACCAGTTCCGGCGGCACGAACGGTCCGGTGAAGAATCGCACGTTGTCGAAGTTCGCCTGCGATCCGGCGAGCAGCACGAGATGAATTTCGATAGGCGTACCGATGGCCGGATGATCCACGGGTGCCGTGAATGAGAGCAGCGTGGTTTCGAACGTGCCTGGTACTGGTTCAAGCGAATCGTTGTCCTCCACGAGCGTGATACCGTCGGCGACGAGGCGCACTGCATAGTCCTGCATCGGACAGCAATCGGAGCGCCGTCCCACCTCGACGAGCAGCGTGTACTCCTGGCCGCCTTGCACGTTGACGTTCAGAGTCTGCTTGATCGGCAATCCAACCGAGTTGACGAACGCAGTCTGAATGCCGTCGGCGACGCCGTTTGGAAATCCGTTCAGCGGTGCGCAGGTCGTCCCCAAGCCGGGGTTCCACGTGCTGCCGTTTGTCCAGCCCGGCATCGGTGGTCCAAACACACAGGGTTGCAACACCGGCAGTTCAAAGCTGTGATTGACAACGGGGATCTCGTCCGCGAGCGCCATGCTGGCCAAGAGTGAACTGGTGATGAACGCGAGCAGCGGGATGGCTCGTGTGGTGCGTGGCAAGGGTTTCACAGGGAACTCCAGAGGGTGGGCAATGTCGAAGCGCACCATGCGCGACTCGTCCCTCTGGAAGGCGCAATTCACGGAGATCCAGTCCGACCGGGTTCCAGAGATCCGGCGCGGCCGCGGTCGCCGTCACGCCGCCGTGTGTTCTGTCAGCTTGATCGAGTGGCTGCCGTCCTTTGCGACGACATCCGTGGCAAGGCCGAGCTGCACCAGCTGCGCCATCGGTCCATGCGGCCTCGTCTTCTCGTCCGCCAGCCGGCCCTTCGCGGCGGGGTTCGCGTAGGTGTTGAACACCATCGCTTTGACCGTCGCGACGAGCCCTCCGAAGTTCGCGAACGTGTGATGAACAGCGGTCGCCTCGTAGCCGGAATGCACCATGCAGTTCTGGCATTTCGGATTGCCGCTCTGCACGCCGTAGTGTTCCCATTCGGTGGCGGCGATCAGTTCCTTGAACGTGTCGACGTAGCCTTCCTGCAACAGGTAGCACGGCTTCTGCCAGCCGAAGATGTTGAAGGTCGGCATGCCCCACGGCGTGCACTCGTACTCGCGCCTGCCCATGAGGAACTCGAGGAAGAGCGGCGACTGGTTGAACTTCCAAGCACGCTTTCCGTCCTTGCGATTCGAGAGGATCATCTCGAACAGTTCGTTGGTGCGCCGTCGCTCGAGGAAGTTCTTCTGATCGGGCGCCTTGTCGTAGGCGTAGCCCGGTGAAATCATCATGCCTTCGACGCCGAGCGTCATCATCTCGTCGAAGAACGCGCGCACTGAATTCGGATCCGCGCCCTGGAAGAGCGTCGTGTTCGTGGTGACCCGGAATCCCATCTCAACGGCGAGCCGGATGCCGGCAACGGCTGTCTCGTACGTGCCTTCACGGCAGACGGCGAAATCGTGATGCTCTTCCTGGCCGTCCATGTGCACGGAAAACGTCAGATACTTGCTCGGCTTGAACATCCCCTCTTCGAGACGCTTCTTGAGCAGCAGCGCATTCGTGCACAGATAGATGTACTTCTTGCGCGCCACCAGTCCCTCGACGATCTCCTTGATCTGCGGATGAAGCAGCGGTTCGCCGCCGGGGATCGAGACCATCGGGGCGCCGCACTCGTCGACGGCGCGGAAGCACTGCTCAGGCGTGAGCTGCCGTTTGAGAATGTGAGGCGGGTACTGGATCTTCCCGCATCCCGCGCACGCGAGATTGCAGCGAAAGAGTGGCTCGAGCATCAGAACGAGCGGATAGCGGCGATTTCCCCGCAGCCGCTGCTTCATGACGTACGTCGCCACCGTCCACATTTGACTCATCGGAACGGGCATTGCGGGAGTTCGGCTCAGGTCTCGTGCGAGGAAGAAAGGGACGTTGGTCCGCAATGCGGCCGGCACGTCCTGACCGGCATTTGACCGTCTGGCGGTTGGGGGGCGAATTCTAACGGAATCGCCCCGCACGCACCGAACCATGCCAACGACGTGGCGTAGGGCGGCCTCATGCTGGCGGCCGACCGTTCCGAGATTTGTTCGTTTGGGGTTCCGTTCTCGGGGATGCCCGAGCCGGAATCCGCGTCAGCCGCCGCGGGGGCGGTTATCTTCGGTCCGGGCCGACTGCCCGTACCTGCTCTGCGATGGATGGCTGCCCTACCGATGGCTGAAGCGCCGACGAACGAACCGCCTGATCAGGCTCCCCATCACTTGGTCCCAAGTGATCTCGCCCAAGGCGATGAACTCCAGCGTGAGGAGTTCGAAGCGACACCCGCTCAGCCGGAGCGCGACCGAATCGACGAACGGCTGCTGATTGCCAGCCGATCGGGCGACCGGGAGGCGTTTCGGACGTTGATGGAGCGCCATCGCGACGACGTGCTCCGTTTCCTCGTCCGATTCCTCGGTTCCCGCACCGCCGCCGACGACGTCTTCCAAGACACGTTCCTGCAGGTCCATCTGGCGGCTGACACGTTTGATGCGGAACGGCGGTTTCGCCCATGGCTGTTCGCCATCGCCGCGAACAAGGCCCGTGATTATCACCGCCGGCACAAGCGCCGCGCGACCACCAGCCTGTCGACGCCGGTCGGACAAGGCGACGCCTCGCTCATCGAACTCCTGAAGGCCGAGAACGCCGCGCCCGACTCGCCGACGGAGCGGAACGAGATCCAGGGTGCCGTCAAACGCGTTGTCGACGAAATGCCGACGCACTACCGCGAGATCCTGCTCCTCGCGTACTTCCAGCGCATGAGTTACCAGCAGATCGCAGAGTGCCTTGCCATCCCGCTTGGCACCGTCAAGAGCCGGTTACACGCAGCAGTCGCGAACTTTGCGGCGAGCTGGAAAGCGACGCAAACGGGACGCGAAGATCACTTCTCTCGGGATCGGACGAACGATCGCGAGGCGCACGGCGAATAGAGGCGTCCCGCATCCATTGCCTTCTTCCCCACCGGCTTTCCCAACACGCTCCACCACGCTCCAACGCATGCCTTCCGACTTCACGCCACATTCTGACGACGTTCCTTCCGAGATGCTCTCGGCGGCTGACAGTCGCATTCTCGATCTCCTCGTCGACGCGGGTTTCGACCTCGGAGCCTTGCCGCCGCTTTCCGCCGACGACCGCCTCCGCGCCGAGCGGCTCGTGGGGCTCGTGCGGTTGATCGATGTGTATCCGGACGGCTCGAGCGATGAAGGAGTCGATGCCGAGACGCTCATCGCCGCGACGCTCGCTCGCGTGCAGCAGGCCGAGGGTGAGCGTGCCGACCGCATGCGCCTCGATCCGGCGCGCGAAGCAGACATTCGAAGCGGTGGGCGGAAGGGCTTCCGGATGGGCGATTTGGTCGCTGTTGCGAGCATTGCGATCCTCGCGACCACGGTGCTCGTTCCACTCTTCAACTGGCGAAGCGCCCAGGCCATCGATACCCAGTGTGCGAACAACCTGCGCATGATTGCGCAAGGCCTTGAGGTCTATACCGCGAGCAATGACGCGATGCCGATGGTTGCCGGCCTCGGGCCGGATCTGGCCACGTGGCTCGGGTACAGCAACGCGGACAACCTGAACGTGCTCGCGGCGCAGAAGTACTGCCCCCCGGGGTGCATGTCCTGCCCAGGTGATACCGAGGCAAACGCGTGCTACGCCTATCAGGCGCCGACGGCCGAGCGTCGCCCGGCTTGGAGCCTCGGACCGAGAGTGGTGGTCGTCGGCGATCGGAATCCGCTGATTGACCTCAAACGGAACGGTGAGACGATCGCCTCCGTGGCTCTGAACGCAGCCAGCCACAGCGGCCGCGGGCAAAACCTCCTGTTCAGCGACGCGTCGGTCGAATTTGACGACTCCCCCTACCTGTCCGATGCGGGGACGTTGAGCATCGACAACATCTGGCTCCCCTTCGGCGACCAGGCGGACGCGCTGACCGTTCCCCCCGGAGCACGACGGGTCATGGACGCGTTTCTGCTGCACTGACCGCGGCGGGGATCTTCCCAACCAAACTCAGCAGTGAAGTGGCCTGCCTGGCACTCGCCTCGCACTTGCCTCGCAGGGGGGCTTCCTGTACCTTCCTCGATTCTCCTGCGACTTCCTGCGATCGGGTTTCCCTATGCCCAAGAACAAAAGCCATAAAGGTCTGTTGAAGCGGATCAAGATCACCAAGTCGGGCAAGGTGCGTTTCCGCGCCCCCAACAGCCGCCATTTGAAGAGCAATAAGACCGGTGTCGCCGTGCAGAGCTATCGCAAGCCGCGATACGCCCGCGCGGGCGAACTGAAGGCACTCAGCAAGATGCTCTTCCGACCGCTGCGCAGCGAAGAGCAGCATGAGGCCGAACTCAAGCGCAAAGAGGCCGAGGACGCGGCTGCTGCCGCGGCTTGATCGCGATTGCTGCGACTGAGTTCCTGCGACTGAAAATTCCGGGGTCTGGCCGTTCGGGTTCCAAGCGAGGTGTCCCCTCCCCCGCCGTCCGCCCATTTTGAAGGTGTTCGTTCGATGCCCCGTACACGCAAAGGCGCGGCCCGCAACAAGGCCCGCCGCAAACTCCTCCGTGAAGCACGTGGCTTCTACGGAACCAAACATCATCACAAGCAGCAGGCCAAGGTCGCGCTCTGGCGCGCCGGCCGATACGCGTGGCGTGACCGTCGCGCGAAGAAGCGCGACTTCCGCGGTCTGTGGATCACGCGCATCACCGCAGCCTGCCGTATGCGCGGCACCCGCTACAGCCTCTTCATCAATCAGATTCAGAAGCAGGGTGTCCTTCTGAACCGGAAGATGCTCTCGCAGCTCGCGATTGAAGATCCCAAGACGTTCGACTCGCTGGTTGCCATGACGAGCAAGTAGACGAGCAAGTAGCGCCGGATCATCAGGTATCAGTCACAGCCGCCCGACCAATGCGTCGGGCGGCTTTGTTGCTTGACATAGTCATTGAGGATGCTGGTGAAGTCGGATAGGGTGGATGCACGGTCGCTCGAACTTTTCGCCCAGTCGCGGCAGTATTTGGGGGATCTCATGGGATCAGCAGAGAGCGGCGGTGATCGGCAGGCCGGTGTCGGCACTGGGCTGTCGGGAGGCACCGCCAAGCGCTGTGTCGTGTGCGGCGTCGACTGCGCGGGCAAGCCGCGCGTGAAGGATCCGAACGGCAGGTACTACTGCAAGGCGTGTCATGACGATGAGTCCGCGCGGCGCACGGCGACGGCGCCTTCCGCGCTGGACCCGGTCGACCCCTTCGAAAATGTCGCAAGTCTCGCATCACTTGCTGCTGCGGCGCCGGTTGCGGCACTGCCCTCAGTGGCGATGTGTCCAGGCTGCAATCGCATGCTCACCGAGGGCGCTGTCGTCTGCATGAGCTGCGGATTTGATCAGCGCAGCCGACGAGCCACGACGACGCGTGTGCAGCGCGCTGCGAAGAGCGCGGGCTGGCTCGCATATGTCACCAATCCCGGCGCGTGGATTCAGTGGGTCAGCGCCAAGCCGGTGATGCTGCAGTTCGCTGCGCTCTTCAGCCTGCTCATCGCGGTCGGACTCGTCATCAGCGAAGGTCTCATCAAGCGGACGGCGATACAAGACCCATGGAACGTCACCAGCTACGCGCCGCTCCTCTGGCTCGGCGGCGCGGGACTGTACTGGGTGATCGGTCCGCTGTGGTACCGGCTGCGGCTGCGGCTCGCCGCCGCCGAAGCGGATGTGCCGACATCGCGTCTTGCCTATTTCAGCACGGCTGTCCCCGCGCTGCTGTGGATGATCGTGATGGCGCTCGCGGCCGGAGGCGTCGGCCGCGCAGGCGACGACCATGCGGGGCTGCGATTCATGCTCCTCACCGGGCCGTCGCGGCCGTGCTGCTCGGAATCGGTTCGATTCAGCTCTGGTTGATGAGCTGGAAGGGTCTCGGAGCGAACCCGGCGGGTTCCTTCGTCCTCATCGCGCTCCTGCCGATCCTCGTCTACGCCGCGCAATTCGGATTCGCTGTTGCGGCCCCGTCGCTGCTGTCGGAACTGTCCGCGCTCCGCAACCAGAGTCGATCGGCCCGCGCAAGCGCGGCGATCGCCCAGGCAGAGGCGAGGGGAGCGGGCGCGAGTTCCAGCGCCGCCGCATGGCTGACCTCCCCGGCGACGACCGAGGCCCCATACACGTTTGAATACCCGGCGGCCTGGCGGATCGAAACCCCGGAGCTCCAGGAGGGGATCCCGTTCGCGCCGGTCAACTGCTTGAATCAGCGCGGGGAAGAAATGATGCTCGTGGCTTTGGGGATGCGCGAGAATGCGAACCCGATCGCTGAGAGCCTCGATGACGCCGTCGACAGTCTGCGCGCAGGCGGATTCGCGCTGGAGTCGACGACCGAACCGGAACTGCGCGCTCTCGGTGGCTGGGACGGCCGCGGACGGCTGTTTATGGCTAATGACGACGGCATGCGCGTGCGCGCGATTGTCTTCATCATCAGTGCCAACGCGCAGCAGGGCGAGCCGCACGGCCGCGTGATGGTGCTGCTTGTCAGCCGCGATCTGCAGCCGACGCAGCTCGGCCCGCAGTTCGACCGCATGCTGAGTTCACTGCGATTGAAGTGAGCTGGACATTCACCTTCGAAAGCCAGCGCTGGCCTGTTTCTCTCAGCCGGTCCAGGCGCCGAGCAGCGCCGCGAGATCAGCGGCGTCGGTGTCATTGTCGGCGTCGAGGTCGGTGGGACATGACGTGTTTCCTGAACAAAGCCTCCAGCCTCCCAACCGGGAGGCTAGATCGGCGGCGTTCACCAAGTCGTCACAGTCAAGGTCACCGAGGCGAGGCGGCAGCGGCGTGAGGAGGACTGCCACGAGATCGTTGGTGCCCATGTCCTTCGCCACGCCAGCGATTTGGATCAGGTCGTCGAGGTTGGTCATGACCCCGTCATGCCACACGTACGCATGCGTGACGCCGTGATTGGCATCGCAGTAGCCCACCACGCTCCGACCGTTGTTGATCGCCTCCGCATAGCCCCGGCTGCACCCTGGAAGTAGTCCGAGGTCGAACATCTGGCCGCCCGTCCAAAGAAACGGATAGCGCAGCTGGAAACCATCGACGACCGGCAATGCGGCTTGCCGAGATCGAGCGTCTTCTCCGACGTCAATATGTAAGCGTGCGCGTCGATGTCGTTGGCAACGCTGTCGGGGCCAAGGGGGAAGGCTGAGCGCCGCAATGACGCCGTCGGTCCAACTCACCGCGTTCATGGGTCCCGTGCCGGTGTTCGCATCGCGCACATCAAGCACTTGCGCGACTGAGTAACCCGTTGGTAGTGGTATTGAGACGAGAGCACCCGAACTCCAAAGGAGAATGGGTGGTCGGGCTACCGTCAAATCTTGTGTGTGGCGGCGAAACGAAAAAGGCGACGTACCTTGGGGGGTTGCCACCAACCCAAGAGGAGTACGCCACCGTGCGTCAAGCTACATCGGATCCCCTCGCATCGCCATTCCTTCCCACCAGCAACGACGTGATTGCCTCGCTCATCCGTGACGGAGC